>Ga0207676_10004133_pt1 | contig 10250 bp, 7 predicted proteins | sample KBSSwiS72_FD_184307 | JGI IMG/M metagenome (GOLD analysis project Ga0207676, IMG submission 184307) | Switchgrass rhizosphere microbial communities from Kellogg Biological Station, Michigan, USA - KBS Switchgrass S7-2 (SPAdes) (version 2) | ecosystem: Host-associated > Plants > Roots >... | reverse complement strand
TATGCGCTGAAGCTGGCGGTAGACCGCATGAGCGCCCACGCACCGTTCGCGATCGTTGCCGGGCTCGTCCTCGCCTACGCCGCGGCGCGGTTCGGCGGCGTGCTGTCGGACAATCTTCGCAACGCGGTATTCGAGAAGGTCGGCCAAAATGCCGCGCGTCGGCTCGCGGCGAAAGTATTCAGGCACGTCCACGACCTTTCGCTGCGCTTCCACCTCGAGCGGCGGACGGGGTCGCTGACCAAGATCGTCGAGCGGGGGACGAAGAGCATCGACATGATGCTCTATTTCCTGCTGTTCAACATCGGACCGACCGTGATCGAGCTCGGCGCGATCTGCGTCATCTTCTTCGTGAAGTTCGGAATGGGCCTCGTCGCTGCGACGCTGGTGATCGTAGCCATTTACATCGCCTTCACGAGGAAGGTCACCGACTGGCGATCGAACATTCAGCGCCAAATGAACGAGGTCGACAACAGGGCGATCGGCCGCGCGGTCGATTCGTTGCTGAACTATGAGACGGTCAAATATTTCGGCGCCGAAGACCGGGAGGCCCGCCGGTACGAGGAAGCGGTAGGCGCTTTCGCGCGCGCGTCCGTCCGCAACGAAGTCTCGCTCGCCTGGCTCAATATCGGTCAAGCCCTGATCACCAACCTCATGATGGCCGGCGCCATGATCTTCACCGTCTGGGGCTGGAGTCGCGGCCGCTTCACGCCGGGCGACGTCGTGTGGATCAATGGCCTATTGATGCAACTGTTCAGGCCGCTCGACATGCTCGGCTGGGTCTATCGCTCGATCCGTCAGGGGCTCATCGACATGGAAGCGATGTGGGACCTGCTCGACACGCCGGCAGAGGTCGTCGACAAGCCGGGAGCGCCAGCGCTGACTGTGAAGAAGGGCAGCATCCGCTTCGACGACGTCCATTTCGGCTATGATCGCCAGCGCGATATCCTGAAGGGCATCGACGTAGAGATCCCGGCAGGCACCAGCTGCGCGATTGTTGGGCCGTCGGGCGCGGGCAAGTCGACCATCGCCCGGCTGCTATATCGCTTCTACGATCCGTCGGCCGGGCGCATCCTGATCGACGGTCAGAATATTGCCGACGTTGCCCAAAGGAGCCTCCGCGCCGCGATCGGGATCGTCCCCCAGGACACAGTCCTTTTCAACGATACGATCGGATACAACATTGGCTACGGCCGGGAAGGCGCTACCGAGGCCGAGATCGAGGTGGCGGCACGCGGAGCAGCAATCGACAGCTTCATTGCTAGCCTTCCCGAGGGATATGAATCGACGGTCGGCGAGCGCGGGCTGAAACTGTCCGGCGGGGAGAAGCAGCGAGTGGCGATTGCGCGGACGCTTCTCAAGAATCCGCCGATCCTCATGCTCGACGAGGCGACCAGCGCGCTCGACAGCCGGACCGAGCAGGCGATCCAGGAGACGCTCGACCGCGTGTCGGAAAGCCGCACGACCATCATGATCGCCCACCGCCTGTCGACGATCGTAAACGCCGATCAGATCGTCGTCCTCGACCAGGGTAGGGTTTCAGAACGAGGAACGCACGAAGAGCTGCTTGACCTCGGTGGCCTTTATGCTGACCTGTGGCAGCGCCAAGCGGCCGAACAGCTAGCGGAGGCAATTGCGCAAGCCGCCGAGTGAGACCAAAGCTGGCGTCCAATCGCGGCACTCGGTCGCAGGCAAGACCAGGAATGACCGACCCGCATCAACTCCTCAAAAGCATCTTCGGATTCGATCACTTCCGCGGCGTGCAGGAAGAAGTGATCGGCCGTGTGCTCGGTGGACGGCACACGCTCGGCGTGATGCCGACCGGCGCGGGCAAATCGCTTTGCTATCAGCTGCCGGCCGTGGCGCGCGAAGGCACGGCACTCGTCATCTCCCCGCTCATCGCGCTTATGCACGACCAGATCAGAAGTGCGAATTCGATCGGGCTGCGCGCGGCGTCGCTGACTTCAGCGGACGCTGATCGCGACCAAACGATGCAGCGCTTCAATGCAGGCGAACTCGACCTGCTCTACGTCGCGCCGGAACGAGCGACGGGTGACGCGTTCCGCCGCCTCGTCAGTCGCGCTGAGCTTGCGCTCATCGCCATCGATGAGGCGCATTGCGTCAGCGAGTGGGGTCACGACTTCCGGCCCGACTATCGGCAGCTGAGAATGCTCCTGGACGACAATGCCGACGTGCCGCGGCTCGCACTGACGGCGACGGCGGACCGCCGCACGCGCGCCGACATCATGGCGCAGCTTGGAATACCCAAGGATGGTCTTGTCATCGCGGGGTTCGACCGGCCCAACATCCGTTACCATGTACGTCCGCGCGACGGCATTACGGCGCAGCTGAAGACTCTGCTGGCGCAACAGCCTGGGGCCGGCATTGTCTATGCTCCGAGCCGCGACAAGGCGGAACGCATCGCGGAGCAACTGGCGGCCGCGGGAAGACCGGCCGCGCCCTATCACGCCGGACTTCACCCGGAGGTGCGGGCCCGCAATCAGGCGGCCTTCGTGGGGTCCGAAGAGATGGTGATTGCAGCAACGATCGCCTTCGGGATGGGCATCGACAAGCCGGACGTACGCGTCGTCGCCCATGCCGCGATCCCGAAGTCGATCGAGGCTTATTATCAGGAGACGGGGCGCGCCGGCCGCGACGGCGAACCCGCCGAGGCCTGGCTGTTCTGGGGCGCCGAGGACTTTGCACGCGCTCGGCAGCGCATCGAGACGGAAGTTGAGCCCGACCGTCGGGCAGGAGAGCGCGAGCGGTTAAATGCGCTCGCCGCATTGGTCGAAGCCCCGACCTGCCGCCGCGCGATCCTGCTTCGGCATTTTGGGGAAGATCCGCCTGAACGTTGTGGCAATTGCGACAATTGCCTTGATCCGCCCGCGACGATCGACGCGACCGTGATCGCGCGAAAGCTGCTCTCGGCAGCGTTTCGTACGGAGATGCGCTTCGGCGTTGGTCATCTGGCCGATGTGCTTGCCGGGAATGATAGCGAGAAGGTGCGCAGCTTCGGACACGACCGGCTGTCGGTGTTCGGGATCGCCTCGGCTGAGGAATTGCCGCTGGTCCGATCTGTCGCTCGCGCATTGATCGCGCGAGATGCTCTGCGCGCGGACGCTTATGGCGGCCTGAGCTTCGGACCTGAAGCAAAGCCGATCCTGAAGGGCGAGGAGCAACTCACCATCGCCGTCCCGCCGCCGCGCAAGCGAGCAGGCCGCAAGCGTTTCGATGGACCGCCAGACCCTCTGTTCGACGCCTTGCGTGAAGCACGCCGCAAGCTCGCGGCCGAAGCAGGGGTGCCGCCGTACGTAATCTTCCACGATTCCACTCTGCGAGAAATCGCTTGGAGGCGGCCCCGCGATCTCGATGAAATGTCCACGGTGCAGGGCGTCGGCGCGGTCAAGCTGGAGCGCTATGGAGAAGCGATGCTCCTTGCGCTTTCGACCCACGGCTGATGTTCAGGCTTGCATAACGGGCGACTCGGTTGGAGAGGCGCCACAGCTGAAACGAGGGCATTCGAGGAAATGATGATCCGCAACATTCTTCTGGCGACCGCGGCGCTTGCGGTCGTTTCTACCGCGCCAGCCGGCGCAGCGACCAAAAAGAGCTCCGCCGCTGCAACCGCGACGCTGCCCGCTTCCAATCCGTTCGCGAAGCCGAGCACCTTGCCGTTCGAGACTCCCGACTTCTCGCGGATCAAGGATAAAGATTACCTCCCGGCGATGCTTGCCGGCATGGCCCAGGAGAGGCGCGAGATCACGGCCATCGCAAATCAGAAGGACACCCCGACATTCGACAATACCGTCGCTCAGATGGAACGTTCGGGCCTCCTGCTCGAGCGTGCGCAAAATACGTTCGAGGCGGTCAACGGCGCGAACACCAATGACACGCTGCAGGCGACGGATACGAAGACCTCGCCGCTGCTCGCTGCGCATCGCGATTTCAAATATCTCAATCCGCGCCTGTTCCAGCGCTTCAAATATTTGCACGACCGGCGGGCCGAGCTGAACCTCGACCCCGAGCAGGCGAAGCTGCTCGATTATTATTACAAACAATTCGTGCATGCGGGCGCGGAACTGCCGCCCGCAAAGCAGGTGCAACTCAAAGCAATCAATCAGCGCCTCAGCACGCTTGGAACGTCCTTCACCCAGAAGCTGCTTGCGGCAACGAAGGCCGGCGCATTGCACGTCACCGACGCCGCCGCACTGAACGGCCTTTCGGAACAACAGATTGCAGCAGCCCAGGAGGCGGCGAAAGGCCGCAAGTTGGCTGGTTATGTCCTGCCTCTTCAGAACACGACCCAGCAGCCGTCCGGCGATTCCCTAACCAGCCACGACAGCCGTCAGAAGCTGTTGGACGCAAGCCTAAATCGCGCCGAGCATGGGGATGCTAACGACACGCGCGCCATTGTCAGCGAAATGGCGCAACTGAGGGCGCAGAAAGCGGCCCTGTTCGGCGAACCGAATTGGGCAGACTACACGCTCTACGACCGCATGGCGAAGAACCGGGCTACGGCGGTTGCGTTCCTCGATCGCCTGGCACCTGCGGTCTCAGCCAAGCAGCGGCAGGAATGGACCGATATCGTCGCGCTCGCCAAGTCGCAGGGCGCGAGTTTCCAGCCGACTGCGGCCGATTGGAATTTCTATGCCGAGCAGATCCGCAAGCAGCGCTACGCACTCGATAGCGACGCGCTAAAGCCCTACTTCGAGTTCAACAAGGTGCTGACAGACGGCGTCTTCTACGCTGCCAACCAGCTCTACGGGATCAGCTTCACGGAGCGGAAGGACATCCCGACTTGGAACGCCGACATGCGCGTGTTCCAGGTTACCGACGCCGACGGCAAGGACCTGGCGATCTTCATGATCGACCCCTGGAAGCGCGACAACAAAGGCGGCGGCGCGTGGATGTCGAACCTGGTCAACCAGTCCTATCTGCGTGGGACGAAACCGGTGATCTTCAACGTCGAGAACTTCACCAAGCCGGCGCCGGGACAGCCCATGCTGATCAGCTGGGACAATGTGACGACGATGTTCCACGAATTCGGCCACGCCCTGCACGGGATCTTCGCAGCGCAGACCTATCCGACCCTTTCGGGAACGAGCGTCGCGCGCGACTTCGTGGAGTTCCCGTCCCAGTTCAACGAGCATTGGGCGCTGGATCCGAAGGTGCTGCCGCACTACGCCGTCCATTACCAGACGGGACAGGTCATCACGCAGGACCTGGTCGAAAAGATCAAAAGGTCGCGGACGTTCAACCAGGGTTATGAGCTTGGCGAAGCGCTCGAGGCCGCGCGCCTCGATCTCGACTGGCACTCGCAGCCCGGCAATGCGCCGCGTCACGACGTCGACAAGTTCGAGGCGCAGTCGCTGGCTGCCAGCGGGTTCGACACGGCGGACGTGCCGCCGCGCTACCGCACCACCTATTTCTCGCACATCTGGGGCAGCGGCTATTCGGCGGGCTATTATTCCTATCCGTGGACTCGGATGCTCGCGGAGGATGCAGCAGCATTTTTCGAATCGCATGGCGGTCTGACCCGCGCCAACGGCCAGCGCTTCCGGGACATGGTCCTGTCGCGCGGAAACACTCTGGATTATGCCGAGATGTACCGCGGCTGGGCCGGTCACGATCCGCAGATCCAGCCGTATCTGGATTATTATGGGCTAAGTAGCGGTGCTACGATGGCACCCGCGGCGGCGCCGGCTCCGGCTCCTGCCCCGGTACCGAACAAGACTGAACGCGGGAGATGAGTCATGATCCGCCAGCTCGATGAAAAGGTGATGGTGTGCGGCCAGGTCGCACCGCATGAAGTCGCCGGGCTGGCGGAGCAGGGCGTCACCGTCCTGGTCAATAACCGACCCGACGGCGAGGAGCCCGGCCAGCCGCTGGCTTCAGAAATAGAGGACGCGGCCGCCGCGGCCGGGATCACCTATCGCCACGTGCCCATCATGCGCGGCATCGGCCCGGCAGACGTTGAATGCATGCAGGAAGCCATGCGGGATGCCGAAGGCGGTAAGCTGCTCGCCTTCTGCCGATCAGGCACACGATCGGCGCTCGCGATCGGACTCGCCAAGCGAGAACAGGGGCTGTCCGCCGATGAAGTGCAACGCTGCCTCACCGACGCCGGGTTCGACGCCGGCCCAATCGCGCACCTGCTTTAGCTACCAGGGATAGACGTCGCCGGCCGCGACTTCGGCAGGACGAGGGGCGCGCCCGAGCATTTTGTTGCGATGCGGGAAGCGGCCGAAGCGCGCGATGACGTCGTGATGTTTCTTTGCAAATCCGAGCTGGTAGTCGTCGCCAAGCGCGGTGAATAAGAGCAGTGAGCGGTCCTGCTCGGCCAAGTTCTCGCTGTGCTGGAAGGGCATGTAGAGGAAGCCCCGCTCTTGCGGCTGAAGCTGCTCATCCAATTCCTTTTCCACAGCGACCTTCGCGATCTGCAGCGCAAGATGGTCGGTCGCGAACTGCTCCGCGTCACCCCGGAACATGTTGCGCGGAAACTGGTCGAACAGAACGACCGCCGCGAGTGCGGTCAGCGGATCATCGATGAATGACTCGACAGGAAACTGCCTTTTCTCGGCCCAGAGTTTCAGAAAGCCCTGCTTGATCCGATGATCGAGCTCGGGATCGCTGCGCCACCAATTCTTTGAATCCAGCCCAAACCAGAATTTGAGAACGTCCGAGCGCCAATCGGTCAAGCAGCGGTGCCCCCTACGGTGATGCCGTCGATGAGGAGGGTCGGCTGGCCAACGCCGGCGGGCACGCTCTGGCCGCCCTTGCCGCAGATGCCTATGCCCTCATCGAGAGCGAGGTCGTTGCCGATACCCTTCACGCGGGTGAGCACCGTCGGCCCATCACCGATCAAGGTAGCCCCCTTGATCGGCTCGGCAATCCTGCCGCCGCGGATCCGATAGGCCTCCGTGCAGCCGAACACGAACTTGCCGCTCGTGATATCGACCTGACCCCCGCCGAAGCTCTTGGCGAAAATGCCATCCTTGACCCGGCTCACCAGCTCGGCTGGATCGTCCTTGCCACCAAGCATGAATGTGTTGGTCATCCGCGGCATGGGGGCGTGCGCGAAGCTTTCCCGGCGGCCGTTGCCGGTAGCCTCCATCCCCATTAGCCGTGCGTTCAGACGATCCTGCAGATAGCCTTTGAGGATGCCGTCCTCGATCAGGCAAGTACGGCGTGTCGGCGTGCCCTCATCGTCGATCGTGAGGGAGCCACGGCGCTGGTTCATCGCGCCATCGTCGACGACGGTAACGCCCGGGGCCGCGACCCGCTCGCCAATCCGGCCGGAAAAGGCGGACGTGCCCTTGCGATTGAAGTCGCCTTCAAGGCCATGCCCCACGGCCTCATGCAGAAGGACGCCCGGCCATCCCGGCCCTAGGACCACCTGCATCTCGCCGGCCGGAGCCGCAACGGATTCGAGATTTGTAAGCGCCTGTGCCAACGCGAGATCGATGGCACGCGACCACTGCGCCTCATCGAACAGATTGTCGTACAGGTAGCGCCCGCCAAGACCGTGATAGCCGGTCTCGCGCCGTCCATTCTGCTCGGCGACGATCTGCACGCCGAGGCGCACGAGCGGTCGAACGTCCGACGCGACGAAGCCGTCGGCGCGGACGATATCGATCACGCTCCAGCTTGCAGACAGCGCAACGCTGACCTGGCAGACGCGGGGATCGCGTCCACGCGCCGCGGCATCGATCCGCTGGCACAGGGCGACCTTGTCGGCGAAGGGAATGAGGCTCAGCGGATCGTCGGCTCCGTACATCGCCTGATTGGTGCGTGCCGGCGGCCCAGCCGGATCGGCCGTTCGTAGGTCGAGGAGCTTGAGCGTGGCAGCTGCGCGCTCGATCGCAGCCTCGCTGATTTCGTTCGCGTGGGCGAATGCAGTGGTTTCGCCCGAAACACCGCGCAGACCGAAACCGGAACTGCTCTGATAGTCGGCGGTCTTCAGCCGACCGTCATCGAAGCCGAATGCCTCACTCGCGCTATACTGCAGGTAAAGCTCGCCATCGTCGTGGGCGCAGAGATGCCGTGCGGCGAGACGCTTTGCGCCCTCAGGGTCGAGGTTGCGATAGAGGAATCGCCGGGGATCCGGAGCGGTCATGCCGCCTTGCTGTCCGCCGGTCCCCCCTCAAGGACAAAGCGCCGGTCGCAATAGCCGCACTCGACGAACCCGGCGTCCTCGTCGATGCGCAGGAACACACGCGGGTGGCCGAGTGCCGGCGACGTCTCGCCGGAACCGTCGCAGGCGACCTGCAAGCTTTTCACCCGGATCACTTCCGGCGGCGGGATCTTCGATGCCATGAATGGCAATTAGGACCGCTGCCGCGCGCTCACAAGCTTGTCGGCGTAATATGCCGCTCTTATGCGGCTAAGCGTGATGGACGACCCAGCGATCCGTATCGAATCCCTGTCGAAGACCTATGCGGGCGGAAAGCGCGCGCTGAACGAAGTCAGCTTCGACGTTCCGCGCGGCCAGATCTTCGGTCTTCTAGGCCCCAACGGCGCTGGCAAATCGACCTTGATCAACATCCTCGCCGGACTGGTCGTGAAGACCGGCGGGAAGGTTACGATCTGGGGCTTCGACATCGACGAGCATCCACGCAACGCCAAGCGCTCGATCGGCGTCGTGCCGCAGGAGATCATCTTCGATCCTTTCTTCACGCCGCGTGAAACGCTGGAAATCCAGGCAGGCCTGTATGGAATTCCGGCGGCCGACCGCAAAAGCGATGGTCTACTCGCGGCCATGCACCTCACAGACAAGGCCAATGCTTATTCGCGAACCCTGTCAGGCGGTATGAAACGGCGGCTGCTGGTCGCGAAGGCGATGGTCCATTCGCCGCCCATTCTCGTGCTCGACGAGCCGACGGCCGGCGTCGACGTCGAGCTTCGGCGCCAACTGTGGGACTATGTGCGGCACCTGCATGCCCAAGGCGTTACGATTGTCCTGACGACTCACTATCTCGAAGAAGCCGAAGAACTCTGCGACCGGATCGCGATCATCCATCACGGGCGCGTCATCGCCAATGAACCGACGCGCGAACTCGTATCCAAGGCGCAGGAGAAAGCCGTCGTCGTGACCTTCGACAGCGACATCGCCGAAGTGCCTTCCAACGACAGCTTCGAGAATATCGGGCTCATCGATGAGCGGACGCTTGAGATCACCTATCGCAAGGACAAGGTGAACGCGGGCCAAGTGCTCGCCTCACTCACGTCCGAGGGGCTCAACATCGTCGACGTATCGACCCGCGACCCCGACCTCGAGGACGTGTTCCTGAGCCTGACGGCGGCAGCGCAGGAAGCCGCGTGAAGACGACTGCCGACGTCCTGATCGTCGGCTCGGGCGCGGCGGGGCTGACAGCGGCGCTAAACCTCGCGGAGCACCACAAGGTCGCGGTCATCGCCAAGGGCGGGCTCGGCGAAGGTGCGACAAGCTGGGCCCAGGGCGGGATTGCCGCAGTGCTCGAGGAAGGCGACAGTTTCGACGCGCACGTCAAGGATACGATGGTCGCCGGGGCGGGGCTCAATGACCTCAGGGTAGTCGAGCATGTCGTCGAAGCAGCGCCGCGCGCGATCCAGCATTTGATCGACCTTGGCGTACCGTTCGCCCAGGAAGGCAATGCGCTCCACCTCACCCGAGAGGGTGGGCACAGCCACAGGCGCATCGTTCATGTCGCCGACGCGACCGGATATGCGGTGCAGCGAGCGCTGGAAACGGCCGCGTCAAAGCACCCCAACATCACACTGGTGCCTGACATGGTGGCCGTCGACCTCGTGACCGGCCGCCACGCAACCCAATTCTCCACGAGCGGCGCCGTCCACGGTCTCTACGCCTACAACCGCAAGAAGAAGCGGGTTGAAACACTGACGGGCAAGGCGACCATCCTTGCAACCGGGGGCGCCGGCCGTGCCTATCTCTACTCGACGGCGCCTCGCGGCGCCACGGGAGACGGAATCGCCATGGCATGGAGGGCTGGATGCCGGGTCTCCAACATGGAGTTCATGCAGTTCCACCCGACCTGCCTATACAATCTGCAGGTCAAGAACTTCCTGATCACCGAGGCCGTTCGCGGCGAGGGAGGGCAGCTCAAGCTTCCGCCGGGCGTGACGGGGGGCGGGGCACGGTTCATGCCGCGCTTCGATGAGCGGGCAGAGCTGGCTCCGCGGGACATCGTCGCTCGCGCGATCGACCATGAGATCAAGCGGTTAGGGCTCGATTACGTCCACCTCGACATCTC
>Ga0207676_10004127_pt1 | contig 10254 bp, 9 predicted proteins | sample KBSSwiS72_FD_184307 | JGI IMG/M metagenome (GOLD analysis project Ga0207676, IMG submission 184307) | Switchgrass rhizosphere microbial communities from Kellogg Biological Station, Michigan, USA - KBS Switchgrass S7-2 (SPAdes) (version 2) | ecosystem: Host-associated > Plants > Roots >... | reverse complement strand
ATAAGGGCCGTAACTTTGATTCAATAAAACATTTCCCGCTGGGTTTGTGAACGGTTATAATTAAATCCCGCATTGGCATACAGCGAAGGATAACGTTGCGCGGCTGTTTCCTTCATGATCAGTTCATTAATAGTAACCTGCATGCTCGCTGCCACCACATCGGGACTGCGGTAAACATTATTCATAACAGTTTCCAGCATTAAACTTGAATCAACAATAATAGTGTCAGTGATCACAATATTACTGTCAGGCTTCAAAGTAAGTGTTGTCAACAAACTTGTCTTTGCCTGTTCAATGGTCAACTCCTGTATTTTTTTTGACTGTATCAATGCATTCAGATCAAGTTGGGATTGAAACAGGTCTGCATTATTCGCGAGACCGACACTCAGTTGTGTTTTAATGATATCAACTCTTTGTTGTCCAACAGAAATCGACGTATCCAGCGTACGCAAATAACTTTGTTGTCGTACCACATCATAATACTGCGTCATCACTGTAGCAATGGTATTTACAATGCTCGCATTCAGGAATTCCTGGTTTTGTTTTTCCAGTTCTTCAAGCCTGTGTTTAGTGGCCACTACACGCATGCCATTGTACAACAAAATGCTCCCCTGTAAACCCGCAGTGGCGGTGTTGCCTGCCGCGGCCTGGCGGGTAATAATCTCGCCCGTACTTATTTTCTGGTTCACGGCATTCACCTGCTCCCTGTCCGTAGCCGTTCCTGTAACAACAGGCAAACCTCCTGCAACGCCATAACTGTTATAGACTGATCCCGCTTCCACATTATTTTTAGCTACTTCAATATCATAACTGTTTTTTAACGCAATAGCAATAGCCGTATCCAGCGTTAAAGGTTGCTGCCCGAAGCAAATACCCTGCATGAACAACAACACAATAAGTAAGCTTTGTTTTGCCGGAATTTTTTTCATATTATCGGCGATGGTAATGCTATTTGGCTGTCTTGCCTGCGTGGAGTGACCAGGCAAGGTTGTTCCCCATTTGCTGTTACCGACACGCAATTCGCCCGCTTGTACAGTTGATCCATTGTTCGGCAAAAGATGCATCCGTTTTAAATAGTGTGTTAACTGTTAAACAAATAAATTTGCGGGTGCTAAAATACAATGAGAATCCGCCAACAAATTAATTTTTGTATTGCGATTCTTTTTTTCTTTATTTAAGCTTTAACATTAATGGCAAACCTTTCAATTATGCAAACAAAAGTTTTAAAAATACACCCGAAAGATAATGTTGCTGTTGCGCTGACAACCTTGTATAAAGGAGAAAAGGTGAGCAACGCCTCCTCTCCAACAGTTGAAATACAGGAAAATATTCCCGCCAAGCATAAGTTCGCCTTAAATAATTTTAATGGGGGCGATCCCATAATCATGTACGGCGTACTGGTGGGCAAGGCACAGCATGCCATACCCAAAGGCGGCTTAATGACCACTGAGAATACCCGTCACGCTTCGGACCCGTTTACGTACAAACCCTTTCATTATACATGGCAGGCACCCGATGTTTCAAAATTTAAGAATCGCACATTCAGTGGCTATGTAAGAAAAGACGGCCGGGTGGGTACTGCCAACTATTGGTTGTTTATACCCACTGTTTTTTGCGAGAACCGCAACCTGGATGTAATACGCGAGGCCATGCACAATGAACTGGGTTATGCAGTTACACAAAAGTATAAGTCGTACACGCATCATCTTGCAGAGGCCTATAAAAACGGTCAGGACATTGGTTCGGTTGACCTGTCTGCAGCAACTGCCAGTGGCCGGTCGGCCCGTCTTTTTAAAAATGTGGATGGCATCAAATTCTTAAATCACCAGGGCGGATGCGGAGGTACAAGGCAGGATGCGGGTGTGCTGGGTAAATTACTGGCTGCGTATGCAGACCATCCCAATGTGGCAGGTGCTACCGTACTGAGCCTGGGTTGTCAGAACCTGCAGACACAAACATTGCTGGATGAAATAAAACAACGCAATCCTTCATTCGACAAGCCCCTGTATGTTTTTGAACAGCAGCAATCGCAAAGCGAAGAGCAATTAATCGGGGAAGCCATTCGTAAAACATTCGCCGGGCTGATAGAGATAAATAAGATTGAAAGAACACCTGCATCGCTGGATAAGCTGGTAATTGGTGTAAAATGCGGTGGCAGCGATGGTTTCAGTGGTATAAGCGCCAACCCTGCAGTGGGGTATACATCTGATTTGGTAGTAGCGCTGGGCGGAAAAATATTGCTGGCCGAATTCCCGGAATTGTGCGGTGCCGAACAACAACTGATCGATCGCACCAGGAACGAGGATGCGGCCAAAAAATTTATTCACTTAATGACTGCCTATAACAACGAAGCCCATAAAGCAGGCTCGGGGTTTCACATGAATCCATCGCCCGGTAATATAAAGGATGGGTTGATTACGGATGCAATAAAAAGCACTGGTGCAGCAAAAAAAGGTGGTACATCACCGGTAGAAGATGTGCTTGATTATACTGAGCCTGCTGTAAAAAGCGGGTTAAACCTGGTGTGCACACCAGGCAATGATGTGGAAGCCACCACCGGCAAAGCGGCCAGTGGGGCAACGCTTATTTTATTTACTACCGGTTTGGGCACGCCAACAGGTAACCCGGTTTGCCCTACCATAAAAGTGGCCACCAATAATGCGCTTGCCAAACGCATGGGCGATATTATTGACATTAACACAGGGGCTATTATAGAAGGAGATAAAACCATTGAGGAAATGGGTGAAGAGATACTTGAATATTGTATTAAAGCTGCCAGCGGTGAAATTATTCCAAAAGCAGTATTGCTGAACCAGGATGATTTTATTCCCTGGAAAAGAGGGGTTAGTTTGTGAGACGTGAGACGTGAGACGTGAGACGTGAGACGTGAGACGTGAGACGTGAGACGTGAGACGTGAGACGTGAGACGTGAGACGTGAGAAAATTGGAACCCGCAAAGATAGGAAAATTAAACAAACTACTCACGTCTGACACCTGACGTCTCACGATAAACATTGATCACCGACATAAAGCTGAAATATGAAATCTTTTTTAGACGAAAATTTTTTGCTGCATGGCAAGGCGGCTGAAGAATTGTATCATGGTTATGCCAAAGACATGCCCATTATAGATTATCATTGTCATTTGCCCCAGCAGCAAATAGCGGCCGATAAACAGTTTGAAAATTTAACGCAGGCCTGGCTATATGGAGATCATTATAAATGGCGTGCCATGCGTACCAATGGCATAGAAGAAGGCTATTGCACCGGTAATAAACCTGATTACGAAAAATTTGAACAATGGGCCGCTACTGTTCCCTATACGCTGCGCAATCCTTTGTATCACTGGACGCACCTTGAACTGCAGCGGTATTTTGGTATAAAGGATATATTAAATACCCGATCGGCAAAGAAAATCTATGATCACTGTTCAGCACAATTGCAGACAAAAGAATTTAGTGTCCGCAACCTGCTGTTAAAAATGAATGTGCAAACAGTTTGCACCACAGATGATCCGATTGATTCACTGGAATATCACTTACAATTAAGATCAGAAGGGTTTGCCATACCCGTACTGCCCGCTTTCAGGCCCGACAATGCCATGAACCCGGATGATCCCGTTAAGTTCAACGCTTACATAAAAAAACTGGAGTCTGTTACCAATGTATCGGTATCCAATTTTAATGATTATTTGTTTGCACTGGAAAACCGCCATGATTTTTTTGCGTCGGCAGGTTGCTGCGTATCGGATCACGGACTGGAAGAGATATGGGCAGAAGAATTTACGGGTTCGGAAGTGGAAACCATTTTCACTAAAATACATTCCGGCAAGTCATTGAACGACCTGGAACGCCGGAAATTCAAATCGGCCATGCTGCTGCATTTTGCTGAGTGGGACTGGGAGAAAGGCTGGGTACAACAATACCACCTGGGCGCATTGCGCAATAACAACACCAGGATGCTGCAGCAACTGGGACCAGATACAGGTTGGGATTCTATCGGCGATTATTCTCAGGGCAGGCCATTGGCAAAATTCTTAAACCGTCTGGACACAGAAGATAAACTGGCAAAAACCATTATTTACAATCTGAATCCTTCAGACAATGCATTAATGGCCTCCATGATAGGAAATTTCAATGATGGATCAACACCCGGCAAAATTCAATTTGGCTCGGGTTGGTGGTTTATGGACCAGAAAGACGGTATGACGCAGCAAATGAATGCCCTTTCAAACATGGGGCTCATCAGTCGTTTTGTAGGGATGCTCACCGATTCAAGAAGTTTTCTTTCTTTTCCAAGACATGAATATTTCAGGCGCATACTGTGTAATTTGTTTGGTGAAGAAATTGATAAAGGTGAATTACCCAATGATATTGAATGGACAGGAAGCGTTATCAGGGATATTTGCTATAATAATGCCAGGCAGTATTTTAATTTTCAACCAGCCAAATCATTGGCAGGTGTTGCATAAACATTTCAACCAACAAAATGGATTTATTTAATATTTCTGGAAAAATTGCACTGGTTACGGGTTGTACAAAAGGAATTGGAAAAGCAATGGCGGTTGGATTGGCCGAAGCCGGCGCAGATATTATTGGTGTATCCGGATCACTTGCTTTGCACGACAGTGAAGTGGAAAAAGAAGTAAAAGCCACCGGCAGAAAATTTACCGCTTACCAGGCAGATTTATCCGATCGCACAGCATTGTACGCATTTGTGAGCCGGCTACATAAAGAAAACCCGGTGATAGATATTTTGGTAAACAACGCCGGCACCATAATGCGTATGCCGGCAGCCGAACACCCGGATGAATACTGGGACAAGGTACTTGCCATTAACCTGGATGCGCCGTTTATACTGGCCCGCGAAGTAGGTAAACAAATGGTTGCCAGGGGTAGTGGTAAAATTATTTTTACCTGTTCCTTATTGAGTTTCCAGGGAGGTATTAATGTGCCTGGTTATGCGGCCAGCAAGGGCGCACTGGCCAGCCTGGTAAAAGCACTGGCCAATGAATGGGCCGGCAAAGGTGTAAATGTAAATGGCATTGCACCTGGCTATATTGCTACAGACAATACAGAAGCGCTGCGCAATGATGAAGAGAGAAGCAAAGCTATTTTAAGCAGGATACCTGCCAACCGCTGGGGACAACCAGAAGACTTTAAAGGCGCCACTGTATTTTTGGCCAGCAAAGCGGGTGAATATGTACATGGTACCATCCTTACGGTTGACGGCGGATGGATGGGCAGATAGTACTGAGAAAAAATATAAAAGTAAAAAAGCAAAAGCAACGCAACAATCAGGAACAGCTTCGCAGTATTTATTTTTGACTTTTTACTTTTGAATTTTGACTTTTGAATTTAATTCCCAGGCTAACAAATAATGAATTATCAAACAATGGAAATACGTTTTCAGCATAGTCCAAAAGAAACCAGCCAGATGGATACGCAGCAACTGCGTACTAATTTTTTAGTAGAAGGCCTTATGCAACCTGGCGTTATGAAACTGGTATATTCTCATTACGACAGAATGATTATAGGTGGCGCTGTACCAGGGTCAACAGCACTTAACCTGCCCAATGAAACGGAATTAAAAGCTAATTACTTCCTGGAGCGGCGCGAACTGGGTATTATTAATGTGGGTGGAAAAGGTACTGTAATTGCAGACGGAACAGGCTATGAATTAGATAAGCTGGAATGCGTTTACCTGGGCAAGGGCACGAAAAATGTAAGTTTCAGCAGCGCTAATGAAAAGGAGCCCGCTTATTTTTATTTGTTGTCAGTACCTGCTCATCACAGTTATCCCAATACAAAAATGACCAGGCAGCAGGCCGCACCGGTGCAGTTGGGCGAGGCGGTTACTTCCAATAAAAGATCTTTATACAAATACATACACAACGATGGCATACAAAGTTGCCAGTTGGTAATGGGACTAACCGTACTGGAAGAAGGAAATGTCTGGAATTCAGTACCGCCCCATACGCATACCCGCAGAATGGAAGCCTATTTTTATTTTGATGTAAATGAAAATCATCGTGTCATGCATTTTATGGGAGAGCCGCAACAAACCCGGCATGTTGTAATTGGCAACCGGGAAGCAGTAATTTCGCCGCCCTGGAGCATGCATTTTGGTGTGGGTACGGCCAATTATGGTTTTATCTGGGGCATGGCAGGAGAGAACAAGGAATTCACAGATATGGATGCAGTGGCAATTAAGGATATTCGGTAGTTCGAAATTCGAAATTCAAAATTAAAAAGTCAAAAGTTAAAAGTAAAAATGCGGCAGACGGCGATATCCAAGGCTATCTGATTCTTTCTTAAATTTTGCCTTTTTTAATTTGCCCGGTGTGAGGTATCCGTGTCTTTTTTGAATTTTGCCTTTTTACTTTTGACTTTGTTCGAAATAAACTATCCGGTCCTTTTTTGACTTTTGAATTTTGCCTTTCTAATTACCAGTTCTTTTTGAATTTTGACTTTTGAATTTTTAATTATCATATCAAACCAAGAAACAATGTCAAAAAAAGTTGTAACACTCGGAGAAATTATGCTGCGTCTGTCAACGCCGGATTTTAAGCGGTTTGTACAGGCCGATACATTTGATGTGACCTATGGAGGCGGAGAAGCAAACGTAGCAGCAGCCTTGTGTAACTATGGCTTGAATGGAACATTTGTTACCAAAGTTCCAAACAATGCAATTGGCCAGAGTGCCATCAATCATTTGCGCCGCTATGGCGTGGATACGCAGTTTATAGCCAGGGGCGGCGACCGCCTGGGTATCTATTTTTTGGAGACCGGTGCATCCATGCGGGCATCGCAGGTTATTTATGACCGGGCCGGGGCTTCCATAGCCGATGTGGATATCAAAGAATTTGATATCGATAAAATACTGGAAGGCGCCAGTTGGTTTCATACAACGGGTATTACGCCGGCGCTGAGCGATAAAGCCGCTGCCCTGACCGAAGCAGCACTAAAGGCCGCCAAAGCAAAAGGCATTACCACCAGCATAGATTTAAACTATCGCAAGAAACTCTGGAGCAAAGAAAAAGCAAGGGAAGTAATGAGCAGGCTTTGTAAATATGTAGATGTATGCATCGGCAACGAAGAAGATGCTGATACAACACTTGGTTTCAAAGCAAAAGATACCGATGTTACAAAAGGCGAGTTAAACCTGGACGGGTTTAAAGATGTATTTAAACAAATGAAGGAAAAGTTTGGGTTTAAATATATTGCATCGTCGCTGCGCGAAAGCCATAGTGCCAGCGACAATGGATGGAGTGCCCTGGTATACGATGGCACTGATTTTTATCATACCAGGAAATACGAAGTACGTATTGTTGACCGTGTAGGCAGCGGCGACTCATTTGCCAGTGGCTTTATTTATGGTTTGGTAACCGGTATGCCCATGCCCGAAGCGGCAGAATTTGGTGTGGCGGCTTCTGCCATTAAGCATACCATTCCCGGCGATTTGAACCATGCAACACTGGGCGATGTAAAAGATTTGATGAAGGGAGACGGAAGCGGAAGGGTGCAGCGATAAGTACCCGGGCTGTTATTTGTCAATAACAGAACAGGAAGCATAATTTTATAACACAACAGAAAATGATTATAGACACCCTAAAAAACGCCGCTAACTATTTCAGCGTTCATCCCTTGTTTGCCAAAGCCTTTGAATATATCAGTAAAACAGATCTGACTGCTGTAGCGCCCGGCAAGTATGAAATAGACGGAGATAACCTGAAAGCTGCATTTTCCAGCAAGAAAGGGATGACGGCTGAAGAATCAGTGTCAAAATTTGAATGTCACGACAAACATATTGACATCCAGGTTTGCATCAGCGGCGTTGAAACATTTGGCTGGAAGCCTCGTGAAAAATGCCTGGTACCCAATGGTGGTTATAACGAAGTAAAGGATGTGCAGTTGTATACCGATACACCCGATACATGGTTTCAATTAACCAATGGGCAGTTTGTTATCTTATTTCCGCAGGATGTGCATGCGCCCATGATTGGCGATAAGGAAATAAAAAAACTGGTCATTAAAGTAAAAATATAAGATATTCCATTGGCTGCCGGCAGGCCTCATTGCCTGCGGAAATGAAAGCATCCGGCCGTCATATAATAAAACAGCAATAATAGTATGAGCAATATCAGTAAAACAACAGCGGCAATAATAGAGCAGGGCATGCTGCCCCTTTATTTTAATGCAGATGAAACCATTAGTATAGATGTTCTAAAAGCCATTTACAAAGCTGGCGTAAAAGCGGTTGAATACACCAACAGGGGGGAAGCGGCGTTTAAAAACTTCAAAAAGCTGATTGAAGTCCGCAATGCAGCAATGCCTGGTTTATTGCTGGGTATTGGTACCGTGAAGGACTTAAAAACGGCAGAAAATTATATCGGTGCCGGCGCTGATTTTTTGGTAAGTCCTGGTTTTGTGAAAGAAGTGGCTGACTACGCCAACAGCAAAGATGTATTTTATGCACCGGGATGTATGACGCCCACGGAAATCATTGCGGCCGAAAACAGCGGCATTACATTCATTAAACTTTTTCCGGGCAATATGCTGGGGCCGGAATATCTCAGCAGTATCAAGGATATTTTCCCTAAATTGTTGTTCATGCCCACCGGTGGTGTAGATACCACCACTGAAAATATTGCCGGTTGGTTCAAAGCCGGTGTATGTGCAGTAGGAATGGGCAGCAAACTCATCAGCAAGAAATTAATGGAGCAAAAAGATTATGCAACAATAGAGGCTGAAACAAAAAAAGTATTTGAGATCATCAATAAAGTAAAAGCAGGACTGTAATTGTTTCAATCAATAGTTTTTCAGGAAATCACAACCGGGTTTAGCTATTTAAAAAAGCCATAATGAGTCAATCAACGATTGGAAAATACCGCTGGACAATCTGCGCCCTGTTATTTTTTGCTACCACTATTAACTATCTCGATCGCCAGGTACTGAGTCTTTTGAAGCCGGTGCTGGAAGATAAGTTCCACTGGAGTAACAGTGACTATGCCAATATTGCCGCTGTTTTTCAATTTACCTATGCTATTGGGTTGTTGTTTGCCGGGCGAATCATTGATAAACTGGATACCAAATGGGGATACGCCTGGGCCATTATCATCTGGTCGCTGGCAGCAGTTATGCATGCGATTGCCATACCAATAGGTGAGGCCATTGCCACGGCATTGGGCTGGATTGGCATTGTAGCCGTTCCTGTATCCATTGCAGGCTTCATGTTTTCGAGGGCTATACTGGCGTTGGGCGAAGCGGGTAATTTCCCTTCGGCTATTAAGGCCACTGCAGAATATTTTCCGAAAAAAGAAAGGTCTTTTTCTACCGGTATTTTCAATTCGGGTGCCAATGTGGGCGCTGTATTGGCGCCACTCTCCGTTCCGTGGATTGCCGCCAACTGGGGCTGGGAAGTTTCTTTTATTATTATTGGTGCACTCGGTTTTCTATGGTTGGTGTTTTGGCTGGCTATGTATGAAAAACCCGAAAAACAAAAAAGACTTTCTGCTGCAGAATTTGCATATATTAATAGTGATGTTGATGACAATAACCTCGCACCGGTGGTTGCAGGGGCAAAATATGAGAAGATATCCTGGATCAAACTATTGGGATACAGACAGACATGGTCTTTTACTTTTGGTAAGTTTATGACGGACGGCGTATGGTGGTTCTTCCTGTTCTGGCTGCCTGCTTTTCTAAAAGACCAGCATGGTATGTCAAGCACCGAGATGATTATTCCCCTGGCCGTATTGTATACCATAACAGGCATAGGCAGTGTTAGCGGCGGCTGGTTTCCCATGTATTTTATCAGAAGGGGATATAACCCTTACGATGGACGAATGAAGGCCATGCTGGTAATAGCAACTATCCCGCTGGTGGTATTGCTGGCACAGCCTTTTGGCGATGCTAATTTCTGGATTCCGGTAATGCTGATTGGTATTGGTACGGCCGCTCACCAGGCCTGGAGCGCCAATATATTTACAACGGTTTCTGATATGTTCCCTAAAAAAGCCATTGGTTCTGTTGTGGGCATTGGCGGAATGGCAGGTGGTATCGGCGGCGTATTAATGACCAAACTGGGCGGTTACCTGTTTGATTATTATAAAGCATTGGGTCATATCAAAACAGGCTATACCATCATGTTTGCTATCTGCGCCTTGTCTTACCTGGTAGCCTGGGGCGTTATGAAAGTACTGGTGCCAGCATATAAGCCTATAACCGATTTATAGTGATCGGCATTACGAGTT
>Ga0207676_10004125_pt1 | contig 10255 bp, 10 predicted proteins | sample KBSSwiS72_FD_184307 | JGI IMG/M metagenome (GOLD analysis project Ga0207676, IMG submission 184307) | Switchgrass rhizosphere microbial communities from Kellogg Biological Station, Michigan, USA - KBS Switchgrass S7-2 (SPAdes) (version 2) | ecosystem: Host-associated > Plants > Roots >... | reverse complement strand
GACGCGGGGGGCGCCTGGTTGCGCTCCCTCGAGTCGAGCCGATCCTGCATCAATCCGGACACGCCTTCGGCCGGCTTCAGCGCTTTCTGCGGCGCCGGCTTGTCGCCCTGCGGAAACTCGCGATTCCACCAGGTGATCTTCTCCTGGAAGCGGCGCACGACGTTCTCGAGATGCGCATTGCGATCGTTGGCGCTGCGCTGCACCGCGGCCGTGCGCAATCTTGCAAAGTCGGCGGCAAGTTCGGGCGGCGGCGTAATTTCGTAGCGCGCGTAGTCTTCGACGCGCTCGAGCACGATCAGCGACGTATCGCGCGTGACGAGACTGAACGCCCGGCCGAGGCGGCGAATTTCGGCGCGGTTCAAGTCGTACTGCGCTTCGAGCGCCTCGATCCTGAAGCGTGCCCACAGCGGCGCGACGAGCATGAACGGCGTCGCGCCGGCGCGCACCGGCAGTTCGAGCGTGACCGGCTCGGCGCCCGGATGCGCAACCGTGATGCGCACGCGCGTCGCGGCTTCGGTCATTTGCCCGGCCAGCTCGATGCGGCCATCGCGCGGATACGGCGAGCGCATCACGACGTCGCGCGCGCCATCGGCGCTGACCGCGGTCACGCGCGTCGTTGCCTGCAGCAGTTTGCGGGCGGCTTCCGAGGCGGAGTCGGCGGTGAGGTCGATGAACCGGCCGCCGCTTTTTTCGGCGACGTGCGTCAATAGCACCGGATCGCTGCGATTCGCCGCGGACACGCTGTAGAGCGGCACGCGCGGCGCCGTGAATGGTTGGGCGCCGAAGTTGGAAAGCCCGTCACTGAACAGCAGATATTCGCCCACCGTGGAATCGGCCGTAAACGCGCCGAGGTTGGTCGCACCGTCGTACGCGGTCGCTTCAAGCGCTGCGCGCAACGCACCCCAGTCGCCGCCGATCACGCTGAATGTTTGCGCGGCTTCCGCGCTGTCGCGGATGCGCGTGAGCTTGACCTCGCCGTTCTGCAGTCGGCGGAAATAAGCGTCGAGCAGCGCGAATTCACGCCCGTGGTCGCGTGCGGCACCCGAGCCCGAGCTGTCCCAGATCAAGCCGATCGTGCGCGGCAGCGTGCGCGACGCGTTGCGCGAGGGAACCGGCAATTCCGCATAGAAATACGTTTTTGCATCGAAGATCTGCGTATAAGCCTGTGGGCCCGCTGCGGGCGGGAAAGCGAGTTCGAGCACGCCGCGGCCGGCGTAGCGGTCGCGCGCCACTTGCGCGTGATAACCGTGGGCGCTGGCTTTGAAACTCAAATCGTCGAGCTGGCCGCGCGATTTGAGCGGCGCGCCGGAAGCGCCCGCGACGTTGACATCGAGCCGGAAATTATCGAGCGTATCCGCGTATTCGAGCGGCAGGCGATAGACCAGGCGGCCGGCGCGCTTGCGCAGCGTTTCCGCGTAGCGGATCAGCACCTGCCGCGTGCCCTGCGCGGGAATCGGATACACGCGCAGCTTGAAGTTGTTGCCCTGCGTGATTTGCAGCAGGCCGGGATCGACCTGGCCGCGCGTGATGTCCTCGAATACGGCCTGGCCGCGCGCCTTGTCGACGGGCACGGCTTCGCGCATTCGCCCGTTCACGTCGAGCGCGAACCCGAGCACGTTCTGGCCGGCGAGCAGGGGGAATTGCAGCTCGCCTTCGAGCACGCGGCGGTTCGGATTATGAAACGTGAGCGCGATCTCGGTCACCGCGAGATTGCCGCTGACCTCGGTGTGCACCGCGACCTGCTGCAGACGCACCGGGGTATCTCCAGGCGCGGCGATGACGAGTTGCGGCCGCGCGATGCGCTCGACCGTGACCGGCGCCAGATTCTGCGCGCCGGCCGCCGCCGCCCAGCCTAATCCCGCAAGCAACCAATAAGTTAACCGTATCCCCGCACTTTGCATGACCGTCTCCCGTTAATGACAACGTGCTGCTGCAAACGGAAGGCGGCCCCGAAAGGGGTTAAAGCGGGATTACGGCGGGAGAGTTACTTCTGCAAACAGTCGTCGGGCAGGCACTCGATCGGCGTGAAATCGCGATGCGCGATGTATTCGGGGCGGTGAAAACGGCGGATATGGTTTTGACACGAATTGAGGCTCAAGTACACGATCGTGCGGTTCCACGGCGTCATGTTGCTGCCGGATGCATGCACAAGATTGCAATGAAAGATCATTATCGAGCCGGCCGGTCCCTTGGGCGAGATGATGCCGCCTTCGGCAACGAGCCGCGTGATGGTTTCGTTGTCTATGGTCCACAGCGGATAACTCGTGGTCGACAGGTCGTGGCCGGCCTGCTGGCGGCCTTTCTTGTGCGAGCGCGGAATGAACATCAGCGGCCCGTTGAACTCGTTGACGTCCTCGAGGAATACCGCGACGTTCATCGCGCGCGCCTCGGGCATGTCGTCGTCGTTGAACCACGTGCCGTAGTCCTGGTGCCATTGCCACACGTCGCCGTCGAACGCGGCCTTGCCATTGATCTTGAACTGGTGGATGTAAACGTCGTCGCCGAGGATCTGCTGCGCAGGTTCGATCAGCCGCGGGTGGCGACCGAGCCGCCGATAGGCGTCGTTATAGGTATGCGCCGCGAAATTGGTGCGCACGGCAGTGCTGCCTTTTTCGCGCACGTTCTCGGGCCGCTGCTCGGCGTAGAGCTTCGGCACTTCAGCGTTAAGAATGCCGATCTCGGCGGGCGTGAATAGTCCCGGGAAAAACAGGTACCCCTCGCGCTGGTACTCGTCGACTTGTGCAGGCGTCAGTTGCATGAGCGGTCACTCTGAACTTGTCGCTACGAGCTTATCATTCGCGCGCGTTAGCGTCATCGGGTGCCGCGCGCCGGCGGCGCAACCAGAGGAGTGCGGCCGCAAGCAGCAGGACCGCTACCGCAAGCCCGCCCCATACGGCTGCGCTAATGGCCGCGATCCCCGGCGACGGTGGTGCGCCGCCTGCTTGCTGCCATTCTTTTACCCACGCGGCGGGCTTGCGCGGCGGCGGATCGTCGGCGAGCCACGTGAGTGCTACCGGCACTGCGTAGTCGTTGATTTTCGCGCCGCTGCGCGCATCGGTGACGTGCAGGCGCAGTTCGTCGATGCGCGTGGGCCGCTCGCTCCAGTAGAAGAGGCTGACGACACCAGTGCCGCCCGGCGGTACCATGGCGGGCGCGCCCGTGCCGCCGTCGTCAATGACTATCTTGCCCTGGAACCATGCGCTGACTGTCACTGCGGCCGGCGCTGCGCCCGTCACTGCGAAGCGCACGTAAAACGGCTGCTGGCGCGCGAGCAGCGCATCGGGCGCCGGGTCGGTTGCAAGAACCTTGAGCTCCGCCGCGGGTTCAGCGTGCGCGCAGGCGACACCTGTCCATAGCGCCGCGCCGATCGCGTAGCGGAGAAGTGCGGCCAGCATGGTCAGCGGCTCACCTGGTTGCGGCCTTTGTCCTTGGCCCGATAAAGCGCCTGGTCCGCCGCCTTGATGACATCGTCGGGGGTCGCGTGGTGCGGCGGGCATTTCCAAGGATAGCACCCAGGTCTGATTGCAGGCAGCGCGGAAGTCGCGCAGTAACGGCATCAGCGCTCAAGACCAGTGGCTTGAACTACCTGCCGCGGCGGCAATCCTATTAACACGCAATGCCGCGACTCGCGCGGCGTACCGGTGCCGGCCCTGACCGCGCCCATCTGACTGACAAGGATGCTCAAATGAAACTTTATTATTCGCCCGCCGCGTGCTCGCTCTCGACCCATATCATTCTGCGCGAAGGAGGCTATGAGTTCGATCTCGAGAAAGTCGATCTGCGCAGCAAGCGGACCGCCGCCGGCAAGGACTTTACGCAGATCAATCCGAAAGGCTATGTGCCGGTACTCGAGCTCGACGACGGCCAGCTGCTGACCGAGAACATTGCGATCGACGAATTCCTCGCAGATCACAAAGCAGAGTCGGCACTCGCGCCCAGGAGCGGCACCTTCGAGCGCTACCGCCTGGTCGAATGGCTCGCGTTCATCAGCACCGAAGTCCACAAGCAGTTCGGCCCGCTGTTCAAGCCCGACACGCCCGAGGCGACCCAGCAGGCGCAAAAAGATCAGCTCGCGAAGCGTTTCGATTACGTCGCCGGGCAGCTGAAGGGCAAGCAATACCTGATGGGCGGGTTCACGGTTGCCGACGCTTACCTGTTCACAGTGCTGCGCTGGACCGAGCACGTCAAGATTGACATGAGCCGCTGGCCGGTGCTGAAGACTTACATGACGCGCGTCGAAGCGCGCCCGCAGGTGCAGGCGGCGCTCAAAGCCGAAGGGCTCATCAAATAGATCCCGTTCGGCCGGGAGAAAACGCGCATACTCGCCGCTTCGCCTAACCTTGCTCACCATGACAAAACCATTACCGCCGAAACCACCCACGTCTTCAGCGCCCGCTGCACGCGCCACGCCAAGAAGCAAAAATCCGTTCGCGCTGAATCCGAACTTCAACCAGCAAACCCGGAAGCTGCTGGGCAAGCACTACCGCGCGAAGTTCGGCGTGAAGTGACGGCGTTGGCGCGGCGGCCGAAAGGGCCGGCGCGCGCTGTTATGATGGCGCTCCCCGCCCATCAGGTTTCGTTGTCTTCGTGCTCGCTTACCGCCATCTGTTCCATGCCGGCAACTTCGCCGACGTATTCAAGCACGCGCTGCTGGCCCAGCTCGTGCTCGGGCTCGCGAAAAAAGACAAGCCGTTCTTCTGCCTCGACACGCATGCGGGCATAGGCCGCTACGATCTCACGCACGATTGGGCGCGCAAAAACGCCGAATACAAAACCGGCATCGCCCTGGTGTGGCCACGCGCCGATGCGCCGCCCGAGATGGCGCCGTACCTGGACGCGGTGCGCGCGGAAAACCCCGGCGGGAAGCTCGTTTTTTATCCGGGTTCGCCGTGCATCGTCCGCCGCTACCTGCGCGCGCACGACCGCCTGGCGCTTACCGAACTCAACAAACGGGATTTCGATACGCTCGCGGCGCTGTTCGCCGACGACCGCCAGGTGCAGGTGCGGCTGCTCGACGGCTACCAGGCGCTCAAGGCTTTCCTGCCGCCGGTCGAGCGGCGCGGCCTCGTGTTCGTCGATTCATCGTTCGACCGTGCGCAGGAGTTCAAGCGCCTGACCGATGGATTCGTCGAAGGGCACCGCAAGTTCGCGACCGGGGTCTACGCGTTGTGGTATCCGCTGATGGATGCGCTCGCGATGCAGGGGTTTGAGCGCCGCGTCGTCGCGACCGGCGTGCGCAAAATCTTGCAGCTCGAGCTCGCGGTGCGCAATGTCGGCGTCAGCGGCAGCGTGCGCGGGTGCGGGATGCTGGTCGTGAATCCGCCGTTCGGGTTCGAGGCGGCGGCGCGCAGGATACTTGCGTGGTTGTGGCCGGTGTTGGCGCAGGACGGCGAGGGCGGCGAACGCGCGGGCTGGCTCGTGCCCGAATAACCGGGTGGCTTACCTTACGTAGCTTGTATTGGTCGCGCTCGCATCCGCCTTGGCGCGGGAGGCCGGACGCTCAGGGCCGCAGAAGCTGACAACGCCGTCGCCGCTCACCGTCGGGTCAACCTTGCCCTCGCGCGCAAGCTCCGCATTCAGCCGGGTGATGTTTTGTCTTTTCTGGATTAGCTGACGCCGCAACTGCTCTTCGTCCATCCGCTTGACTTCCTCCCAGCGTCCTTCGCGCGCGAGTTGCTCGCGCAGCTGGCTTTCCTGCCGGCGTTGCAGCATTTCGGCAACGCCTCCGGCTGATGTTACCGGTGGGTCGGTGGCGGCCAGTGCCGCGTTCATCGAACCCAGCAATAGAAGCGCGCCTGTCAGTAGTCGCATGATGGCCTCCATGTGAAGCTTTGCCTTCTTATGGTGCGTCAACCCGATGGTAAGACAGCCGAATTGAAAATGGCGAGCGGAATCCTCCAACTTCCGGGCAATAAGTCACATTCGTTGCTGCTTAATGGTGATTTTTGGTCGTCCGATTGCGGCGGAACACTGCGTCAAAGTGCGGTGGCGATCGTTGCCGTGAGCTGCGCGGGCGTCACGATGCCAAACGGTGCGCGCCTGATTTTGCGGCGGGCGAGCACCAGCAATTCGCGGTCCTTGGTAACCAGAAAATCCGCGCCGCACGCGCGTGCGAGTTCGAGAAATTTCTGGTCGCCGGGGTCGCGGCACACCGGCAGCGGGTCGCGATGATCCGCGGAAGCGCCGGCGCGGCGTGCAACGCGTGTGCACTCCGCCATGCACGCGGCTTGGGCAGTGGCGTCCAGGATTTCTTTGCGCAGCGGATACCCGAGCACCGCTGCCAATTCGGCTGCGCACGCGTCATCGATGAATATTTCCGCGCGCGCAGCGGCGGCCGCCGCCTTCAACGGCGCGATTCCGGCGTCATCGAATACGAGCCAGTCGAGCCAGATGTTGGTATCGAGTACGAGCCGCAGAGGCATAGGCGTTCGAGTGCTAGGGCGCGGTGGTTTTGCGCGCGAGCATGGCATGCTCAACCTGGTGCATGACCAGGTCCGCCGCCGTTTTGACCAGCACGACCGCAACCCCGAACGCCGACGAGGTGTCGAGTGCGGGGATCAGCGCCGCGATAACGAGACCAGCGGCAAGTGCGGTCATCACCAGGGACATGCGCACATAAGGCCAGAAAAGCAGCACGAACAGGTTGGCATTTTCATACTCGCGGCGCACCAGGTAATTCATGACGAACGAAATGCCGTGACTGATAAACAGCACCACGATGCCAATTGCCACGCCGCCCGCCACGGCGCGCAGCCCATGCCATATATCGCGCGCTCCCGAATCGTGCGCCTGCCCGAGAAAGGCGGGCACTGCGGCGGCGAGCAGGCCCGTGGCAAGCGCGAAGCCGCCGAATTTCACGACGAAAAAGCCGAGCACAAGCACGAGCAGGAACAGGCGGGTCAGAAAGTCTCCCGCATCTATCGATTTGCCGAACGGATGGCCGGCCAGCCCGACCATGATCATCTTGGCCACGTTGTACCCGCCGATGATTAAGGCCTCGCACCAGTAGACGATGATGATTTCGTAAAAGCCCCAACCTCGATACAACGTGACCGCCGCCACGACGAGATTCGCCGCGATCAGCGCAGTTGCCGGCAAACGCGTCCACGGCAGAGACGGGACGGGAATCAAGATACGGCGCGGGGCTGGCGAGCCGGTGCGGCCGTTACGCCGCGGCGCGCGCGGGACGCAAATCCGCGACGCCGTCGGCGTCGGTCGCCGAGATCGTCGTGCGAACCATGTGGCGCGGATGCAGATTGTCGGGCCACGGTCGGCCGCGGTGCAGTGTCGCGCGGTTGTCCCACATCACCACGTCGCCCGCCTGCCAGCGATGCAGATAAGTGAATTCGGGCCGGGTTGCTTCGGCGATCAGCCGGTCGACGAGCGCGAGGGCTTCGTCTTGCGGCATGCCCTCGATGCCGCAGGTGTGCGACGCTACATACAAAGCGGCGCGGCCATTGACCGGATTGACCCAGCGCATGCGCCAGCACACGGGCGGCATCGTCGTGCGCTCGCGCTCGGAGGCGAGTTGCGGCGCGATCTTGCCGCGCGAGTGCGCGTAGTCGTGCCACGCATAAGACTGCGACAACTCGCTGCGCTCGGTTTCCGACAACCGGGCCCACGCGTGCCGCATCGACGCGAATTCCGTTTCGCCGCCGTGCGGCGGAATTACGCGCGCGGACAGCACTGACGCAAGCGCCGGCGGCACTTTGAATGAGCTGTCGGTGTGCCACAGCTGATTCGCGCGCGCCCGCAGGGATTCCTTGTGGTCGGGCGGCACCAGCTGGCCCGTCGCGCGGTCGATGTTGGTCAGGATGGAAAACGGCGTGCCTTCGCCGAGCGACGCGGCCTTGGCGATTTCGAGCGGTCCGAACCGCTGCGAATAGGCGACCTGCAATTCATCGGTGATCGGCTGGCGGCGAAACAGCAGCACCGAATGTTCTTCGAATGCAGCGCGCACCGCGGCATAGACGTCGTCGTGTGCCGCCACGTCGGCGAGACCCGCGCCGCGAACTTCGGCGCAGAAACCCGGTCCCAATGGTATTACTTCCATCATCTTCTCCTCGCGGCCGCATTGCCGGCCCGCCGTCACGCTCGCATGTTGCTGCTTCGTCCAGTATATCGCCGCGCCGCCGTTGCTGTCGCTGCGCGCGCGGATTTCCTGCTAGCATGGACGCGACATTTGAATAACGGGAGAGGTGCGCATGCGAATTCATCCGGCGACGGTCGTCATGGCGGCAGTCGTATTGGGATTGCCCGCGGGCGCCCTCGCGCAGAAATTTCCCGCGAAGTCTGTGCGCCTCGTGCTGCCGTTCGCGGCAGGCAGCGCGGTTGATCTGCTCGCGCGGCTCTATGCGCAACGCATGACGGAGAGCTGGAGCCAGCAGATCGTGGTCGACAACCGCACGGGTGCGAACGGGATCATCGGCATGGAAGCGATTGCGCGCTCGGCGCCCGACGGCTACACGATCGGCATGGCCAACATCGCGACGCTCGCGGTGAACCCCAGCCTCTATCCGAAGATTTCATACGACTCGCTGCGCGATTTCACGCCGGTGTCGCTCACTGCGACGATCGGCAACTGCCTCGTCGTGCATCCGTCGTTTCCCGTGAAGTCGGTCAAGGAGCTCGTCGCGGTCGCGAAGCAGCGTCCTGGCGAACTCAACTACGCATCGGGTGGCATCGGCAGCGCGCAGCACATTCCGATGGAGCTCCTGCAGGCGATGACCGGCATGAAGCTCGTGCACGTCGTCTACAAAGGCATCACACCCGCGTTCAACGATCTCGTCGCGGGCCAGGTGCCGATCGCGTTCACCGGTCTCGCGCAATCGCTGCCCTACCATCGCAGCGGACGGCTGCGCATGCTCGGCACGACAGGTGTCAAGCGCACCGCCGCGACGGCCGACGTGCCGACGATCGCCGAGCAGAATCTGCCTGGCTACGAAGCAGATTCGTGGACCGGGGTCGTGCTGCCGAAGGGCGTGCCCGCCGAAGTGGTCGTGCTGATCCAGGCGGAAATCGTGCGCGTCACCAATCTCCCGGACACGCGAGAGCGCCTGATCGCTGCGGGCTTCGAGCCGGTCGGCAGCACGGGCGAAGCGTTTGCCGCGCTGATCAGGAACGACAGCGCGCGGCTCGGCAAAGTGATCCGCGACGCCGGCATACGCGCGGAGTGACCGGGGCCGGATAAGCGTATGGGCATCGATGTCGTACAAGTCACGCGCGCGCTCGATTACGCCGCGAAGAAGCACGTGAGCCAGCGCCGCAAGGGTGAGGCGCAGGAGCCGTACATCAACCATCTTGCCGAGGTCGCGTTCCTGCTCGCCGAATCGACGGGCGGCAGCGACGGCAACCTGGTCATCGCGGGACTCCTGCACGACTGCATCGAAGACCAGGGTGTGTCTTATGAAGAGCTGGTCGAGCTTTTCGGCGCCGATGTGGCGGAACTCGTGCGCGACGTGACCGACGACAAGACGCTGCTCAAGGCCGAGCGCAAGCGGCTGCAGGTCGAGGAAGCGCCGCACAAGTCCGACCGTGCGAAAATGCTGAAGATCGCGGACAAGACATCCAACCTGCGCGCGATGGCGGTGAGCCCACCCTCCGGCTGGAACGAGCAGCGCAAGCGCGATTACTTTGCGTGGGCGCTCGCTGTTGTCGCCGGCTGCCGCGGCGTGAATTCTTTTCTCGAAGCGAAATTCGACGAAGCGTATCGAAACGGGCAGTTATAACAATCACACAGGAATCACTATGTATCCAAACACACTGCTCTACATCGATGGCCGCTGGTGCGCCGCCGCTTCCGGCCGCACGCTGCCGGTTGTCAATCCTGCCGATCACAAGGAAATCGGCACCGTCGCGTACGCCGAAAAGGCCGATCTCGACCGCGCGCTGGAAGCCGCGGAAAAAGGCTTCAAAGCCTGGCGCAAGGTCTCGGCGTTCGAGCGCTGCAAGATCATGCGCAAGGCGGCGGAACTTTTGCGCGAGCGCGTCGAGACGGTTGCCAGCTGCATGACTTTCGAGCAGGGCAAGCCTATTGCGGAAGCGAAGCAGGAAGCGCTGGCGGGCGCCGACGTGATCGACTGGTTTGCGGAAGAAGGCAAGCGCGCTTATGGGCGCGTGATTCCCGCGCGCGCAGAGGGTGTCTATCAACTGGTAGTTAAAGAACCGGTGGGACCGGTGGCCGCTTTTACGCCGTGGAATTTTCCGATCAACCAGGCGGTGCGGAAATTGTCGGCCGCGCTCGCCACCGGCTGCT
>Ga0207676_10004124_pt1 | contig 10256 bp, 7 predicted proteins | sample KBSSwiS72_FD_184307 | JGI IMG/M metagenome (GOLD analysis project Ga0207676, IMG submission 184307) | Switchgrass rhizosphere microbial communities from Kellogg Biological Station, Michigan, USA - KBS Switchgrass S7-2 (SPAdes) (version 2) | ecosystem: Host-associated > Plants > Roots >... | reverse complement strand
GAATGCGGGGAAGGTTACCACAAAGACCGAGAATTCTTAAATCCGCAACTAAAACTCAATGCCTTGCTGGGCGCGAATCCCGGCGGCAAATGGGTGCTTGATTTCGGTCATCTCGGTCACAAGATCCGCGGCTTCAATTAATTCCGGCGGCGCGTCACGACCAGTGACGACGATGTGCAGCGCGGGTTGTGCAGCACGAATTGCCCGCAACTCTTCCACCACCTCGTCGACCGGTAACATCTTGTAGCTGAGCACGTAAACCAGTTCGTCGAAAACGAGCATGTCGTAATCGCCGGAGCGCAGCTTCTCGACACAAAGCGCCCACGTCGCGCGTGCGGTCTTGATGTCCTGGTCCGGATTCTTCGTGTCCCAGGTGAAGCCGTCGCCCATGGTATGAACTTCAATGCCGAGTTTCTCTGCCGAGACGTGTTCGCCGTAACGATCATTGCGCGACTTCATGAACTGAATCATGCAGCACTTCAAACCGCGTCCGGCGGCGCGCATCATCAGTCCCAGGGCACAAGTCGTTTTGCCTTTGCCGTTTCCGGTATGGACCATCAAGAGACCACGCGTCTTCTCCTGATAATCCTCTCGGCGCCACTTGTACTTTTTCTCAGCCATTTGTTTAGCCACAAAAAAGCACAAAAGGCACAAAACTGATTTTGTGACTCCTGTGCCTGGTTGCGATTTAGATTACGGATTCGGGTTCCTTAAGAGCGTCTTCGGTGATGTCGCGGGCGCCGTTGGCGCGTTTGACCGCGTCCTGCAAGAGGCCGACGATCGTCGTCTCCACTTCGTCCCAGCTTCCACGTAGCGTGCAGCCCGCAGCGTTACGATGGCCACCACCGCCAAACTTCTCCGCGACCTTCGCGACGTTAACGTCGCCTTTCGATCTGAGACTGGTGCGGTAAACTCCCGGCTCACATTCCTTCAACATCGCGACAGCTTCGACTTCGCCAACCGTCAAAGGATAGTTAACAAACCCATCCGCATCTTCATCAGACGCTTGTGCCTGTTGCTGCATCTCGAGCGACTGCCGCATGCACGCAACGCGCCCGGACTCGTCGCGTCTCGCGGTTGATAACACCGCGCCCATCAACTGAATCCTGCTCCACGGATAACTCGCAAACACTGCCTCCGCGGTTTTCGCAGGCTTCACTCCGGTGCGCACCAATTCAGAAGCAACTTTGAACGTGCGCTCAGTAGTGTTTGAGTAATGAAACGATCCAGTGTCAGTGATCAGCGCCGTGTAGACGCATTCCGCGATCTCTTTGGTGACGCGGACGCCGGTAGCTTTGCAGAGGTTGTAGATCATCTCGCCAACCGCCGAAGCCGTGGAATCGATCCAGTTGATGCTACCGAAAAGCGCCGTCGTGGAATGGTGATCGATATTCACGACAAACTGCTTTTCCAGATCGGCAAGACCGGGCCGCGTAATGTCAGAACATTCGATCACGAAGACCGCGTGGTAAGAAGGATCGACTGCCGGAGTGACTCGTACATCATTGGCGCCGGGCAGTTGTTGGTATGCGTGTGGAACTGGATCGCGCATGACTACTTCGACATCTTTATCGAGTGCGCGCAGTAACCAGTAAAGACCGAGTGACGAGCCCAGACTGTCACCATCCGGGCGGATATGCGAGGTGATCGCGAAACGACGTTTTGCCTCGATCAGCTCGACTACTTGACTAAGCATAATGCAACAAATCGGGACTGAGCTTTTTCATCTCGATGGCTTTAGGGGCCTATAAAGCTCGCGTCTAACTAACTTCATCCTTTCCTATACTTTCCCATTCCCGCTCGATCTCCTGTAGCAATTGATCGACGCGTTCGCCTTCTTCCTCGACGCGGTCACGCACAAAGTGAATCTCGGGCGTGCGAGGCAGATTCAGCGAGAGTCCAAGCTGCTTTCGCACATACGGCGCGGCGTGCTTTAACGCTGCCAGCGCCGCCTTGTGCTCGGCTTCATCTCCGGCCACCGTCACGTAAACACGCGCGGCTCGTTTGTCCTCCGAAAGACGAACGTCAGTAACCGTGACCATCGTCAATCGCGGATCTTCCAACTCGTAACCGACAATCTGCGCGATCTCTTCCCTGAGAGTGTCCGCAGTTCTTTCCTTACGCCGCATGCTACTGCCTTATAACTCTGTCGCCGCGACGCGCTCGACCACGTAAGCCTCAATCTGATCTCCAACTTTTACGTCGTTGAAGTTCTCCAGACTGATACCGCATTCAAAGCCCTCGCGAACTTCCGAGACGTCGTCCTTGAATCGTCGCAGTGAAGCAATGTTGCCTTCCCACGAGACGACCCCATCTCGAATCAGGCGCGCCCGGGCATTGCGACGCACCAAACCATCGATGACCATACAGCCCGCGACTGTTCCCGCTTTCGGAACGCGGAACACTTCGCGCACGGCTGCCTTGCCGAGGATGCGCTCCTTCTCGATCGCCTCGAGCATGCCGATCATCGCCGCGCGAATCTCTTCCTCGACCTTGTAAATGATCGAGTGCAGGCGAATATCAACGGACTCCTGCTTCGCGACGTCGGCCGCGCGTGCTTCAGGTCGCACGTTGAAGCCTATAATCACGACTGCCGACGACGACGAGCCCGCCTGCGTCGCCGAGCCAAGCAAAACGTCTGACTCCGTAATCGCGCCCACGCCCGAGCGAATCACTTTAACTTTCACACGATCCGTGGAAAGTTTTTGCAGTGTCGACTTCAACACTTCCACCGAACCCTGGACGTCGGCCTTGATGATGACCAGCAGTTCCTTAACTTCACTCTCACCCAGCGCTTCGATACCGCGCTTGGTCGTTTGCAGCAGTGTTGCCTGACGACTGAGCATCTGTCGATGTTGCGAGATCGACTGCGCCTTCGTGATGTCTGACACTACCTGGAGACTCTCACCGGCTTGCGGTACGCCCTGCAATCCAAGCACTTCAACCGGTGTTGCCGGTCCTGCTTCCGTAATCGGTTCGCCACGATCGTTGAACATCGCGCGTACCTTGCCCGATATCTGTCCGACAATGAAAGGCTCGTGAATTTTGAGTGTTCCCTGTTGGACGAGCACGGTTGCGACGGCGCCACGCCCACGATCGAGTTTTGCTTCCAACACCACGCCCGAAGCGAGACGAGTCGGGCTCGCGCGGAGGTTCAAAATGTCTGACGTCAACAGAATCGTTTCGAGCAGGGTGTCGAGATTCTGTCGCTTCTTGGCGGAGACCTGGACCATTTCCGTTTCGCCACCCCAATCGAGCGGTGACAGACCTTGTTGGGCCAGTTCCTGTCTGACGCGATCGGGATTCGCGTCAGGTTTGTCGATCTTGTTAATGGCGACGATGATCGGGACATTAGCCGCCCGCGAATGCTCGATGGCCTCGATCGTCTGTGGCATCACACCGTCGTCAGCAGCGACGACAAGCACGACGATGTCCGTCGCCTTCGCGCCGCGTGCGCGCATCATCGTGAACGCCTCGTGACCGGGCGTATCGAGAAACACGACGCGACGAGTTTCATCGTGATTGTCAGGATTAGGAACCTGGACGCTGTACGCGCCGATGTGCTGCGTGATTCCGCCGGCTTCGCCACCGGCGACGTCAGTCGTGCGAATGGCGTCGAGCAGCGACGTCTTCCCGTGATCGACGTGGCCCATCACAGTCACCACCGGGGCGCGTGGCAGTTCCACGTCATCCGCGTCGGCGGCGATTAGTTCCTCGAACTCTTCTTCCGCGACCATCTCTTCAAACGGCACAAACGAGACGTCGTAACCAAATCGTTTGCCGAGATCGGAGGCGACGTCGTCCATCAACGGTTGGTTGATGGTGGCGAACACGCCGCGCTGCAAGAGCAAGGTCACTACGTCTTTCGGTTTGATACCGAGTTTTTCGGCGAACTCTTTGACCGTAGAACCTTCGATCAAGCGCACTGACTTCAGTTCGCCGGAGCCGGGCATCTCGAGACGACCGGCAATGCGATCTTCGAGTGAGAGTGCCTTCGGCGGCGGAATGAAATCGCCCCTGTCGAATCTTCCGGCCTTGCCTTCAACCTTTCTGCCACCGCGCGGACTGCTGCGTCGCGAACGCCTGCGGCCGGCGTCGGGTGGTGGAATGTAGGTCGTTTGCGGAGTCGCTGTCTCACCTGGTGTTCCCAAACGCTCGGAACGCGGCAGGGAAGGACGCTCTCTGACTCTGGTGCTGCGACTGTCGACACGTTCCTTCGGCGTGATGGCCGGAGGCGGCGGTGGCGGCGCAGGCGCGCGTTCGCCGGGCCGTATGCCGGCATTGAGCGCGGCTGCCGTCGGACGCAGAACTCTGACTTGTCGAGAAGGCACCGGCGGAGGCGGCGGCGGTGGTGGCGGAGCCACTCTAACTTCAGCGCCATTCGTTGGCGCCACTACTTCGGGTGCACTGACGATGGGCGCCGGCTCGATCTCCGGTTCCTCGATCTCGGGCGGCGCTTCGACCATCGGCGGCGGAGCAACTTCTTCAATCGTGGGAGCCTCGGCGCGCACCGCAGGCGCTAGCTTCTTCACCAGTCGTGTAACCGGCGGCTTCGCAGCGGTAGGCGGCGGCGTGGCCGCAGGAATCTCGACCGGCTCGGCAGCGACAGACGGAGGTGGCGTATCCGGCTCGGGCTCGAATACTTCCGGTTCCGCTTCGACGACCGGTGCTTCCGCAGTCGGGACCACCGCGCGCTTGACGACTTTCACCGCGCGCTTGACGGCAGTTTCCTTCTTCGGAAAGTACTTGTTCCGAATCTTCTCGGCGAGCTCCTTCGAGACCGAGTTGGAGGGAACGCTGACGTCGACGCCTTCGCGACGCACCTCTTCGATGAGTCGCTTCGTGTCGAGCTTTAATTCTTTGGCGAGATCGTAAATGCGAACTTTCGAGGAAACTGTCATGCACTCCTTCTCGACGCTTCTTCCTGCGTCCGGTCGACCTTAAGGTGATTGGGCACCCCGCGCCCAATCACTCACAAGCGTCGATCAGAAGTTCGGCGCGTGACAGTAGGGGCGGAGCGGGCAACACAAACGGCCCGAAGAGACCGCAATTGTGTTGTTACTACTTGGCTGCATCACTGGTTCTCATCGTCCGTGCTCCCGCCTGATGCAGCATCTTCCGAAACTGCGGGTGCCGATGTTTCTGCTTCCTCGGTGGTGTCGTCGGAAGCAAAATCGTCTGCCATCACTTCTTCTGCAACTTCGTCGATGTTCTCGAAAGCTTCGACACCCGAGGAAGTTATGTCAGGAGATGGCGTAATCGTGTCAGGCCGCAAGTCGCGACCTGTTTCCAGCAAAGGAATCTCGTCAGCGCGAATGGGTTCGGCTTCAGTTACGGCGACCGGATCGGCCGATTCCCAGGCATTGATCTGCGCTTCGGCAGTGAAGGGAACTCCGTTTTCGACTGCTTCGTCGTAACCTTCGGCAGTCATTTCCGGATTGGGTTCCACTTCTTCTTCCACTGACTCATCGAACTCTGCTGAAACCGCGTGTTGCTGTTCGGCACCTTCTTCACTTTCGGGTTCAGCAAGACTGCGATCTCGCAGAGCAACAACTGCCTGCGCGGCGTTCAAGATCACTTCTGCTTCGTCCAAACTCAGATCGAGGAACTCGACCAGATCGTCGACAGAAGTTTGCGCCAGCGCATCGATGTCGTTGATATCGTGCTCCGCGAGTGCTTCAGCCTGTTGCGCCGTGACGCCTTCGATGACTGAGAGCGGCACCGCTTCGCCGGAAGCAATGAGCGCGCCCATCTGCTCAGTAACTTCGCGCTTGATCTCTTCTTCGCTGCGGATGTCGATATTCCAGCCCACCAGCTTGGTAGCGAGTCGCACGTTCTGGCCGCGCTTGCCGATCGCCAGCGAAAGTTGATCTTCGTTGACGATGACTTCCATCTGGCGGTTTTCGATGTCAGTGATTCTGACCTGATTAACTTTGGCGGGTGAAAGCGCGTTGGCGGCAAATACTGAAGGCTCGTCTGACCATTCGATGATGTCGATCTTCTCGCCGCGCAGTTCCCGGATGATCGCCTGCACGCGTGAACCTTTCATACCGACGCAGGCGCCGACCGGATCGACGTCACGTTCGTTCGACATTACGGCGATCTTGGCGCGTTCACCGGGCTCGCGGACGGCCGACTTGATCACGACGGTGCCGTCGTAAATCTCCGGCACTTCCATTTCAAACAACCGCAACAAGAGTTCCGGCGAAGTACGGGAGACTTCGACTTGGGGACCTTTTGATTCCTTGGAGACGTTATTTATAACGACGCGGATTCGTTCGCCCTGGTTCCACTGCTCGCCCCGCGACTGTTGCGAGCGCGGCAGAATTGCTTCGAGGTTGCCGAGGTCGACGATGATGTTGCCGCGTTCAAATCGTTTGACGTAGCCGTTCACGAGATCCCCGATCTTGTCGATGTACTGCTCGTAGACGTTGCTGCGAACGGCGTCTCGAACTTTCTGAAACAGGATCTGTTTGGCTGTTTGTGCGGCGATGCGGCCCAGTTCTTCCATTGGCAACGGGAGCAACAGCGCGTCGCCGAGTTCGACTTCGTCGCCGGCGAGTTCGCGTGCTTCGTCAATAGAGAGTTCAGTGGCGGGATTTTCGACTTCGTCGACGACGACTTTCGAAGCGGAAAGCTCGATACCGGTTTCAGCGTTCCAGTCAACCTGGATGTCTTCACCGGAGCGAAACTGTTTCTTGGCCGCCGCGCGCACGGCTTCCTTCATCGCTTCGATGACGAGGTCGCGTTCGATGCCCTGCTCCTGGCAAAGGGCCTCGATATTTTGTGCAATCGATGAACTCATCTGTGTAATCCGTCTAAGCTGTCGCTAAAACTAATGCACGGCGCGGCGTAGCTCCTCGTTAACGTCAACCTCGAGGTTCGCCTTGGTAATAATATCCAGCGGAACACGCACCTGCCCGTTAGTTCGATCGTCAAAAAGCACGTCGTTGCCGTCGATTCCCAGCAAACGGCCCCGGAAATTGCGCTGCCCCGCAATTGGCTGCCGGGTTTTCATCCTGACCTGGCTGCCTGCGAACCGTTCGAAATCGGCCCGTTTGTACAAGCCTCTTTCGAGTCCCGGCGACGATACTTCCAGTGTGTAAGACGCATGAATGAAGTCTTCCACATCCAGAATCGTCCCGAGGTGCAGGCTGACCTCCGAGCAATCTTCGTGGGTCACACCCTGAGGCTTGTCAATGAATACACGAACAATCGGCTTGTTCTCGGGACCGGCTACCTCGGCATGCACCAACTCGAGGCCATGGTCGATTGCGACTCGTTCAGCTAGCTCCTGAACCCGTGCGGCAATCGATTCGTTACCCATTGTTCCCCTCCGAAGCGGTTCTCGATCCAAAGAAAAAAGTGGGCGCGAAACCCACCGGACAAGAACCCGTGCCTTCGAGCAAGCTGTGAATTATACGGAAACAGTCCTAGTCAAGCAACTTCAGCCACGGATAACACGGATCTCGATCCCTGTCATCCGTGGCTAACTAATTTCGCCTTCACGGTCTCGCTGATAGTGCGGCCGTCGGCGTTCTTGCCGGCTAACGCTGCCTGGACGGCCTTCATTACCTTGCCCATGTCTTTCATCGAGGTGGCGCCCGTTTCGGCGATAGCGGCGTCCACGGCTTGTTCGATCTCTTCCTGCGAGGCGGCTTGTGGCAGGTAGGTCTCGATGATTTTGATTTCCGCTGTTTCCTTGTCAACGAGTTCCTGCCGTCCCGCCTTTTCGTACTGTTCGATTGAGTCGCGGCGTTGCTTCACGAGCGAGCGCAGCAGCTTTTGCATGTCGTCGTCGTCCAGTTCGGAGCCCTTCTCAATCTGGCGGTTCATCATGGCGGCCTTCACCATGCGCAACGTCGACAGGGCGGTAGCGTCCTGCGCCTTCATCGCCGCCGTTAGATCGGAAACGATCTGCTTACTCAGACTCATGTTTCAACTCCAATCCGTTTAATCTGTGGCCGTTTGATTTCGCCAGATAATCACGCAGAAACCGCCCGGTGTACGATTCGCGAAGCTCCATTATCTCTTCCGGCGTGCCGGTGCCGACAACGTAGCCGCCCGCGTCCCCACCTTCAGCGCCGAGATCGATGATGTGATCGGCAGTCTTGATAACGTCGAGGTTATGTTCGATCACCAACAGCGAACCACCGGCATCGATCAACGCACGGAAAGCCGCGAGCAGCTTGTTGATATCGTCGAAGTGTAAACCCGTCGTCGGTTCGTCAAAGATGTAAAGTGTCTTGGCGCCGGTTCGCTTGAGCAAGTGTGCGGCGAGTTTGATGCGTTGCGCTTCGCCGCCTGACAGCGTCGTCGCCGATTGGCCCAATCGCAGGTAACCCAAGCCGACGTCGTCAAGCACGCGCAATCGATTCGTGATCTTCGGCACTTCGCGAAAGAACGTGATCGCCTCACGCACTGTCATGCTGAGCACTTCGTGAACGTTCTTGCCGCGATAACGAATGTCTAGAATCTGCTGTTTGAAGCGAGTGCCTTTACACTCTTCGCAAACCAACTCCACGTCGGCGAGAAACTGCATCTCGACAGTGACCGTGCCGTCGCCCTGACAAACCTCGCAACGTCCGCCCGGCAAGTTGAATGAGAAGTGCGACGGATCAAACCCGTGCGCCTGTGCTTCACGCGTCAACGAAAACACTTCGCGAATCGCGTCGTAGACTTTGATGTACGTCACCGGGTTCGAACGCGGCGTGCGCCCGATCGGCGATTGATCGACAAGGATAGCGTCGTCGATGAACTGACCGCCTTCGAGTTTTTGAAACGCGCCGACGTGTCCCTGCCACTCGCCTCGTTGTTTCTTCAAACCGGCGTAGAGACAATCGTGAATCAGGGTCGACTTACCGGAACCACTGACACCGGTGATGCAGACGAGCATGTCGAGCGGAATCTCCACGTCGATCGACTTGAGATTGTGTTCCGCGGCGCCCTGGATCACGAGCCGTCGCTTTTGCATGGTGCGACGCTGTCGCGGTTCTTTGATCTCCGCATCGCCGCGCAGATAACGCGCGGTGAGCGAGCTCTCGTCGGCGAGCAGTCCTGCGAAATCGCCTTCATACATCACGCGTCCGCCGAGTTCTCCCGCAGCCGGACCGATGTCAAGAATGTGATCGGCGGACCGCATCATCTCTGCATCGTGTTCGACTACGAGCACCGTGTTGCCGATGTCGCGCAGGTTCTTGAGCAGGCGAATCAGGCGTTCGTTGTCGCGCGGATGCAGACCGATTGACGGTTCGTCGAGCACGTAGAGTGCGCCTACGAGCGATGAGCCTAGGTTCGTGGCGAGTTGAATGCGCTGTGCTTCGCCGCCGGAAAGCGTCGAGGCGAGCCGGTCCAACGTCAGGTAATCAAGTCCGACTTCCACCAGGAAGCGCAACCGGCGTCGCACCTCAAAAAGTATTCGTTCGGCAATCGCTGTTTGTTCTGTCGAGAGGTCGAGCGAGTCGAAGAAATCAGCGGCGTCTTTGATTGAGAGTGAGCAAAGCTCCGGCAAGGTGCGCCCGCTGACTTTCACGTCTCTTGCTTCCTGGCGCAAACGTCCGCCGCCGCAATCAGGACACAGCGTGTAACCGCGATACTTCGAAAGAAAGACGCGTACGTGTAGCTTGTACTTCTTCGTCTCCATCCAGTCGAAGAAGCCGCGCACGCCGCTCCAGTCGTCACGACCTTCGATGATCGCCTGCTGATCGGAACGCGAAAGCTGATTGAACGGCACGTTCAGCGGAATCTTTTCGGTGCGGCAAAACTGCTTCAACTCCGTCATGGCCCACTCGTGCTGTGGCTTGGTCCATGGTTCGATCGCGCCGTCTTTCAGTGACAAACCCGGATTCGGAATCACGAGATCGAGATCGAGCCCGATCGTGTTTCCAAACCCCTGACACGTCGGACACGCGCCGTAAGGATTGTTAAAGCTGAAGAGTCGCGGTTCGGGTGTGGCGTAGACAGTGTGATCGTACTTGCATTCGAAACGTTCCGAGAACCAGAGTCGTTTGGGCTCAACTTCGGCGCTTTCGATCAGCGCGGTGCCGTGTCCTTCCTGAAAACAGATTTCGAGCGAATCGACTAATCGCTGGCGCACATCCGAACGTGCGACCAAGCGATCGACCAGCACATAGACGTCTTTGAAATCGTCGCGTGGGTAATCGTCGGGTGACTGCAGGTCGATGGTTTGGCCGCGAACGTAGAGACGCGTGAAGCCGCGTTGCATCAGGCTCATCAGGTGCGCTGTCAGCCATTGA
>Ga0207676_10004117_pt1 | contig 10264 bp, 7 predicted proteins | sample KBSSwiS72_FD_184307 | JGI IMG/M metagenome (GOLD analysis project Ga0207676, IMG submission 184307) | Switchgrass rhizosphere microbial communities from Kellogg Biological Station, Michigan, USA - KBS Switchgrass S7-2 (SPAdes) (version 2) | ecosystem: Host-associated > Plants > Roots >... | reverse complement strand
TCACAGATCAGAAGCTACGTGCTGGCCCCCTATCAGTTGGTAAAAGACACTCGCACTAAACTGGAACGAGGTAACGTCGAGGCAGTGCTCGGCGGCGACATCGACGACTTCATCAAGGCCTACTTGCTCGCTCGCAAGGCCGCATAGTAGTGGTCACTTGAATATGGTTCACGCAAAGACGCCAAGACAGCAAAGAGATCTACTTTGCGTACCTGGCTTCTTTGCGCCTTTGCGTGAAATCTCAGTTGGAGTTTTCAATGGCAACTAGTACGACACAAATCCAAGAGAAGCCGCGCGTCATCCTTCCACGCGCTGGTCGCGGCAACGAGATACTGGCGATTCTCTTTTTAGCGCTGGGCCTGCTGCTGGCGCTCTGCCTGATCTCGGCGGCTTTCTACCCGAACGATCCATCGTGGAACTCGGCCGGACAAACTGAGACGCACAACTGGGCCGGGTCGATCGGCGCGAACGTTGCCGCGACCGCTTTCCAGTTTATCGGTCTCGCCGCGTACCTTCTGCCGCTGCTTCTGTTCGCGGCTGCGTGGCGGCGCTTCCACGTGAGTAACGTTCATCGTCCGTGGACGCGAATAGTCGGGTTGGTTGTGTTGGTAGTTGCGGCCGCAGCGCTGTTGTCGATCTCGCAGATGCGTCCGCTGTTTGATTCGAGTGTGCAACCTGGTGGTTTGTTGGGCGCGGTGGTGGCGCAGGGTTTGGCGAGTGGCTTAAGCCGTGTCGGCGCGACGGTGCTGTTGGTCGCGATCGCGGCGAGCGGATTGTTGCTCGCGACAAACTTCTCGTTTGTTCGTCTCTACGAAATCATCGTTAACGCGATCAGCACGCGCTTCGCGTTTGTCGGGAAGCTGCCGGAGCGGTTCAGAGCCTGGCAACAAATGCGTGCCGAGCGCGCTAAGTTGAAAAGAGAGACGAAGGCGGCGATTAAAGCCGAACGTGAAGCAGCTAAGAACGCGCTGAAGCAAACCGTGAATCTTTCGCCCGCTGAGCGCGTTGCTGATTTCATGAAGGAGCCTGCGAAGGCCCCTGAGCCGGCCGCGCCCGTGATTCGCACGACTGTCGAGCCGCAAGCAACTGCCGCCGCAGCGAGTGCGAGCGCCGCGGGTGCAGGTGTGGGTGTTGCCATTCCTCCTGCGACAGTCATCACCAGTCGATCGGGACGACGCTCCATCCCAGAGGCCGATGTTGAGGATGACGCGGAAGAGATGGTCAAGGGCGCTTCGGTATTGCGAGTCAAAGCCGAAGCACCCGCAACGGGAAAACTGCCTTTCGACTCGTCACGACGATTCGACTACAACGATTACGGTCTACCACCACTCGAGTTTCTGAACGAAGCTCCGCCACACAGCGAACAGGCCGATACTGAGCTGCTCGGTCTCGCCACGCGTCTCGCGGAGAAGTGCAAAGAGTTCAACGTCACGGGCCAGATCAAACACATCTGCCCCGGTCCGGTCGTTACGACTTACGAATTCAAACCCGATCCGGGCGTGAAGTATTCGCGCGTCGTGTCGCTGGTTGACGATCTTTGTTTGGCGTTGAAAGCCGAGTCGATTCGCATCGACCGCATGCCGGGCAAGCCGCACGTCGGTATCGAGGTTCCGAATCCGCGTCGCGAAACGATTTTCCTGCGCGAAGTGATCGAGTCGCGCCCGTTTCGTGAATCAGGCTCGAAACTCACGATCGCGTTAGGCAAAACGATCGACGGGCTCAACTACGTCGCGGACCTCGCGAAGATGCCGCACCTGTTGATTGCCGGTACAACCGGTTCCGGCAAGTCAGTCGGCGTCAACTCCCTGATCGTTTCGATTCTCTACCGCGCGCGACCCGACGAAGTTAAGTTCATCCTGATCGATCCGAAGCGACTCGAACTGGGTCTCTACGAAGACATCCCACATCTCGCGACGCCGATCATCGTCGATCCGAAGCTGGCGGCACGCTCGCTCAAGTGGGCGGTGAGTGAGATGGAGCGACGTTATCGCGATCTCGCCGGTTGGGGCGTGCGCAACATCGACGGTTACAACACCGAGATCATGCGCCGCAACCTCGTCAAGGAATACGACGACAAAGGCGAGCCGTGGAAGCCTCTGCCCTATATCGTCATCATCATCGACGAGCTTGCCGACCTGATGATGACTTCCGGACGAGAAGTCGAGGAATCGATCACGCGCCTCGCGCAGATGGCGCGCGCCGTCGGTATTCACCTCGTGCTCGCGACTCAGAGACCGTCAGTCGACGTAATCACGGGTTTAATCAAAGCCAACTTCCCTTCCCGCATTTCGTTCCGCGTCTCGTCGAAGATCGACTCACGCACGATCATCGACACGAACGGCGCCGAGCAACTTCTCGGTCGCGGCGACATGCTGTTCCTGCCGCCCGGCACGTCGCGCCTGATTCGCGTTCACGGCGCTTACATCGACGAAACAGAAATTGGTCGCATCGTGTCGCACATCAAGTCGCAAGGCCCACCGGCTTACGACGAGTCGATCACGCAGTCGGACGAAGAAGCACTCGGGCTGGAAGCGTCAGACGGCGAACACGACGAGCTCTTCGAAGAAGCGTTGCGGATCTGCGTCGAGATGAAGCGTGCCTCGACGTCGGTGCTGCAACGCCGTCTGCGCATCGGCTACGGTCGCGCCGCCGCAATCCTCGACATGATGGAGCGCGAAAGTCTGATCGGGCAGGCCGATGGTTCCCGCCCTCGCCCCGTGCTTGGCCGTGCTTACGAGATGGTTGCCGAGTGGGACGAAATGGGCGCCGACGTGTAACCACGAACAATTCTTAACCACAAAGGCACGAAGGCACAAAGAAATCTTTTGTGTCTTCGTGCCTTTGTGGTTAAATTTCGGATAGGACCCAGACTCCACGTCGCCCAAGCGACAGAAGGACACTCAAATGCAAACTCAAATCTCGACAACCGACACTTCACTGCTCGGCTCTGGTTTGCTGTTCGAAACCACTCCTCCTGGCACCGATCCAATCGACCCGCCAGATAACACCGGCGGCGGCGGAACTACCAGCACAACACCGCCTTCGCCTCCACCTAAAGAGGAAAAGAGTTAATAAACCTGTATCGGCGGGTAATTTGAGATAGACGCTCAGAATATCGAGTACTCGCCCCGTTCCTCTTGTACCCTTGCCGGACTTAGAACAACTACATCGCCTTGCTCGAGAGATATTCGATCACGCTCTCTCGTCAGTAGACCCTCGTGCGGCGGTCAAGCAGGCGCTCAAACTCAACGGCCCCGTCGTTGAGATAGGCGAAGCTCGCCTTGACGTTTCGTCTCGGCCCATCTACGGAATCGCGATCGGCAAAGCCGCCGCGTCGATGGCCGCCGGGCTCGAAGAAGCGCTGGGCGCAAGGCTAAACGAACGCGTTCTCGTGTCTTCGGGCGGACATCCGTTGCCAAATGAAGAAAGCCTGGCGGCGGCGCGAGATGCGTTTGCGCTGCTGGATCGAGCCAATGCCGAGGAGGCAGTAGTCAACTTTCTGATCTCCGGTGGCGGCTCCGCTATGATCGAGTCGCCGGTGAATGACGATATCTCGCTCGCGGATCTGCGAGCGGCGAATCAGATACTGGTGAACTGTGGCGCGAGTATCGCTGAGATAAATGCGGTTCGCCGCGCGTTCTCGGCGGTTAAGGGTGGCGCACTGGCGCGACGCGCACCCCGCGCGCAGATGTTCACCTTGATCGTTTCCGACACAAATCGTGGCGATGAAGCAAGCGTGGCTTCAGGACCCACGATGAACACCCCACCCGACGCTCCTCAAGCGATCGGAGTAATCGAGCGCTATCAACTCGAAACTCTTTTACCGCCCTCGATCATGCGCGCCGTCCGAGCGCGAACAAGTCAGGAAGAGGGGCTTGCCCCCACTCTTGGATCCCACGCTGTTCTTCTCGACAATGGCACAGCTCTCGAAGCAGCCCATTCGAAAGCGCTTGCACTCGGCTTCACTTCAGCAATCCTGAACGACATCTCCGAACAGCCAATCGAAACCGGCTGCGACCTTCTTCTTTCCAGATTATTTACAGAACCTCCCAGCGATCCCTTCTGCTTGATTTCCGGCGGCGAGTTTTCCTGTCCCGTCCGCGGCGACGGCCGCGGCGGCAGAAATCTCGAAACCGTCTTGCGCTGCGCCGTTCGTCTTGCCGAGTCACACCCAAACAACAGTCAACACTTCGTGATTCTGAGCGCCGGCACCGACGGAATCGACGGAAACAGCCCCGCAGCGGGCGCCATCGCCGACGAAACCACCATCCGACGCGCCCTTGAGCTCGGCCTCGACGCCCACCAATTTCTCGCCCGCAGCGACTCCTACAGCTTCTTCGAACGTCTGAACACCCTCATCATCACCGGTCCGACTGGTACAAATGTCCGCGATCTGAGAATTTTTCTGCGCTCGTCTTGACTCTCAATTGCGTAAACGCATATAAAGACTTTGTTTGGAGCCAACCTTGTCGACGCTGATAAACACGGAAACTCCCATTTCTAACCAACCGCTCGCTGGCAGTTCGATCAGTTTTTCGGAATTGACTGAACGGCTGAACAGCCAGACCAGCCCTCCTACACTTGAACAGTTGAATTTGTGGGTTTCGAGTGTCGAGATCTCCGAAACCGATATCGAGCCGTACATCGGGTTCAAGGAGGGCAATTACTGGCGCCATCGAGTGTGCCGCAATGATGCGGTCGAGATGCTGGTGATTTGCTGGCGCCCAGGCCAGCAGACGCCGATTCACGATCATAACGGTTCGCACGGCGTGGTTCGAGTTCACCAGGGCCTGTTGTGCGAAACGATCTTTGCGTTCGATGCCGACAAGGGTTTGTGTCACGACACTAATCGCGAATGTCCGGTGGGCACGGTCACGGGTGCTGAAGTGCCTGACATTCATCAGCTTGGAAATCCCGCATTAAGTGGTCAGGATCTCATCACAGTCCACGTTTATGCGCCGCCGCTCGGTGTGTTAAAGACCTACAAGGTTGGAAGTACGCAGGTAGACCTGTACACGCCCAACGATAATCCGACTTAGGCCACAATAAGGCACAAAAGAGGAAATCCGTTCAGGGCTTCCTCTTTTTGTTTATGTGCTTTTTGCGCCTTATTGTGGCTGAACAAATTTTTTGAGGCTGAGGTGGTGGCCGTCGGTGGTGATGGTGATGGTGCCACACTCGCCGGTGGTGAGGACTGTGGCGCCGTTTGCTTGCCAGCGTTGGACAACTTCGGGATGCGGATGACCAAACATTGAGTTGCGGCCCACCGAGATGATCGCGAGGTCCGGGTTTGTGGCGCGAACGAAGTCGTCGGTGGAGGATGTTTGGCTTCCGTGATGCGGTACTTTGACGACGTTAGCAGTTAAATCCTGGTGAGATTCCACCAGGGCTCTTTCCGCCGGCTTCTCGATGTCGCCCGTCAACAGGATCGAATGCTCGCCAAACTTCACGCGCAGAGTAATTGAATCGTTGTTCGTTGACTGTTCACCTGCGCCTGGCGGCCATAAAACGCTCACCTCCACAGCTCCGAAGTGAATTACGTCTCCGGCCTGAATCACCTCCGAGTGTGTGTTTGTCGTGGTCAATGTCTGCGAGAACTTCGAGAACTCGGGATCGTTCGTGGGTTTTCTGGCTATGAGTGCGTTTCGGACGGTGAAGCTCTTGAGAACGTCGTTTAGTCCGTCAATGTGATCGGCGTCGGCGTGTGTGGCGAGTACGTAATCGACATCGCTCAAGCCGCGCCACCACAAGTATATTCTGAAACCACCGTTTCACCAATCCTGCGGGCGGCATCAGTCGTGTTTCCACCGCCATCAACAAGCAGCGTTGTTCCGTCGGGCATGGTGACGAGTGCTGAATCACCTTGTCCGACGTCGAGAAAGTCGACACGAAGTTGGCCATCCGCGCGACCGCTGCTGAGCGGATGCAAAATCAAAACGGCAATCAGCAGAGCCTGCAGAATCGACATTGGGAGCACGAAACGGTGCAGCTTGCAGCGACGTTCCTTCAGTAACGCCAGCGGGAGCCAGTGCGAAAGCGCGAACAGCAATAGCAACAATGGAAAATAGTAAATGACATACAAGACAGCCGCGGGGCCTGTGTACTCCGGCAGCCGGAGCGCCGCCAGATCAAAACTCGTAAACGGATCGACGCTGTGTACCATCAACCAGTTGATTGCGTCCGCGAGTTTGAATAGCGGTGCTTGCGACAACAACAAAGCAACCAGCGCCACTGCCACCAGCGCAGCGAGCAAAACACTCACGACGATGTTAAGCAGCAACGACGCCAGCGACAGCCGGTGAAAATAGACGATCATCAGCGGCAACAACACAACTTGCACACTCGCCGAGACTACGACAGCACCAAACACGTAACGCACGCTACTCTGTAAGTGATAACGCTCGAGCCACGCCGCCGCTTTAGCTTTGAATAAGCCGTAATCATGTGGCGAGCGCTCAAGCTCTTGTAGCCACTTCTTCTCGCTCCAAAAGAGGATTTCGCAAAAGGTTTTCAGTGCAGGCGAACATGCGGGCGGGTACGGCGTCGATCGCGTGGGATGCCACGAGCCGATTGCCGACATCTTCAGTAGCAACGGCCACGCGATCGCCACAATCGCCAGCACCGAGAGAAAAGTCAGTTGAAACGACGGGTCGAAGATCTCCTTCGGGCTGTGAACCAAAAGAATCAACGCCGCCGCACCCAACGCGTTCAAAGATGTCGCCTGCCGAAACACGATCGTCGCCAACCCAGCGAAGGTAAACATCAACGCGGCCCGAACTACTGACGCATCGGCCCCAACAGCAACCGAGTAAGACCACACGATGATCGCGGGCAGTACAAATTGCACGAGTCTTCGAGAGGTGAGGCGGCGCACGACGAGAAACACGAGACCGCCGAGGAAGCTGATGTGGAGCCCGCTGATTACAAGAACGTGGAAAGTGCCGCCTTCGCGAAAGCGTTCCGAAGCGCTTTGAGAAAGGTTGTAACGATTGCCTAGCAGGGCAGCACCTAGCACGCCTGCGGTTTCCGGCGCGAAGCTCCTGTCGATCTCCCACTGAAGCTTTTCGCGCCATTGATACAGTTGCGCCAGGAGCGGGAAAACTCGCGTGTCCTCGAGCCGGACGATTGATCCCGGACCTCTTATGACCCCAGTAGCGTCATAGCCCCTGCGCTCCAGGTATTCACTTAACGGCGAGACACCGGGATTGCGATAGTTGCCCGTGCGATCGAGAGTTGTTCTGACGCTGACACGAGTTCCATAGCGAAGTTGCAACGCTCTGTAGCTTTCGGCCGTTGCTGTATTCCGAAACGGCGCCAATAACGAGACGCGTCCATGTGCAATCGCTTCAGTATCGACGCGCTCAACACGTAATGATAGATAAACCCGATCACGTGCGAACTCTGGTGGACCATCCAACACGCCTGTTAGTGTCACGGATTTATCGACAAACCTCTTTACCTCACTCGACTCATCAACACGTCTCTCCCACTGAGCAAGCACGACGCCCGCGCAGAACATCGCCAACAACAACATCAACCCTGCCAAATGCACTCTTCGCTTCAGCACAAGCGCCGCCGCAAGCGCCGAACACACTGCGCCAACGACTACCACGACGCCCAACGAACAATAGTGTGCCGCGCAGATACCCGCGCCAAACGCGACAGCGAGTTGAGTAAGAGGATGCTGACTAAACAGGCTTCGGTGAGGATTCATTAGTTAGCCACAAAAAAGCACAAAAGGCACAAAAGTACAAATCAAAAATGAAGAATAGAACAAGTCAGGAAGAGGGGCTTGCCCCCGCTGTTTGAATTCGACAAGCGGGGGCAAGCCCCTCTTCCTGACTTGTTCTTCTCTGAGTTTTGTGGCTTAACTCAATCGGACTACAGTCTCGACGTGGTGAGTCTGAGGAAACATATCGAATCCAGCGATTGAATCGATAGCGTACCCGCCGGCGACAAGCTTCTTCAGATCGCGCGCGAGTGTCGCCGGATCACAGGATACATAACAGATTTCTGCAGGACGCAGATCGAGAATCCCTTTGATCACAGCCGACTCAGCCCCGGCACGCGGCGGGTCCAGCAATACGAAATCTACTGGGCCAACGGGACGACTACGAAACCAGTCAGTAACGGTCGCCGTGATCACGCGTGCATTGCTCAACGTCGCCTGTTGCAAATTTCTGCGGGCAAAGCGAGCGGCGGCCGAATTCGCTTCCACTGCTACGACACTCTTAAACCGTCGCGCCAGTGGCAGTGTAAACAACCCGACCCCACAATAAAGATCAAGCACGCTCTCACCCGACGCATCACCCAACGCAAAGTCAATCAACGATCCAAGCAATGACGGATTGATCTGAAAGAACGCTTCCGCATTGAACTGGTAAACCTCACCTCGCACCGTCAAACTCAACTCGCTTGTGTGAAACCCGGCAAACGCCGGAGCGAATGAAACTCCATTGTCTCCCTGAACCACGTCGAGATGTTTCAATTCCTCCGGAACCTGCACCCACGCAGTCGCCCGAACCTCCTCCAGTTTCTCCTGCAACGCCGGCCGCAAAACGGCGCAATCGACCACATCACAAACGCGTCTCGATCCACGTTCATAGTAACCAATCGTGCGCTGCTCGCGATCGATCTGCCATGTCGCGCGCATGCGATACCGCCAGTTGTCAGGTGAAGGCGTGACTACGAAATCAGGAACACTCTCGATACGCGCAATGCGGTGCAAACAGTCGCGAATGATCTCCGTCTTGGCTGCAAGTTGAGCTTCGTAAGTCAGTTGCTGAAAATCACAACCACCACAACGACCAAAGTAAGGACACGGCGGCTCAACCCTCAACGGCGACGGCGTGATGATCTCTTCAATCGAGGCAAACAGGACATTCCCCTGCTCGCGCTCGACGCGCACGCGAAGTCGATCTCCCGGCGCCGCGAGCGACACAAAAACAGTCTTCCCGCCGGCATGAGCCAACCCCATGCCGCCGGGAAGAATTCGTTCCACCTCAACTTCCAAAACCCACCTATAGCTCTATTGTGCCGGATACTGATTCGGGGCCCACTGGTGCGGTGGTGGCGGTGGCGCGTATTCGTCTTGCACGCCCTCGAGCTCAAACTTCACGCCGCCGATAATTCCCGCCACGGCGTTGTAGATCAGCGCGCCAATGGCTCCCATGATGAATCCCAGGATGCCATAGAACAACGGGAAACCAATCATCACGCCAACGCCCATCGCCACGGTGCCGATACCGCCCGCGGCCGCATCGCGGCCCGGTCCCATCGCCGAGATGGCCGCGCCAAACACGATGAGAATCAAACCATAGATCACTCCGAAGACCAGTCCGAACAAGAACATCAGCAGTCCGTATATCTTTGCAACCGACAGTACGCCGAAGCGTCTGATTGTCATTTCAGCCATCACGTTCTCCTTTTCTAATCAAACGTAAAACAAGCTGAGTCGCGGCACGGCGAACTGCTCCCGCAAACGCTTCAGCAGCAGGTTATCGAAAGTCTGTTTGTAAGCGGCAGCTTCCATTTGCGCACGGTACGGTTTGAGTTTGTCCTTTACTTCTTTGTTCAACTCGTCGAGCGCTGTAACACTTACGACGGCAAGCATCGCATCGTTTAGCATTCTTTCGAGTCCGGTCAAAGAGTCTTCGAGCTTGCGCGTGTCGAGCGTTGCGCTGCTCGTAAAGTCGCTCTCGATGTCGACGAGCAATGTTGCGGCTCGCGTGAGAGCTTCGGAAAGATCGTCTTCCTTATTTCGCGAACGAACCAGTTCAGCCAGGGAAGTCCGGTTGCGCTGCAAGTGTTCACTGATCGCGGCAAACGAGAAAGGCGTCTTGTCAGAATCGGGCTCGTTGTTGTCTTCTGAGTTCGACGCTGAGCCGACACGCGCCTCAACCCATTCCGCGTACTGAGCTTCAATTTCTTCCTGGCAATAAAGCAGCGTCTTCACCGTGCGCTTGCGTGGCCGGGCCTCAAACGAATCAAACGATTTCTCAACGCCGCGCAGTACGATGTGCAACGGAATTCCCTGCTGTTTCCACGTTTCCATCAACGCCCAGTCCATCGGGCTGAGAAAGAGATGCTTACCGCGCCGCCTGACGAATGCATCCTCGATTTCGGTGAAGTAGTTGAAGTAGTTCAAACTGGCTTTTTATTTCTTTCGTAGATCAATCGCAACCCGTCGAGTGTAAGCGTGCGGTCAACCTCTTCGATAAACTTCGAGCCATCGGCGATGAGCGGCGCCAGACCGCCTGTCGCA
>Ga0207676_10004111_pt1 | contig 10272 bp, 10 predicted proteins | sample KBSSwiS72_FD_184307 | JGI IMG/M metagenome (GOLD analysis project Ga0207676, IMG submission 184307) | Switchgrass rhizosphere microbial communities from Kellogg Biological Station, Michigan, USA - KBS Switchgrass S7-2 (SPAdes) (version 2) | ecosystem: Host-associated > Plants > Roots >... | reverse complement strand
CCTCGTCAACGTGGAAGGCGTGCGAGGTCTGGAGCAAAACAAGTGGAGCAAATACGCGAACCCCGAGCACAACGTGACGCTGCCGTTCACGCGCATGTTACTGGGGCCGATGGATTACACGCCCGGCGCGATGGTGAACAGCGGTCAGGAAAGAAACTTCGTACCAATCTTCGAACGACCGATGAGCATGGGCACGCGAGTTCATCAACTGGCCATGTACGTCGTCTACGAAGCGCCGCTCCAGATGCTGGCCGACTCTCCATCACACTATCTTCGCGAACCGGAAGTGATGGAATTTCTAAAACCCGTTCCAACGGTGTGGGACGAAACGCGAGTACTCGCTGCGCAGATGGGCGACTACGTCGTTATCGCTCGTCGCAGCGGTCAGGACTGGTACATCGGAGCGATGACGGATTGGACCAGCAGAACGCTGGACATTGATTTCGGGTTCTTGCCGGCGGGACGCTTCCAGATGCTCGCATATGAGGATGGACCAAATGCGGCGAGAATGGGTCACGACTACAAAGCAGTCCGCAAAGATATCGACCGCACCACAAAGCTAACGATCAACCTCGCGTCAGGCGGCGGGTGGGCCGCGCGCATCTACCAGCAAGGCCACTGGCCATTACCCAAGCGACACTGATTCCCTTTAGACTGAGCGATCCTTGACTTTCACTTCAGACAGGAATAGCCTGCCGTCGTCTCATAACGGCTGAATTCTCTGCAGCCTCGCAACTCGCGGATCCAGCCTCAAAAGTCGCGAGTGGCTCTCAAGCCACTCTGTTGTTTACCACTAGCGTAACCTGCGGATTGCGAATCCATCCGACGCTCGCCCTGCACTCAGCGCGACCGAGCGATCGACGAATTGTCACGGCGCAAAGGAGAGAATCTATGACCTGCTATTCCGGGTTTGGCAACTTAACCGATGGGCGACATCCCATATGGGTAGGAGATTTTAACGGAGACGGGCGTACGGAAATTCTGTTCTACTTCGCTGGAGATAGTAATTGGTGGCTCGGAACATTCGTCGGCAATACCCTCACCTGGAATTTAGTGGGCAACACCGCAGGCTTCGGAAATCTTGTAGACGGCCGGCCCTTTTGGGTGGCCGATTTCGCGGGCACAGGTAAGACCGATATCCTGTTTTATTTTCCAGGAGATAGGAACTGGTGGCTGGGGCAGTTTGATGCGAACAACCAGCTAAACTGGAACCTGGCGGGCAACACTGCGGGATTTGGACAGATTTGGGATGGTCGTCCATTCTGGACCGGAGACTTCAGTGGTGATGGCAAGTCTGACATCCTGTTTTACTTTCCAGGCGACCATAACTGGTGGTTGGGACGATTTAATGGAAACCAACTAGGCTGGAGCCTTGCTGGCAATACGGCCGGTTTCGGACAAGTCGCTGATGGCCGGCCCTTTTGGGTCACCGATTTCGCGGGCACAGGTAAGACCGATATCTTGTTTTATTTTCCGGGAGATAAGAACTGGTGGCTGGGGCAGTTTGATACGAACAACCAGCTAACCTGGAACCTGGCTGGCAACACTGCGGGATTTGGACAGATTTGGGATGGTCGTCCATTCTGGACCGGAGACTTCAGTGGCGATGGCAAGTCTGACATTCTGTTTTACTTTCCGGGCGACAAAAACTGGTGGTTGGGACGATTCAATGGGAACCAGCTTAGCTGGAGCCTTGCTGGTAATACGGCCGGTTTCGGGCAAGTCGCCGATGGCCGGCCCTTTTGGATGACCGATTTCGCAGGCACAGGTAAGACCGATATCCTGTTTTATTTTCCAGGAGATAGGAACTGGTGGCTAGGCCAGTTTGATACGAACAACCAGCTAAACTGGAACCTGGCCGGCAACACTGCGGGATTTGGACAGATTTGGGATGGTCGTCCATTCTGGACCGGAGACTTCAGCGGTGATGGCAAATCTGACATTCTCTTCCACTTTCCGGGTGATGGAAACTGGTGGCTGGGAAGATTTACCGGGAATCAACTCAATTGGAATTTGGCAGGCAATACTGGACGACCGTGCCGCGAGAGCGTCGTCGTACACTTTAAATCTCTCCTGCCTATAACCAACGCTATAAACCAATTCATCGATACACAGTTTCTGGCTATGCACGACTTATTTGCTCTGGGCGAGATAGCCGTTAGACGAGGGACCACGGAAGATCTGAGCGGTAATGCAGCATTACAGCCGCTCAGAGATCTCGACGTTGGCCGGTGCGTGCTCGGCCAGCCTACACAGGAGCAAAACACTTTATTCGCAAATAGAAATAATGTCGGCAACAACGAACTTGTCGTGTATATCGTTTCGACTTTGGTTGATACAAATGGAATGGGTAACTTCCTGGGCTGCGCGACGCATCCGAATGGGCGACCAGGAGCAGCCGTAGTGCAATCAGGCGCCAGGTGGCTTGTGGCTCATGAGGTCGGACATGTTTTGTCATTGCGCCACGTTTGTGAGTTTTCAAATGCAACTCCTCCTCCCGCAAACTCCTGTAACGTTCTGTCTAATCTAAGCGACAGGTTGATGTGGCCGAACGTTGGCTGGACCAATGTACCTCCCGACCTCGCCGCTTCTGAATACGCAACGATGCTAAATAGCGGGCTTACCACTCCTTGCTAGGAGAGAATTTATGGCTAAGACATTAGAACAACTAAGAAGCCAACTAGGTGCTATAGAACCTAACGAAAGTACCTACGCAGGAATTGGTTCGGCTGAAATCCCCTTACTCGAGATACTTCTACAGGACAAAGAGGCCTGGTTAGCGTCTCGGGCGGTCTTCGCCCTCAGCAGAATCCCTGACCCGAAAGCCGTAAGTGCCTTGTCGAGAGTTGCCGCCGATTCCCGGCAGGAGATTAGAGTTGCCGTAGCAGCAAGCGCGGTTAATTTGAAACCATCTGATGCAAATCCACTCCTGCTAAGACTCTTGACAGATAGCGAATTAGGCGTGAGAAAGTTTGCCGTCCGGGCGGTTTCCGACGCTCACAATGCAACTGTTCATGCGAAACTCCGCGCTCTCGAAACGCAAGATCCGTCGGGACCAATTCGCGATGCAGCTAAATCTAAGCTAGTGGAGCTAAAACGAATTAGGCCATAGCGGCAGCGAGGCGATTATTAGTTGCTCGTAGCCGAGGCAAGACGATCGACGAGCGACCTGGACCATAGGCTGAGCGGCTTGCGCGACTTGCGATTGTATTTCTCAGCGGCACGGTTGTAGGTCGACAGGAGTTTTCGCTGATCACAGAAGCTCTCGATCAGCGCTGCCCTGCCATAAGTCTTCTCGATCAGGACGGACATTTGCCAACCGACGGTGTACCAGGGCCCCTGAGTTTCGCCGAAGAATGAGAATCCCGCTTTTGTGACGTCCTCACCTGTTAGCCGTCCGTCGAGTATGTCGAGTAAGAACTTTTCCACTTTCTTCAAGTCGTCATTGAAGTTTGCGACGTCCTTGTCCCAGCGGGCGTGCTCCTCGTTGTTGCTGACGGCATGAGGGTGAATATCCGGGCCGCCTGCAGCTGCGAGCATGGCAAAGCCTTCACCAAAAGCTGAGGTCCAGGTAAGCGCTGTTTTCACGTTTGGCGGCAATTCACTGAGCTGGTCTGCATTCTGTTTCGATGGGCAACTGGTGCCATACCCGATGTGATGCATTTCGTGGGCGAGCGTGTTTTCAAACTTCTGTGGACTCACCGTCGGATCGAGATAACTGAAGATCGCCGGATCGTTTTTCACATCAAAAACGAAACTATTCTCGCGTGGCTTGATGACGGGATAGATCTTCGCGCTGATACGCGCGTCTTTTGGCAAGTAATTCAACGCGAGTCGCGCGGCGCCAGTAATATCAGCGCGCTTCCATTTGTCGAGAGCTTCCCGCAGAGCCGGTGCACGCGCGGCGAGTTGCTCGGAAAGTACAAACGTCTTGAAGTCAGCATCCTCGAACGAACGCTGCATGGATGTTTCGCGTTGCTTGAGTCGGACGTAACCTTCGGTAGCGAAGAGTTGTTGCCAATCAGCTTCAGCTATCGGTTCATTCGCTTTTTTCTTCGCGAGAATAGTCAGTACAGCCTCGGCTTCATCCGTAACAAGCCGTACGTTCACCTGCTCCTGCGTCACTCTAGCGAAAGCTACAAGAGGCATGGCCAGAAACAGTAACTGTGCAAAAAGTAGATATCTCACACGAAACTCCGATCAAAAGCAGAACAAATCCGCGCGAAAGACAGTATTAACACCTGAGATTCAACTGTGAAAGTCTTCATTGTAACTGCGATTCGCGTCGTTGCAGTGACCATTCTTTACTTCAGCACTTTTGCTGTCGTGTCAGGGGCACTGCTCTCGAATGCGTCTGAACAAAATGCGTCCGCGGAAGCGGGAGCAACGCTAGTCGCGCTGCTCGTCGTTAGTTTGATCAACGCAGCAGTTTGGACTTACGTCATACTTCGTTCTCACTGGACCGGCTGGAAACTCATACTGACAGTCTTCTTTGTATTCTACGGCGTGAATACTCTGATGCCTCAGATCGAGTCTGCGTATTTCATTACGCGTCTGCCGCCGGGATTGTTACCGCGACTCTTCCTGGCAGGATTGATCATCGCCGCAGTCTTTGCTCCGCTGGCCGTGTTGATTCTTGGCAAAGCCAGATCCAAGACGAACGGAACTTCTCGGCTGGAGATGCCGGTACGCGGATGGATCGTAAAATCATGCGCGATCGTCGTTGTGTATCTCTTCTTATATTTCACGTTCGGATATTTTATTGCGTGGAAAAATCCGGCGGTGCGGGCGTATTACGGTGGCGGCGATCCGGAAAGCTTCGTAGCCCATATAGCGAGTCTGCTACGCGATGAGCCACTGCTTTTTCTTCTTCAGGCAGTGCGTGCTTTGTTGTGGCTCGCCATAGCTGTGCCAGTCATAAGAATGATGAAGGGCGGGAGGTGGGAGTCTGGATTGGCAGTGGCGCTGTTGTTCGCGGTGATGACCTCACAACTCTTGTTACCAAATCCGCTGATGCCGGACGAGGTGCGGATGGTCCACTTGGTGGAAACAGCAACGTCGAATTTTCTGTTTGGCTGGTTAGTGGTCCTGATCCTGCGGCAGAAAACCGTTAAAACGGTTTCTCAAACAAATCTAAGTGCCTTTCCACCGGGCTAAAGCCTGGTGTGAATGAGAAAAGACTTGAGCGTAAGCCCCCTGAGCAATCCAAAGCTACTTTCTTACTACACGAACATAAGTCAGTTCGGTTACACCGAACAATAAATCAGTTCTCTCGGTAGTGCCTCAGTTTGAAATTTGACCGCAATTACGCCGAAGGCGTTCGCTAATTTCAGCCCAGGGTTGGAGCGCAGCGACAACCCTGGGAAGCGATTAAAAATTTGTTATTAAACCCTGAAAGGGTTCGGCGGTTGGCGAACCCTTTCAGGGTTAGAATGCCTTAGATGTAATGATCCCAGGGTTCTCGCTGCGCTCCAACCCTGGGCTGAAATTAGCGAACGCCTTCGGCGTAATTGCGATCAAATTTTCAAACTGAGGCATTACCGTCCTCTCGACGTGGAAAAACGCGGTGCAAATGATCGAGAAAGTGAAGAGCAAGCCTAGATGACGGGCCGACGTCGTCACTGGCTCGCGTGGATGGCGCTGTGTGGCGCGCTGGCAATCCATGTTGCTGATGAGGCGTTGACGGGTTTTCTCGATCGGTACAATCCGATTTTTCGTGAGACACGCGAGCAGTATCCACTACTGCTACTGCCGATCTTCAGCTTCGACGTCTGGCTGTCGCTGCTGATCTTCGCGGTCGTTATGTTGAGCGCGGCGTCTTATTTCGTTTGGAAGGGAAGATGGGCGATGCGTCCGATATCCCATGTGTTCGCAGTCTTCATGCTGGCAAACGGATTACTCCACATCGCCCATTCAATTTACATGCGAGAGTTGATGCCGGGCGTGTACTCCTCACCGCTACTTTTAGCAGCATCTATCGCTTTGATTGTCTACACGTGGGCCTATCAGCGCGAGCGAGCTCGGCTCGCGCATGATGGTCTCCGGAAATGAGCAGCAATTACTGCTTGACTGTAATTACGCCCTCTCCCTTAAGAATAGGCGCAAATTCGTAAGCTAGAATCGGATAGACTTTACAGCTCTTCAGGGTACCCGGAATCAGATTGGGTGACGGTATGCCGACGTCGTCCTTTCGCTCTGCGTCGGTGGCCCACCAACTCAAGAATGCCCCACGATCATTTGGATCTTCCGAGTCCTGAGGTATCCATCCGCCCGGCTCCGGTGTGCAGAAAGTCCAGACGAACTTGTCAGGCACATCGACGCCATCGTTGTCTTCGATCATCAACTGCACCCACTTACCAATATAACTACGATAACTGGAGTCGCTGATAACTCCGTTAATGATTGCCCGATTTTTATCGATCGTCATCGCGTCAAAGCTGGCCTTCATGAAAAACGGGACGGGCTCTTCCTTCGGAATGTCTCCAGTACCGTCAACGTCCTGGAACTCGACCTTGGCTTCGTCATTGAACTGCATGAAGCCAGTGGCTCCGCCTCGCTCGTCCGAGCGGGCATCGAACTCGAAAGACTTAGTTAGTCCATCTTCCATGATGAACTTAAAGTTGCCGTTGGCAGCTCCGGTTTGAGCGGAGGCATGTAAAGGTGTGGCGAGAAAAACGAGGGACAGTACGAAAACAAAGGTACCTACTTTTGTAAGCATGAAATAACTCCTCAAAGATTTTCACTCCGCAAGTGGGCGTAGTTCGGGATCATTCATCCGTGGGGGAGGTCGCAAACGAGGGCGGCATTTATACCACAAAGGTTGCTGAGTTGTACATGAAACGTACAGCAATGACCTGGAACATTTCATTTCCGAATCAAGATATGGGTACGCAAACAGACAAACTGCTCGGTATCCAGCTTGCATTTTCTTCTGACGTGAAAACAACACTGATCACATTGCTCCTAAGTGTCGGGCTGGTGGCAACAGCTCAAACACAAACGACGGCCACGTTATCTCCAGCTGATAAGCAGACTGCGGATGCGTTTGAGAAACGCGTTAAGGACTACGCGAAGCTTCGCGAAAGCGTGGAAGAACAGATGCCCAAGCTTTCAAAAGAGGCGAAGCCTGAGGAAATCGAGACACACAAAAAGCAATTCCAGGAAAGAGTGAGAGCGGCACGTGCCGGAGCAAAGCACGGCGAGATCTTTACACCGGATGCACAAGCTCTGATTCGCAGGATCATAAAGGACGAGTTCAAGGGACGAGAGAGAGCGGAGTTTCGTGACACCGTGTTGAAGGAAGCCGAGACGAAAGCCGTGCCGCTGAAAGTTAACTATCCGTATCCCGAAGCAGGAGAGTTGTTGGAGATGCCGGCCACTCTCTTATTGCGACTGCCACAGCTACCCAAACAGGTGCGCTACCGTTTTGTTGGACGGAACTTTCTGCTCGTCGATCGCGAGAATGGTCTAATCGTCGATTACATGACCAATGCATTGCCGTAACAAACTGCTGGAGGTTGATTTCATGAAACGGATATTTGTTTCTTTCATACTGGCAATCGTTTTTACTTTCAGCAATGCTTACGGGCAGAGTGTAAAACTCACACTCCCCAACAAAGACAATAGCGTCAGATTCGTGGTCATCGGCGACACGGGAACCGGGACCGAGCAGCAACAAGAGCTCGCGAACGTAATGCTTCGTTACCGGCAGGTGTTCCCGTTTGAGTTCGTACTCATGATGGGCGACAACATGTACGGCAGCGAAAAAGCCGTCGACTACAAAACGAAATTCGAGAACATCTACAAGCCCTTATTGAATCAGAAGATCAAGTTTTATGCGGCGCTCGGTAATCACGATGAGTCGAACCAGCGCTTCTACGAGTTCTTCAATATGGAAGGGCAGGAGTTTTACCGCTTCAAAAAGGGCGACGTTAGCTTCTATGCGTTGAATAGCAATTACATGGATAAGAAGCAGGTCGACTGGATGAACGAGAAGCTCGCAACCGACACTGCCCCATGGAAGATCGCGTTCTTTCACCATCCGCCGTATTCGTCAGGCGCCGCGCACGGCTCAGACACGAAGTTGCGCGAGATTATTGAACCGATATTTTTGAAGTATGGGATGAACGTCGTGTTTACGGGCCACGAACATTTCTACGAACGCATCAAGCCGCAAAAAGGCATTTACTACTTCATCTCCGGATCGGGTGGTAAGTTGCGAAAGGGCGACGTGAAAGCAGGATCTCCGCTGACGGAAAAAGCCTTTGACCGCGACATGTCGTTCATGCTCATCGAAATCAACGGCGACCAGATGTATTTCCAGGTCGTCTCGCGCACGAATGAAACCGTCGATTCCGGCGTCGTGGTCCAGCAGCGCAAAAACGGAAGGACTACAGCCGCTTCGGGCTTTTGAGATTTCCGAATCGCCGGTTTTTCTTGCACTCTTTGTTAGAGACGCATAAACTCACGCCTGCGCTCAGGAGTCCTACCAAAACGCTCTACTCACTTCATGCCCAAGGAGCATACGATGGCCACCAAAACAGCGAAAAAACCAACTAAAAAATCCGGGAAAGCTGCAAAAAAGAGCGCCGCTACAAAAAAGGCGACGAAATCTTCATCGGGTGATGTACCGATCAGGCACTTCGCTGGTTATCCCACCACAGTTGTATTCGCCGAACCTGGCACTAAGACAGAAAGTGGGAAAAGGGCTTTAGAACAGTTGCTCTGGGGCGATTACGTCGGCGTCCGTGGCCCGCGGAAAGACGGTTGGGTCAGGGTTTGCACGCGTCACGTTAAAGAAGGATGGGTCCGCGAAACAGAGATTCAGAAGGATCGTTTGCTCGAAGTTATTTTTGTAGACATTGGCCAGGGAGATGGCAGCCTGGTTGTCACTCCGGATGATAAGCACATTCTTGTCGATGCTGGTCAAGGTGACAACTTCATACGCTTCCTACGTTGGCGCTACCCAAAGTTTGCAACTCGCCGCGACTTCGAAGCCATAGTGATTTCGCATCCGGATGCTGATCACTATGCGGGTTTTGCCGACCTCTTTACCGATAACAACATGAATGTTTTCGTCGGCACGATCTACCACAATGGCATCATCGAGCGAGCAGCTGAAAAGAAATCGGATTCGCTGGGCCCGCGAGTCAAAAATAATGACGTAATCTTCCTTACCGACGTCGTAAGGGACAAGGCGCGATTGCTGGAAATCCTCGCCGATGGGACGGCGTGGAAGGGGAAAAATTATCCAAAGATGTTGAAGCGCGCTCTCGATTCCCAGCGGGTCGGCGACATACGCATGTTGTGCGAGGTCGACAAGCACCTTCCGGGTTATGGACCCGACGATAGAGTCACAATCGAAGTGCTTGGACCAATCATTGAGCCGGATGAAAACGACACTCCCCGGTTGCGCTGGTTCGGTGGTTCCAGCGAGACTGGGCCAACCAAGAATGGCCATTCAGTTGTGTTGCGCTTGCAGTATGGTAATGTGTCGATGCTGCTTGGCGGTGACCTGAATATCCCCTCAGAGAAGCTATTGCTTGAACATCACACAGGCATGAATCTCCCGACAACCGAAGAAGAGAGGCGGCTCGTCATCGAAGCTGCTCGCAAAGTGTTCCAGGTGGAAGTAGCGAAATCGTGTCACCACGGCAGCGCGGATTTCTCGGATCTGTTTCTTGAGGCACTGAATCCCATTGCGACGGTAATCTCGAGCGGTGACGAAGAACCGCATGCTCATCCACGATCAGACACGTTAGGCACAATCGGCAGGTTCAGCCGCGGTGCACGGCCGCTGATCTTCAGCACTGAGTTATCGCGTTCAGCCAGTGAAGCAATAAAGAGTCCCAGTTTGGTACAACAAAAGTTCCGTGCCGCCCAACAGAAAATCGAGAAAGCTAAAACGGCCGAGGCGAAACAGAAAGCGCTGGATGCATTTGAGAAGCTTGTGAAGACAATCCAACGCAGTATCGGCACGTACGGAGCGGTCAACCTACGCACGGATGGCAAGTGCGTCGTGATTGCCTACAAAATTGAAACGACTACGCGCAAGGACAAGATGTGGGACATTTACAAGCTCGAACCTGAAGATGGTGTGCTGAGTTTCACGTCGAAGCACGAAGAAGAATAGCACGGCTGGCGGTAGCGGGTGGGTCGATGATTAGCATGGTTGGGTAATGCCTCAGTTTGAAATTTGATCGCAATTACGCCGAAGGCGTTCGCTAATTTCAGCCCAGGGTTCGAGCTTGCGAGAACCCTGGGATCATTACA
>Ga0207676_10004110_pt1 | contig 10273 bp, 9 predicted proteins | sample KBSSwiS72_FD_184307 | JGI IMG/M metagenome (GOLD analysis project Ga0207676, IMG submission 184307) | Switchgrass rhizosphere microbial communities from Kellogg Biological Station, Michigan, USA - KBS Switchgrass S7-2 (SPAdes) (version 2) | ecosystem: Host-associated > Plants > Roots >... | reverse complement strand
TCATTCGTCAGCGCGTGCTCAATGCACGCGAACGGCAACATCATCGCTTCGTCAACGAGAAGATCTTCTCAAACGCAGCCATGACACCACGCATGATCCGTGCTCACTGCCATATCGATTCGCACAGCGAGAAGATGCTCGAGAATGCGATGCAGCGTCTCGGCCTCTCCGCCCGTGCCTACGATCGTATCCTGAAAGTCAGCCGCACGATCGCGGATCTGGAAGGCTCTGAAATCATCAATTCCAATCACGTCTCCGAAGCCGTCGGCTATCGCTCACTCGATCGGACTTACTGGACCTGAAGAAGTGCTGGACCGGATTACAGGATGGCGATTAAGCGGCTCTAACGAAAAGTCATACTTATGCGTCGAGGGTTCTTGCTCCGGAGGAGCAACATTGAACACCCCACACCACATGGCGCTCCGCTCGAGCGCTATGCTCTTAGTGGTATAAGGCTATAAACATCATGCTCCTCCGGAGCACATCGCGCAGAACTATCAATCCCATAAACCACTTTTCGTGCAAAGCCCGATTAAGCGATTAAGCCTTACTTCTAGCCATGAGATTTCGACCGCGTAAAGAACCGTAAACCTCTGGCGTGTGAAGGCAGCGGCTTGAACTCACTACCGATAGTAACGTCTTAGCGTTTGGCGATGGTCTTAACGGCGCCGTTCGTCTTGACAGGTGTCAATAGAAACGCCCGTCTCTCGCCATCAAGAAACCCGTAACCAACAATTTGTCCTGAATCGTTGATGCCTTTTGCTTCGGTTAACAACCAACCGGAGTCGGCGGGAATCAGCTTATTCAAGTCTTGCATGACGCCGTCGCTGTAGATGAAGGCGCGCAATGGACTGTCTTTCGCGTCCGAAGCACCAACGACACGTCCGCGATCGTCGACGCCATACGCGAAGCTTTGCGTGCCGCCTGGTAGTGTCCCCAGATTCTTCATCTTGCCGTGCGCGAAAAGAAACGCGCGCTGGTCTCCGCTTGGCAGTGCCGCATAACCGACTACTTGACCCATTGTGTTGATCGCCACTCCAATCGAAACATTTCCACCGAACGTTCCGATTTCACGCACCTTGCCACCGTGGTAAAGCACAGCACGTTTGTGACCGTCGTGATATTCGGTATAGAGATGTCCGACCACCTCACCAGCGTCGTTGATCGCTATCGCATCGCTCTGTTTACCGCCGAACGTGCCGAGATCGATCGTGCGGTGCGTGCTATAGAGATAAGCCCGTTTGTGAGACTGGCCGTGCTCGTCAGTGATGACTCTAAAGCCAACCACTTGGCCAACGTTATTGGAGCCACGTGCTGAACTGAATGAATGCGGGTCGTCGCCAAGATTCAACAGAGGACTATTGGGCGCGCCCATGAACGGACGAACTATTCCCTCGGATGTTTTGGAATCGCCGAGCAGAATGCCGGAGTTCGTGATGACGTAAGCGTAGCTTTCTTTACCGCCAAGCGTGCTTAGGTCGAAAAGCGCCTCGCGAAAGTAGCGGAAGGCGTGAACTTCTCCGTCCGCAGTTTTCGAGTAACCGACCACCTCTCCGAGATCATTGATGCTGAGAGCGACACTGTCATTTCCGCCTAGTGTGCCAATGTTCGTGACGGTGTAGGTCTGAGCGACAGATGATGACGTGAAAGCGAGAGCCAGACAAACGACGGCAATAGCCATTAAGCTAAAGCGCAGGCTGCGTTGGTAACACATGCAGTCCTCCTTGTGGCGGGCAGGCGAGAGACGCGCCTGAATGAGCGAGGGAAATTATTTTGAAACCGAATGCTACTTTCCGAGGGCGAAGATTAGCACGAACCATGTGCTCAGTAAATCAGAATATTCGCATTCGAAATATTCGTTGACTTCACACGACAATGGGAGTAGATTCCCCGCTCACCTCGCTCCTAAGCAGATAGTAGAATACCGTAACCGTCTAATTTTAAACCTACGTTCTCATATTATCGTCCTGATGAGCTCGCGTTGATTGAACGCCACATCAGGGATCAACCCAACGCAAAAGTCTTTCTTGATTCGGACGCAAGTTCCTGTCCAGTTAAAAACATCAGCGCCACCGCAGGTTGCCGAGTTCGACTGCTGCGAAGACCAGGAATTCTAGTGGGGCTGAGAGGAGACTAAAGATATGCGCACTACTCATTTTTCGTCTTCAAGAATTATTAAGGTAGTCGCCCTCGTATCGTGTCTCTTGTTTCTTATCTGCGGCAGTTTACTGACGCCGAGCGGGTCAGCAGGCATCTCCAACAAAAATACTGAGCCTGGGATGCAGTCAGGGCCGGAAGTCGTTGGGCAGTGGTCCAGCGTCATCACCCTTCCGATCGTTGCTATTCACATGCACCTGCTTCCGAATGGCAAGGTCCTAATCTGGCAAGACGACGATCGGTCGCCGCGTGTGGGTGGTTTGACCGTTGCTTACGTTTGGGACGTAGGCGCCGGTACTACTACGCAGGTTAATAACACTAGCGTAAACGAGTTCTGTAGCGGTCACGCCTTTCTCCCTGACGGACGCCTACTCGTCGCCGGAGGCCATGATACTCAGGATAACGACGGCATCCGCGATGCTTTCATCTTCAACTCGAGCAACAACAGTTGGACACCGACAAACCTGCCAATGGCAACAGGTCGTTGGTACCCGAGCGCAGTGACCGTCGGAAATGGAGAGATCGCTGTCGTATCCGGTAATGAGATCGGGGTCGGTGTCGTTACTACCCCGGAAGTCTGGCAAACCAATTCGGGCGGCGGCTGGCGCTCGTTAACGAATGCCTCACTCAGCTTGCCTTTATATCCAATGATGCATCTGGCGCCGAATGGAAAAGTTTTCGTTTCTGGACCAGATTCAACTACTCGCTATCTGGATACCTCGGGGACTGGCGCATGGACCACAGTTGCGACGCGCGTCGGCGGCAATCGCGAATATGGTTCAGCGGTGATGTACGACGTCGGCAAAGTGCTAATTATGGGTGGCGGTGATCCTGTCGTAAACACCGCTGAAGTGATCGATCTCAACGCGGGTTCTCCGGCGTGGAGCAGCGTGGGCAACATGGCTAGTGCGCGCCGCCAAATGAATGCCACGATCCTGCCAAACGGCAAAGTGTTCGTGACGGGTGGCACAACTAATGCCAGCAACGAGCCTGCGGGACAGGTTCTGTCGTCAGAGATGTGGAGTCCCTCTACGGGAAATTTCACCACGATGGCGAGTGCGCAAACACCACGGCTCTACCATTCGACCGCGATTCTGCTGCCTGATGGCCGCGTAATTTCAGCAGGTGGCGGCAGGCCGGGCACAGAATACAAGAATGCCGAAATCTTTTCGCCGCCTTATCTCTTCGTTTCCGGCGGCGGCGCCGCTACGCGGCCGACCATTGATTCGCATCTCTCGAAAAGTGTTCAGCCAGGCTCGACGATCTTTGTGACTACACCCGACGCAGCGAATATCTCAGACGTTACACTCATCGCGCTCTCGTCAGTCACTCACACGCGCAACATGAATCAGCGTTTTAATCGTCTGTCGTTCACGCAAGGCATGGGCGGGTTGAACGTCACGCTGCCATCGAGTTCGAACTCCATCCCGCCCGGCACCTACATGCTGTTTATTCTGAACAGCAACGGCGTGCCTTCGGCGGCCCAGTTCATCAACGTTAACTCGAGCAACGCGTCGCCATCTGGAGTGCCCAGCAATCTCGGCGCGACCGCCACGTCCACTTCGAGTGTGTCTTTAAGTTGGAGCGCGGGCTCCGGCTCAATTGACCACTATGAGATCCAGCGAGCTACAAACAAGAACGGACCTTTTACCACGCTCTCAAACACGACCTCGACGAGTTTCACTGACAGCGGTTTGAGCAGTACTACGACCTACATCTATCGCGTCCGTTCCGTTGACGCACAGGGCAACTATTCCGATTTCAGTAACACTGATATCGCTACGACAATTGTTTTCACCGACGATCCGCTCGTGGTTGGCGTGACGATGATTTTCAAAGAACACGTGATCGAGCTGCGGCAGGCTGTTAATGCCGTCCGTGCAGCGGCCGGATTGAGTGCCGCTACCTGGACGGACAGTTCACTCACCGGCGTCGTGGTACAGGCTGCTCACGTCAGTGAGCTGCGATCGAATCTCGATGCTGCGCTCAGCTTGCTCGGTCTTTCTACGGGCGGTTACACCGACACGTTGACGCCTGGAACCACTCTGATCAGAGCAGTCCATGTAACCGAACTTCGTAATCGAGTGAAGTGACGCCATGGATGCACTATTCGCGGAGATCCCTGCTTTCTGCAATGTTTATTGATAAGTTCATGACAAGTAAACCGATGCTTGACTCGCAATGAGCGAAAGCGAAAGAGGAGAAACGACAATGATGAACAGCGAACTGCGTAAACGCGCGACTTCGGCCGGTTGGCTTTCCACCATGTGCCTATGCACCGTGGCGATTCTGTTTGTGGCGCCCCGGACCGCAAATGGTCAATGGACCACCAACGGTAACAATATCAACAACACCAACAGCGGCAACGTCGGCGTTGGCACGAGCACTCCTGGCTCCAAGCTCACGGTGACCACTAATAGTGCATCGGTTACCGGTACCGTCAACATCACTCCGGATGGGACTAACAACTATTACGCCGGCAACAATCACGATGCGCTGTTTGTCGACGGATCGCTCCTCTATCCACATGGCCTTTATACGTCTGCCCAAGTCCGTTTGCTACGCTTAAGAGCTCAAAGCGGGTTGGATGTTTTCACTGTAGGCAGGACGGGAGATGTACTCCTCTTTCCGGAGACCCGTTTCGCTACCTACACCTTGAAACTGGCACCAGACGCCTCTAACTCGTGGCACGCCGGGGTGGATTACGATATTTTGCTGATCGACGGAGCAGGTATGAATGCTCATGGTTTCTACACGAGCAAGACGCTACGCCCGCTACGGGTAACTAACGCCTCGGGTGGCGACGCCTTCGTCATCGGCCGTGACGGCAACGCGACTTTCGGCGGAAACGTCACGGTAAGTGGCAACATCGGCGCCAAGTATCAGGACGTCGCCGAATGGGTTCCCGCGCGACAGGAGCTCGTCGCCGGTACCGTCGTTACGCTCGATACTGAAAAGTCGAATCAGGTCATGGCTTCAAATCAGGCGTACGACACTCGTGTCGCTGGCGTTGTTTCGTCGCAACCTGGAATCACGCTCGGCGAAGCGGGAACTGGCAAATTGTTAGTCGCGACGACGGGCCGCGTCAAAGTTAGAGTTGATGCGACACGCAGTCCGATTCGTATTGGCGACCTGCTCGTGACAAGCGACAAAGAGGGGTTCGCAATGAAGTCGAAGCCGATGATGATCGGAGGAAGACAGATACATGCGCCGGGAACATTAATCGGTAAAGCTTTAGAGCCATTGCCGCGCGGCACTGGTGAGATTCTCGTGCTCTTGAGCATGCAGTAACAATTGAGCTCGGCTAGAACAAGTCAGGAAGGGTGGCTTGCCCCCGCTTTCGCAACAGCGGGGCAAGCCACCCTTCCTGACTTGTTCTTTCTGTGTCGCATCTTTAGTTCTGGCGCGCTTGTCAGCACAGCGCGTATCACCTATCCTGCAACTCAGCCGTACGAAAAGCTATTGATTCGGCTGGGAAATCAGTATTTTTTAGGGTCGGGTAAGGCAACGACGCGCAAGAAGCGCCGCATCACAGCCGCGTTGAGGGTACTGGGAACTTCGCACCGCATCCCCACGCGGGCATCCTGAGGAAACAGTGCTGCTCCCTTGAAACTCGCGGAAGCGTGAAATCGTGCCAACACAAGCAGGAAGTTGTGAAATATCTTCCGAAAGCTTGCCCGAGACGCGTCACGTGACCGCAGCCGAAACCGAGACATCGCAAACGACAGATTATGAGCTGGCGCAGAAGGCAGCCCAAAGCGACATGGGAGCTTTCGAACAGCTTTACCAGCGCCATAATCGACGCGTCTACTCACTCTGCTTGAGGATGACCGGGAATGTTTCGGAGGCGGAAGACCTCGCACAGGAGGTCTTCATTCAGCTCTTTCGAAAAATCGGCAGTTTCCGGGGTGAGTCTGCCTTTACTACCTGGCTACACCGGCTCACAGTCAATCAGGTGCTTATGCACTTCCGCAAACGCGGCGTGCGCATGGAGCAAACGACTGAGGACGGTGAAACCCCAATCCAGATAGTAAAAGGGACAGAAAACCCCAACTCCATGCCCGTCGTCGACCGCATCGCTCTCGACAAGGCGATTGCGCAACTCCCGCCCGGTTACCGGACGGTGTTTACGTTGCACGACATCGAAGGGCATGAACACGAGGAAATCGCCAGGATGCTGGGGTGTTCGGTAGGTACGTCGAAGTCGCAATTACACAAAGCCAGGATGAAATTGCGCGGGCTTTTGAGGCAACAGAAATCCGCTGAATAGCCTCGAAGGTATGTGCCAGCGAGTAGTTCGCCGAAATCGGCTTCGAACGCAGTCTTCCCTTGATTGATGACAACCGGAAAGGTTCTGTCCTGAGACAGTTTTTGATTGGATTTGTGCGCATTTTTGAGACAGAACGAAGGTGGTAAGCAATGAACTGCGAGACATGTCAGGAACTCATCCACGATCTGGTTGACGGATCGATTACGCAAAGCGATGAGTTCACTCTCAATACGCACCTGAAAGAGTGTTTGGATTGCGACAGCGTGCGCCAGGACCTCGCGTCGATCGTCGGCTTCTGCCGGACTCAGCGCGGTCAATACGACACCCCGCCAAACGAACAGGCGATGTGGCTTCGCATCCGCAATGTGATCGAAGCGGAACTTCCCGATCGTGCAGTCGCTAATCGCGAGCCGCAACGGTCCTTTTTCAGCCGGCTGATGGGACGTAGTTGGGAGCTTTCATTGCCGCAATTGGTCACTTCGGCAGTGGCGATCGTTTTGTTGGTGTCTTTGGTGACCGTAGTGGGATTACGTCGTTGGGGTGGATACAGAGTAGCGCCCACTCCGGAACAAGTTGAAGCTTCAAACGTCAACGATCTTATCTGGCAGCGCCGTCAGGTGATTGATTACTGGAAGCAGCGAGTCGAAATAAACAAAGCCCGCTGGAGTCCCCAGCTGCGCGAGAAGTTCGATCGCGGCATGGCAGCGATCGACCAGGCCATCGCCGAGTCAGAAGAAGAGCTGAAGCGAAATCCACACGATGAGACCTCCGAACTGATGTTCAATGAAGCACACAACAAACAACTCGCGTTGTTGGAAAAGTTTTCTGACTTGTAATGCCGGCTTGGCCGAGACTTGTTTTGATTAAAAGCCCCACAGTAATGAAAAACAGATTGTTAATCTGGCGCGCGTCAACTCGCGCCAGCTTCCTTACAGTTGGCGCCCTCCTCGCATTGACATCGCTGTCGTTCAATGTTGCGGCCCAGCACCAGCTCTCCAGGCGTTACCCCGCAGGAAAAAATGTCCGTATCGAATTGAAGAACATCTCCGGCACGATCGTCGTCGAGTCGTGGAACAAGAACGAGATCCGCCTCACCGCAACTATCGAATCGAAGAAGACCCAGGTACTTCCGAGACAGACCGATCAGAGTTTGGTGGTGGATGTCATGAGCGATAATCGCGGACGCGGCGATGTCGGCGACATCAATTTCAAACTGCAAGTTCCTATTAATTCATCCGTCGATCTGGAAACCATCAGCGGCAACATCAATGTGACAAACATTCGCAGTGGTTTAGTAAGGGCGTACGTCTCGACTGATGGCGACATTGAACTCACGAATATCGTTGCGTCTAAGGTTATTGCGCAAAACATTGCCGGAAACATCTTTTTTGACGGCGAGTTTTTAAGCGGCGGTAACTACGAATTCAAATCGAATAAGGGCGATATCACGATTCGTATTCCTGCCAACTCGGATTTTCGTTTTGTAGCCGCGTCGCCTGCACGCAAGATCGCGTTGAATGACTTTTGGAACAACAACCTTAAGTCTCACGACGGCAGAAAGTACGAAGGTTACGTTGGCGGTGGCCACTCATTTTTATCCATCATCAACTTCAGCGGTCAGATCACGTTTTTGCGAAGGTAGCCTTCGCACTTCAATGGCAAGCTAAGGCTCGCGGACGTTGCTCAGGCAACGTCCTTTTGTCTTCGCGCGCGGCGCAAACAACGCTATTATCACGGGGATGACCAGATCTCTTCTTCTCTTCGCGATCCTGTTGGTTACTGCCAGTCCCGTCTTTTCTCAAAAGACCGCCGTTCCTGAGCTACAACTTCTGACGCGCACTTCGACGCGGCGTGAGACGCGCACGTTTCATTACGGCGGTACAGTCACTTTGATCGCTGCGCCGAGAGGCTCGGTAACTGTCGAGGGATGGCAGCGCAACGAAGTTGAGCTGACCGCGAACATCGAGCTCAAAGGACCAACGGAGACTGACCTGGACCAACTCGCCGCCGTGAACAATTTCGTCTTCGATGAAGACATGAATCACCTGAGCATTCTCACCACCGGCACGCACGATCGCGTCTACATGAAGCGAACCGCAAAGAACTTCCCGAAGAAGCTGCTCAACATGCCCTGGAAGATCGACTATCGATTGCGTGTTCCGGTCAATACGGATCTCGAGATCAATGCAGGTCACGGCGAAGTCAAACTTTCGGGTGTCGAAGGTGGGCTGCGCGTGAGCGCCACCGAGAGTGACACTGCACTCACGCTCACTGGCGGAACTCTTTCAACGACTGTCACGGCGGGCTCGGTCACGCTGAGTATTCCGGCGCGAAGCTGGCGCGGGAGCGGCGCCGACATTCGCCTCGCCTCCGGAACCATCAACGTCGATTTGCAGGCGGGCTTTAGTGGCGACATCGATGCGGATGTTCTGCGCACCGGAAAGATCGTGAGCACTTACGAAGGGCTCGCTTCGCGCGAGAAGCCCGGCATCACCGAACGCACTGTTCGCGCGCGCGCCGGCGCGGGTGGCGCGTTCTTCAGGTTTACTGTTGGTGATGGGACGGTGAATATTCGCAAGGCCACACAATAAAACTCACCGATTTTTCGCGGATGAACGCGAATCGTCTAGAATCACGACATGAGCATCAAATCCGACAAATGGATCCGCATGATGGCCAACGAGTACAGGATGATCGACCCGTACGAGCCCGGCCAGGTGAAAGAAGTTGAAGGCAAACGAATCGTTTCGTATGGAACGTCGAGCTATGGCTATGACATTCGCTGTGCTGACGAGTTTAAACTCTTCACCAACATCAACAGCACCATCGTCGATCCGAAAGAGTTTGACGAGAAGAACTTCGTCGATATCAAAGGCGAGTCGGTAGTGATTCCGCCAAACAGTTTCGCACTCGCGCGCACTGTCGAATACTTCCGCATTCCTCGAAACGTGCTAACGATCTGTCTCGGCAAAAGCACTTACGCGCGCTGCGGAATTCTGGTTAACGTCACGCCTTTTGAACCGGAGTGGGAAGGATACGTCACCCTCGAATTCTCAAACACTACGCCACTGCCAGCGAAGATCTACGCCAATGAAGGCGTCGCGCAAGTAGTCTTCTTCGAATCTGACGAAGTCTGCGAAACCTCATATAAAGATCGCGGCGGCAAATACCAGGGCCAACGCGGCGTGACGCTGCCCAAGATGTAAACTCCGAGAAACTGAATGCCCAAAACGAACGTCCTCCGCTTCAAACAACTTGATTCGCGCGCCGTGCTGCCAAAACGGGGAAGTGCGTTGGCAGCGGGACTGGATGTTTGTTCGATTCAGGAATTGAGCATTGAGCCGAAGCAGCGCACGATCGCGCGAACAGGATTAGCAGTGGCGATACCGCCGGGTTTCTATGGACGGATTGCACCGCGATCGGGTCTGGCGGCGAAGAATGGTTTGGATGTACTCGCAGGCGTGATCGATTCCGATTATCGCGGTGAAGTTTGTTGTTTGCTCTACAACACGGGCGACGAACCGATCAACTTGCCTGCCGGAAGTAAAATTTGTCAGTTGATCGTCGAACAGATTATTACGCCGGAAGTTGAATGGGCGACGGATCTCGATGAGACCGCGCGTGGCGCCGGAGGATTTGGATCGACAGGCTGAGTTTTAATTACATGAAGCAACATAAATATCTCGCATTACTACTCTCCTTACTACTGATCACCTCAACCGCGTTCGGTTGGACGCAGAGCGCAGCGCCGGCGCCGACGAGCACGCTCTCTGCGACCGAGCAACAGCTCGTCAACAAAATCAGCATTGCAACTATCAAAGAAACCGTAAATGCACTCGCCGCAAA
>Ga0207676_10004103_pt1 | contig 10278 bp, 10 predicted proteins | sample KBSSwiS72_FD_184307 | JGI IMG/M metagenome (GOLD analysis project Ga0207676, IMG submission 184307) | Switchgrass rhizosphere microbial communities from Kellogg Biological Station, Michigan, USA - KBS Switchgrass S7-2 (SPAdes) (version 2) | ecosystem: Host-associated > Plants > Roots >... | reverse complement strand
CGTAACCATATCCCCTGACCGCATCTTAGGCGGCGTCTGCGATCCCTTGGCCAAGAACGGCTAGAATAGGGGTTCGACGTGCGCGTATTGGCATTGGCAACGCAGAAGGGGGGATCCGGCAAGACCACCCTGTCCGGGCATCTCGCCGTACAGATGGAGCGCGCGGGGGCCGGCCCCGTGGTCCTCGTCGACATCGACCCGCAGGCGTCGCTCGCCGACTGGTGGAACGAGCGCCAGTCGGAGTCGCCCGCCTTCGCGACGACGACCGTATCGCGGCTCGCCACCGACTTGGAGGCGCTGCGTCAGCAGGGCTTCAAGATGGCGGTGATCGATACGCCGCCAGCGATCTCGATTGCGATCCAGAGCGTCATCGCGGTCGCCGATCTCGTCATCATCCCGACCAGGCCGAGCCCGCACGATCTGCGTGCCGTGGGTGCCACCGTCGAGATGTGTGAACGCGCCGGCAAGCCGCTGATGTTCGTCGTCAATGCGGGCACGCCTAAGGCGAAGATCACTTCGGAAGCCGCGATCGCGCTGTCGCAGCACGGCACGGTCGCGCCGGTGACCGTCCACCAGCGCACCGATTTCGCGTCCTCGATGATCGATGGCCGCACCGTGATGGAGGCGAATCCGGCCGGTCGCTCGGCGCAGGAGATCGAGCAGCTCTGGGCCTATATCGCCGACCGGCTCGACAAGAATTATCGTCGCACCGTGCTCAATCCGATGGCCGGCCCGATGGCCGCCGCGCCGCTCAAGGACCGGATCGAGGGCGGCTTCGGCCGGCGCGCGGCGGCATATTGAGGAGAGCGGAATGACCGGGTCCAAGATGGCCTCGCTTGCGTCCGGCCTGCTCGCGCGCAAGGGCGAAGCGCGGCCGGCGACGCGGCGCGCTTTCGTCGCGAAAACGACGATCGCGCTGCTGCCGGTCGCCGGAACGGCGCGCGCCTTCAACGACGACATCGATTGTCCCGGCCAGGTCGGTCGCGCACAGGCCGGGGCCGGGTCCGCGATCGTTCGGCAGCTCGAGCGGCTCGCCCGCGCATTTGCGCCGCCGGCCGAGGCGGATCGCTCCGACCATGCCAGGGTCGCCTTCACCCTGCGGCTCGACCACGAGCGCCATCTTCGCCTGCGTCTCGCCAGGGCGATCACCCATCATTCGGGTCAGCGGATCGTGACCCAGGCTCTCGACGAATATCTGGCACGGCTCGGATCGTCGGTGGGGGCCGCCGATATCGCATCCGCCTTTCCAGAGCCGGACGCGCTGGAGGCCAAGGCGAGCGCGGGGCTGACCCCGGCGCAGGGCGAGGCGCGCGTCCGGCTGTTCACCGATATCGCCGATTTCCTCGCGGAGCGTCCGCGTACCGCCTGAACGGGACCTGCGCCGCCGTCGTTCAACGAGCTCCGGATTTGCGGCGAGCGGGCTGAAGACGGTGGTTCACCGGATGGTGGGCGTGGCTTTCCCGCCTGGCGGTAAGCAATTGCTAACTCTGTTGGGCTAGCGTTCGCGCCTGGTATCCGAGAGCGCGGGAACGACATGGATCTACTATCGACCGATCGTTTCCGGCAGGGCGCGCGCGGGCTCGACGTGTCGATCGTCATGCCCTGCCTCAACGAGGCGCAAAGTCTTGCCCATTGTATAGCCAACGCCCGCGAGGCGCTCGGACGGATCGAGGCGTGCTACGGCCTGGCCGGCGAGATCGTCATCGCCGACAACGGATCGACCGACGGCAGCCAGAAGCTCGCGCTCGCCCGCGGGGCGCGGGTCGTCGATGTCACGGCCAAGGGCTATGGCGCGGCGCTGATCGGCGGGTTCGACGCTGCCTATGGTCGCTATCTTCTGATGGGTGATGCCGACGGGAGCTATGATTTCACCGATGGCGTGGCGATGATCGGCCGGCTGATCGACGGCGCCGATCTGTGCATGGGATCGCGCTTCGACGGCGGCATCGCAGCTGGCGCGATGCCCTGGAAGAACCGCTATATCGGCAATCCGGCGCTCACGGGCATCCTCAACCTCTTCTTCCGAACCGGCGTCAGCGATGCGCATTGTGGGCTGCGCGCGATCAGCAGGGATGCGTTTGAGGAGCTCGATCTCAGCGGCGCCGGCATGGAATTCGCCAGCGAGATGGTGATCAAGGCGAGCCTGAAGCAGCTGCGCATCGATGAGGTCCCCGCCACCCTGTCCCCCGACCTGCGCGACCGCCCACCCCACCTGCGCCCCTGGCGCGACGGCTGGCGACACCTGCGCTACCTGCTGATGCTCAGCCCGACCTGGGTCTTCGGGATGCCGGCGGCGGTGGCGCTTATGACCGGGCTCGCGCTGATCGGCGCGGCGATCGGTGAAGCGCTTTGGCCCGGATTGGCGCCAGCGATCGGCTCTTATTGGACGATCCTTGGTTCGGCGCTGGTCGCGATTGGCCATCTGGGCATGTTGCTCGCGCTTTCGGGGGATCTTTACGGAATCCGGGCCGGCCATCGGCGAGCCAGTGGCATGACCCTCCTGATGTCGCGCTTCGCAAATCTCGAATCGATGCTGCTGTCGGGGCTGGCATCGGCGATGACGGGCCTTGGAGTCCTTGCTCTCGTCTATGCCAAATGGGTCGGTCGCGACTATCAGGCAACGTCTGATATATTGCTACCCGTTCTTGGTACGCTTGGCCTGACACTGGGTTTTCAAAACGCACTGGGCGGGTTCCTGCTGGCGATCATCGGTGGCCACGAAGCCCGCTTCCTTGCTACGGTAGAAGACCGGGCGCCCGTAAACTCCTCTGTTCATTCCAAGCGCCATGAGCCCCTGGCTTAGCGTCATCGTCCCGGTTCATGATGGCGCGCGCTTTCTCGGCGCCACGCTGGAAAGCGCCGCTGCGGAACGGCCCCAAGGAGTGGAATTCCTTGTCTATGACTCGGGCGACGACGGTGGCGCGGCGCGCCGCGTCGCCGATGCCTATGCCGACCGCCTCGATCTGCGCTGGACGGCTGTTCCCGGAATCAAACCCTGGACCGCAAAGACCAATCTGGGCGTCCGCGAGGCCCGCGCAGATCACGTCTGTATGCTCCATCAGGATGATTTATGGCTGCCCGGTCATCTCGACGCGGTTCGGCGAACGGTCATGGCCTGTCCCGAAAGCGTCTCGATCGGTCCATCCTGTTTCGCGAACGCGGAAGGAGGTCTCGTCGGGAAATGGAAATTACCCTTCGGTCCGGGCCCGATAGCGAAGGATCGCTTCCTGGAGGCGCTGCTGGTGCAGAATTCGATCGCTGTTCCCAGCCCGGTCATACCGCGCAAGGCTTGGCTAGCCGTGGGCGGGATGGACGAGAATCTGTGGTATACGGCGGATTGGGATCTCTACCTGAAATTGGCTGACGTAGCCGCGGTCCAGGTCAGGCCGGCGATAACCACGGCCTTCAGGCTTCATGGCGGCTCGTTGACAATGATCGGGCGTCGCGATGCCCTACAATTTCGCGCACAACTCGAAACGGTGCTAAACCGGCATGTGACCGCGTTGCCGGCCGCGCTGCGAAAAGGCGTCGAACGCCTGGCGCGCGTATCGATCGATGTGAATTGCTCGCTGGCGGCAGCCTCCGCGGGGCAGACCCGCCATGCGCTCGACGGTCTTGCGGCAATGCTGCGGCTGGGGCCTCGCGCTTTGATCCTCTATCTGTGCCGCTCGCGCATTATCGATCGCTTGCTGCCGCGTGTGCGGCTTAGCCTCGCAGGCCGGTTCTAGAAAATGCCGCGCTACGCGCCCGGGCTCAAGCAAGTCCGTTATATGTTCGTCGGCGGCATCTGCGCGTTGATCAACAACACGGTCCTGATAGGCGGCGACTGGTTGGGTTTCGGCTATGTCGTGCTGGCCGTCGCCGGTTTCTCGGCGGCGAGCTCGACCGGCTATCTGCTTCACAGTCTTTTCACCTTCCGCCGGAAGCCCGGCTGGGCGGGTTATTTTGGCTTTATGGGCGGCGCGGCCCTGGGCATTCCCGTCTCGCTTTTCATTCTGACCATTTTTCGCTCAGGGCTCGAATGGCCGATGTGGATCGCGGCGCCCGGCATGACCGCCGTGATGATCATCTATCATTATTGTAATGCCGTCCTCATGGTGCGCCTAGGCTCACCGGCCAGGCTTGTCCGCCTGCACGCCGAAGCTTCCGAATAGCGCTACCGCAAGATCGTGACCCGGCATCCGGCCGCGCGCATGCGCGGCCCGAGCACCGCGTTCCGCTCCCGCGCCACCGTCCGTTGCACCTCGCCGAAATAGGCGGGGATCGGCGCCAGCAGCGCGTCGTCGGCCAGCGCCGCCGTCGCCTCCCTCCGGCATAGCCGCGCTACCATGTCGGGGCCGATATCTTCGGCGATCAGCCGCAGCGGCCGGTTGGACAGGTCGGCGCGGTTGATCACGAGATTGTGCGAGAAGGACGCGTCGTTGCGGCCGATCACGACGAAATCGCTCGGGCTGCGGGCGATCGTCCGGCTGATCTGGGCGAAGGCCCAATAGCTGCGATGCGCCATCCACGCCTGAAGCGGCAGAATCACCAGCGCCATCGCTAGCGAGAGGCGCAGCACCAGCGGCCGCCACACCGCCCGGCGCTCGCCGAGCTCCTGCCAGCCAAGGATGGCGAGCAGGATCAGGTTGCCGATCACGCCGTGAAGATAGCGATAGCCGAAGCCGTTACCCTGCCAGGGCAGGATGATCAGCATGATCGCAACCGGCAACGCGACACCCCAGGCGAGGGCCGCCGGCAGCCCGCCGCGTCGGATCGCCGGCCAGGCCGCGAGCGCGAGCGGGATCAGCATCACATGCTGCCACGCGACGAAGCGCAGCAGATTGGCCAGCATATTGGCGATACGCAGCGAATCCCCGGTCTTCACCGTGTCGATCAGCCGCGTCAGATAATCGACCCCGCTCGGCGCGACGAAGCTCTGCGGTCCGCTGATCAGCGCCACCATCCACCCTGGCCAGAGCAGCCAGAAGACACCGATCGCGGCATAGCCCGCCGCGAACAGCGCCGCTCGCGCCCATGCGCGCTGGGATAGCAGCAGGAACAGGATCGGCGCGGCGAAGAGCGGGTGAAACAGCGGCTGGTGCAGCCCGGTCGCGACGAAGCCGATCGCCAGCGCCGCGAGATCGGTCGTCCAGCGCCGCCGCAGATATAGCCACAGCCAGACCAGATTCAGCGCGAGATGCGCGTTCATCGCGAAGCTGGTCATCCCGGTCATCACGATCTGGCCGGAGAGCGCGTAGAGCAGCAGCGCGACCAGCATAGCCTCGCGATCGTCCGGCCACAGCGTCCTGACGCAGCCGCATAGCGCGACCGCACCGAGCCCGACCATCAGCGGCCCGGTCAACGCGGGGTCGGCGATCAGGCCGACCCCGGCGTGCAGCGCCGCGTTCATCGGCAGATAGGACGAAACCCAGGCCGATGGATGAAGTACGGGGTACATGAACAGCGTATTCAGCGCGGTGCCGTCTTGAACCCAATGGCCGGGGAGCGGGGCGACAAGCTGGCCGCGCGCGAAGATGCCGGCATCGAACAACGCCATCTGTTCGTCGCGGCTCAGCGCATGGCCGGCGAGCAGGCCATAATGGCCGGCATAGCAAAGCGCCACGAGGCCGACCGCCGTCGCTATGATGGCCCATGCCGGTGCTGCAAGGGGGGATGCTCGCCAGCGAACGCCCTGCGAACAGGCGATTACGGCGATGGCCGATGCCAGCAGCAGCCAGCGGTCCTCCTGGCGGAGCAGGAAGGCCGACAGGTTGGTGAACGATATGGCGACGAGACCGAAGACCCACGCGGTGACGCACGCCATCGTCGGGATTTTGGCAATCAAGCGCGGAAGGGCGCCATCGGCGATCGCTTCGTCCTGTTCTCGCATGCCCTCGTTCGGTCTCCAGGCGGCATCGCCTTCGCGTTTCGTCTAGCCGATGTGCGAAAAAGGAGGGTTAACGCCAATCGATCCGCGCGCGCCGGCGGGGTTTCCTGTTCGACGATCGGGCTCGCCGAGCCGGCTATCATTCCTCGTTGTTGAGATACTCCCCGGCATCCGCATCGGTGCCGTGGGTCTCGCCGACGACCTCGCCGAGCGGATCGTCGCCGAGATCGGCTTCGACCGGCTGGCGGAGTTCGGCCGCATGTTCCTCGGCTGCCGTCTGGGGCGCGATCAGCGACTCCTGCCAGTTGCGCTGCGAGGCGCGCAGCGCGGCGTCGCGGCTGGTGGCGGTGACGCGCAGGCGGCTCATGCCGGCGCCGGTGCCCGCCGGGATCAGGCGGCCGACGATGACATTCTCCTTGAGGCCGTTCAGCGTGTCGACCCTGCCCTGGACCGAGGCGTCGGTCAGCACGCGGGTCGTCTCCTGGAACGAGGCGGCCGAGATGAACGAGCGGGTCTGCAGCGAGGCCTTGGTGATGCCGAGCAGGAAGGCAGCTGGCTGACGATGATGCCATCCCTGTTCGGGGCACTACGCCTTTTGGGTTGGAGCGCGACCACGTCCATTGCGGTGCATATGGCCGTGGCGGTGCCGATGCTTGCCCTGACGCTGCTCTGTGTGTCGATACATCGCTCGCCGCGGTTCGCGGATATCCTGGTACCGATCGCGACCTTCGTCATAATGCCTTATGCGCTGAGCTATGATTTCGGCGCCGCCAGCGTAGCGCTCGCGTTGTTCATTCGGAATGAAGAGGCAGCTGGGCGGCCCTTTCAGGCCGGCGAGCAGAGGCTGCTCGCGCTCGCGATGCTGCTGCCTCTCATAATGATTGGGATCGGCATCCTAACGCGTGTCGATATCGCTCCTCTCGTTCTCGTCGCTGTGCTGCTCCTGATCGTAAACCGTACCGGCACACTTACGGCGCTTCAGACCCAGCTTGCCCGCGGCTTGCGCAGGCGTCCGGATCGACTGCGCTGATCGTGACGGTGCGCCGCAGCCAGGGGACTCGCGCACATCGCTCAAAACAGCGGCGGCCGCGCCCATGGATGGTCGAAGCAGCCGCGTGGATCGCTGGCGGCCGCCGATGTCGGCGATGTCGGGCGGATCAGTGCAGGCATGCGATCGCGTGTGGCGAGATAGCTGTCTTTGGGAAAGGCACCGAAGGTTACGTCCCAGGCCGAGGAGAAATCGCAGCGCGGCGCCGGTGACACCGGGTAGGTAAAGGCGCGGGCGACTTCGGTAACGCCCGTCAAGCCGCCGATGGCGAGCAAGGTGATCAGCGCGGCCTTACGCCGTGCCGAGGCCGGCCAACCGCCCCAAAGTGCTTCGCCGAGATGACATGCGAGGATCGCGAGAGCCGGGATCGAGCCGCGCATCGCCAGGTCGCTTGATGCGCCGATCTGCAGCCAGGGCAGCAGGATCAGCATCGCCGCACAGATCGCCAGAGTGGCGCCGCCGAAACGTGCGCGCCATCCCGCGACCGCGATGATCAGAAAGGGCAGGATTTCGATCGCCTCGAAGATCAGATAAGGTTCGAGCCGCATCGCGTAGAGGTGCATGCCCACCCGATCACCGGCAGCGCCCAGATAGGCGAGCGACGGGAGGGTGATCGCGGTCGCGATCAGCGGCGTGGCGAGGTCCGACGGGCGGAGCCGCCGCGTCCAACCGTCGTGCCAGAGGGCGTAGGCGATGAAGGGCAGGATGCCGATCGCCGACAGCGGCGACCACAAGGCGAGCAGTGGCGGCATCGCCAGCAGGATGCCGACTGTCAGCCGCTCGAGCCTCCACAATAGGAAGGCGATCGCCGCGAGCCACCCGGCCAGCGCGTGTTGTGGAACCCAGAAGGCGAGTGTCATTGTCGAAGAGAATTGCGTCGGTCCCCAGCCCTCGAGATGGGCGGTAGGCGTGACCGCGCCGAGATGGCCGACGACGGCCTGGCCGACGATGTCCAAACCACTAAACGCCAGGAAGACGGCCAGCCCGATCATCCGGCTGCGCGGGCCGTCGAACAGCGAGGAGGCGATGGCGAGGGCGAGTCCGGTCAGCGTGCCGTTCTGAACGAGCAGGGCGAGGTCCGCGCCGCTCTGCCCCAGGGCCTTTCCGACGAGCGCCGGGACGAGATACATGCCGATCGGCGCGCGCAGGATCTCGTCCGGCGCATAGACGAACGGCCAGGGATTGATCCGCATGTCGCGCAACACGGCGTCGCGCACCTGCCAATCGATATTGGCGTAGAAGAAGCGCCCTGCGCCACCCGACATCATCAACGCGAAACCGATCAAGAGACAGCACAGCAGGGCCGCGACGGTCGGATCCGTTTTGGCTTTGGGCAAGGCCGTCAGGCCGAGCAGCGCCACGGTCAGTGATAGCCAGATCGCGGCGATCCATGGGGAATCGAGGCCGATGAAGTGGCACAGCAGCCATGCATCGAGCGACAGCCAGCCTATCGCCAGCCGCAGGAGCAGGCCGGTCGGAACTCGCCGCGCGAGCAGGGCCGACAGCCCGGCGCGGGCCGCATCCGCGCTCATCGACCGATCAACTCCTGACCGAGCGCTGCAAAGGCCGGCGCACGATCCCAACGCTGGCCGGAGCCGGACGCCGGTCGAAATGCCGCCGTCTCGACATGATGAAGCCGAGCACCAGCAGACCGATCAGCGAGGTCGCCGCCCCCACGCTTTCCTGCCATATGGTTACGCGCTCGATGCGGTAGAGACCGGGCGTCGCGTCGAATTGGATGAAGGGGCCGCGCGAGGGGATTTCCGATCCGTCTCGCGTTACGCGCCAGATCGGAAAGGCCGCGCGCCGCATCGTCACGATTCCCGCCTCGCGCACGACGATGCTGTCGCCAGCGGGCAGACTTCGCCATTTGCTCAGGTCGGTCTCGCGGCCGTCATTATCGATCGGCTCGCTGAAACCCGCCGGCAGATATTCGGGCGCATCGGGAAAATCGCGGGCAATCCGGGTGTAGGACATCGGATCTCGGAGCAGCGCGGCGGCGCGTGGTGCCCAGAGCGCATAGGACAGCAGCACCAAGGTGGCGCCGATCCAGAGCAGCGGGATCGATCTATCGCGGAGGCTGAGCAGCGCCGTCAGCCCGGCGAATTCGACGATGCACAAAAGGCGCCAGGGGAATTGAGCGGCGGCGAGAAGGCCGATGTCCCACATATGGGGGATCAGACCGAGCGCGGAGATCGCGCTGGCCGCAGTGATCGTCGTCCAGATCGATCGCGCGCGCCAGGAGAGCGCGGTCAGGCCGATCGCTAGAAACGGTATCGCCATGTCGGTGAGCAGCGTGTTTGGCGTAAGGAGCGACCAGGCCGATGCGCGGTAATAGGGCGTCCAAAGCAGTTCGATGGCGATCGATCCCTGCAGCGTGAGCGCGCCGAGCAGATAAAAGGCGGATAGGGCGAAGGCCAGCGCACCTGCGGCCATGAGAGGCGCCAGCCGCGTCCGATCTTCAGCGATCTGCGCGATCGCCAGCGGCGCCATCAGGAAAATCCCCGCCAGCATCGCCACGGGTAGGTGCGTCAGAATCAGTCCGGCATAGGACAGCGCGAGCAGCGTGATTCCCCGCCGTTCGGCCACGCGCTGGATGCCGGCCGCGATCAGGGGCAGGCATATGAATGCGAAGAACTCGGCAAGCGCCCCGCGCGTGTAGAAATCGATCAGATGATAGGGTGCCGCCATGTACAGGATCGCTCCGAGCCGCGGCCATGTCCCTCGGCTCAATAGCCAATGGTGCATGGTCACACCTGACAGGAAGAGCCCGACAAAAGCGGTAAGGTTGATGGCGGTCGGCACTGGAAAGCCGATCGCGTTGAACGCGCCGCCTACCAGATAGGCGAGGGGCGGATAGAAATAGAAGGTTGGGCTGCCCAGCCCTTCGAAGCTGCCCGGCAGCCAGCGTGGATAGAGATGTCCGTGCGCCATCTCCTGGCCCAGCTGGCTGATCCAGATGAAATTATACTTGGCCGAATCGGACTGGCCCGGCCCCCATAAAAACGACGGCAGAAGAAGCAGCGCCGCGACACACGCGAGAAGCCCTAGATTCCGTAATGTCCCATGACTGCCCGTCATGCCAGCTCCAGCGGTCGGTCGGCCCGCTTTGCCATGAACTGTTGAACGCGGCGTAAATCGATCTTCCTTCCTTCCTTCGGGGAGCGCAAGGCGCTCAAAGAAAAACCCCGCCGGCGCGCGCCGGCGGGGTTTCCTGTTCGACGATCGGGCTCGCCGAGCCGGCTATCATTCCTCGTTGTTAAGATACTCCCCGGCATCCGCATCGGTGCCGTGGGTCTCGCCGACGACCTCGCCGAGCGGATCGTCGCCGAGATCGGCTTCGACCGGCTGGCGGAGTTCG
>Ga0207676_10004102_pt1 | contig 10279 bp, 11 predicted proteins | sample KBSSwiS72_FD_184307 | JGI IMG/M metagenome (GOLD analysis project Ga0207676, IMG submission 184307) | Switchgrass rhizosphere microbial communities from Kellogg Biological Station, Michigan, USA - KBS Switchgrass S7-2 (SPAdes) (version 2) | ecosystem: Host-associated > Plants > Roots >... | reverse complement strand
CCATTTTCTGCTCTAGCGGAAGGGCGAAGAAGCGCCGGCTTTCCGCCTCCAGTCCGGTCAGCACGTCAGGGGCGATGCCGTGGCCCGTCAGATAGAAGAACCCGTGGGCACGGCACGCACGCTCGACCTCGGCCGCCACGCGCTCCCGATCCTCGGCGCGCGCGCCGAACAAGGCGCTCATGTCGATGATCGGAAGCTGTTCCATTAGGACGCAGGCGCCGGACGGGCGCGCTGGTTGTAGAGCAGCTTGCGCCGGCGCTCCTGCTCCTCGGGCGGCAGGGTCGCGGGATCCTCGACCGGTACGCCGGCGCTCACCGCCATCCCCCGCTGCAGCGCTGGCCGCTCGGAAAGCTCCTCGAACCAGCGCTTGAAGTACTTGAACTCGTCGAGGTCGATGCCCTGCAGCTGCCAACTCGCCGTCCAGGGGTAGGAGATCATGTCCGCGATCGAGTAGTCATCGCCCGCCAAATAGCGGCGGTCGTAGAGCCGATTGTTCATCACGCCGTAGAGCCGGTGGGTCTCGTCGGCGAAACGACGCTGGGCATAGGACTGGTCCCCGAATTCGGGTGGCACACGGCTGAAATGGCCCCGTTCGCCGGTCTTCGGCCCCTGGTTGGCCATCTGCCACATGACCCACTGCGCGACTTCGTACTTGGCGCGCACGTCGTCCTGCGGCCAGAAGCGGCCCTCCTTCTCGGCAAGGTACATCATGATCGCGCCAGACTCGAAGACGCTGATCGGCGGCCCTCCGCCCTTGGGCGCGTGATCGACCAGGGCCGGCATCCGGTTGTTGGGGCTGATCTTGAGGAAGTCCTCGTTGAACTGGTCGCCGACGCCGATGCGCACCGGCACGACCTTATAGGGCACGCCCAGTTCCTCGAGCAGGATCGTCACTTTCTTGCCGTTGGGCGTCGGCCAATAATGGACATCGATCATGGGTGCGAACCTCCGTGATGGCGCCTGAAACCTAGGCTGGGCACAGCCGATCTCAACCCGACAAATCCTGCAAGCAACGCGCAGCCGTTCTCGGGGCCGACAAGAATTGGATAGGCGCGGCTGGGGTGCGTGGGTGTAAGGCTCGAGGCCATGGACGATTTGACGGCGAGCCAGCTCCACGCCCTGCAGAACCTTTCGCGCAAAAAGGCGGGCGAGGAGCAGCATTTCGTGAACATCGGCGCCGCACGCGCCCTGACCGAGCTGGGTCTCGCAGAGCGTAGCCGGGAAGGGTGGGACATCACCTCGGCCGGCGTAGCGCTGCTGGCCCGGCTGGCCCCGCTGGCGCCGCCCGCCGTCGACGAACCGACGCCGCCCACCGACATCAACAAGGGGCGCGGGCCCGCCTAGGCCCCCGCGGCCAGCAACGTCGAATAACGCGATTGTCCAACACGACCGGGAGTCACCGCCCGGATTCCGCCTCGCGAGGCTCGCGTCGGGTCGCTAAACTTCCGACGCTCGGTTGCGCTTGAGCGCCCACGTTGCCGTCGTCTCCCAAACGGTTGTTCCGTCGCGGTCGCGAAAGCCAGTGCTATTAAGTCCGGCTAAGCCCAACGAGAGGCGATTTCCGACGAACGAAGGTGATCAACTCTTCGCCTTGACTATAAGACTCTACTTAACGCCGTCGTCTCGACCGCATTTAACTTGTTGCGATAAATCCACCGCCGCTGTGGACTTTCATCGGCAATACCGCTCTCCTGTGGATTGAACGAACCCGGCGCGCGCGCATAGGTGCGCAACGTCATATTGTTCCCGCCAAGCCGCGCCTGCGGCCCCTTGGCGCAGCGGCTGCGCTTATGCGGCCGCTGCCAGAAACCTGCCTTATTTCGCCTGTGAAACGAACATGCGCGTCGAGCCGAGTCTGCCTGGGCCCGACGGCAGCGTGTCAAATTCACCGCGGCTGGTTGGCCGCACGCCTCACGGGGACATCATGGAACTCAGCCCTAACAGCAAGTCTGCTCGCCCCTCGGAAATCCTCCGCGCTCAGCAGGATATCATTCGCCAACAGGACGCGATCATCCAGGTGCTGAAGGGCGCCCTCGCGGCCGCTGGCCTAGGCTTTGCGCCCAAGCAAGCCGACTGGATGGCCGGGCTCACGAAGCAGGAAGCTGCCCTCGTCGGCGTGCTCTACGCCCACTTCCCGCGCAGCGTGCCGCGGGCCGACATCATCGAGCACCTGCCCGGCAACGACCACGCGCGCGAGCGCCAGCTGCAGCTCGTGGACATCGTCGTACACAAGGTTCGAAAGAAGCTTGGCGCCCAGGCGATCGAAGCTGAGCGTGGGGTCGGCTTCCGACTGGGCGAGGCGTTTCACGCCGAACTTCCGAAAGAGCGTCTGCACGTCGAAATGACACCGGTCCCGAGGGCCGCCTGAAGCGCAGCGGGGACCAGAAGGTCCCCCCGCCGCACCGAGGACTTCGCTTGCTCAGCTCTTCGCGGTCAGAACGTGAACGTCACGCCGATGAGCGGCCCTGCCAAGGTTAGGTCGTACTGAGATTCACCCTTGTCCACGTTGACGGCGAAATACCGATACCCAGCGGAGACCGACCAGTTCTCCGTCCACTGATAGTTGTAGCTTCCCATAACCTGCCACTCGGTCGCGTCGTTGACGCCGAAGCCGCCATAGTCGGCATAGCCGGTCAGGGAGCCCTTCTTGCCGGTTCGGACATTAGCGCGGACCCCGATGATTGGGTCCGTCCAGTCCTTCGAAACGCTGCGGCTGCCGCCGGGCCCGCCGGCCGTAGCGTGCAGCTCGGTCTTGAAGTCGTTGTACCGCGCGCCAGCTAACAGATCGACGTTCCATTGCTCGGTGTCGTACACCCGATAGAAGCCGGCAAACGTGGCGCTGGTCGCGGAGAGCTTGGTTTTCGTGTCGATGATGGGAAGGTGGGCCAGGTCACGGGTGTTGGTCCCGGAGATCTTCAGATAGAGCACGTCGCCCAGCACGCCGAAGCGATCATACCGAACCTCGCCCTTACCCAGGAATCCAGCGTCCAGATGGTCCCATAGATCGCCAAAGTCGGCGCTGAGATCCTGGCCAGGCAGCGTGAGGTCGCCCGATACTCCGATCATCCAAAGATACGGGGTGAGGCTGACATGCCAACCATCGCCGGACTCTTCCGCGAGCGCTGGCGCCGTTCCCAGCAGACCCAACGCCAAAGTCGCTGCAGCTAATTCGCAATGCCTATCCATTGGAAGAAATCCCATTGCGGGTGATGTGCCCTGCTGCGTCCCCCGGCGATCACCCGTGCGCCGGGAACTTAGCCATGACGCCACGGACGGCGGCGTCCATCATCGCCGGGTCGGGTTTGTGGGGATCGACGGTCTGAGTGGCCGAGCCGTGCCACAGCGGTTGCTTGGTCTTGGTGTCGAACACGTCCACGGACAGCTTCCCCTCGGTGTACTGGTAGACATCGACCTGCTGGCCGAAGCGACCCCAGGTGGTGATGTCGGTCTTGTCCCTGGCCCCCAGGGTCAGGATGATGCTCAGGTCGCCGGGATCGGCCTTGCTGTAGCCCTTCGCAGCCAGGGAGCTTTCGACGCCCTGGCGGATCCGTTCAAAGGTGACGGGGTTGATGCCGGCCGGAGGCAGGGCGTTCACCCAGGCGAACGTCTTGTAGTTGGCGAAATTAGCCCCGGGCGTCGTATCCGACGACACCGTCGGCGTGGATGCGCAGGCGCTGAGCGCTAGCGCCGCGAGCACCAGCGCAACCGTGCGGCGGTTCATACCCGAGTCTCCATCTGCCTTCGCAATGGGTTCGGCGCGCGCCAAAATCGCGCGTCCCGACGGCAGAGGCTCGCGTGGGAACCCAGGTCCGGCAATTGGTGCAAACCCCGAGACCATCCGAGGGTTTAGCCGGTCATGGCGGACGGGGTGGGATTCGAACCCACGGTGGGCTTCCACCCACGGCGGTTTTCAAGACCGCTGCCTTAAACCACTCGGCCACCCGTCCGGGAGGCGGTGTCTAGCAGGGGTCGCGGGCGGGCTCAAACTGCCGTCTGCGCAACCGCCCCGCGCTGACTAGGGCCGCACGCGCTCCAGGTCGATCGTCCAGGCCATCACTCCGGCGGGAAGCGGAAGGGCGAGCAGCGCGAGGCCGAGGACCAGGCGAGCCTCATGCCTCGCTCTTCGCCTCGTTGATCTGTGCCCTGGCTCGCGAGGCCGGCACCACGGGGATCTCATCGTCGGCCAGCGGCTTCATCCAGACCTTGCGGGCCATGGCGGCTTCGATCCAGGGCGCGAGGTCGGCGGCCTTCTTCGCCTCGCGTTCGGCAACCTCGGCCTTGAACTCGCCCATCACCTCGGCGGCGAACAGTTCCAGCGACTGGCAGATGTGCTCGTGCCGGTTGCGGCCGGCCTGCTGCAGGAAGATGACCTGGTCGACGCCGGCGTCCTGGAAGGCGCGGATATGGTCGCGGATGTCGGAGGGCGTCCCGATGCCGTTGGCATTGCGCGCCGCGGCCGTGGTGGCGGCGATGATTTCGTCGTCGCTTCTCGCCCGCGACTTCTGGAAGTCTGCAAACAAGGTGGAGCGGCCGGGCAGCGCGTCGTGCGCCACCAGGGCGTTCACCGCATAGCTGAAGAACTCGAAGCCTTCCTGGCCGCGCCGGATCGCCTCGGCCCGGTCATGGTGCACCGAGAAGTTCGAGACCATGGCCATATTGGCGTTCACGCTATGGCCGATCGGCACGCACTCTTCGGACCTGATGATGCCGTAGTAGATTTCCGCCCAGTTGCGCGCCTCCTCCGGGTCCACGAACGAGAAGGCCAGCGCTCCCAGGCCCTTCGACGCCGCCACCTTGATGGTGTCGCGGTTGGTGCAGGCCATCCACATCGGCGGATGTGGCTTCTGCACTGGCTTTGGCACCACGTTGCGGCAAGGGAACGAGAAGCCGTGGCCCTGGTAGCCGGGGTAGGGGTCCATCACCATCATGTTGGCGATCTGCTCGCCGGCCTCCAGCGCCATGGCGCGCTTTTCCTTGGCCGGAATGCCGAAGCCTCCGAGCTCCAGTCGCGTGGCGCCTTCGCCGATGCCGAAGTCGAGTCGGCCATTCGAAACGATGTCCAGCGTCGCCAGGCCCTCGGCCGTGCGGGCGGGGTGATTGTAGTTGGGGATCACCTGGCGAATGCCGTGACCGACGCGGATCGTCTTGGTCAGGGCCGCGCAGGCCGCCAGGAATACCTCCGGCGCCGAGGAGTGGGAGTATTCCTCGAGGAAGTGGTGCTCGACCTCCCAGGCGTAGTCGTAGCCGAGCCGATCGGCGAGCACGACCTGCTCCAGCGCCTGGTGGAACAGCCGGGCCTCGTCGCCCTCGTTCCACGGTTTCGGCAGCTGGTGCTCATAGAAGATCCCGAACCGCATCGCCGCTCTCCCCATTTGCGCGTCATGAGCGTGCGCATCCTCATTACTTCCCGCCCGCGGAAGCGACTTGGCAAGGGGAGGCGGACATCGGCCGGCAATCTTCGGTTAACCCTGATGTAAAGGTCCTTACGGCAACCTCCCTCTCGGCAACCGGGGCGTCGAAGGGAATCGGCATGCACACCAAGGGATTTTCCGCCGCGAGCCGCCTCGCCATCGTGGCCCTTGCAGGGGCTTCGCTCGCGGCCTGCGCCACCATCCAGCCGAAGTACGCCACGCGTGGCGGCGGCGCAGGCGGTCCAGCCACTGGTGGGCCCACGGGCTACAAAACCGGCCAGCCCTATCAGGTCGCCGGCATCTGGTACGTGCCGCACGAGCAGCCAAACTATGACGAGACCGGGATCGCCTCCTGGTACGGCGACGCCTTCCAGATGAAGGCCACCGCCAACGGCGAAATCTTCGACATGAACCAGCTCAGCGCCGCCCACACGACGTTGCCGCTGCCCTCGATCGTCGAGGTGACCAACCTGGAGAACGGCAGGAAGCTGCGCGTGCGGGTCAACGATCGCGGCCCGTTTGTCGACAACCGGATCATCGACCTCAGCCGCGCCGCGGCCACGGAACTCGGCTACGACCGCAAAGGCCTGGCGCGGGTGCGTGTGAAGTACGTCGGCCCGGCGCCGCTGGCCGGCCCAGAGGCCGGGGTGCGTTACGCCGAGGCGAAACCTATCCCGACTGCTCCGACTGCTCCGGTCGCCGCCGCGAGCGCGATGCCGATCGCCGTCGCGCCCGCCGAATCCATCGAGGTCGCGACGCTTGCACCGCCGGCTCCTGTCAGCGCGACGCCGCTCTCGCCATTGCCCGCCGCCGCATCGGTGACGCCCACAGCCGCTTCGCCTGTGTCGCAGCCTCCGTCGCAATCCACCCAGGCCTACCGCATCCAGGCCGGATCCTTCAGCAGCGAAGGCAACGCCCAGCGCGCTGCGGCCCAACTCGCCGCGGCGGGAACCGCCGTGATCGAGCCGGTGCAGCGGGGCGGCGTGACCCTCTACCGCGTGATGCTGCCCGGGCCTGCGGACGAAGCGGAGGCCTATGCCCTGCGCGACAAGGTGGCCTCGATCGGCTTCGCCGACGCCCGGGTGATGCAGCCCTTCTAGACATCCGCCCCGAACTGGCCAATTTGGGCCAGTGGCACAGGGCAAGTTCATAACGTTCGAAGGCGGTGAGGGGGCGGGCAAATCCACCCAGCTCAAGCGTCTGGTCGCGCGCCTACAAGCGGCCGGCCGCGAAGTTGTCGCCACCCGCGAACCGGGGGGCTCGCCCGGCGCCGAGAGCATCCGCGAGCTGGTGCTAAAGGGGTCGGCGGACCGCTGGTCGCCCGTCACCGAGACGCTCCTGATGTACGCCGCCCGGCGCGATCACGTCGAACGCATCATCCGCCCGGCGTTGGAACGCGGCGCCTGGGTGGTCTGCGACCGCTTCGCCGACTCGACACGGGCCTACCAGGGCGCAGCGGGAGGCGTGGACCCCGCATTCATCGCGGCCATGGAAACCTATGTCCTGGAGCACACCCGGCCTGACCTGACGCTGATCTTCGACATGCCGGTGGATGTCGGGCTGCAGCGGGCCCACGAGCGCGCCGGGTCGGAGATGCGCTTCGAATCCAAAGGCCTGGCGTTCCATGAACGCCTGCGCGAGGGCTTCCTGGCCATCGCGCGCGCCGAGCCAGACCGTTGCGCCATCGTGGACGCGAGCGGAACGCTCGATGACGTCGAGGCCGCGGTCTGGGCTGCGATCGAGAGCCGGCTCGCGGTCCATGTCTGACATCCGCCATCCGCGAGAGGTCTTCGACCTGACCGGCCACGAGGCGGCGGAAACGGCGTTCGAGGCCAGCCGCCAACGCGGCCGCCTGCATCACGCCTGGCTGCTCACTGGGCCGGAAGGCGCCGGCAAGGCGACGTTTGCCTATCGCGCCGCACGCCGGCTGCTCGGCGCGCCGCACGACCCGTCGCACGGGATTCTTGGCGCCGATCCGGACCATCCGGTCAGCCGACAGATCATCGCACGCTCCCATCCGGACATCCTGGTGATCGAGCGGGTCGGCGAGGACGGCAAGGTCCGCAAGGTGATCCCCGTGGACGAGGCTCGCCGCCTTGCAGAGTTCTTCTCCAAGTCGCCCGCCAGCGCGCCGCACCGCGTGGCCATAGTCGACGCCGCTGACGACCTGAACATCAACGCTGCCAATGCTTTATTGAAAACTCTTGAGGAACCTCCGGAGCGCGGCGTGCTGCTGATGATCTCGCATTCGCCGGGTCGCCTCTTGCCCACAATCCGCTCGCGGTGCCGCAGGCTGGCCTTCCAGCCGTTGGAGATCGAGGCGGCCGCTGATTTCGTCCGCGCCCGCGAGGACGTCACCGAGGAAGCCGCCCTGCGCCTCGCGAAGATGGCCGGCGGCGCGCCGGGCCGCGCCTGGACGCTCGCCGCCGGCAAGGCGCTCGATATGGACGATGCGGCCCGCGCGTTGTTGGCAGACCTGCCGAAAGTGGACGAGTCCATGGCGCTCTCGCTCGCAGACCGGTTCCGCGGCGGCGAAGGGCAGGCGCAGTTCAACCTCCTGTTCGACCGTCTGGCCGAACGCGTGCACGCCTTCACGGTGGACCGGACGGGGCAGGGGACCCTGGCCGTCGATCGCTGGGCGCAGGCTTGGGAGACGCTGCAACGGCTTCCCCGCGAGGTCGAGGCGCTTAACCTCGATCGCACCGATGCGCTCTTCACTGCGCTCGCAGACCTGCGCCACGCTGCCCGCGCTGCCTAAGCCGCATGCTCATCGACAGCCACGTCAACTTGCACGCTCCGCAATTCGATGAGGACCGCGAGGCAGTGATCGCCCGGGCCCGCACGGCCGGCGTGCAGCTGATGGTCAATATCTCGGACCGGGTCTCGAACTTCGACAAGGTCCGCGCCGTCGCCGACGAGGCCGACATCTGGTGCACGGTCGGAACCCACCCGCACGAGGCCAAGGAGAATCCCGACCTCTCCAAAGAGACACTGGTGAAGCTCGCTGCGGATCCGCGCGTGGTCGGCATCGGCGAGACCGGCCTCGACTTCCATTACGACCTCAGCCCGCGGGACATCCAGGCCAAGGTGTTCCGCGCCCACGCCGCAGCCGCGCGCGAGACCGGCCTGCCGCTGGTCGTCCACACCCGCGAGGCCGACGAGGTCATGGGCGATATCCTGGAAGACGAATACGCCAAGGGTCGGTTCCCCCTCCTGATGCACTGCTACACTTCGGGCGCAGAACTCGCCCGCCGGGCAGCGGCGCTGGGTGCATTTTTCTCGGTCTCCGGCATCGCCACCTTCAAGGCCGCCGAGGAGGTCCGCGCGGTGATCCGCGACATGCCGGCTGACAGGATCATCGTGGAGACCGACTGCCCCTACCTTGCGCCCGTACCTCACCGTGGGCGACGCAACGAACCCGCCTACATCCCCCATGTCCTCGCCAAGCTCGCCGAAATCCGCGGCTGGACGCTGGACGAGGCCGAACAGCGCACCGAGGACGCCTTCTTCGCGCTCTTCGATCGGATTCCACGCCCGTGAGCGGCGTGCTGGAGCTCACCGTCCTTGGATCCGGCTCCTCTGGCGGCGTGCCGCGCGCGGATGGGGAGTGGGGCGCCTGCGATCCGGCCAACCCGAAGAATCTGCGCTCGCGCTGCTCCCTGCTCGTCCGCCGCAAGGGGGAGGGCGCGGATTACGAGACGACGGCGATCGTCGACACCTCTCCCGATCTGCGGCTGCAAACGGTTCAGGCCGGAGCCCGCCGGCTCGACGCCATCTTGCTGACCCACGACCACGCCGATCAGGTGCATGGCCTGGACGACGTTAGGGCCTTCTTCCTGCGTCAACGGGCCTTGATTCCCTGCCACATGGACGCCTCGACCGACGCCACGATGATGCGCAGGTTCGGCTACATATTCGAAGCCGAGGGCGGCTATCCGGCGATCTGCGCGCGCAGGGCGATCCCGCCGCATGGCGAGCCCTGGCGTGTCGACGGCCCGTCGGGTTCGATCCCGGTGGTCACCTTCGACCAGGATCATGGCGGAGTGCGCTCCGTGGGCTACCGGTTCGGCGACGTGGCCTACTCCAGCGATGTGGTTAACCTCGATGAATCGGCGTTCGCGGCGCTGGAGGGGCTCGACGTGTGGATCGTCGATGCGTTGCGCTACCGGCCACACCCCACCCATGCGCACTTGGAGCGCACCCTGACTTGGATCGAGCGGCTGCGGCCGCGGCGGGCGATCCTGACAAACCTGCACATCGATCTGGACTACGAGACCCTAAAAGCGGAGCTTCCGGACGGTGTCGAGCCGGCCTTCGATGGCCTGAGATTTGAACATGAACTCCGCGGTCATTTCGTGTGATCTCTCCGCCTCTTAAATTGGGTTTCCTCGCGTCCGGAAACGGCAGCAGCGCGCGGGCGATCATCGCCGCGATCCGCGCCGGAGACTTGGCGGCCGAGCCGCGGGTCCTGATCAGCAACAACCGCAACGCGCCGGCGCTCGGGTTCGCCGCCGGGCAAGACGTTCCGGCGTTGCATATCCCGACCCAATCCGATCCAGCTTCGGCCGATGAGCGCCTGGCCGCGGCTCTGTCAGCCCATGGCGTCGAACTCATTGTTCTTTCTGGCTATCTCCGCCAACTCGGACCGCGGACCTTGGCGCGATATGAGGGTCGGATCCTCAACATCCATCCGGGCCCGTTGCCGCAGTTCGGCGGTCACGGAATGTACGGACGCCGCGTCCACGAGGCCGTGATCGCCGCCGGTGTCGCCGAAAGCGGCATCGTGATCCACCTGGTCGACGCGGAGTATGATCGTGGCCCGGTGATCGCGCGGCGCAGCGTGCCGGTTGAACCGGGCGACAGCGCGG
>Ga0207676_10004098_pt1 | contig 10280 bp, 9 predicted proteins | sample KBSSwiS72_FD_184307 | JGI IMG/M metagenome (GOLD analysis project Ga0207676, IMG submission 184307) | Switchgrass rhizosphere microbial communities from Kellogg Biological Station, Michigan, USA - KBS Switchgrass S7-2 (SPAdes) (version 2) | ecosystem: Host-associated > Plants > Roots >... | reverse complement strand
GCGGAGGCCCTCCCCCCTTGCCGAGTTTGCCGCGCAATGGATGGCGCGTACCGCCCCGACCGACGCGACCCGCCTCTCCGTCTGTCATGGCGACCCCGGACCGGCCAACTTCATGCATGAAAGCGGGAAGGTGACCGGCCTGCTCGACTGGGAGTTCGTGCATATCGGCGATCCGATGGACGATCTCGGCTGGCTGTCGTTTCGCGGCCATCATCTTCAACTCGCCGGCGATATCGGCGATCTCGAGGCGCAGATCGCGCTGTGGGAAAAACAGAGCGGGTTTGCGGCGAGCCGTCCGCGCATCGCCTGGTACCGGATCATGGCGATGTACGTCTACCTGGTGTCTTGCCTGTCGGCGCTGGATGGCGGGTCGAAAGACCAGGACCGTTTCATCTACCTCAACCTTATCGATCTGCTGCATGTGACCATGCCGCGCGCGATGATGATGTATGCGGGTCTGGCGCTTCCGGATGCAGAGGTGAAGTTGGAGGCGCGGGAAAGTGACACGAGCGAGCAGATCAGCGCGCTTGTCGATCTGATGCGCATCCGCCTCCCCCAGGATGACGCCCAGGTCGGATACGTAGGAATGATGGCGCGGCAGGCTCTCGATGTGACCCGGCTGGGCCCCTCGATCGCGGCGCAGAACGCGAATGCGGTGTCCGCGCTGATCGGGCGTAGGATTGAGCCCGAGGACGAGCATCGAGAATTTCGTGACTGGATCGCTCGCGGAGCGGCCGAGGGGCGGGAGGAGAGGGTACTTCAGACGCTTCTGCAGAACGGGCTGCGGCGGATCGAACCGAATACCCTCTTTAAAGACGCGGCTCTGGCGCCACTGCACCAGTTGTAAACCGGAGAATTATATGAGCAGGAATCCGCAGGACGACTATTTGCATCAGCCGATCGACGGAGACAGGTGGTACACTGAAACTTATTGGTTTTCGCTCGATATCCCTGAACACAGCCTCTCGCTGCAATTCTATCCGGTCATTCGGGCCAATCTCGGCGTTGCAGCTTTGCTTGTGGCGGTTTATGGCCCGAACGGGGATGTTCCGTCGTCAATCCCATATTGGCGGCCGCACTGGCATTTGCCATTGCCGGGTTTCCAAGGGAACAAGTTCTGTATCGAAGGGCTGGCCTACGAAATTCTTGAGCCTTTAAAACGGTATCGCGTAACGTACGAGGACCCGGGGCTTTTTTCCGCCGATCTTGTGTATGAAGGTGCAGCGGATATTCATGGCACACCTTCAGGCAGCGTTTATGCTGGTCATATCGATCATCCCATGCACGTTACGGGTTGGATCAAGCTGGGGGAGACGCGGATCGAGGTGGACGCCTTTGGAATGCGTGACCGCTCTTGGGGACCACGCGGTGACTGGAAGCGTGGAACGCGAGCGAACTACTTCTATGGCATCGCAAAGGACTCGGGTTTTCTTGTTATAAATCTGATCGAGCATGATCCTCCGGGGTTGATTGGCTATATCGATCGCGGTGGTGTCAGAGGACGAATCGTTGACGTAAGCATCGACCGAACTGATGGTTTGCCTGGCCGCATAGAAAAGGTACGCGTGAATGCACGCGATGAACACGGAAGGACGCTTGATGCCACGGGAGTGGCACGCAACCATTTCGCCATGGAAGCCAACCCGCACCAATTTGCCTGGATGACCATGGTCGAATGGAATGGTGGCGAGTGGTTCGGTGAGTTCCAAGACGTCTGGGGGCCGGACCTGCTATCGAAGCAAAACATCGCTGCCGCCGGTTTCTAGGGAAACTCTGCGCAGGTAGGAATTTGGCGTCAGTTGCAATGGCGTCTCCTTTGCCGCATGAAGTCGGCCGCTCGGCACCAAACCAACAATCCCTGCCTGCACCCGCCTGGAGTTTTTCCGACTCGACGTAATGCGGAGAAACTCTAGAGCGGTGACATCGCAATCACTTCTCCAAACAGAACCTTCTCCCGCTTTGCATAATCCTTCAAATAGCAATCGATGTGCGTGCGAAGTGTCTGCGGCCAGACGGCGGCTGGGGCACTGTGACCAAGTTCGATCAAATCGGCTAGCAACGCCTGGTGTTGACTGAAAATAGCTTGAAGGTCGTCGAGATTCGATATCGTTATTAAATCGGATTCCGCGGTGACCTCGGCTATATCGTCAATAAGTGATTGTTGAAATCCGTTGTCCTCCAGCACCGCCTTGCCTTCGGCCAGAAGCACTCGTATCGCCGCAATCTCATGTACCAGAAATGATGGACCGTTTACGAGCAAAGACTGCGCGTAGGCGAGCAGCACAAGGGTACTGCGTACATGGCTGGCTGGCCATCCGGCGGTCGTCAATGCGGGCAGGACCTCCTCGGCAAGTCGATCAGAAATGCGCGAGAGCAGATCGGGGAGTGAAAGGATCACGACTGACCTCCCAGGCTTGCGTAGCTACCCCGCTCACGGCCAGAAACCTCGGCCCATGCCTCGACGATGTTCCGGCCCATGGCCGCTGCAAGCTGGTGCTCGTAGGCCTTAGCGCTGGTTAGCTCGAAGGCTGCAGGTGCCAGCCGCGGATCGTTCCGAGCCAGAAAGCCTCGCATAAGGCAGCAGTTGAGGCAGGCGATCGCCTTGAACTTGATCCAGAACCCTGCAAATGCAAGACGCTCGGGCGAGACGCTATGGCCGACGCATTGTTCATAATAGCGGATGCTCGCGTCGAAATTGCAAAGCTCCAGCGTGCCTTGAGAAAAGGCGAGATCCATGGCGCTATCGCCCAGTGTCGCGAGTTCAAAGTCGGAAAAAGCGACGATCCGGCCATCGGGTGACCAGATTTCCTCGCCAACGCCGTTGTTCCCCTTGACGAGGGAAATACGCGGTGTGTCCTGGGGGATATTGTCCTCAAGCCAGTAAAGCGCCTCGCTGATAACAGGGAAGGGCGCGGTCTTGTTTGTCCGCCAGAAGCGGCTCCAATAATCGAATTCCTTGCGGAAACTTTGCCCCGGCGCTTCGGGAGGATTGAGAAAATCCCCAAAGCCATGCGCTTTCCAATCCAACAGATGGAGACGCGCAAGCTGTTCGACATGTTCGTCGGCAACACGCCGCCTCAGTTTCCGTCCCTGCGCACTGTTTTCCGCCAAACCGGGTATTCCGGGGCTGCCATCCACGAATCTGCGCACCATGAGTGGCAACCCACCGAGAAAGTCCTGACCATCTTCGTACCAGAGCGCCTCAGCAACCGGGATGGCGGTCCGCCAGAGATGGGAATAGACCAGCCACTCGTGTTTCAGCGATTGCGGAACTGACGCCCCCCACGGTGGATCGAAGCGAAGTACGAAGCCCTGCTCCTCGCCGCTCACCTCCATTTTAAGCAGCCATGTTTGGCGTGAAATTCCTGGGAAGCTCTGCTTGACGGAAAGCGTCTTGCAATCGGCGCCGAGTTTCCTGCTGAAATAGTCAGCTATGCGATTATTATCAGGGATAAGGGCTCCGCTCAGCATTGGTCATCAGTCCGCTGGTTGCAGGATGGCTTGTCTAGGCCATAGCCTCGGATCACCCCGGCATTGATGATTGGCAGATGACCAAGGCCTGCTATTCCGTTGACCGTAAGGCGGACCGGTTGTTCGCGGTGCCAGGGCTGAATGACACGGCCATCAGGCAACACGACGTTTTCGGGATGGCTGACATCATAAAAGTCGGCTTCCAATCGTGCGCCGCGATAAAAGCCAAGGCCCCGTTCATCGTCCCAGCCGTGATCATAACCGGAGCCCTTGTAGCACCAGGGACTGAGCAGCGCCTCGGCTTCGATATCGAGCTGTTCGCCATCGGCGAGACCGACCGATAACCGCGCCCGGCTGAACACCCGTGTGCCGGGAATGAATTCAATGTCGTGAGCAATGCTGCGCACAGCGACCTCGGTGTCGCCGCGTCGGATGCGACCATCGGTCATGCGCACGGCGCCGTTCCCATCCTCGAATTGCTGGAACTGGCCGCTCGTTTCCCCGGCGTGAAAGGCGAGCCAGATAAACAACTCCCCCGCGACAGCCGGATCCTTCAACTCGGCCGGCGGAGGCGCCGTGACGGGTTCGTATCCGCCGACGCCTGGCCGGACACCCCAGCTATGATCGCGGACACTGAACCAGTTGTCGACCTCAATCCTTTCGCCTTCGATCTCGATCCAGCCATCGAGCCTGCCAATCTGGTCGAAGCGCCGGTAGTCCTGCTCCAGCCGTCCATTAACCCTGCGGACATGGGGAGCCTCCTGGTGTACGGGAACGATGCCCGTAAACAGCAGGTCGGCCGCATGACCGTAGCTGCTGCCGGAAGCCAGAGTCATCCTGATCTGTTCCAGCGGCTTCACGATCTCGAGGCTGAGCGGACCGACGGAAAGCCGCCCTGCCTCCGGCAGGAATGGACGGCTCAACCGAAAATTGTGCTGACGGCCATCTTTCTGGAGACAAAGGAAGCCATCAAAGACGTTCATGTTCTTGTAGGCGGCCATGCCGGAAATCACTTTGATATTTTCTGCACAGTGGCCGCCAAGAAACATCCGGTCGAAGAAGCGATGATCGCTGACAATGGTCTGCTGAAACGGCACCGCTGCCTGATGCATCAGGCTTTCATCGAGGTCTGTCAGCTCCATAAACTCTCCTGTTCCGGTTCCATTCGCGCTTTAAACAGAGCGTATACATCCCCGGTGAATCAATCGCGCGGACAGTTCGCAAGTGCTATATGCCATTTCTTGTGACGGTGCCTTTAACACACAAAGATGCTACATTGTGACTGCGTGACCAAAGGCGTACTGTGTCTCGGCGTTCATCCAAAACCGACCTTTCGAGCGCAATTTCATCGCCAGCAAGCACCGGCTTGAGAAAGTGCAAACTAACTTCAGTCCCTGGTTGAGGGACACCGTTGAAGAAACCGGCCATGATTAGGCATCCGAGATGGGGAGCCGACACAAGCAAGGACGGGAAGCCATATATTCGCGCCGCTTCCTGCGATGCGTGCGGATTCATTTCCAAATCCGGGCGAGCTTCGAACAGAGCAGCTACCGCGGACCTTTTGAGAGGAGACGACCATGTCAAACTGCGTGAATCTTGAACATCCTCGTTCGATCGGGGCTTTGATTGCCTGTCAAACACAGAGTCCAGTTCCTGTCTAAGTTTCCAAGAGAGTGAGACGCTTACTGAGAGAACAGATGCCCCAGATTCTAATTTGGCCGCCGTCTCTAAGTCGACGAATTCTCGCCCCCCCGATATTCTATGCCCTACGACGCCGGTCTGCACGACGAGCGGATCACCAATTTCAATTGGCGCGCCAAAGACCCAGGTTGCCGAAGACGTGACCGCTCGTGCAGCTCCAGGCGGTAAACGGCTGACGGGGATGTTAACGAACGGTTCGATATTTACTGCGGCGAGAGCTCCCGGAAGGAAGGGCTTCTCGAACGCCTCCAAGGCCCGTTCCAGACGTTCAATCTGCTCACCGGTGAGTGCAACGCGACACGGTGCTGTAGCATAGCCCACTCGGAATTCATGCCGGGTCGAGTTGTTCGTCATCACGCACCATTACAGTCAGAACAGCGAAGCGAACCGTCCAATCGGGCAGGACAACCCCATTTCTCCGGGATAGTTAACAAGATGCGACCTGCAACTGACAAAATCGGCGGGTGAAACTTGTCGTACCCTCCTGTAGCAAACCCGCTGCTGCACAATAAAGCGCCAGGTGAGCACTCTGCTTCCGATTCGACGGCTGCCTGGCAGCCGAATGATGACGGGGCATCCGACGGATGTCACCGGCTGAACGGGGTTGAGGAAAAATCCGATGACTCAAAGCTTTGATTTCATTCAAGTTGAACGTGAGGGCCACGTTTCGACTATCACAATAAGGCGGCCTGAAGTTCTAAATGCGCTGCACCCGCCCGCATGCCTGGAAATGTGCACTGCACTGGATGATTTCGAATCAGACCCCGAGTCCTGGGTTGCAATCCTGACCGGGGAGGGGGACCGCTCGTTCTGCAGCGGTGATGATCTCGGCTGGACTGCTACTCATGGACGGGAGGCGCAGGTGGCTGCATTCCGCGATCTTCTGCCTCGTGGCGGCTTCGGCGGCATGACCCATCGGATTACTCGCAAACCGATGATCGCCGCGCTCAACGGAACTGCGGTCGGCGGAGGATTGGAGATCGCGCTCAACTGCGATGTTATGCTCGCTGTGGAACACGCGAAGCTGGGGCTCGTCGAAGGCCGCGTCGGCTATATAGCAGCGGGCGGCGGGGTCGCATGGTTGGTTCGGAAGATTCCGCACAATATTGCCATGGGCATGATACTCACCGGCGAACTAATCGGTGCGGTAGAAGCGCAATATTGGGGTCTGATCAATGAAGTGGTTGTCGAGGGAGAGGTGCTGGAGGCAGCCAAGCGATGGGCCGACAAAATCTGCAAAACTGCACCGTTGTCGCATCGCGCAGCAAAGGAAATTGCGCATTTCGGGGCTACCAACGCGCCCGAAACGCTTCGCCCTTTCCCCGGCCTAGATAATTCCGAAGAACGTTTCCCTGCAACCATTGCCGCTATGTGTTCCGAGGACGCGATGGAGGGGCCTTTGGCATTCATGCAGAAGCGGTCGCCGGTTTGGAAGGGGCGTTAATATGTTCGACCAGGAACTCGTCTTGCCGAACATTCTACGTCGCCGCGCCAGCGAGATGCCGGATCACATCTTCTTGCGCACCACGGATGGAAAGATCTTCACATATTTCCAAATATGGGAAGAGTGTAAGCGATGGGCCCAGGCTCTCGCTGCTCTTAATGTTTCACAGGAGGATCCGGTGGCGATCCTCCTGCCGACTTCGCCGGAAGCATTTTTCGCTTGGATGGGCAGCAGTTTGTTGCGGGCCCGGCAAGTGCCCATCAACACTGGATATCGCGGCGCCATTCTGCAACATGTTCTTGAGAACTCTGGAGCACGGCTGATCGTGACCGATGCGGTGCTTGCCGAACGTTTGGCTGGTATCGATCTCAATAAAACCAAAGTCGAAAAGATAGTTGTACTGAGTAATGATCCGCCCAGTTCCGACTGGCCCGTGGTAGGACTCGATGCGTTTTTCGCCGATAATTGCTATGAGGCGGACCTTCAACTCCCCCAGGGCCACGATGTCGCCAGTATAACATACACTTCGGGAACAACGGGGGCGTCCAAAGGGGTGATAGTCTACTGGGCTCAACTGTATGAAACCTCCCGCAATCCACTGCAGCATGGTCTATCTTCAGATGATTGTCATTACTCTGCTCTTCCTTTGTTCCATGTCAGCGGTCAAATGCCCATCTATCTCATGGCGTTAGTCGGCGGCAGCATAGTTCTTCGCAGCTCATTTTCGACCAAGGATTTTCTTCCAGACATCAAGCGTTTTGGTTGCACGATTACGGTCGTTCTTGAAGCAATGGCAAATTTTCTTCTCAGCGTGCCCGAAAGTCCGGACGACGCGCATATCCCGCTTCGATATATAATGACGGCACCTATCCCCGCGAACATCGATCATTTTCGTAAACGGTTCGGCGTAAGCGTGGCTACAGCCTACAATATGACAGAAATTGCCACTCCTATTGATGGAGGGGGGTTTGTGATCGATGGGACACTTCCCAAGAACTACTGCGGCCGGGTGAAGCCGCCGTTTGAATGTAGGGTAGTTGATGAAAACGATTATGAAGTTCCGCATGGGCAACTCGGGCAACTGGTCGTCCGTTCGACCTCACCATGGACCTTGAATGGCGGATATCTCAATGACCCCCAGGCCTCGGCGACGGCATGGCGGAACGGCTGGTTCCACACGGGAGATGGCTTCATTCAAAACGCGGAGGGCGAATTCTTTTTTCTTTGTCGTTTGAAGGATGCAATCAGGCGACGTGGTGAGAACATCTCGGCCCAAGAAGTCGAAGCGGAAATCTTGGCGCACGAGGGAGTGCTTGCGGCTGCAGTAATTGCGTATCCCTCGGCGCATGGCGAGGACGACGTTAAAGCTTACATACAACTGCAGGCCGGCGCAGAATTCGATCCCGTGAAGTTGATTGAGTTCCTGACACATAGGATGCCTCATTTCATGGTGCCCCGTTATCTCGAAGTGATCGAGTCGATGCCGCTGACCCCGACCAACAAAATACAAAAGCAGGTTCTTCGCGAACGTGGGAATAGTGCGGGCACTTGGGATCGCGAGGCGGCCGGTATCCGAATTGCCCGGTGAAAGACCCCGGGCCTTGAAGGGAGCTGTTTTGGGGCTGAGGGAAGTTATCCGCTACTGCTGATCATAATCCGCTGCAGTCTTGTGCCTGGGGCCGAGTGAAACCGGGCAAGCAAATGTGCATCACCAGGGTGAGTGCTTGCTCAGTCGAAGCTGGTGTGGGAGCGTCTGCGCCCGAATTGATCTCATGCCCGACTTGAACACCGACTTTCATAAAAATAGGTGTATTCAACGCGATATAGGGGAGCGCGAGATCCTTAGCACCGCGTTTGGCGCTTGCTGAGATATCGGTTTAGGCGGCTTGCTCGCGGATATTGGCCGGGATTGCGACGCCTGTTGCCTGGAACACCGACCCTACCATACCGACGGTTGGCATGGGACGGTAATGGCCTTGCCGTCCTTTTCGATTGTGGCCTGCTGGAGGCGATCGAGATCGTTGAGCAGCGGCTGCGATTCAGGCTTGAGGCCCTTGGCCTCGCACAGGCGGGTCAGTTCCTTGGCCAGGACGAGGGCGAGGAACGAACAAAACACATGCCCGCGGATGGCAGCGTCGGATTGATGGAAGATCGGCCGGATGTCAAAGCTCGCCTTGGCGGCTCGGAACAGGGATTCAACCTGGAGCAGATCGCGATAGCGGATGACGGCCTGGAGCGGTGTAACCCTGGCATTGGTGCGCAGCACGGTGATGCCGTCGAAGCGGGCCTCGTCGGCCAGCTTGCCCAGATCGATCTCGAAGCTTTTGCCGCTGGTCTTGATGTAGCGCCGGTAAGCCGAGTTGCCGACCAGCGCCTTGTCGCCCTTCTCAGCTGTGACTGGAGACCGTCGATAATTGCCTGGCGGTCAACCTTGTCCTTCTCCGACTCGGCCTCGTTGAGATTGACGATGTAGCGGTCTTTCCCAACCTTGACCTCTTTGACCCAGAGCCGTGTCTCACCGCGCTGCCGATCGAGCACGAGCGGCACCATCGGTGCGGTATCATCGCACGATGTCGCGGATCGCACTGCTGGTGCGCTCGCGCGCGCCCAGAATGTATTCCATGCCCTGCTTTTCGAGCGTGGCGATGGTGTCGGCGCTGATCATGCCGCGGTCGGCGACCACGCAAGCACGGGTAGCCCTTGACGGTCTTCTCGCGCACGAACATGCCCGAATTATCACCCCAACCGGCCGGAATGAGTCAAGCAACATCAGCATTATAACCGCATTATTTAGCACCACACATTTTCGCGCGCCAAATCCCGAATGTGGTATTTCAATAGCTCATATATCAGTCAGCCGTGTTCGGCATTCGTTCCGCCAGCACTGTCCAAGTCGGCCCACGACCTGCACGCGATCTGCGAACGCGCCCCTGGTTGCGATCATCCTCCGGGGCTTTGCGTCCTCGCGGCGAGGTTCGCTTGCGCAAAGCAGGCTTGAATGTGCAGGTGGCTCACCGGCCTATCTAAAAGAGCAGCATCCAACACTTTTGTGACAGGCTAATTGTCTCCGAAAGCGATCGCCATGAGCGACAAATGCCCGCTCACAGCGAGAGAGCAGAGAGCATTGATAGCAGAGGGAGGGGATAATGACAGTTTGCCAAGACACGTCCACCGGGCGTCAGAAGAGTTTCCGGTGGATTCTATTCACTGGTTGCGCAGTCTCTACGTTGTTGATGATCGAGGCGGCTCCGGCATATGCGCAGGCGGTTTCTGCGCCCGCCCTTGCGCAACAGCAGGGCGGCGCTCAGGCGGCGCCAGACACGATCGGTGAGATCATCGTGACTGCGCGTTTGCAGTCGGAAAGCCTGCAAAAGGTTCCGGTGTCGATCACTGCGGTTCCGGGCAAAGATCTCGATCGTTATAACCAAACTCAGATCGCATCGTTGGCAACGCAGGTTCCCTCGCTCTCGATCACGCTCGGCAGCTCAGGTTCAGGGGCTTCGGCCAGCCTGCGCGGCGTTGGTTCGTCGAGCATCTCGGCGGCCTTTGATTCGGCGGTGGCGCTTGATTTCGACGGTGTTACGGCAAGCTCCATGCGCCTTCTCCAGGGTGGGGTTTTCGACGTAGCCCAGGTGGAAGTGCTCAAAGGTCCGCAGTCGCTCTA
>Ga0207676_10004084_pt1 | contig 10293 bp, 8 predicted proteins | sample KBSSwiS72_FD_184307 | JGI IMG/M metagenome (GOLD analysis project Ga0207676, IMG submission 184307) | Switchgrass rhizosphere microbial communities from Kellogg Biological Station, Michigan, USA - KBS Switchgrass S7-2 (SPAdes) (version 2) | ecosystem: Host-associated > Plants > Roots >... | reverse complement strand
CATCGGCAAGTGCACGGTCGCGACCGGGCCGTCGGCGAGATGCTCCGCGTCGAGGATCACGAGATCCGAGCGCCCGCCCTCGGCGTTGCGCGTCGCGACGCCCATCAGATAGCCCGAGCCCTCGGGTGCGTTCGCGCTCTTCGGCGCGAAGCAGCATTCGGCGAGCGACGAGTCCACGCCCGCATTGAACAGCGTCGAGGTGCGGTTCTGATGGTCGAAGCGCGCGTAGCACGCTCCGCCCGTGCCGGGCTTCGCGTTCGGATCCGGACACGGCAGGAAGCCGTAGCGATACGGCACCGTGTTGTAACGGTCGTCCTGACGCGGCAGCGCGCCGACGTGCGGATACAGCTGCTCGATCCCGTAAGCCGACGGCTTCTTCTTCGAGAGATCGACCGCGAGCCGAGTGATGTGGCTCGAGCCCGTGATCGGATCCCACCGCGAGCCGTCGCGAATCGGCATGAACGGGAACGGCAGGCCCATCGACATCTCGACGTCGACGTAGAGCTTCTTGCCGTCGTCGAACGTGCCCATCACGTGCGTCGCGCTACGGGTCGGACCCTGGATCCATTGCACGTCCTTGCCGTCGCCGCCGCGGCGCACGAAGCCGAAGTATGTCGGCTGACCCGGATACCACGACCAGTGGATGCCGCCCTCTTGCATCTGCTTCTCGTCGATCGCGAGCGGGATCACGTAGAACACGATGTGCTTCTCCGTGACCGCGAAGTCATGGAGCATGCCGACGTAGGGGACTTGGATCTTCGCGTTCCAAATGATCTTGCCTTGCGGCGTGATCTCGAACATCGACACCGTCTTGCTGCCGAAGCCCTCGGCCTCGTAGCCGAACGCGACCATGTTGCCGGTCATCGAGTCGAGCTTGGGATGCGCAGTGAAAGTCTTGCTCGGCAGTTGGCCGTCGAACGTGTAGCTCGGGACGATCGTCTCGAGCGTCAGCAAATCCATCGCGCTCGGCGGGCTGTCCTCTTTCAGGGACAGCAGGTATTCCTTGTGATTGATGATGTGCGTGTTCGCCGTGCTGCGGCTCAAGCCCTTCGCGCTTGCGTCGTCCATCGAAGGATTGCGGTAGACGGGGAACAGCTGCTTGCCCGCCTTGTCGTTCGCGAGCCAACGCTCGTTCTTCACCATCCGGCTCTTGTAGTCCACGCGGCCGTTCTTGATCCGGAACATGCTCACGTGGCCTTCGCCGTCGAACGGAATCGTCTTCGGATGCAGCGGGTATTGCGGATCAGGACCCACGCGATAGAACGCGCCGTTCAAGTCCGAAGGGATCTTGCCCGTGACCTGACAGTCGCGGACGTCGGCCTCGAGCTTGTAGAGCGATTGAGGCCGCCGCATCTCGGGCGGAATGTTCGCGCCCGCGGTCGTGCCGAGCTCGCGGCCCTGAGCCGGCGGCTGCGCCTGAGCACCGCTCGCGAGCATCGCACCGACCCCGGCGGCTGCGCCGATCGCTCCGGCCACGAACGAGCGACGATCGATGTCAAGTTTGTTGTCGGTCATGGAAGGTCTCCAACCGTATGGATGCAAAGCCGTGAAACTCAATTGGGCAGCTGGCGTAGCCCAAGCTTTCGAAAAGTATCGCGCACTATACCCTGGCCACCGCTCACTGTGGCGGCGTCCAGGCGACCGTCGCGCCGGTCACCGGGTTCGGATAGTGGAACGGCGGCAGGAACGGCTTCGGGTACATCTCGAACGGATGCGTCGGCGGCGCATCGGGCGGATTCGATTCGGTGATCCCGGGCGGCGGGCGCGGCTGCACCGTTTTCCAACCGACGGTGTACGGGATGAAATACGTGTTGAACACCTGGTCGTGCTTGATCTTCCAGACGCCGTTCTCTTTGACGTAGTCGTTCTCGTAGACGCCGCCCATCCATTGGCTGTAGCGCTGCCACTGACCCATGATGCTGAGCGCACGCGAGCGCATCTTCGCGCTCTGCCCGTCCGGCGCGACGTCGATGACGGGCTGGAACTGCATGTGGTTGTGCTGTAGTCCGAACTGACTGTCGGTTGCCTTGCCGTAGAGATCGAGGTTGCGGCGCACGCTCGCGGAGCCGGCGTAGACGCCGCGCATCGCGATCTCGATCGTCCCGGTCGGCGAGAAGATGCCGGTGAGATCGTCCCACTGCAGATGCGCGAGGTAGTAGCCGTAGATCGAGTTCATCCGCTCGAGCTGCGTGAGGTCCTCGAGTATTCCGAGCCGATGCTCGAGCGCGTCGAGCTCGGTCGCGAGCTTCGCCGGCGTGCAGCAAGTCCGCACAATACTCGCCACCAGTTCGTCGGGCGTCACGCCGGTCAACGGTCCCCGCTTCGCCTGTGCCGTTACGGGGCTCTCGTAATGAAAAGGCACGACGTAAGCGGCGGGAAACGGCTTGTAGTCGACGGTCGGCGCCCGATCGGGCGGTAACTCGCTCGACGGACCCTCGTTCGGCATTGCGGTCTTCGCCCACCCGTCCTCGTACGGCGTGTACATCGTCGTGTATAGATGGAGTGTCTGGATCTTCCAAACGCCGCGCTCCTTCACGTACTCGTTCTCGAACACGCCGAGGCCCCAGCGCGCGTACTCGTCGTGTACGGCCTCTTGCGCGAACATGTGCCAACGACCCTTCGCCGTGCGGCCGTCCGGCGCGACGTGCACGATCGGCTGCAGCTGCATCTGATCGAATAGCCGGTTCGGCTGCGGCGACTCGGGCCCGTTGAGCTTCAGGAACGCGAGCACGCGTTCTTTGCCGACGTACACACCGCGGCCGCCGATTTCGATCGTACCGTTCGCGGCGAAGAGATCGGCGGCTTGCGACCAGAACTGTTTGTCGGTGTAGAAGCCGTAAATTCTCTGCAGCTTCTCGATCGCCTTCTCGTCCTCGAGACGCGCGATGTCGTGCTCGAGCGCCGTGGCGCGCGTGCCGAGCGCATCGAGCGTCGCTCTCTCACGCGAGTCGGCGCCCGAACGCGAGCAGCCGAGCAGCGCGAGCACGACCAGCGCGCCGGACGCGAGGCCGGCGCGCGACGCCAGAACGGCCGCGCGGCTCATTGCGATCCTCCCGACGCGCTCGCAGGCACATATTTCACGACCGGGTTCGGGAAGCTGAACGGCGGCAGATACGTTTCGGGCCAGGTCTTGTAATCGACGCTCGGCGGCCGGTCTGGAGTGACGCCCGATGCGAGCTTGCCCATGGTCGGATCCGGGTTCGTCTGCCATCCGCCCGCGTACGGCACGAACAGCGATTGATACCAGTGCAGCGTCTTGATCTTCCAGACGCCGTTTTGCTTCACGTACTCGTTCTCATAAGGGCCTTCGCCCCAATGCGCGTCGGCGCCGTAGTCGCCCTCGAGCACGATTCCGCGCCAGCGCGCCTTTGCGGTCAGGCCGTCGGCCGCGAGCGTGACGACGGGCATCACTTGCAGGTGCTCGTCGAGGTGCCCTTCGCGCGGGCCCTCGCGGCCGCCGCCAAGCGCTTTGAGGTACTCGCGCACCCGCGCCTTGCCGACATAGACGCCGTCGAGCGCGAGCTCGATCGTGCCGTCGTCGGCAAATAGGTTGGCGACGTCGTCCCAGAGCGCGTTGTCGAAGTAGTAGCCGAACGCGGCTTGGAGCCGCTCGATCTCGATCGAATCCGCGACGAGCGTCTTGCGGTGCTCGAGCGCGGCAATGCGGGTCTGGAGCGCCGCGAGTGCCGCGGCGTCCTGCGCGCTAGGCGCGCTCGGCGAGCGGCCGCACGCGGCGAGCGTGAGCACCGTGAGCGCGTACACTGTGAGTCTGGGTCTGATCATGCTTCCCCCGCGGGCGCGGCAGCCGAGTCGCGCCGCTCGAACCGGCATCGTCGCTTCGTGCGATCCGGCCGGCCTCGACGGATTGTGGCATGGCGGGACCAGGGCGAGAACAGCGCGCCCACTCATACCAAGGAGCAAACGATTTAAGGAGCAGACGATGGACGCTTTCAAGCTGCCGAACGGCCGCGCGATCGCGCGGCTCGGCCAAGGGACGTGGCGAATGGGCGAGCAGCGCGCGCGCCGCGACGACGAGATAGCGGCGTTGCGCTTGGGCCTCGATCTCGGGCTCGCGCTGATCGATACGGCGGAAATGTACGGCGACGGCGGCTCCGAAGAGCTGATCGGCGAAGCGATCGCCGGCCGCCGCGACGAGGCGTACCTCGTGAGCAAAGTGCTCCCATCGAACGCTTCGCGGCGAGGCACGATTGCCGCCTGCGAGCGGAGCCTCGAACGCCTCGGCACCGACTATCTCGATCTCTATCTGCTGCACTGGCGCCAGTCCGAGCCGCTAGCGGAGACGGTCGCGGCGTTCGAGTCGCTCGCGAAGAACGGCTCGATTCGCGCCTGGGGTGTGAGCAATTTCGACCGCGACGATCTCGAGGAGTGCGTCGCGCTGCCGGGCGGTGACATGGTCGCGGCGAATCAGGTGCTCTACGGGCTCGAGCACCGCAGCATCGAGGCCGAAGTCGCGCCGTGGTGCCGCGAGCACGCGGTCACCGTCATGGCGTACTCGCCGCTCGGCAGCAGCTCGAGCGCGGTGCGTCGGCTTCTCGGCGAGCGCGCGTTGAAGGCGGTTGCCACGCGTCGTGCCGCGACGCCCGCGCAGGTCGCTCTCGCATGGACGTTGCGGAATCCGGGCGTCGTGGTGATCCCGAAAGCCGCGCGCATCGAGCACGTGCGCGAGAACGCGGGCGCGCTCGCGGTCGAGCTCGACGCGGCGGACCTGCGCGAGCTCGACGCCGCGTTCCCGGCGCCGCGACGCGGCGCGTCGCTCGAGATGATCTGACTTCTCGGCACGGGCCGAGCAATTTGCAGACGCGGCGACTCGGGTCAGCGCACGGACGTTTCTGAGCGCACGTCGATGAACTCGCGCGCGACGCGCCCGATCTCGTCGAACACGTCCTCTGCGCTCGCGCGCGAGCGCTTCAAAACTTTGTAGCCGTGATCCGCCGTGTCGAGCCAATGCAGCCTCGCACTCGGTAGCGTCGCGACGACGCCTTCGAGCAGCGCGCGCTCCGCGAGCGCGTCGCGCGTGCCCGAAAGAAACAGCATCGGCCGGTCGACCGAGGCGAGGTGCGCCGCGCGCGTCGTCGCGGGTTTACCAGGCATGTGCAACGGGAACGAGCAGAAGATCAGCCCGGCGGGCGCGACGAGCCTCGCCGCGACGGCGTGCGAGGACATTCGGCCACCGAACGAGTGGCCACCTAGCCAGATCGGCAGTGCGGTATGGGCGGCGGCCGCGGCGAAAACTTCGGCGATCTTGGCCGTTGCGACCTCGGGCGAATCGACGCGACTCTTGCCGGCGACGATGAACGGAAAATCGAAACGCAGCGTCGCGATGCCATGCCGTTCGAAACCGTCCGCCAAAGCCTGCATCTGCCGGTGACGCATCCCTGCGCCCGCGCCGTGGGCGAGCACGAGCGCGGCGACCGCGTTCTGCGGGTTTTGCCAGATCATGTTTCGTGAGTCTCGTCGTAACGCGCGCCCCGCGCACGGCTCGATTATAGCGGCCACGCGGCGTATTCTTCGGCGCGCTCATTCTCACGGTACGAGAGCGATGACCGCCCGACTGTTCGCGTTGATCACGCTGCTGAGCTGGGCGCTCGCCTCGACGAGCGTCGCTCAGGCACCGGCCCCGGCGGCGAGCTCGCAGAGCGCGGCGACCATCGGCTTCATGCACGCGATCCACGCGACGCGCGACGTCGCTACGACGCTCGCGTTCTACACAGAGGTGTTCGGCATCACCGGCGAAGTGCGGCCGTTCGAGAACCCGGGCGTTCCGCTGCTCACGAACTCCGCCGGCGTGACACTGCGCGTCGCGATGCTGCAAATTCCTGGGCGCGGCTTCAACTTCGAGCTCACGCAATTCTCGAATGTCGAACGCCGCGCCGCGCAACCCGACGTCGTGGATCCCGGCGCGCCGCACATGAAGATCTTCGTGCGCGACCTCGATCCGGTCGTCGCCGCGATCACGAAGCTCGGCGCCCCGATCGTCACGCGCTCCGGCGCACCGATGCGCGTCTCGATGCGCTCGCTCGGCGCCGTCGATGCGATCCTCTTCCGCGACCCGGACGGGTATCTCGTCGAGGCGATCGAGGCGCCGCCGCCGACCGATGCGGGGCCGGGCAATGTGCTCGGCTCGATGATGGGACTCACGGTTGCGGATCTCGACCAATCGCTCGAGTTTTGGCACGACCTGCTCGGGTTCGAGCTCGACGGCGACCCTGCGTTCTCGAGCGACGGAGCGACGCTGGATTTGCTCGGGCTCAAGCCCGACGTGAGCTACCGGATGGCCGAGGGCATGGTGCCCGGTAGTCAGGCGCGGATTCAGATGATCGAGTTCCACGGCACGTCGGGCAAACCCTTCGATCTGCGCGTGCCCGACCCCGGCGCGTCCGGCATGGCGATTCGCGTCGCCGCGATCGACAAGCTGCTGCCGAAGCTCAAGAAGGCCGGCGTGCGTGTGATCTCGAAGGACGGCAAGCTCGTCGCGTGGAGCCCGACGATCCGCAACGTGTTCGTGAAAGACCCGAATGGGCTCAACATCGAGCTGGTCGGTAACGCCCCTCCGCCGCCCGCGAAGCCCGCCGCGCCGCCCGACAAGCCCAGCCCCCCGCAATAGCTCACCGCGCACTCGTTTCCGCTCGCCGCGCTCGGCGAGCGGCAACGACCCGTCAGCGCGCCGCGCAGTTGTACGGAATCAGATGGACGTTCGGGAGCCAGAACCAGTGCGTCGCGAGCACGACCGGGCGCGTGAAGTTCACGGGATCCGTGACCGTCATCTCGTAATCGAGGCGGCTGCCGTCGGCAGTCGGCGTGAAGCGCTCCGCGATCACGACGCCGGCGCTCTGCGGGATGCCCCGTTGGCTGAACCACGGCCAGCTAATCCGACTCGTCGTCACGACGAGCGTCTTGCCGTCCCACTTGCCGACGGAGTAGCCGAGCGGCGTCGCGGCCGCGCCGGCCGGCGCCGCCGTCGCGTGCATGTCGATCGTCCGCTCGAGGTCGTACTCCTCGATCTTCAGCAGCACGTTGCCGTTCGCCGCACGCACGAACTCCATCGGATACGGCGCTTCCATGATCGTCGGCATACCCTTCGCGACGCAGTTCGCGATCGGGTTGTCGCGCGCGCTATCGAACTTTGCGAGCGCGGACCGTGCCGCCGGCGTCATCGGATACGACTGTATGTCGAAGCTCGGGTCAGTAGCCTCGGGGAAGAGCCGCGCGATCGCGCGCGTATGGCTCCAGACTCGGAAGATGCCGAGCTCGGGCGCCGACGGATCGCCTTTCTGCGCCATCAGCAACGACTCGTCGCCCACGGCGTTTTGCGTCCAGCGCGGCTTCAGCCCTACGTTCAGGAGCAGCTCGCGGCCGTCCGGCAGAAGCACGTTGCGAGCGTACATCTCCTTCTTGCCCGACGCCGACGGATTGCCGGCGAGCTTGATCCGATCGCCGACCTTGATCGTGCCTTCCTCGATGCCCATGCGCCGCAGCACCGTGAGGGAGCTCGTCTCTATCGACCAATCGGTCTGGACGCCGTCCGCGCTCGTCGTGCGCACGCCGAGATTCGCGTGCGGATTCCGCCACGCGAGATCCGTGACGACGCCCTCGATCTCCGTAACTAGCCCCAAGTCGAAGCGGCCGATGAAGCTATGGTGCGCGACGGCGGTGCTCGAGAGACCGAGCACGGCGAGCGCGAGCAGCGCACCGAAGCATCGCGCTGCGGCGAACGGGCTCATCCGCGCGGCTTGCGGAACACGAACAGCGCTTGGTCGGTCGTGCCGCGCGTGCCGGGCGCGAACACCATCTTCGACCGATCATCCTGCGGGTTCGCGAGCAGATCGCTCTCGCGCGCGAGCTCGAAGCCCGCCGCGAGCACTTCCTGCTTGATCGTCTCGACGCCCATCCGGTGAATGGTGGCCGCGTCTCGCCAGCCGGACCCTGCCTCGGCCTTGTGATCGATCACGAGGTAAGTGCCGCCGGGCTTCAGCGCCGCGAGCACCTTGCGATTGAACGCGGCGGTATCGACGCCCTGCGGCTTCAAGTCGTGGTAATAGAGGATGACGTACACCGCGTCGACGTTCTGAGGAAGCTTCGCGTCGTTGTAGCTCTCTTGGTGGTACGTCTCGTTGTCGTGCTTCGCGTCGAACGCTCGGGACGCGTCGCCGGCGAAGCGCTCCGTGTACGGCAGGTCGTAAACGTCGATCTTGCCCTTCGGCCCGACGGCGGCGCAGAGCAGTGTCGTGAAGTATTGACCGAAGCCCGCGATCTCGATCACGTGATCGCCGTCTTTGAGGCCCGCCAGCGTGAGGACCTCCGCCGGCTTGCGGTGAAAATCGCGTTGTCGCATCTCGTCCGTGCGCTCCGGCGACTCGACCGCGCGCCGAATATTCGCCGGCGTTTCAGCCGCCATTACGTACGGTTGCGCGGGCGCCGTTGCCGGCGCTTGGCCCAGCGCCGCCGCAAAGAACGTCACTGCTGCGACGAGCGTAAGGAACTGAAAGATCGAACGACGCATGGCGCTCTCCCAACGCGGCGACTACGGCGATGACGCGCGCATTCATAGCACGTACCATCACTGTCCCGCCACGCCGAGATTTGCCCTGTGCCGTCGACCGTCGCGCTGCGTCACGTCCCGTTCGAGAGCTTGGGCTTGTTGGAGCCGTTGCTCGCGCAACGCGGACACGCGGTGAGCTACGTCGACGTGCCGGTCGACGGTCTCGAGCGTGTGGATCCACGAGCGCCGGACCTGCTCGTCGTGCTCGGCGGCCCGATCGGCGTCTACGAGAACGACGACTATCCGTTCATCGACACGGAAGTCGCGTTGATCGAGAAGCGGCTGGGAATGGATATGCCGGTGCTCGGGATTTGCCTCGGCAGCCAGCTCATGGCGAAAGCGCTTGGCGCGCGCGTATACGCCTCCGGCGTCAAAGAGATCGGCTGGGCGCCGATCGAGCTCACGGACGACGGTCGCGCGTCATGCTTGCGTCGTCTCGAGAACACGGCCGTGCTGCACTGGCACGGCGACACGTTCGACTTGCCCGCGGGCGCCAAGCGCCTCGCGTCGACGTCCGCGTGCGCGAATCAAGCGTTCAGCTACGGCACATCCGCGCTTGCGCTCCAGTTCCACGCCGAGACCGCCGGAGTCGCGGTCGAAGGCTGGCTCGTCGGACACACCGGGGAAATCGCACGCACGCCCGGGATCAGCGTCAAAACGCTGCGGGCCGACACGGCACGCTGCACTCCCGCGGTCGAGCGCGCGGGCACGGCGTGTTTTGCGGAATGGCTCAAATCGGCGGGCCTGTAGACCAATAACGGCGGGGCTTTCCACGTGCTCCGCACGACATGGCGGAGTTGAGCAGCCGTGCGCAATTTCGGCGGCGGAAGAATGCTAGTGTGCGTGCCGGACTCCGTTCTCGAAGGGGCACTGGCTAAGTGGAACTGTCGCGCTCTCCAATCGAAGGCGGAGCGGTCGATTCGCTCGACGAGGAGACACGCGCTGCCATTGATCGCCTTCGCTTTCGCGAGCCGAAAGAGGCGCTGTTTCGCGAAGGTCACCTCGCGCAGAATCTGCCGCGCGCGCGTTCTGCGACGACCATCTATCTCGCGATGATCGTCATCGTCACGACGATCAACTTGCTCGGCGGTTTGTCGCCGTTCACCGAAGCGATACTCGAGCCGATCTACTTGTTGCGTTTAGCAGTCGCCTGCCCCGCTCTGCTAGTGATCTTGCTCGCGACGTACGTGCCGGCGCTGCGCCGCCATTACCAAGCCATCGCCGCGTTCGCGGTGGTCGTGAACGGCCTTGCCGTGATGACGATCAGCGCGCTCGCAGCCGGATCCGGCCAACCGCAATTCCAGATGGGCGACGTGCTGGTGATCGTCTACGCGACTCTGTTCCTCGGCCTGCTGTTCCGATTCGTGCTCGCGGTCGCGGTGTGCCTCGTCTGTGCCTTCGTCACGATCGGCCTGGCGCTCGGCGTCCACGGCCAGGACTTGGTGTTCGCGGCGTCCGTGCTCGTGGCGACCGGGCTAATGGCGGTGTTGTCCGCGGCGCGCGTGGAACGCCTCATGCGGACCACGTTCGTCGAGACGCAGCTGTTGAACGACATCGCGGAACGCGACGGCTTGAGCGGACTGTACAACCGACGGATGTTCGACACTTTGACTCGCCGGCTCTGGCAACAGGCGCAGCGCGAGCAAGAGTCGCTGCAGGTGATTCTCGTCGACATCGACCACTTCAAGCGCTTCAACGACCTCTACGGTCATCAAGCCGGCGACGACTGCATT
>Ga0207676_10004083_pt1 | contig 10293 bp, 9 predicted proteins | sample KBSSwiS72_FD_184307 | JGI IMG/M metagenome (GOLD analysis project Ga0207676, IMG submission 184307) | Switchgrass rhizosphere microbial communities from Kellogg Biological Station, Michigan, USA - KBS Switchgrass S7-2 (SPAdes) (version 2) | ecosystem: Host-associated > Plants > Roots >... | reverse complement strand
GTAGCCTTGAAGTGGACCGCGGCGGGCTCGAAGGTGTGCTGAGCGCCATCGGGGACGGCGTGCCCGTCCTCGGTTATCTCCACTGGTCGCTGCTCGACAATTTCGAATGGACTTCCGGGTATAAGCCGACATTCGGCCTGGTCGCCGTGGATCGAGCGACCTTCAAGCGAACCCCAAAACCGAGCGCCTATCATCTAGGTGCCATAGCGCGCGCTCACCGAGCATGAGCGCTTGCGGCGCTCCTGCCGAGATGCTCAGGGCACTGCGGCGCGTGAGGACCATGCCGGTCACATCAATGGGCCCTGGCCTGCGGGGAAACCACGTGCCGCAGACGTCGCGAGAGCTACTGATCCTGCGGCCGACCGTGTTATGGATCTTGCCTCAACTCGCCTCTCCCACGTCTTAACCTATCGGAAGTTCGTCGTCTTCGCTCTGCCTGAAAAGAGGAACTGACTTTCATGTTCATTCATATGTTCGCCTTTCGTTGGAAGCCTGAAGCGTCGCAGGCGCAGAAGGATCGCGCCCTAGCCGACATTCAGGCTTTCCAGGGGCAGATCGCCGGGCGCCGGGCGCGACCGTTTCGGCTTGCGGCATTCGCAAATTTTTCCCGGCCATGGCACTTGGCGATCAACCCTTTCCCGTCCGAAGGACCTTCCGTCCGGCAGGGTCTGGCCGCGACGCGAGTTCCGAATGCAGGCTGCGTCAGGCCGATTGGGAGGAAGGCGACTTCACCAGTAAAGCGGTGCGCTCAGCCGGCAGCGACACGTGGCGGCTCGCCGGGCGCGAAACGAGGATGGCTCGCTGCGGGACGCGTGCCGCTGCCCCTCCCCCGCCGATAAGGAGGGGTGCAGGGATCCCGTCGCACTCGCCTTTATCGCGCCGCCGCCTCCGCCACCGGGCGATCGGCTTCATTCAGCGCCATCGCGGGATAGCTATCGATCTCATCGCGCGCGAGGGTGACGACATAGCCGCGGCGGTCGGCCGAATAATCGAACTTGTTCCATTCGAGCGGCACGACGCGCGCCGTTCCGCCCAGGAACCAGGATGTCGCCATCACCACATAGGCGGCCTGGCCGCTGCGCTTGTCGAGCATGACCGAGTGAACCTCCCCGAGCCGCTCGCCCGCCTGATTGTAGACCGGCGTCCCTTCGATGCGGCGGGAGGAGATGAGTTCGTGCGAAAGATCGGCGGTTGGTGTTGGGATTGCCATTGACCTCTCCTTACTGCTGCGGCTTTTCAGCCGCACCCTTGATACACCCTTTCTTCGGTGACCGCCACTTGGCACCATCGCGTGGATCGACGCCGCGCCAGAGCGTCGCACCCCCGTCGAAGTCGATGATTTGGCCGGTCAGGTACGATGCATGGTCCGACGCCAGGAAGGCGGCGAGGTTGCCCCTCTCCTCGAGCGTGCCTGGACGGTGGAAGCGGACCAACCCCTCCATCTGGTCAAGGATTGCGCGCGTCATCTCCATCTGCGTCTCGAACTTCTCGGGCCGGCCGGCCGGCACCCACTGGCGGGTTTCCTCGACGGTCATGCGGTCGATCCAGCCAATCGCGATCGCGTTCACCCAATAAAGATAATTTATTGTGAAACTCAGACTCTTAATCAGCGGGTCCCAGGTTCGAGCCCTGGTGCGTCCACCAAACCTCCTTTTAAATCAATACTCTAAAGTTTATCGAGCAACGGCCCTTCGGCCGCGCGCTTAGTCTAGGTAGCTCGGGCGAAGCATTCAAATTGAGCCATGACGGTTGGCTTTGGTTGGAATCGGGATAGGCGGATGTTCTGATTTCCACCCAACGACCGAGTCAAACCAAGTCTCCGAGGGGCTGACTCACGACGGGGACTCCCAAGCGAGGCCGAACATAATTCAAGATAGCGGGCTTTTGGAGGTTTGCGATGGCGGCGGCTGCAAGGTTGTGGTCGGACTATGACGGGGCGGCGCTGCGCAAGCTGCCTCGAACGAGCTGTGACGCGGAGCAGGTGGGGCAGCTCCTGGCGCTGGCGGCGATCTACGAAGGCTCGAGCCGCAGCAAGGCGGCGCGGGTCGGCGGCGTCACGCTCCAGATCGTCGCGACCGGGTGGTGTGGTTCAATGCCGAGGGGCCTGAATATGGCGGGTTTGGGCAACAGCGGGCATCCACTTGTTCCGCTCACCCAAGAAAGGGGCAGCGCCGGGGGCAAGAACCGGAGCTTCGACCTAATCAGAGATCTCCCATTCAACTCTGACCTTCAGGCGCCAGAGACAGTCACCCGCGCACGTGCGTTCGGTAGACCTTCAGCTCCGATCTGGATCATGGCTGCGCCGGCATCGCCGGTGGGCCGCAGAATCGCAACGGCGCGGCCGTGCCATGTCTTTGCAACCGGCTGGTTGAAGCTGGCTAGTCCCCGGGGATTGGCATTGCCGAAGGCGGCCAGTTCGATCGGACCAACAACAGTCGCGCGGAGCACCTGCACCGCATCGGGGACGAGCCGTCCCGCCTTGTCCACCACTTCCACCGTGACATAGGCCAAGTCGTCGCGGCGGTTGCGGATCCGCTTGCGGTCGGTCGTGAGACGCAGGGCTGCGGGAGGTCCGGCGGTTTCAAGCGACCGGCGGCCGATCTGCTTGCTTCGAGCGAATGCCGTGACCACCAGCGTGCCCGGCTCGTAGCGAACCGGAATCTGCAAGATTGCGCCGGCTGCGGCGTCCATTTCCTGATCCGCGATCACCCTGCCGTTCAGGGCGACGGTCACCCGGTCGGCCTTGCTGAACACCGACAGCGACAGCATTTTCCCTTCCGCACCCGGCCAGGTCCAGCTCAGGAGTTCGTCGCGCCACCCCCACAGGAACGGCACTTCCTTCTTGCCCTCCGGTATGGGCCGCTGGACCGCGATTTCGAGCGCGCTCACTCCCCAGACCACATCGCGGGCGAGCGATTGCGGGCGCTGCTGCCCGATCAGGTCGATGTCGCCGCAGCCCGCGCCGAACCACGGATACTCCTCGCCGCCTAGCGCATCGCCGCTCAGCCCGGTCCTGCCGATCGAGGCTTCCCCCAGATAATCCATGGCCGTCCAGACGAAGTCGCCGATTATGAACGGCGAGGCGTCGGTCAGCCGCCAGACCTTGTCGACGTCCTTAGGAAAGCTTTCGGTCCCCACCATGACCCGATCGGGAAACTTGGCGTGGTCGCGCTCATAGGATGAGAGCCGATAGTTGTACCCGGCAACGTCGAGGTGCTGGAACGCCGCTTCGTCCGGTTTCCCGTCCGCCCGGGTGACCGCCGGCCCGGCCGAGCCGGGCACGGCCTGGGTTACTGGCCGGGTCGGATCGAGACGCCGCACCTCGTCCGCCAGCATCTTGGCAGTAGCCACCCCGTCCCGCTCGCCGCGCTCGGGAATTTCGTTGCCGATGCTCCACATCACGACGCTGGGATGATTGGCCGCCTGCCGGACCATCGCGGTCAGGTCTTGCTTCCACCAGCCGTCGAAATGCTGGCTGTAGTCGTCGGGGTTCTTGGACACGCGCCACATGTCGAAGCTCTCCGCCATGACCATTATGCCAAGCCGGTCGCAGGCTCGCAGCAAGGCGGGCGAGCACGGATTGTGCGAGGATCGCACCGCGTTGAATCCCCGCGCCTTCAGCAGTTCGATCTTGCGTTCCTCGGCCCGATCGAGGGCGACCGCGCCGAGCAGACCGTTGTCATGGTGGATGCAGCCGCCGCGCAGCTTGTAGGGCTTGCCGTTGATGCGAAAGCCCTGCACCGCATCGACCTCGATCCGGCGGATACCCAGCGGGGCGATCATGCGATCGAGCACCTGGGCCCCGTCCGTCAACAGGCACTCCACTTGATAGAGCGTCGGGCTCTCCGGAGACCAGAGCCGCGGCCGCGCGATCTGCAGCCGGGCTTGGTCTGCCACCGCGACGCTGGCTTCAGTCACGATCCTCCCAGCCGCGTCGCGGATGCGCGTTATCAGCCTGGTCTCAGGAGTGGCGCCCACGGTCCTGGCACTCACCTGCACGCCCGCCGCCTCGGGCGCGATCGCGGGCGTGGTGACCGTCAGTCCCCATTCTTCGAACCTGGCGCCGCGCACGATGTTCAGCCGCACATGCCGATAGATACCCGAGCCCGAATACCAGCGGCTGTTGCGGCCAATGTTGGCAACACGCACCGCCACCACGTTCTCGCCCGTCCGGTTGAGCGCGGGGGCCAGATCGACGGCAAAAGGGGAATAGCCGTAGGGCTGCTCGGCCAGCAGCTTGCCGTTGAGCCAGACCTGGGCGTTCATATAAACGCCATCGAACACCAGCTCGACATGCGCATCCGCTCCAAGCGGGGGCAGCGTGAAGCTTTTGCGATACCAGCCGATCCCGCCCACGGTATAGGCCGTCGGCGCACCACTTGCGCTATGGGCATAGGCTTGGTTGTCGTTCAGACGCGCATCGAACGGGCCGATCAGACGGGGTGACCGGGTGACCTTCTGCCACAGGGGCGCGGTATCGGCATCCCGGATCACCCCGTTCAGTGCCGCGTCGCTGTCGGCCAGATCCTCGATGCTCCAGTCATGAGGGAGATGGAGGTGTCGCCAGGCCCCCTCGTCCAGGCCCGGAGCAGCCCAGCCCTGCCCGTCGCCCTTGCGAAAGACCCAGTCATCGTCGAACGGCTGGTCGCGCAAATCGGCCTGAAGCTGCCTTCGACCAGCAGGCGCTGGCGCGGCGAATGACGGAAGAGCAAGACCGAACGCACCGGCGACGGTCGATGCCTGCAGAAGCGTCCGGCGCGACAACTGCATGGGGGTATCCATCGTCATGGTCTTCCTTCGGTCATGCAATCGGTCGGTCCTGCACAGCTGTTCATCGCTGAGCTGTTTCGCACAAGCCCCTGTCTCGAAAGTCAATCCTCCAGGGAGGCCAATCGGCTAGCCTCCCTTTTGATCAGCAAGGCGAGCATGACAAGGTGGTTGAACCCTGACCTGCTCACAGGCAACACCCGCCGACTTTGCGAGTGTTCGCGCCGCTCGATCCACTCCGCTACGCGCGCTAGCGCATTCCTCGCCATGGCTTGACACCAACCAATAGCTCTCCTTATTGTACGGCCGTGTTCGATTTCAAGGGCCGGAATAGCGGTATTGCGTGCGGCTAAGCACATGCAGTGCAGCGACGGGCCTGCAATTCCTTTACGATGATGTTGACACAGACCCAACATCTCGGCGCCGCCATGACGGAGATCGATGCTGACATTTCCACCAGGGCAAAGACCGATCGGGTGTCGAGCCGGTTACGGCATCCTCCTGGGCGGGGGTGCAAACCTGATCCGCGACCCGCGTGCTGGTCGCAACTTCGAATATATAAGCGAAGACCCGCTACTCGCGGGCGTACTCGCTGGTAGATCGATTGCAGGTATTCAGAGCAACAAGATCATTTCGACGGTCAAGCATTTCGCTTTCAACAACCAGGAAACCGCCGGGCGGTCTAGTCGGTCAACATGAGCGAGCAGACCATGCGCGAAACCGACCTGCTCGCGTTCGAAATCGCGAACGAGATCGGAAAGCCCGGTTCGGTCATGTGCTCCTACAATCGTGTCAATGGCGTCTACGCCTGTGAAGACAAATTCCTGCTTCTGGACGTCTTGAGGCGGGACTGGGGATTTCGGGGTTTCGTCATGTCTGATTGGGGCGCCCATCTTCCTGTAATCTGGCCCGCCCGATTGGAGCAGCTACCACTGCCCGTCCTTTCGGGTTCGAATATACCACGCGCCAGTGCCGAGGTTCGTCGGGCGTTCGGCTTTCAGGCAGACCGAATGCCTTTTGACGTCGAATATCCGGAAGGCTCTGACATCGGCTATCGCTGGTTCGAAAAAACCGGCGCGAAGCCCCTTTATCCCTTTGGCTATGGTCTGAGCTATTCGGCATTCCGCTATGACAGATTGAAGGCGACCGGCGGCCGTCAACTCAAGGTCCGATTTCGCGGAACAAATATTGGGGATCGTGATGGGGCCGACGTTCCACAGGGCTATGCCTCGCCGCCGGGACGCACCAAGCGCTTGATCGGGTGGACTAAGCCCTATCTGAAAGCTGGAGAATCGACGATGGTGACCATCACCGCTGATCCCCGGTTAATCGGGGAATTCGACCAGAAGTTGCAGAGATGGAGCGTTCGTGAAGGACGATATGGGATCGAAGTTGCCCACGATGCTGGAGACGCTGCCCAGACCTCATATGTCGCGATGAGCCATCGTGAGGTTCGTCCAGAGCCGCTGTGTCGATAACTATGGGACGGATCGAACTAGAAGCAGATTGGGAGAGAGGAAATGTGGAAGCGACGCGACATTGTCAAAGCGGGCGCGGTGTTGACGACAGCGACCGCCCTGGGTCGTCCCGCCTTCGCTCAAATGAATCGCGAGACAGTAACCGTCGATCTGCGACGCGAGATCGGTCCGCTGGAGCATATCTGGTCGCGCTGCGCCGGTTCCGACCGCGCCGCGATAACCTTGCGGGAGGACTGGCGCAAGGATCTCGACCGCTTCCACAAGGAGGCAGGGCTGGAGCGCGTCCGCTTCCACGGCATCTTCGCCGATGAGCTTGGCGTGTGGAGCGCCGGCGCGAAGCCCAATTTCCAGAACGTCGACGCCGTCTATGACGGTATCCTCGCCCGCGGCGTCCAGCCTTTCGTGGAACTGAGCTTCATGCCGCGCAAACTGGCGAGCGGGACCAGAAAGTTCGGGTTTTACGGCGCCAACATCACGCCCCCTACCTCGCTCGCCGACTGGTCCGCCTTCATCACCGCCTTCGTCCAGCATCTGGTGGACCGCTATGGCCGCGAACAGGTGCGCCAATGGTATTTCGAGGTCTGGAACGAACCGGATCTGGTCTTCTTCTTCTCCGGCACGCAGGCCGATTATTTTCAGCTCTACAAAGCAACCGCTGCTGCCGTGAAGGCGGTCGATCCGGCCTTAAAGGTCGGCGGCCCATCGACATCGGCTGTTCAATGGATCGAGCCTTTCCTCGCTTTTTGCGCCAAAAACGACTGTCCGCTCGATTTTGTGAGTACGCATCTTTATCCGGGCGATGACCAAAAACATGTCTTTGGCCAGGATCGCGCCCTCAAGCAAAATCAGGTGATCCCGGCCGCGATGCAGATGGTCCGCCGCCAGATAGACGCGACCCGCTACAAGGGCGCCGAACTGTGGTTGTCCGAGTGGTCGTCGGACAGCCCGGCGATGATCGCCCATGTCGTCACCAACTGCCTGTCCTATTGTCATGCCATGTCGCAATGGACGATGAGCAATTGCTACGAGGAAGTCGCGGTACTCGACTTCATTCTGAAGGAAGGCGACAATGGCTGGGGCATGCTGGCGCGCGGCAGCATCGCAAAGCCGCAGTTCAACACTTATAAGCTGATGAACCGCCTGGGCACGCGCCGTCTGGCATCGACCGGTCCCTCGCTCGCTTCGCGCACGGCAGAGGGCGCTTCCGTCATGGTCTGGAACCTCGCCGATGTGCAGCAGCCCGCGGGGCTTCCCGGGATGAGCAGCACGCGCACCGTGTCGGGCGTGCCCAAGTCGCTCGACATCGTCTTTCGTGGCGCCGCCGCGGGGGCCGCCTCGCGGATCAGCTATGTCGACATGGAACGGGGCTCACCCTTCCCGATGTGGCGCAAGCTCGGCTCGCCACAATATCCGACGCCCGCGCAGGTGGAACAGATTCGCGCATCCGCCGAAATCGCCGCTCCCGAAACGCGGCAGCTCGGCAAAGGCGGCACGCTCTCGATCGACCTGCCGCCCGAAGGCATTGCACTGATCGAGCTGGTTGAGGCCAGGTAACCGCCCCTTCAGTTCAATTCCGGCTCTGACGCCACCGTCCCTAACTGCCGGTGCGCGTGATCTGGTTTGATAAAAGCGATGAAAGTTGAGGGTTATGATGGAGATAACGCGGCGAAACTTGTTGTCGGCCGTTCCCCATGGAGCGGTGGCGATGGCTTTGGCCCCCGTCTCGGTGTCAGCGCAGCCGATCCCGTCGTTGACCTCATCAGCTAGTCAGTCCTTCCTGGAAAAAGCCGAGCAACTAAAGCCAAGCCTTAACGAGTTTGTCCAAACGCCACTCGCCTTGGTAAGTCCCGTCAAGGATGCTGCACAGGCGCTAGGCTGGCGGATCGAGGAAGTCGGAGATGCCGACGCTATCGCATCCCGATTGCTGAAGAAGAAAGGCGATACCCTCATCATCGACTTTGGGGGGCATCGCGCCGGCCACCTGTCCTTCGACATCGAGAATATCGGCGAAGCGATAGGCGCGCCTGTCCGGCTTCGCTTCACCTTTGGTGAAGTCATCCCCGATATAGCAGAGCCCTTCTACCCCTACAAAGGATGGTTGTCCGAAAGCTGGCTGCCGGAAGAGGTCGTGACAATAGACCTTGTCCCCTCGTCTGTCCGTCTGCCGAGGCGCTATGCCTTTCGTTTCGTGAAGATCGAACTTCTCGGCTTACCAGTCGGGCGTAAGATCGCGTTGCGTAATGTCCGGGCGCATGCGTTGACATCAGCGACGGGAACGGTTCCCGCTCTCCCGAAGCGATTGCCGGCGGACCTGCATGAAATGGACCGCGTGGCCGCCGCGACCCTGCGCGACTGCATGCAGACTGTCTTCGAGGATGGCCCGAGGCGGGACCAAAGGTTGTGGACGGGTGATCTTCGGCTCCAGGCGCTGACGAGCTATGTGACCTTTCCCAATAATGATCTTGTAAAGCGATCCTTATATCTCCTCGCGGCTTTCCCTCGCGAGGATAGCCTGCTGCCGGCCAACGTCTTCGAATACCCTCGACCCATGCAGGCGCCGGAATTCATGTTGGATTACAGTGCCCTCTTCTCCGTCACCTTGGCGGATTATGTCGATGCGACGAACGATCTGGCATTCGGTCGTGAACTGTGGTCGATCGCGCTCGCGCAAGTCCGTCTTGTTGGTAAAATGATTGGTGAAGATGGTGGGATAAGGTTCGCAAAGGGTGTTACGGCCTTCATTGACTGGAATCCAAAGCTCGACCGCGACGCCGCGATCCATGCCGTCTACATCTATGCCTTGAAGCGCGTGATGACGCTGGCCAAAAAGCTTGGCCTTTTAGCAGAGGTTAGCGATTTTCCTGGCGACATCGCGCGAGCCGAAGCCGCCGCAATAAAAGCTTTCTGGTCCTCAGAAATGCAGCTTTTCACCAGCGGAAGCAAGCGACAGATATCAATAGCCTCCCAGGCATGGATGACTCTGGCAAGCGTTGGCACACGCAAAATGCAGTCTGCCGGACTCCTCAATGCCCTTCGCCACCCCGACGTCGTTCAATCCCGCACCCCCTACCTGACCCATTATGTCACCGAGGCCCTGTTCATTGCTGGTCACAATTCAGAGGCACTCAAGATGATGCGGGCCTATTGGGGGGGCATGCTGAAGGCCGGAGCTGACACGTTCTGGGAAGCCTATGCGCCGGACAACCCGCGCGTAGCGCCGTATAACGACTTCCATGTGAACAGCTTCTGTCATGCATGGAGTTGCACGCCTTCCTATCTCTTGCGCAAATATGCGCGCCAGATTGGATGATCGGCCTCTGCATGATCATTATGTTGGGCGGGCGACCATGTTCCGCATGGTCATCGCGCAGGGCCGCAGCCTTATCCAACAGAGCGACGAGATCGAGCGGCTCGCCCATGCCAGGCTTGCCGAACATGGCGACTATCAACTGCTCCGCAAAATCCCTGGTATCGGCCCAGACCACGCGCTGCCCGAGATCGGCGTGTCGCCACCCCCCGCAGACACTGGCGCGTCACATCATCGAGATGTTGAGCACCCGGAACCGGCGGCCGGTAGCAAGCTGATTCGCGCAGTTATCCGCGGCAACGAAGGTGCAGCGAGCCCTGCGCCAGCGATCAAGCCGGCGAGCTTCGCCTTTGCGGCCGGATAAACCGCAGGCACACCTCCTACGCAAAGCCGTGTTAATTGTGCAATCTTGTGATTGTACATTATAGCTTAGCGCCGATAAGATTACGCATATCTGGAGAGATGACGCCCTTATCGACCGAAGCAGAATGCATGAATGGCAAGGGTTCGAACCGCTATAAATAAATGCCTTGGGAGGACAAGGATGACCCAGTGGCGCAAGATTTGCCTAGCGCCGGCGTCGGCCCGGCGCTGCCTGAGGGCAAAGCGCGTGCAGCGATGATGCAGGAGGCTTCTCCCTCGAACGGGGTGGTTGCGCATGGGACTGATTTGAAGGAGACCGACAATGGAGCGCGATAGCACAATAACGCGACGATCCCTGTTGACCGCGGCAGCCGCTGT
>Ga0207676_10004080_pt1 | contig 10296 bp, 10 predicted proteins | sample KBSSwiS72_FD_184307 | JGI IMG/M metagenome (GOLD analysis project Ga0207676, IMG submission 184307) | Switchgrass rhizosphere microbial communities from Kellogg Biological Station, Michigan, USA - KBS Switchgrass S7-2 (SPAdes) (version 2) | ecosystem: Host-associated > Plants > Roots >... | reverse complement strand
GGCGAACCGGACGCTTCCGAGCCCGGCGAGACCGGTCCGGCCGAAGGCGGACACTACCTACGTGAGCGCGTCACCTCTGGTGCAGCGCGCGCAAGCGTGAGATGTCGGTGGCGGAGAGACCGGACACGGAAGGAATATCCGTTCGCGCCTTCAGCTGACGCCGATAACGCGAAAAATATTCGACGATGTCGCCGCCGTAGCCGAAGAAATACATGATGTCGCGAAAGTCGGCGGTGTGGTCGAGACCGAGGGCGTGACCAAGCTCGTGGAGACACGTGAGATATACGATCGTGTCGCGCCACAGCGGGTCGCGCTTCGCGTGCAGCGACATCTCCAGCCCCAAGGCCTCCATATCAGCCCTGACGAAGACCGCCGCGCCGGGACGCCCCTTCACCGTGAGCCGGCGCATTTCGCCAAACGTATCGTCGTTCAGCGGCGTCCAGTACAGCCGCACCAGGGCGTCGTCTTCACCTGTCGGTTGCAGCGCGAACGCGCCCGCGGCGTCGTGGGCCCACGATTCGAACGCCCACTGCGCCAGCTGACGATCCTGAGGCACATAGCCGGTCCGCGGATCGCCGTCGGCAATGAAGTACGACAGCTGCCGGTCGTGGAACTGCACAGCGGGCGGCGCTGGGCGATTGGTGGCGAGCGCGGTCCACGCGACCACGGCGATCACAATCGCCGTGGCGACGGCCGTTTTCTCGAACGTGGTCGCGGGCATTCAAGAGAGAATATCCCATTCGAGAGGGGATAGAGATGAAGGCGATTCGAGTTCATCAACACGGCGGTCCCGAGGCGATGCAGCTCGAGGACCTGCCGCGGCCGGTCCCGGGTTCGAAGCAGGCGCTCGTGCGCATTGCCGTCGCCGGCGTCAATTTCATCGACATATATTTTCGAAGCGGCTTGTACAAAGCCGAGCAGCCGACGGCACTGGGGAACGAAGGCGCGGGAGTTGTCGAGGCGGTTGGGCCCGACGTCAGTGAAGTTGCCGTCGGCGATCGTGTCGCGTATGCAATGGCGCGAGGCGCCTACTCGGAATATGCGGTCGTGCCGTCAGCCATGCTCGTCAGGCTGCCGGACGCCATCAGTTTCGAGCAGGCCGCTGCCGCGATGCTGCAAGGCATGACGGCGCACTACCTCACGCGGTCGACGTTTCCGCTGAAAGACGGCGACGCCTGCCTGGTCCACGCCGCTGCCGGTGGCGCCGGACTCTTGATCGTGCAGATGGCCAAAGCCCTGGGCGCGCGCGTGTTTGGAACCGTGTCGACGGAAGCCAAGGCGCAGCTGGCGCGCGACAATGGCGCGGACGAAACCATTCGCTATACGGAACAGGATTTCGAACAGGAAGTGAAGCGCCTGACCGGCGGCCGCGGCGTGGATGTCGTCTACGATTCGGTGGGGAAAACGACCTTCGACAAAAGTCTCAACAGCCTGCGTCCACGCGGCATGCTCGTGCTGTTTGGATCCTCGAGCGGAGCCGTGCCGCCGTTCGATCCGCAGGCGCTCAACGGGAAGGGATCGCTCTTTCTCACAAGGCCGACTCTTGGCCACTACGTGCTGACGCGCGAGGAACTGCTGTGGCGCGCCGGCGACGTGCTGGGAGGCGTGGCGTCGGGCACGCTTCGTCTGCGCATCGACAACGTATTTCCGTTCGACCAGGCGGCAGAGGCACACCGCGCCCTCGAAAGCCGGGCGACGACAGGGAAGTTGTTGCTGAAAATTACGGACTAGCGACTGGCGACTAGCGACTGGCGACTTCTTTCATCCTCCTGACATCGCGCCGATGACGAGCAGTGGTTCGGCGCCCGTGGCGACTGCGCGGGGGAGCGACGTGTCGACCGGTTCGTGCGACCAGTCTTCCGCGCAGGCGTAAAACCGCACGAATGGCCGGCGCTCCTGCGTGACGTGATCGCGAATCGTGCCCCGCAGCATCGGGTAGTGCGCTTCGAGCGCATCGAGGACTGCCCGCAGGGTCGGCTCCCCGGCGACATCGACCGTCACCTCATGGCCCACCTGCGCGAGCGTCCGAAGGTGTTGTGGCAGTTCAACGCGAATCATGTGTCGTGTCCATACCGTGGGCACAAATCACGAAACCACGAAAGCCTTCGTGACCAGGGCCCCCTTCCATTATTAGGCACTCAGCGTCTGCACTTCGACTGACAGCACCGCCGGCAAATCGCGCACAATCGGCATCCAATGATCGCCGGCATCGGCAGACGCATACACCTGTCCGCCGGTGGTGCCGAAATACACGCCGCACGAGTCGAGCGAGTCCACCGCCATCGCGTCGCGCAGCACGTTGACATAACAGTCCTGCTGCGGCAGTCCGTTCGACAAGGGTTCCCAGTCGTTGCCACCGGTCTTGCTGCGGTAGACGCGAAGCCTGCCATCCGGCACGAAATGCTCCGAATCGCTCTTGATCGGGACGACGAAGATCGTTTCGGGCTCGTGGCTGTGGACGTCGATCACGAAGCCGAAATCGGTCGGCAGATTCCCGCTCACTTCGTGCCACGACTCGCCGCCGTTGTCGGTGCGCATCACGTCCCAGTGCTTCTGCATGAATACCACGTTTGGCCGCGAGCGGTGCATTGCCAGCCGGTGCACACAGTGGCCGACCTCGGCGGTTGGATTGGGAATCTGTGCCGACGTCAGGCCTTTGTTGATCGGCGTCCACGACTGCCCCCCATCGTCGGTCCGGAATGCGCCCGCGGCCGAGATCGCGATGAACATCCGTTTCGGATTCGTCGGGTCAATCAGAATTGTGTGCAGGCAGAGACCGCCCGCGCCGGGCTGCCACTGCCCGGCCGTTCGATGTTCGCGAAGCCCCTCGAGTTCTTCCCACGTCTGCGCGCCGTCGGTGGACTTGAAGATGGCCGCATCCTGGACGCCCGCGTAGATCGTGTCCGCGTCGGTCAATGACGGTTCGATGTGCCAGACCCGCGCAAATTCCCAGGGGTGCGGCGTTCCGTCGTACCAGAGGTGTGTGCCAGGCGTGCCGTGATACGCGAACTTGTTGCCCGCCGGCGCCCAGGTTTTTCCGCCGTCGTTCGAACGCTGCAGCACCTGGCCGAACCACGAGCTTGTCTGCGAGGCGTAGATGCGGTTGGGATCGGCAGGGGATCCTTTCAGGTGGTAGATCTCCCAGCCCGCAAAGTGCGGCCCGCTCACGTCCCAGTTCTTTCGCGCCCCATCTGATGTGAGGATGAATGCGCCTTTGCGCGTTCCGACCAGCACACGCACTCCGCTCATGTGTGTCTCTCCCTGTTGGCAGACCGGAAGGTCCGCACTCCGTGGGCCGGCTTGAAAGCCCGGCCTCTACAACCGCACTCGGTGGGCCGGCTTGAAAGCCGGCCCCTACAACCGCGCTCGGTGAGCGCGCTCCCGACGCTCGCTGAATATTGGTCGAACAGGAAGGTCCGGAATCGACAGCCGTCTAGATGTTCGCCCGCAGAAAATCGATCACCAGCTTTGCGACCTCGCCTGGCTGCTCCTGTTGGACCCAATGTCCTGCGCCGTCAACGAGATGCGTGCCCTTGTACTTGGTGCAGAGGGTGGGCAGGCGTTCGACGGCACCAGGGCTCTGGTAAACGCCCCAATCGCTCCTGCCGCCGATGAACATGGCCGGCACATCAATCGTGAGGCCCGCGAACGTCTGCGAATCGGTGTCTCCGGCGCCGGACCGGTAGCCGTTGAGCCCACCTTGAAAGCCAGTGCGGCCGAACTCTTCGCTATAGACCTTCAGTTCGGCGTCCGGCAGCCATTTATTGGCGCTGATCTCGGCAGCGCTGGGCATTTCGGCGGCGACGGTCTCGGCCATGCCTTTGTTGAGGTCCATCACGTAGTAGCGCGGCATCTTCGCCCACTCGACCGCTGTCCGGCCGGCCAGCGGCGCCGGATGGTTCTGTTTCCAGTCGGCGCTTTTCATGTGGTAGTAGGCGCGCAGGAACGCGTGAATGCCCTGCGACGGATGCCAGAGATTCTCGTTGGCTTCCCGAGTCGTGTAGTAACGCTGATAGTACTTCCGCGGCGGCGTGAGCGCGGCGAGATCGCGGTCCATGGTGTCGGGCGCGGGTGGCGTCGGAGCCGGACCATCAGCGGTGTTGAACGGAATCGACGGCGCTCCGCCAAATGGCGCGCTCATCATGGTGACCGACTGAAAAATGTCGGGCCTGGCGAGCGCACACCATCCTGCAAGCGGAGATCCCTGGTCATGCCCAACCACCGCGGCGACGTTGCGGTAGCCGAACGCAGCGACCAGCGCGACCATGTCGTGAATCTTGTTGAGCGTGCGGAACGGTCGCAGGTCGTCGTCGTACTTCACGTCCGCACCGGAGGTGCGTCCGTAACCCCGGACATCGGGGGCAATGACGTGGTAGCCGGCATTGGCGACTGGCATCATGATCTTCCGCCAGCTATACGCGAGTTCGGGGAAACCGTGAAGCATCAGGACCAGCGGCCTGCGGTCGGCTTCGAACCCGGCCTCGAGCACATGGAACCTGATGCCATTGACGTTGTTGACGATCCGGGAGCGGATGCCGCGCGGCAGGACCGCCGGGTCGAGCGGCTGCGCATCGACAGTTGTCGTTTGCTGAGCCGACCCGCGTGTCGCCAACGCGGCCGGTGCCAGAGCGGCGAGGCCCTGGATGATTTGTCTGCGGGTTACTTCCATGATCAGTCTTCCTTCCAGGGATTCGTCGCAAACACGGCGAATTCCGGCAGCATCACCCGGTGCGGCATATCCAGCAGGGCGAGAATCGTCTTGGCGAGATCCTCGCCGAACAATTTGTTGGGATTATTGCGTCCGGTTTTGCCGTCGAAATTGGTTTGCACTTCTGACGGGCAGACACAGGTGACACGGATACCGTGCGGCCTGAGTTCCGCCTGCCACGCCTGAGTAATTCCGCGCACTGCCCATTTGCTCGATCCGTAGGCGGTACCGCCGGGACCGCCTTTCATCCCCGACGTCGACGCGATATTCACGACGTCGCCGTCCTTCTGCGCTTTCATGAGCGGGACGATGCGATTGGTGATGTCCACCAGGCCGAACACATTGGTGTCGAAGACACGCTTCATGGCGTCGACGTCGAGCGCGCCGATCTCCGCCCGGTACGCAAATCCCGCGTTGTTGATCAGCACATCGACGCCGCCCATGTGATGCGAGCACGCGTCCACGGTTTTGGCGTTGTCCTGGCCGATGGACACATCAGCGTGGATCCCGTGCGCGCCGGTCTCGGCGGCGACCTGCTTGATGAGCGGTTCTTTCCGGCCGGTAAAGACGACCTGATGGCCGGCTGCCCGTGCGAGTTTGACCAGTGCGGCGCCGATGCCCTGGCTGCCGCCGGTGATGAGGAAGCGTTTGGTCTGCATATCAGTGCGCCAAATTATAGGCGGCGGCGCGGCACCGCTGAAGGAGTCGTGAGAAATAGCCGAGTACATGGATGAGGAGCGCAATACGAGCCTCGTCCTTCGACGAGCTCAGGATGACCCTGAGCATGGTCGGAGAGCGTCCGGTGAGTTGGCTCGCTCCGTGCAAGGACGATTGCCATGGATTCTGGGCTGGACTGGGGCTTCATCGTATTCCTCGGCACCATCATGTTCTTCGCGGCGCTTCATCAGTGGCCACCCGACGGCAAGCGTTGGCAGCGCGAGGAAATCACCGTAAAAGAGCAGGAAGCGGGGCAGCGACGGCGGGCGCACCGAGCCGAACGTGTCCGGTAAGTGATTACAGTGTGGGAGCGTAGCGCTCGAGCTTTTCGAAGTACCGCTACTTCTTCGGCGGCGTGTTGTAGTCCTTGTCGCTCACGGCTTCGAGCCAGTTGACCGTGCCTTCGTAGATCGTCAACTGCAGCGCGTCCTCGTCGGGCGCCGCGCCGTGCCAATGCTCGATGCCGGCGGCGGTCCACCACGGTTGTCCAGGCAGCATCTCGAGAACCGGCCCACCGCGCACCTGCGTGCGGCCTTTCCCTTTTTCGATCATCAACAGCTGGCCCCACGAATGGGTGTGCCAGTTGGAGCGGCTGCCTTTGGGGAAGAGCAGACGCTGCGTGCGGATGGCGGTTGCGTCCACACTCGACGGCGTGCCGCCGGTGAACGTGCTCTGACCGCCGCGTCCGGCGCCCGCGCCCGCGCCGCGTTGTGCCTGCGCATTCACACCAATACCGATCGCCCAGACGAGCAGGCCGACAACTACCACCGACGTCATCACTCTTGTTCGCGACATATTGCCCCTGAAAAGAGGGAACGCACAACGCGCAGAGTTCGCAGAGCCCAAAAGTCTCTCTGCGAGCTCCGCGGTCTCTGCGTTCCCTCTTCGTTATTTGGTTACGGTGACCGTGACGTTGTCGTACGCGAACAGCGATCCGTCGCTGGCCACGCCGCGCAGCACGTAGGTGCCGGGCTCGGTGAAGATCACGTCAGTCACGTAGCGGCCGCCCGGCGGCGGCTCCGGGATGATGTAGGGCGGCGACCATGCCGAGTTGGCGTAGGCGCGCGTATCCATCCACGTCTTCATCTGATCCGGCTTGAACGTGACGTCGGACGCTTTGCCCCGGAACACCATCCACGAAAAACGGAGGCCGGGTCCGCTCGAGGCGACCACGGAAACCGGCGGCCGATAAACGACGCTCGGGCTGTTGGCGGGAGCGCCGGCGCCCCGTCCAGCCGGAGCCGGAGGCATTTGCGCCTTTTTGTATCCTGGCGCGACCTTGCCGTCGCGTCGCGCTGGCAGGTTGTCGGGATCGCCGGCGATCGCGACGAGCGACAGCGGCTGGCCGACCTTCACGGTGCGCTTCTTGTCGCCTTCAACCTTCAACTCCGGCGGTTCGTTGGTACGGAGCTCGTCGGCCAGGCTGCCGTTGTCGCCGCCGACTTCGGTCGAGATCACCTGTTTGTCAATCTCGTAATCCGACTTCAACGAGGCGAAGGCCTTGCGGGTGACGCCATTCGCCGTCAGCGTCCAGGTGATCTCCTTGTTCGTGAAATCTTTTGGCACCTGAAACGTAAACAGGAATGGATTCCGCCGCGGATAGAAGTGCGTGGGTTGCCCGCGATCGGGATCGCCCGGCTCGAAGCGATTGTCAGGACCCACGGGAATATCGAATTCCTGCAGCCAGTTCGTATTCATGTAGCCGAAGTACAGCGTGTATGAACCGTCAGGGTTCTGCATCCATCCTTCGTAAGCAGGTTCGAGCGGCTGCCCGGAGGAGTACGCGAAGCGGGTCTGCGCGCTCGCGGCGCTCACTGTGAGGAGCGCCACAACCACGGCGACCAGTAGCTGTCGCGACGTCGCTCGGAGCCGCTCGAAACCCGACACCACCTGTCTCGCCGAAGCTCGGAAGTCGCACATCGAGCGGAGGCGGATCACTATTGATTTCCTCCCTGCTGTTGTTGCGTCGTGCGTGCCGGCGGCGTCACGACCGGCGGCGCCCAGCACAGCGGGCATCCGATGTCGTAGTCGTTGCGCGTCTTCATCAGCTCGCGCCGATGGGCCATTTCTGCCTGGAACTGTTCCTCGGTCATCGTCACCGAATAGCCAAGGTCGATGAACATGTTCGCGATCGATCGTCGTCCGCCACCGGCCCAGTTACGCGGGTCGGCCGGATTCTTGTTCGCCGGCGTCGTGTCGAGGAATCCGATGAGATGCAGAATCGTGCCCTTCGGCAGGATCGGCGCCGCATCGTCTTCGTAGATGTACTGCTTCACCCAGTTGTGGTCGTAGCCGACGCAGGTGAGCTGCTGGACGTTCATGCCCCAGATCGCTTCGAGGCACATCCGGGTGCCCGGCGCGTGCAGGTGCGGCTCGAACGCGATGATTTTGGTGTGTTCGGTGAGCGTCGCGTAGGCATGCACCTGCTGGCCCGCTTCATTCGGCTTCACATCGAGATCGTTGCCGTTGCCGAGCAGCGTGCCCGAGCGCTTGTATTTCGGCTGGTAGCCCTTCGGGAAGAACTTGAAGCCGAACTCGAGATGCGCCTTGGTGTCGTGGCCGTTGGCGTGAATGTGTCCCGCGCTCAGGTCCAACGACGAATTGGCGGCGAGCAGCCGTCCGGCCGCTTCCGGGAATTGGTCGGCGTTGCGACCGATCTCGTGAATCGGCCAGCTGGTCCCGCCTTCGCGCTGTCCGGGGACGACGCTCTGATACGTCATGTGATGGAAGACGTAACGGCCGCCGACGGTCTTGGCCCCTTCGTTGCGCGGGATGTTGTTGACCTCGCGCACTTCAACCGAGGACACCCAGCGATCTTCGGAGAGGCCGGTCGGCACCAGGCCGTTTGATCCCCACTTGTCGGGGGCCACCGCCGGCACGAAGACTTCCGGCGATTTCACGATCAGGTCGGGTTTGCCAAGTGTCCAGCCGTCTTCCTGGAGCACGGCCGCTTTCGCCGCCGGCATGTCGGCGGGGTTGCCGCGCGCGGCGCCGCTGTCGGCCCACTTCGCGATCTTCGCGATTTCGACGTCGCTCAGCGACGGATCGCCCTTGTAGCGCTGAATGCCGATGTTCTTCTCGACGAACCACGGCGGCATGACGCCGGCATGGGGTCCCACCGAAGTGCGCGCTTTCATCGCACGGGCCCACGGCCGCGCGTCTTCGTAGGTGATGAGCGACATCGGCGCGCCGCCGTCAGGGTTGTGACACGTCTGACAGCTGCGTTGGAGGATCGGCGCGATGTCCTTCGTGAACGTTACTTCGCTCTGCGCCGCCGTGGACTGCTGGGCGGCGGGTACGACCGGTGCAAGCATCACGGCAACGGCCGGAATGAGCCAGAGCCTCGCGTTCATGTCATGTACTCCTTGGTCCACCTCTTGCGGAAGGCGGACAAACTCCCCAAAAGAGTAGCACCTCGGAGACGGGATTGATCGGTGATTTTAGGCGGCGGAACGCCCTGAAGGGCGTTCCCTACAAGCATTTAGACGGTCGAGGACGGCTTTCAAGCCGTCCCGATCCGACAATGAAACCGTAGGGGACGGCTTTCAAGCTGTCCCGATCCGACCTTGAAACCGTAGGGGACGGCTTTCAAGCCGTCCCGACCTGGCGACGTGTTACTGCACGTCGAACGCGAGCAGAACGTTCCCGGCTCGGCCCAGATGATCGCCGTACCCGGCGTTGAGGTAGAGCATGCCGCCGGCAATCGTGGGCCCTGGGCCCTGGATTGAGCCGCCGGTGGCCCTGATGCCGTTCAGCGTCAAGAACTCGCGGTTGGTGTCGAAGCTCCAGAGGATCGATCCGTCTTTCGTCGAAAAGGCGCGCAGCGATCCGTCGTTCGATCCGGAGAACAGCACGCCAGGAATCAGCGACGGCGCGGAAATCAGCGCGGCGTTGCAGGTCGGGCCGGTCTTACAGGTTACCGGCAGCGGCGGCTGATACCATGCGCGCTCGCCGGTCGCCAGTTTCACCGCATGCAGACCGCCCGGCGTCGGCGTGCGGATGTCTGAAACCGGAAAGTACGCCAGCTCCTGATCGACCGCGGCGCCCCACTGAATGCCGCCCCAGATCGATCCCTGCCCGGCGCGGTACTCCCACAGCACGGCGCCCTGGCGGTCGGGATCGAGCCCGAATGCCATTCCCGATTTCTGACCGACGACGAGAATGTCCTTGCCCGATGCCATCGTCGTCAGCATCGGCGGCGTACCGAAGTCGAAGTCGGGTCCGGCCTTCTCGCCGCAGTTCGCCGTGCCGGGGCGGCACCCGAAGACGTCGCCCTTGGTGATCTGCTTCGACCACTTCACCGTGCCGGTCTCGAGATCGAAGGCGACGATCGAATCCGCCGTTGGCTGCTCGGGAGCGCTGTAGGTGTTGCCCGTGCCGACATAGACGACGTTGCGTTTGACGTCGATGGTGGGCGCGGACCAGATGCCGACGCCCGATGGGCCCCAGAGCGTCGATCCCGTCGGTGTTTTTCCGAGCGCCTGTGCCGGCGGCACGGTGAAGTATTGCCAGACCACGTCGCCAGTCCCGGCATCGAGCGCGACGAGACTGCCGCGGAATGTGCAGCATTCATACCCCTGCTGGCTCGCGGCGGTTTCTTCGAGCGACGACACCGGCACGTAGAGGCGGCCCTTGTAGAGCGTCGGCGTCCCGGTGACGCGCGCGTACGGATGATCGCTGACGCGGCGGGACCAGAGCTGGCGGCCGGTTTCGATGTCGAGGGAGTAGACGTTCGAGCCGGTGTCGCCGAAGAACACCGTGCCACGCGGTTGTGCGCCGACCGTGACTGCGGTGCGGACACCGGCCTTGGCCGTGAACGTCCAGAGCACGCAGCCGGTTTTGGCTTCGAGGGCGTAGATCGTCCCGTTCTG
>Ga0207676_10004077_pt1 | contig 10298 bp, 7 predicted proteins | sample KBSSwiS72_FD_184307 | JGI IMG/M metagenome (GOLD analysis project Ga0207676, IMG submission 184307) | Switchgrass rhizosphere microbial communities from Kellogg Biological Station, Michigan, USA - KBS Switchgrass S7-2 (SPAdes) (version 2) | ecosystem: Host-associated > Plants > Roots >... | reverse complement strand
CCCCAGCGGAGGCCATAGCCGTCCCGGACGGTCGAAGGCAAGAGCCCGATCGCGGGCCACATCAGCCACTCATAGGCTGCCGCCGGGATCGCGTCGAGGCGGGCTGCGAGATCCCCGAGCCATGGCCGCGCCGCCGGCCCGAGCGGCGGTCGGAGGATCGTCCCGGCCAGCTCCCGGGCTGTGTCGGAGACAACGATCGGGCCACCGGGCGCGAGCATCCGGCCGAGATACGCCTCGAACGCATCGATATCCGCCGGCAGGAGGTCCGGCGGGATCCCGAACGCCCGTCCAACGGGGATCGTCTCCTCGTAGTACCGGGCGCGCCGGTCGGCCGAGAGCGGCTCGATCCAGGCCTCGTAGACGGCGATCGTCGAATCCACGAGCGTCGCGTGGACCCAGAGCGACAGGTCGGGGTCGCGGGCCTGATAGCGCGCGCCGGTCACCTCGCGGTGCAGCTGGTTCAGGCGCCGGATCTCACCGCGTGCCGCGTCCGCGGTCCCGTACACGATCCGGAGGTACGAGCGCAGCGTGCCGGCCAGGCGCGACCACGGATCGGCCTGGAAGTCCGAGTGATCGGCGACGCCCTCGGCGACGAGCGGATGGGCGATCTGGAGGAGGAGCGCCCGGGGCCCGGCCCCGAGCAGGAGCATCGATTCGCGGTTCAGCCGCCAGGCCTCGCTCCCGGGGCCGTACAGGCCCCCGTCGACGATCCGGCTCGAGGCGGCGAAGCCCTCAGCGATCTCCGGGTCGGCGGCCGACCACCCACCAGGCTGCCGGGAAGGCGGCCGCGGCGAAGGCCAGCTTCACGACATCCCCGGGGATGAACGGGTAGAGCCCCTCCTGGAGCGTCGTGGCCGCATCGACGTGGGCAACGTATGCGAGCCACGGCAGGCCGAACGCGTAGATGAGGGCGCTGCCGATGAGCATCGCTCCGACGGCGCCGATCAGGTTGCGATCCCAGCCAAGCTCGGCGAGACGGCCGATGAGGGCGGCGGCGGCGATGAACCCGATGAGGTAGCCGCCGGTCGCGCCGGTGAGGATCTCGATGCCGTGCGAACCGTGCGCGAAGACCGGCAGGCCGACGGTCCCGACGAGCAGGTACAGCACCGTTGCGGCGATGCCGCGCCGGAATCCGAGGGCGCCTGCCGAGAGGAGCACGCCGAATGTCTGGCCGGTGATCGGAACGGGGCTGCCGGGAACGGGGATGACGACCTGCGCCGCGAGGGCGATGAGGATCGTGCCGGCGAGGATGAGGGCAATGTGCCGGGCCCGGGTGGTCATCCGCTCCGAGAGCCGGATGGGGACGAGGAAGTCACCGATCGTGATGCCGCGCTCCTGGGCGGGCAGGCGGTCGATGCTTGGCAGCCGGTCGATTCCCGGCAAGCCGATCGTCATCCGTGGTCTCCTCGCGGGGCCCACCGTCAGGGCGGGGCGAGTCTAGCAGAGGCCCCCTACTCGAACTGGAGGGCGGAGACGATCGTGACGCGCGACGCGAGGCGGGCCGGATAGACCGCGGCAATGACGGGGAGTACGAGGCCGAGGGCCGCGGCGAGCTCGATCGGGACCCATGGGATGCCCGCCACCGGCCCGAGCCCGCCACCGAGGGCGAGCAGGACGACGCCCACGGCCAGACCGGCGCCGGAGCCGAGCAGGACCCCGATGATGCCGAGCACGAAGGCCTCGACGAGGATCATCCGGATCGCCTGGCGACGCGTCATCCCGATCGCCCGGAGGACGCCGAGCTCGCGGATGCGCTCGACGACGCTCATCGTCAGCGTGTTCACGATCCCGAGGCCGGCGACGATGACCGCGACGATCGCGAGGGCGTCGAACACTCCGAAGACGCGAGCCAGGGCCTCGGCGATCGCGCCTTGGATCTGCTCGATCGGGCTCGCCTGGAGGGCGTACGTCTCGGCGGTGGTGGCGAGGGCGTCGCGGGCGACTGGCGCCGCGCCGGGCTGGAACCGGACCGCGAACGCATCGGCGCCGGTCACCCCGAAGGATTCGGTTGCGTCCTTCCAGCCCACGAGGACCGCCTCGCCGCTGGAGCCCGGGATCGACCGCGCGACGATCGCCGCGATCTGCAGGTCGACGTGATGCCCGGCCCCGAGGGCCACGGTCATCGTGTCTCCGGCGTGGAGGCCGAGGCGACCCGCCACGGCGGCCGGGACGATGACCGAACCGCCGGCATCGAGCGCGTTCAGGGCCTTGATCCGATCGCCGTCCGTCACGGTCAGGCGGCCGTCGGCCAGCATGTCGGCGCCGACGACGGCGACCGCGTCGAGGCGATGGCCGCGGAAGGCGAGATCGAACGAGGCAATGGGCGTGACGGTGGCGACACCCGGCACCTCGGCGAGGGCCTCCTCGATGCCTTCGTCGGGGCCGACCGGCCGGATCGAGCTCACGACCTCGTCGCCGGGGACCACGTCGTTCAGCCAGGCGAATGCCGAGGCCCGCGCCGCCTGGGCCGACCAGCCAAGCGCGACGATCATCGCGAGCCCGACCACGAGCGAGCCGAGGGTCAGGGCGGTCCGGCTTCGGTCGCGGGCGAGGGAGCCGCGGGCGAGCCGCTCCTCGAGCCGGAAGATGAGCGCGACGGGCAGCCCGAGGACGCGAGCGAGGGGCCGCATGAGGAGCGGCGAGAGCATCGTCGCGAGCAGCAGGACGAAGTAGACCGCGAGCGCGCGCTGGGCCCCGGTGGTGGCGAGGGCAGGCGGCCAGGCGAGGAGTGCCAGGGCCGCGACCACGATGAAGATCGCGGCGATCCAGCCGAAGCGCTCGCGACTCACCGCGGGCAGGTCGAACTTCGCGCGAAGGGCCTCGACCGGCGAGATGCGAGCGGCCCGGACGGCCGGCTCGATGGCGGCGAGGATCGTGATGGCCACGCCGATCGTGGCGGCCACGGCGGAGCCGGCGGGATCGATGCCGGGAACCGTCGCGACGAGGTTCGTGGCGGCGCTCACCGCGTCGGCCATCCCGAGGGCCAGGGCCGTCCCGAAGAGCAGCCCGATCCCCGAACCGAGGATCCCGAGGACGAGCGCACCGGTGAAGACGAAGCGGGCGACCTGGCTGCGGGTCGCGCCGGCGGCTCGCAGGAGGCCGACCTCGCGAGCCCGCTCGCCGACGGTCATCGAGAGCGTGTTGACGATGAGGAACGCGCCGACGAACAGGACCACGGCCGCGACGAGCGACGCGGTCGCCTGGAAGTCGGCCGACGAGGCCCGCAGGCTCGTCGCGATTTCCAGTGGCGAGGCGAGAACGTACGGCTCGGTCATCCGCTGAGCCAGCTGCTCCGAGACGTCGTTGACGGCAGCACCATTCGCGATCTGGAGATCGACGCGGGTGGCGCCGCTCAGGTTGAATGCCTGTTTGGCGATGTCGATCGGCACGATCACGGTGCGTCCGGGGCCGCCGAGGGGTCCGAGGCCCTGGACGATCCCGATGACTCGGAGCTGCTGCGGGACGGGGCCCTGGATCGTCAGCTGGCTGCCCAGCCCGTAGCCATCCTGGGCCGCGAGTCGCTCGCTCACGAGCGCGACGGCCTCGTTCGTGCCGGCCAAGCCCTGCCCGGCGACGACCGGGAGGTCGTGGAGCTGCACGTACGACGCCGGGTCGATCCCGAGGACCGTGACAGCGTCGGCGGTGCCGCCGGCGGGCCGGCCCAGGAGGAATGTCTTGTGCTCGATGACCGAGGCGGTCGTCGCCACGCCGTCCGTCTGGGCAATCGTCTGGACGGCCTCATCGGACAACCCGGCGTCGAGGAACGCGGAGACACGCAGGTCGGCCCGGCCGACGAGGTCGTGGACCGTGCGCTCGATCGACGCGTCGAGCGCGGCACTCAACGTCAACGAGGCGGACAGGACCCCGACACCGAGCGCGATCCCGATGATCGTCAGGAGTGAGCGGAGCGGCCGGGCGAGGACGGCCCGCCACGCGAGGCGGTCGATGCCCATCGGGTTACAGGCCGATCTGGGAGAGTCGCGCGATCAGCGGCGCCGCGGAATGGTCGAGGCGCCGGCCGAGGACGATCTCGTCGCTGATGCGGCCCTCGCCGATGACCAGCACGCGGTCGGCATATGCCGCGGCCCGCGCATCGTGGGTGACGAGGACGATCGTCTGGCCGTCACCGTCGCACGACTTCCAGAGTGCGTGCAGCAGCTCGCCACCAGTCGTGTAGTCGAGGTTGCCCGTCGGCTCGTCGGCGAGGAGGATCGAGGGTCGCGTCACGAGCGCCCGGGCGACCGCGACACGCTGCTGCTCGCCGGTCGACAGCTGGTCCGGGCGGTGCTTCTCCTTGCCGGTCAGCTCGACGAGCTCGATCGCCTGGCGGACGCGCTCCTTGAGCTCCCCCCGGTTCGGATTCGTGCCGGCGATCGTGAACGGCAAGCCGACGTTCTCGCGAACGTCAAGGAGCGGGATGAGGTTGAACGCCTGGAAGACGAAGCCCGTTCGATCGCGGCGGAGCTTCGACGCCTGCCCATCGGAGAGCTTCGCGAGATCGCGGCCCTCGAAGACCACGGAGCCGGTCGTCGGCCGGTCGAGGCCGCCGAGCATCTGGAGCAGCGTGCTCTTGCCGGATCCCGACGGGCCCATGAGCGCGACGAACTCGCCGGCGCCGACGGAGAGCGATACGCCGCGAAGGGCGTCGACCTGCTGGTTGCCGAGGTCGTAGACCTTCGTCACGTCGTGAGCCTCGAGGATGGGCTGCATCGGGTCTCCGTTGTATCGGGGCGTTGTCTGCGATCGGACCGCGGCCGCGCTGGCCGGGGCGGCCGCGCCGGCGGAACGGTCTACGGTCGTGGTGAACGATACGTGGGCGTCGGGGCGCCCTGGCACCCGCGACATCACGGACCGAAGTAGGCCGACACCACGTCGCCGACGATCGTGTCCAGCAGGTTGAGGTTCGGGACCTCGTCGACCACGGCGAGACCAGTGCCGGCGTTGGCCGAGGGCCCGGTGTCGGGCGTGGCCTCGGGCGTCGGCGTCGACATCGCCTCGGGGCCCGGCGGCGTGCCGAGATCGACCCCGACCATGACCGGCCAGAACTTCCAGGCGAGCGCGCCGTGCTGCTCCGCCGCGTCGAGCGTGTCGGGTGTCGGTGTGGGCACCGGCGTCGGGATCGGCGTCGCGACCGGGGCCGGCGTGATCTTCGGTGCGCTCGTGGGCCTCGGTGTCGGCCGGGGCGTGGGCTTCGGGGTCGGTTTGGGGGTCGGTTTGGGGGTCGGCTTCGGGGTCGCCGTCGGCGACGTCGAGCACTTGTCGGCGAAGACCATCACGAACACGTGGTAGTAGACGGACGACGAGTTGCTGCCCTTGTAGGCGCCGACCCCGATGTGGTCGTAGGTCGAGCCGAGGATGTTCGCCCGGTGGCTCGACGAGTTCATGAACCAGGTGAACTGCCACTGGGTCGTCTGGGTGTCGCCGTAGTTGTTGTAGCCGAGGTTCTCGCCAGCGACCTTGTAGCAATAGCCCAGGGCCTGCAGCATCGTGAAGGCGGTCTTGCCGTCCTTCTGCGTGTGATACGGGTACTGGTTGTCGTAGATGTACTTGGCCCGCTTCTCGGCGACGCTGCGGAGCGTGGCGTCCTCGATGAGCGATCCGAGGCCGTTCGATGCCCGGGCCTGGTTCGTCAGCGTGATCATGTGGTCTTCTTCGGTCGACGAGAACGTCAGGCCGTCCCACGCCGAGACGAGGCCGGTGTTGACGGCGAGCATTGCCAGGGCCATGAGGGCGGCCAGGGGGCCGAGGAGGCCTCGGCGGCGCAGGCCTGTGACGCTGCGGATCGGTCGATTTGGGTACATGCGGCTCCCGCGAGTGGCGGCCGGAGCACCCATGCGGGCGAGCTACGGCGATGAGTTCGCGGTCAACGTAGGCCCCCATCGCCCGTCGGCCTGCGGCTCCATGGTCCCGACCGCACGGTCCGGGAGTACCACGACCCGCTCTCAACCGCACCAGACCGCACCGCTCCGACCAGCCGCGCGGTCACGCTAGACTGTGCGGCCGCGACCCCGAGCGTCGCCCCGTGGTGGCCTTAGCTCAACAGGCAGAGCAGCGGATTGTGGATCCGCAGGTTATGGGTTCGACCCCCATAGGCCACCCCAACTCCGACGGTCACGATCAAGTGGACGGCCCGTCGATCGGGACCTGGAGCTCCGTCAGGAGATCGGCCGAGCGGTCGACGACGAACGGCGCCGGAACGCGAAGCTCGGACTCGGCGCCGAACTGGAGATACAGGACGCGGCTCGCCGAGCCGGTTCGCAGGCCGGCCGCGGCGATCCACGCGTCGAGGTCCGCGCGCGTCCGCTCGATCGTCGCGTAGCTCCCGTGATGGAGCGCCGTGGCGGCCCGAATCGCGGGCAGACGGCGCGTCGCGAGACCGGGCGCCGCGCGCCGAACCGGGACGAAGACCTCGATCGCGGCGAGATCGAGGTCACCGCCGACGAGGCTGCCGGGCGGTCGCGGCGCGCGCACGCCGGCGTCGCGGATCCGGGCCTCCAGCTCGTAGAACGCGCGGCCCTCGTCGCCGCCGGCCGTCGCCACGTCGAGCGTCGCCACGAGCTCGGACGGCACGGTTCGAACCACGACGTCGACCGTGGCGCTCGCGATCGAGATCCCCAGGGACGCGAGCCGGCGATCCAGCTCGGCGCGGGCCGCTTCGAGGGCCGCGAGCCGGCGCTGGAGCACCGTCTGCAGGTCGGCCCGCTCCTCCACGAGCGCGCGGATCTCGTCGAGCCCGACACCGAGATCCCGGAGTGCGGCGATCCGGCGGAGCTCCGGGAGCTGGGCCGGCGAGTACATCCGGTAGCCGCTCGCCCGGTCGACCCACGCCGGCCGGAACACGCCGCCGGCGTCGTAGTCGCGCAGGACCTTCGACGAGAGGCCGCTCAGGCGGGCGAACGCGCCGATCCTGAACACCCGCGCAGCGTAGCCGATCTTGGGCTTGACATTCACCGCGGGTGAAGGTTCACGATCGGCGAATGAACCACCACCCCATTCGGATCGCGGCCCAGATCCATCCCCAGCATGGCGACTACCCGGCGATGCGCGACGCGGTCGTCCAGGCCGAGGCCATGGGCTACGACATCGCCTACACGTGGGACCACTTCTTCCCGCTGTACGGCGGTGGGGACACCCACCTGGAGGCCTGGAGCCTCCTCGCCGGCTGGGCCGAGGCGACCCGGACGATCGATATCGGCCCGCTCGTCGCGTGCAACTCGTACCGCAATCCGAACCTGCTCGCCGACATGGCCCGGACGGTCGACCGCATCAGCGGCGGCCGGGTCGTCCTCGGCCTCGGATCGGGCTGGTTCCGACGGGACTACGACGAGTACGGGTACGAGTTCGGCACGCGTGGCTCGCGCCTGACCGCGCTCGGCGAGAACCTGCCGATCATCCGCCGCCGCCTCGAGCGCCTGGATCCACCGCCCCATCGGCCCATGCCGATTCTCATCGCCGGCACCGGCGAGCAGCGAACGCTGCGGCTCGTCGCCGAGCATGCCGACGCCTGGCACGCGGCGTTTCCCGAGCAGCCCGCGGAGCTCGCCCCCAAGGTCGACGCGCTGCTTGGCTGGTGCGAACGCCTCGGGCGGGACCCCGCGACGATCGAGTGGGGGCTCGGGGTCGAGCCGGAGGATCTGGATCGGTTCCTCGACGACGACGCGGATACGTATCTCGCGATGGGCTTCCGCCAGTTCACGCTCGGCTTCAACGGCCCGAGCTGGACGGTGGCCGCCGGCGCGCGCTGGCTGGCCTGGCGCGACGAGCGGAATCGCTCGCCCGCCGCGTCCGTGGAATCCGCTACGGCGTGAGCGTCACCGGGTAGTCGACGACGTGCTGGCGGGCGCCGCCCTGCTCCGACGTGTCGTAGACCCGCAGCGTGCCGGCCTGCGCTGTCGCGATCGTGACCGGGATGGTCACGTCGAACGTGCCCCAGCAACCGGTCCCGCAGCTGGCATGGACGGGTTGGTCGCCCAGCGAATGGCCCGTGGCGTCGAGGATCTCGACGTGGAACTGGCCCTCGAAGACGTTCGCGAGCCCGGTGATCCTGGCGGGACTGGTGAGGTCGCCACCCCACGCCGGCTGGTCGACCCAGATCGCGGGCAGGAGATCCGTGTAGTCGGCTCGGGTGAACGTGCCGATGAACGCGGTCTTCGGGGGCACCCCGTCAAGAAGGAATCGAACCCCCGTGATCGTCGGGAACTGGGTCAGCGTGTATACGACCTGCGCGAACCGGCCCCGAACGTCGAGGTCGCTGCCAACCGCGAAGTCGGCCGAGACGTTGGCGGTCGCGACGCCGGCGTCAATGCTGAGGCCGAGCGATCGCATGCCCGTGGTGATCGACGTGTACATCGCCGGGTCGGCGCCGAGCTCCTGCGGGTTCGGGCCCGCGAACAAGGCCGACATCGCCGCGGCACCAACGGCCAGGGTCTGCGGCACCTCGCGCAGCACCGGCACGAGGCCGCCGTCGCCGGTATGGCTCCCGAGCACGAAGTAGGCCCGGACCGTGGTCGTCGCGGCTGACGAGGCGCCGGGGGTCGCGGCCGGGGAGGTCGCGTCGGTCGGTCCAGGGGTGACGGACGCGCTGCCACCCGGGGTCGGCTGGGCGGATGGCGCCAGGCTCGTCGTTGGACTGCAGGCAGCCAGCCCGAGGAGCGCGAGCAGCATCAGGATCGGTCGGGAGCGAAGCATCGGGTACCTCTGCACGGCCGGCTGGCGAGCGGTCCGGCGACGCCGCGCGCGGTCCCAGTAGAGGAATCTCAGCCGTTCGGGTTGCGAGATCGTAACCCGGCAGCGAAACACCGCCCCTAGAGTCGCGTCTCATGCAGACGAACGAGTGGACGTGACCGAGACGCGCATCGATCAACCAGGGGCGATCGCCGACGCCGGCCAGGCCGGCGCCGCGGTCGCCCCCAACCGCCGCGGGCCGACGCCCGGCGTCGCGGCGATCCTGTCGCTCCTGTTCCCGGGACTCGGCCAGATCCTCAACGGCGCGATCCGGCGCGGATTCTTCATCGCGCTCCCGACGCTCATCCTCATCGGCGCGATCGGCATGGCCATCTCAGGCGGCACGCATGCGCTGCTGGCAACCCTCGTGCAGCCCTCCGTCGTGTTCGCCGTCCTCGTCATCAATCTCGTCTACGGCGTCTACCACCTGGTCGCCATCGGCGACGCCTTCTGGATCGCCCGGGGGCGCGGATCGAGGCCCGCGTCGACGGGTCGCTCGGTCGGGTTCCTCGCTCTCGCGCTCACCGCCGCGCTGGGGCTCCATGGCCTGATCGGCTCGGTCGGCCTGGACGCGTATTCGACGGTCTCGACGGTGTTCGTCCCACCGGGCGGTGGCTACACGATCCCGACCGCCGGCTTCGGGCCGGAGACCGCGCCTCCCGGCGGTCTCCTCGACGAGCCGACGCCGACGCCCGGTCCGGCCTGGTCGGCGGACGGGCGGCTGAACCTCCTGCTCATCGGTGGCGACGCGGGCCCCGGCCGGACGCTGCTCCGGACCGACACGATGATCCTCCTGAGCGTCGATGTCGCGACCGGCCGGGCCGCGATGTTCGGGATTCCGCGCAACCTCCTGAACGCGCCGCTCGCGCCGGAGGATGCCAAAGCCTTCAAGGACGGCAAGTTCCCCGGCCTCCTGAACGCCCTCTATGTCTATGCCTACATGCATCCCAAGGACTTCCCCGATGGCGGCTGCGAGCCGTCCGACTCCGACGCCTGTGGCGCGACGCGTGGCTTCAGGGCCATCACGGGCTCGATCCAGCAGCTGACCGGCGTCCCCCTCGACGGCGCGGTCGTCGTGAACCTGAATGGCTTCGTCGACCTCGTCGACGCGATCGGCGGCCTGTGGATCAACACCGAACACGTCTACGACACGGCCTACCCGCTGGAGAACGGGAACGGCTACGTGACGATCAACATCAAGGCCGGCTGCCAGCACCTGAGCGGTCACCTGGCGCTCGCCTACGCCCGGTCGCGCCACCAGGACTCCGACTACGGCCGGATGGGCCGTCAGCAGCAGGTCCTCATCGCCCTGCTCCACAACATCGACCCGCTCTCGCTCCTGCCGAAGGTCCCCGACCTCCTCGAGATCGCGAAGAACAACCTGACCCTCGCGATCCCGGCCGCCGACATCGGCAGCCTCGCGGCGCTCGCCTCGCAGGTCGATCCCGATTCGATCCAGCGGCTCGAGTTCGCGCCGCCGACCTTCCGCGAGTTCCTCACGGACAAGGAGGTCCTGCGCATCCAGACCATGGTCCGGACGGTCTTCGCGACGCCGAGCCCGAGCCCGAGTCCCA
>Ga0207676_10004075_pt1 | contig 10302 bp, 5 predicted proteins | sample KBSSwiS72_FD_184307 | JGI IMG/M metagenome (GOLD analysis project Ga0207676, IMG submission 184307) | Switchgrass rhizosphere microbial communities from Kellogg Biological Station, Michigan, USA - KBS Switchgrass S7-2 (SPAdes) (version 2) | ecosystem: Host-associated > Plants > Roots >... | reverse complement strand
GCAAAAGTCCGTTGAAATGGCCTTTTCAGGGCTTTATAAACATTTGTGGAAACTGGAATAATAAAATAAGTTATAAAATTTGGTACGGAAGCCAGAATCCTTATTTTTGCACTCCCAAAAAAGGGATGATTCCGTAGCTCAGTTGGTAGAGCAATACACTTTTAATGTATGGGTCCTGGGTCCGAGTCCCAGCGGGATCACCAATCTTTCTCAGGCCATTGATTATCAATGGCCTTTTTATTTGTTCGACGGGCTGGATCAACTTCGTTGCATCCCTTGCGTATATAGATTTTCATCACTTCTTAATATGTCCTTACAATAAGGTGTTTAGCAATACTTCTGCTGTTTATAATTTACACATATTTGACTTATATGGTGAAAAAGCAGATCAATTTTTGCCAGCGTGCCAATAGCTGCTCATCAAACATTTTTTCAAATTTTGTAATTGCAAAACAAAGCGACTGTGGAAACAGTCGCTTTGTTACACTAAAACCAACATTACATTTAAAATTCAACAACTGCAGATTTCTTCCGGAACATTTCAAATAATAACGGGCGCCGTTAAAAACCCCGTTCTTTTAAAAGTGGAGAATCTGCGACGTTCAAATAATCTATCATGCACAAGGGTAGTAAGGTGCCAGGATTGTATAAAAGCCCCTGTATAAAACAAGCGCTTTTTCCATCGTCAAAAATTTACGGGATATATGATTTTAAAAACGGGCTGCCTGGTTCCCGGACAGGTTAATTATACAAAGGCCGGTACTACGCTGCAATTATACAGCGTAGTATCTCTCTGGCGGAAGGTTTTATTGTATATACGCAACTTATTGAAACAACCGCATGTTGTCCCGAAGGCTGATCGATCATCCTGAAATACATTGCATAAATATCCGGGTACCGTTCTTAAAGAACTTCATGAATTTAGTATATTCATATAGCCGGGGCCTGAAGGTTTCAGTAATTGATTGCCTGCATCAGTTATTTAAGCTGTTCCTTGTTTTTTCTTTCGCTTTCCGGGCAATGCAGGGCGGGATTCATTTATCCGGCAATATTAACAATCACCATGGCTGCAAGCTACCATTGATTGCATTTAAATTCGTTACATTATTTAAAGGCAATCTTACACAATTCACACCTGGATAACATGTCGTTAAGGATAAGCATGTTTGCAATGTGTGAATTATGTAAATTTTTGAAAGATATATGTAACAATAATCCAGATAATAAGAAGTAGTTGAGAAGCACGACTTCCATTAAACCCGGTATTTGCTGCAAATGCGATAAACAGCTGTCAAATGCTGAAGCCGAAAATCGAAACGCATGCTGCGTGACGGGACCGATAAAAAGGGGAACAACATCCACTTCAGTATTTGAAGAGATGGAAGAAGGTTGTTTATTTATTTCTTTTGCTGAAATTTTGCCATTGATTTTTCCGGGGCGCGGAAAAGAATTGGCTATTATGATTTCAAAAGCCAGGTTTCGTGAAAAGATGTTTGACAGTTAGCACCAGCCGGTATACTTTTAAAAAGTTACAACATACCGGCACATCAACAACCATCACTGCCGCTTCACATCACTCTGATAATACTTCCAGCCCAAGGTGATAGCCAATATCGATATATTTAATGATTTTTCGATCAGGATGTCCATTGGGGTCTTCTTTACCGGACTTTACAACAATCTCAAAGTAATGCAGGTCGGTTTTTACTACCAGGTAGATTTGTTCCCTGTAAGAGAGATTGGAAGCGGATGGCTGATACCTGATTGAGTCGCCCGGGGCTACGTTTTCACCCGGAAGTATGGTTTTCCACATAGTCAAAGTATTGGTATGGATTAAAATAGGATATACAGAAGGGGCAAATATTATACCATGGTTTGATACAAAGGCATGAATTTATACTAGGGAAATATACCTGAAATACTGTTGCGGATGCCGCAGTTTTTGAGTGGATTAATGTGCACTTCAGGTTGCCGATCAACTGTAAATTTGTTTCGCACGATTTTCCTTACCGTTAACTATCATCATTGTTGACCCAAAAGGCTCCAATCTGCAAAGTTTTCAGCGGTAATTTCAGTTTCCCTGCAAACGCTGTCATTATTGTCAGCCTTCATCTAATGCAATTGGTTATTGCATGCCCTTTGAAACGAAAGGCAAATAAGCCCTGTTTAGAGCTGCGAATGAACTACCTTCATACAATATCTGATATAGCTTTATGGTATTGTCTTTAAAAGTTCTACCAGGGAAACAAACCCAATGACAAAAGCAGATAAGGATAAACCCATACTTTCTCAAAACCTTTTTCCGGTTGTGGGGATAGGTGCATCTGCCGGTGGCCTGGAAGCATTTAAAAACCTGATAAAAGCGATACCGGAAGACTCCGGCATGGCATATATATTGGTGCAGCATTTACATCCCGAACATGAAAGCACCCTGCCTGAAATTTTGCAGCGGGTAACGCCTATACCTGTTGTAGAAATAAGCGATAATGTTCATGTAAACCCCAATCATATCTATGTTATTCCGTCCAATAAAATTCTTCTGGCTTCAGATGGTGTGTTAAAACTAAGCCCAAGATCTGCAAAAGACAAATTGAACCTGCCCATCAATATCTTTTTTTCATCGCTGGCAGAAGTACACCAGTCACATGCTATAGGTGTGATACTATCGGGCAATGGCGCAGATGGTACAGCAGGTTTAAAAGATATAAAAGATCATGGCGGCCTTACTTTGGCCCAGGAACCGGGTACTGCTTCTTATGAAGGCATGCCGCAACATGCTATTGATGCAGCCGTTGTCGATTTCATTCTTCCATCCGGAAAAATTCCGGAAAAGCTGATGGAACTGCAACGATCTTTTATTATTTCTTTTTCTGCAGATGACGGTGCAAAAAAAAACAAAACAGATGAAGAGGAATTCAGGCAGATACTGGCATTGATCAGGATTCGGGCAGGCGTGGATTTTAGCCTATATAAACAAACAACCATCCGCAGGCGCATCATTCGCCGCATGATGATTCTTCATCTTGAAACAGTTGCCGATTACCTTGAACAGCTTAATAAAAATAAACCGGAACAGGATATTTTATTCCAGGATTTGCTGATACCGGTAACTTCTTTTTTTCGCGATCCGGTAACTTTCGGCATATTATGCGAGACGGTTGTCCCGGAAATGATAAAAAATAAACCGGCCGGTCATCCCTTGCGCATCTGGATAGCGGGTTGCTCTACAGGGCAGGAAGTGTATTCAATCGCCATGTGCATTCTGGAATATGCAAACGATCATATTTCAAACAGCAAGGTTCAGATTTTTGCAACCGACATTTCTGAGAACGCTATTAAAAATGCAAGAAATGGTATCTATTCAAAAAAAGAGCTGGAGGGGGTTTCAGAAAGCCGTTTGCAGCAATTTTTCAATAAAACAGATGGGCATTACCAGGTAAAAAAGCAGGTAAGGGATATATGCGTTTTTGCCGTGCACAATTTTTTAAAGGATCCTCCTTTTGCAAAAATGGATTTAATCAGTTGCCGCAATGTGCTTATTTACATGGAAGCTTTTCTGCAAAAAAAAGCACTTCATATATTTCATTATGCCCTTAATGATAAAGGGATTTTAATGTTGGGAAAATCAGAAACGACCGGAAATGCTTCCGAGTTTTTTATCCCATTTGGAAAAAAGGATAAATTTTATACCAGGAAATCTGTGCCTGGAAGATTCAGGAATCTGACCGGTGAACGCAGCGAAACAGCTATTGCCGGCAGCAAGGATTTGTTGCGGGATAAAGAAGGAAAAGCAGTAGATTTTCAAAAAAATGCCGATGATATTTTACTTTCAAAATATACACCTGCAGGCGTGGTAGTAAATGAACAGTTTGATATTGTGCAATTCCGGGGTTCTACCGGCCAGTACCTGGAGCCTTCACCCGGTAAACCAAGTTTGAATGTGCTGAAAATGGCAAAAGAAGGATTGGCTTTCGAAATCCGCAATGCATTACACAAAGCAAAGAATAGCAGTGAACCTTTTATAAAAAAAAGTATCCCGGTAAACAATGGAGAAAAAGTAGTAACCATTGAAGTGGTTCCATTGCTGGATACCATTGATTTGCATTTTTTGATTCTTTTCAGGGATGAGCCGGCAGAAGGTACCGGCCAAGCTTCTGTTAACGATAAAGGGAATTCTTTAAACAGTAAAAAAGAAGCAACAGATACCCGTATTCATCAATTGGAAAAGGAACTGGCACAGGCAAGGGAAGACATGCGCAGCATTACGGAGGACCAGGAAGCCGCCAATGAAGAACTACAAAGCTCCAATGAAGAATTAGTGAGCGGCAGTGAGGAATTGCAAAGCATGAATGAAGAACTGGAAACCAGCAAGGAGGAATTGCAAAGCACCAACGAAGAGTTGATTACCGTAAACCAGGAACTCTACGACCGGAACGAACAACTAAACCAGGCCCGCAAGTTTGCCGAAATCACTATTTCTATACTTCATGAGCCCCTGGTTGTGTTGGATAAAAATTTCTTTATCAAAAGTGCCAACAAATCATTTTATAAAGTTTTTCAGTTAACGGAAAACGAGACCCTGGGCAAAGTTTTATTTGAATTGCAGGACAATGGCTGGGATATTCCGGGATTGCGGGAAGAGCTGGTAAAAATGCAGAAGGAAAAAGAAAAGATGATTGAAGTGGAAATAACTTTTACATTCCCCGGCATAGGTAAAAAGACCGTTTGTTTTAATATTCAGCCAATACACAATGAAAATGGCGAGCAGCTGATTCTGCTTGCGCTGGATGATATTACTGTAAGAAAAAATGCAGACCTTGCACAAGTCGGCGTCCGCAAGCAACTGGAACGCAATGCTGAAATGATACAAAACCTGTACATGAATGCACCTGGTTTTATTTGCACATTACGGGGCCCGCAACATATTTATGACCTGGTAAACCCATCCTATCAGAAATTATTCGGGAAACGTAAAATCCAGGGCAAACCAATTATTGAAGCGTTGCCGGAACTGGCGGGCCAGGATTTTGATACCATTCTTGACAAGGTTTATAATACCGGCGAGACATTTGTTGGTATTGAAGTTCCTATAACGCTGTCCCGTGATGAAGGACTTTTACCCGAACAGCGTTATTTTAATTTCTCTTACCAGCCGATTTATGATGAGGCTGAAAAAATAAATGGCATCCTGGTTTTTGGTTACGAGGTAACCGAAGAAATACGCGGCAAAAAAATAGCGGAAGAAAGCGCAATACGTTTTGGGATACTGGCCGATGCCATGCCGCAAAAAATGTGGACAGCAGATGAAAATGGGAATGTAGATTATCTTAACCGGCAGTGGTTTGAATATACACATAAAACCTTTGAAGATTTAAAAGGACTGGGCTGGGAAAAAATAATACATCCTGATGACTGGAGCCACAACCAACAGACCTGGCAACGTTCTATTAACTCCGGCGAAGATTTTCAACTGGAACACCGCTTCCTCCGGCACGATGGCGTCTATATCTGGCATTTAAGCAGGGGGCTGGCTCAAAAAGATGCGAATGGAAAAGTAATGGTATGGATAGGTACCCATACAGATATAGATGAACAGAAAATGAAGGAACAAAAAAAGGATGAATTCATCAGTATTGCAAGCCATGAGATGAAGACACCGCTTACTACCGCAAAAGCATATCTTCAATTGCTGGAGCTTTCTTTGGATGCTGCCAATGAAAAATCTATCCTCTATGCAAAAAAAGCCAGTCTTTCTGTTTCCAGGCTCAATGAACTGATAAACGAATTGCTGGATGTTAGTAAAATACAAAGTGGTAAATTAAATTATAACATTACCAATTTTGATTTTAATGAGATGATTGACAATACCATTGAAAATATGCAGTATTCTTCGCTGCAGCATACCATAACAAAAACAGGCAGCGTGCTGCAGAAAGTATCCGGAGATAAAGACAGATTGCAACAGGTAGTTATCAATTTTTTGAGCAATGCCATCAAATATTCGCCGGAAGCGGGAACGGTTTTTATACATACTGAAGAACAAAATGGTGGAATAAAAGTCTCTGTCAAAGATCATGGTATCGGAATATCAGCTCAGAACCTTGAAAAAGTGTTTGAAAAGTATTACCGTATAGAAGATCATGCAATACAATTCCAGGGTTTGGGTATTGGGTTATATATCTCTTATGAAATTATTCAGCGTCACCATGGCAAGATTTGGGCAGAAAGTGAGCTGGGGAAAGGAAGTACATTCAATTTTTCATTGCCGGTAAATTAATGTAACGATTTAGATAAATACCCGACCTCCCGCTGTACGCTTATTTCACACTATTTTGCACTATTTATGAAGAAAGCTGTTCTTATATATGATGATGACAAGGAAATATTGTTTTTATGCAAAGAAATACTGGGGAAAGATAAATACCGTGTAGAAACCCTGACACGCTGCGTCGATGTTATTGCCGACATTGAGCTTTATAAACCTGGTATCATTTTAATGGACCTGTGGATACCCGAAACCGGCGGCGAAAAAAATATCATAACAATTAAGGAAAACCCGCAAACCCAGCACATTCCTGTCATCATATTTTCAGCAAATGCGGAAGTCAAAGAAATATGTAAAAGAATACAGGCCGACGGCTATATAGAAAAGCCATTTGACATTGCTTCATTGCTGCAAACAATCGGAGATAATATTTTGTAAAAGCAATATTGGCTTGTAAAATTATGCCTGTTAAACCTGAAAAAACAACGCATTATTCCGCCCGGATACTGTTAATGGGTTGGCCATCACAGATTTGATTGACTGAAATCCTGCCGTATTAAATGCTATACCTGTTGTTACCAGCCCTGTGCAAATCTACCCCAGGTCAATTTAAGAACTTAGTGGCAAAAGCAAATCACCTGATAAACTGTAATCCGCAGGTAAGTATAACTCTTTTTCAAAATTCTGTAACAAATTTGGCACCATCATGATGCAACTTTGTCTAATCAATCAAATTGATTAACCATGAGTGTTGAAAATAACCATTTCGGGATACCGTTGATTGGCGTAGAAAGTGAGCACTGTGCACTGATTGTAGACAAGGGCCTTGCGAAAATAAAAGGAATACAAAAACATCGTGTGGAACTGAACAACAGGCGGGCAGTTATAGATACAGATATGGCTCCGGAAACGCTGCAGCATGCCGTGCAGTCTATCCGTGAATCGGGGTATGATGTGGCAACAGTAAAAAAGCAATTTCCTGTAACGGGCATGAGCTGCGCTTCCTGTGCTGTAAGTGTGGAATCAATCTTACATGCGCAACAAGGTGTGGTGCAGGCCTCCGTAAATTTTGCTGCCAATAGCGTGCAGGTAGAATTTGTTCCCACCATTATTGAACCAAAAGATCTGAAGCAGGCTGTGCAGGGAATAGGGTATGATTTGGTAATTGATGAAACAGAAGACGCTAAGGAAGCAGTAGAAAACATACGCCGGGAACAGTTTGACAACTTGCGTAAACGGACGATTTGGGCAATCGGTTTATCTGCGCCACAGGTAATGATTGGGATGTTTTTTATGAATATTCCTTATGCGAACTTTATATTATGGGCATTGGCAACGCCTGTTGTTACCTGGCTTGGAAGGCAGTTTTTTATCAATGCCTGGAAACAGGCCAGGTACCGTTCCTCGAACATGGATACACTGGTGGCGCTGAGTACAGGTGTTGCCTGGCTGTTCAGCATTTTTAATACACTTTTCCCCGGGTTCTGGGAAAGCAGGGGTTTGCAGGTTCATGTGTATTTTGAAGCGGCCTCGGTAGTAATTGCATTTATCCTGCTCGGAAAATTATTGGAAGAAAAAGCAAAAGCCAATACGTCTTCAGCTATAAAAAAACTAATAGGATTACAACCCAATGCTGTTAATATTATTCACCAGGGCGGGCATATTATGCAAATTCCCATTGCGCAGGTGAAAGTGGGCGATTTGTTATTGGTTAAACCCGGAGAAAAAATTCCTGTAGATGGTTCCATCCGGGACGGAGAATCTTACATAGACGAAAGTATGATTAGTGGAGAGCCTGTACCTGTATTGAAAACCGGGGGTGACAAAGTGATAGCAGGAACCATTAACCAAAAAGGCAGTTTTCAATTTGTGGCAGAGAAAGTGGGGGCTGATACTTTTCTGGCACACATTATAAAGATGGTACAGGAAGCGCAGGGCAGCAAGGCGCCGGTTCAAAAACTGGTGGATAAAATTGCAGGCATTTTTGTTCCCATTGTAATTGGTATTGGTATTTTGTCTTTTATTGCATGGGCATTATTGGGCGGTGCAAATGGCGTAACGCAGGGGTTGCTGGCCTTGGTAACCGTACTGGTCATTGCTTGTCCCTGCGCATTGGGACTGGCAACGCCAACAGCTATAATGGTTGGAATAGGTAAAGGGGCTGAACAGGGTATTTTAATTAAGGATGCTGAAAGCCTTGAATTATCCCACAAGATTAATGCCCTTATATTAGATAAAACCGGCACAATTACAGAAGGCAAACCAACTGTTACTGATATACTTTGGATAAACAATCCAACAAACGAACAAAAAAATATTCTTTACAGTATTGAACAATCGTCGGAACATCCTTTGGCAGCAGCTGTGGTTGCCAGGGTTACATCGGAATCTCAATTAATCGCTATAACTGATATTGCCAGCGTGACCGGAAAAGGAATTCAGGCTAATTATAATGGCGTATCTTATTATGCCGGTAATAAGCGGTTGCTGGAAGAAAAAAATATTGCCATTTCAAATGAGTTGCAGCTTGCCTCTGAAAATTGGGGTAATGAAGCAAAAACAGTTATCTGGTTCGCTTCAAATAAAGAAGTACTGGGCATACTTGCCATTGCTGATAAAGTTAAGCCATCTTCTGCAGAGGCGATAAAGACATTGCAGCAAATGAATATAGAGGTATATATGCTTACAGGCGATAACAGGCAGACTGCAGCAGCAGTTGCAGGACAGGTGGGTATCAAAGAATATAAAGCTGAAGTAATGCCAGATGATAAGGCCGCCTTTATAAAACGCTTACAACAACAGGGCAGGATAGTTGCCATGGCAGGCGATGGCATTAATGACAGCCATGCACTGGCACAGGCCGATGTAAGCATCGCGATGGGCAAGGGAACAGATATTGCAATGGATGTTGCCCGGATGACTTTAATGGGTTCGGATTTGTCAAAAATCCCGGCAGCCATCAGGCTGTCGAAGAAAACGGTTCATACTATCCGTCAAAACCTGTTCTGGGCTTTTATCTATAATCTTATTGGCATCCCTGTTGCGGCAGGTGTATTATACCCTGTTAATGGGTTTTTACTAAATCCTATGATTGCAGGTGCGGCAATGGCACTTAGCTCAGTATCTGTTGTTACCAATAGCTTACGTTTAAAATGGGTTAAATTATAAATTGAAAAGTATGAAAAAGTATCAGTTTAAAACAAATATTAATTGTGGTGGTTGTGTGGCTGCAGTAACTCCTTCCTTAAATAGCAGTAGTGATATTAAGAATTGGAGTGTAGATACGCTGGATGTAAAAAAAATACTGACTGTTGAGACTGAAAACTTAACAGAAGATGAAGTGATGCAGATGGTGAATAAAGCAGGCTATAAAGCGGAATTATTATCAAAAAACAATGCCGGATGATTGTCTCCATGTATGTTAACTTCTCAATGATATAACCAGTTTTGATGCGTATTGCAGCAACCATAGGGCATTTTTTCAGTAATTTGCTGAAAGCAATATTTGTCCGCAAAAAGGATTGCTGTAAGTAAAGGCTGTAAAGGTCGGGAGATTGACATTGTATACAATTAACAAGAACTAATTTTGATATAGCAAAAATAACTCTACTTTTACATCACAAATTCATGAAAAAGCTTTTAATAACCATAACAGCCCTTGTGTATTTTGCTGTCTCCAGCGGGGCTACGGTTAACCTGCATTATTGCATGGGTAAGTTGATGAGTTGGGATTTGTCGGCCAAAAGCAAGGGTAAATGTGATTCCTGCGGCATGGAAAAGACAGGGCACAAAGGCTGCTGTCATGATGAGCATAAGCAGTTAAAGGTTGAAAAAGACCAAAAGGTTTCTGAATCTGCTTTTCAATTTCTTTGGCTTGCGCTTCCTGATCGGGCCGAAGCGATACGACGCGTTCACGTTCATTGCCATCTCGCGCGGTAATCGCAATTCGAAACGCGGGCTTACCTGACGTTTGCTTGCTCGCGACAAAGTTGACACTTTCGACCCTCCGGAATTTCTGAATCAAAATTGCCAGTTTT
>Ga0207676_10004068_pt1 | contig 10310 bp, 9 predicted proteins | sample KBSSwiS72_FD_184307 | JGI IMG/M metagenome (GOLD analysis project Ga0207676, IMG submission 184307) | Switchgrass rhizosphere microbial communities from Kellogg Biological Station, Michigan, USA - KBS Switchgrass S7-2 (SPAdes) (version 2) | ecosystem: Host-associated > Plants > Roots >... | reverse complement strand
CGCGTCCGCACATCGATCACAGGCTGTCCGGGCCGGCCGGCCATCGCGTCCGCCGCGTTGCGCAGCAAATTGGTAAGGACTTGCTCGATGCCGATGTGATCGGCCATGACCAGCGGCAGAACTTCGGCGCGATCAAGCCGCACCGTCGCTTGCAGGCGCTGCATCAATCGGCGCCGCGGCTGCAGCACCTCGTCCACCAGCGCGTTCAGGTCGCAGGGTTGTCGGACCGGCTCGGCCCGGGCGCCTTGGCGGCGAATCCAATTGACGATGTCTCCGGCGTTGGTCGCGTTGCGCTGCAACGCCTCGACGGCGGCCAGGACCTCGTCGTCGACGGTGGTGCCTTTGCGGAGCGCAACCTTCAGCCCTGTGCTGTAGCCGGCGAGTGCCGCCAGCGGCTGATTCAACTCATGTGCGAGTTCGGACGCGATCAACCCGAGGTCGTTGAGCCTCGCATGCTGGGTCAGTGCTTCGGTGTGGCGGCGCTCGAGGTCCTCCAACCGCTTGCGTTCACCGATGTCGACGATCGATCCCATCCAGCCAAGATGCCGGCCTTCGCCGTCGACGAGGCGCGACTCGAAGATCACGACGTCGACAGCGTGCCCCGCACGGTGGCGCCAACGCGTTTCGTAGCCGGCCGCGGGTGCGGCGCCGGCCAGCGTATTGAGGTTGGTTGCCATCAGGGCATCGATCGCCTCGGGCGGCCAGAAGGGCAATGGCGGCACGAGACCCACCAGTTCCTCCTGGCTGTAGCCCACCATCTCGCACAGCGTCTTGTTGACGTAGAGGATGCGGCCTTCCGTGTCGCGCGCGCGAAGGCCCACCAGCGCGGAGTCCTCCATCGATCGGCGCCATGCCGCTTCGGTTCGGGATGCGGTCTCCGCTTGCTGCACCTGTCCTACCTCGCGCCGCAGCAGCAGCGAGGCCGCGATGCCCAGTCCGAGCAGGCCCGTCAGCAGCGCGATGACACCGCCGCCACGGAACCAGGGCTGCGGCGCTTCGTAAGGGGCCAGACGCAACGTCGCGTCCCGGAAGGAGGCGAGAGACCGTTCGAACGGCGCGTTCTGGGGCTGTCGGTCGGCGCGCGCGGTCGTGGCGATGATTTCGCCGAGCTCCGACACGAAGGTGACCTCATAGCGACCGCTCAGCCAGGCCAGGTCCGTGCTGCCCAACAGGTCGGTCAGGTCGTAGCGCGCCAGCACCTTTCCTTCGCGCAAGCCGGCCGTTGCCGGAACGGCCTGCTCAAGATGATCGGCCTGACCGCGGCCCTGGACGCGCAGGACGTCTGTCGATGGCGCGGCGGCCGCTCCGACAGTGCGATCGGCGAGCCCGAGCACACGCAAATCGGCGTCCAACCAGACCACCCGGTTCCACAGCCGATCGAACCCGGCGATCACCTCGGGCAGACCCTTCAAGTCCGTCGATGCCGGGTCGGGTTGTGCGGACAAGCGCATCGCCACCTCGCGCAGGCGAGCGCGTTCCAGATCGAGTCGGGCCTCCATCTGCACCTGCACGCTGGTGGCATCCGCCTGCAGTTGACGCGCAAGCGCTTGGCGATCGTGCGCCTCATTGGAAGCTGCCCATAGGCCGACCACCAGCATGAACACGAGGCAGAGTCCCAACGGCAACAGCCACAGACCGCGCCGTAACAAGTTGGGCCGCACGCTCCGATGGGTGATGCCAGCAAGCTCACCCGGGTTCGTCGCGCGGTCCATGCGGGGACTCTATCAAGCGCATGCCGCATCTCGCGGGGAACAGACGTTCGGGTTCCCACACGTGTGGACCCCCACACTTGGCGCTTGCCGGCGAGTGCCTAGACTGCCACCCATCGAGAGGACACCATGCAACACGCCGAGCTTTCGTCACCCCCCGACATTTTTCGACGCGGACTGCGCCTCGGAGTCGTCAGCATCGCGTTCATGGTCGCAACGGTTCACGCGCAGACCGTCGCTCCGATCCTCATCGAGTTCAGCCATGTCGTGAAGCCGGATACGCCGAAGGGCAAAGCGGCGCAGCGCTTCAAGGAACTGGCCGAGTCGCGCACGGCAGGGCGGGTGCGCGTCGAGATCCATCCCGACAGCCGGCTTTACAAGGATCGCGAGGAACTCGATGCGTTGCGCCGTGGGGCCGTCCAGATCCTGGCGCCGTCGCTGTCGAAACTGGCCGGCGTGGGTGGCGGCGACATGGAGGTGTTCGACCTGCCTTTCTTGTTCAAGGATCAGGCCGCTTTTCGCGCCGTCACGCAAGGGCCCGTCGGCACGGCCATGCTGCGCAAGCTCGAGAAGAATGGCATTCTCGGCCTGGCCTATTGGGAGAACGGCTTCAAGGTCTTCACCGCCAATCGGGCGTTGAACGATCCGCGGGATGTAAGGGGTCTGCGAGTGCGCGTGCAGGCATCGCGCGTCCTGGTCGCGCAGATGAATGTGCTGGGTGCGCGCAGTTCGGTCTCGCCATTGATCGACGTGCGCGCGGCGCTGCGCCATGGTGAGCTCGACGGGCAGGAAAACACGCCCAGCAACATCTACACCCAGAAGCTGCACGAGGCGCAGACTCATCTGACGGTGACGAAGCATGGTTACCTGGGCTATGCGGTGATCGTCAACCAGCGCTTCTGGCTGGGCTTGCCGGCGGGCATTCGGGCGACGCTCGAAGGAGCCATGCGCGACGCGACGACTTACGCCAATCAGATCGCCGAGGCAGAGAACATCGAAGCGCTTCGCCTCATCGCTGCCAGCGGCCGCATCGCGGTCTCGAAGCCGACCGTGCAAGAGCTCGAACGCTGGCGCGATGCGATGGCGCCTACATACAGCGCGACAAGCAGTTGGATCAACGCCGACACGCTGGCGGCGGTGAAGCAGGCCGCCGGAGCGCCGCCCTGACGACCGATCGCGAAGGCCGCCGCGGCGGCTAACCCTCAATCCCGACTGATAGGCAGACCGCCCGAGAGGCGGTGCAGGCGGAGCCTTGCCTGGCGTCCGACCGATCTGTTCACCGCTATCCAACAAGGAGTCCCAAATGAACGTACCGATCTCCAGCATTCAGTCTCAGTCCCGTCGGCGTCAACTACCTTGGCTGCGCGGCCTGTGCGCCGCCGGTGCCATAGCGACGCTAGCCGTCTTCGCGCCGGTGGTCTGGCTGGCTGCCGCCGGCGGCGCCGGGCTGCTGGCCCTTGGCCTGCTGCTGGCGCTCGCCTTTGCGGCCATCCAAACGCTGCCGTTGGTCGCACAAAGGCTGGAGAACCGGCTGCTTGCGGCTCGCAAAGCCGAAGCGCGCCGCAATGATCGAGCAGTTGCAAGGCGAGTTGTTGCGACGTGCCGATCGCCTGAAGGTGTTCCGTCGCGCGCTGGTGACGGTGAGCGGGCAGATCGAGTCGATCAGCCAGATGATCGCGGCCCGCCGGCATCGCGACCCCGCCCATGTTCTGGAGCAACAGCAGAGTGCGCTGCTGAGACTGCAGCAGTTCCAGGAGATGAACCTCCGCCGGTTGAACAACGCCGAGCAGGCGCTCGGCGAGTTCAGCGCCACCATCGAGCGCAAGGAGAGCGAGTGGCGCATCGCCCTGGCGATCGAGGAGGCCACCGCAGCGCTCGACCCGGACGCTGCCGAAGGGCTGCTGCAGGACCTGCTGGCCGATACCGCGCTGCGCAGCGTTCAGGAACGCTTCAACTCCGTCTTCGCCGAGCTCGACGTGCAGATGTGCAGCGTCGACGCACCGACCCGCCAACTGCTCGATCAGACCGGTTGGCAGCGCATGGAGGCCCTCGAGCTGCGTTCTCGCACCGGCGAGCCACTGCCTTTCGTCACGCCTCGCGCCGTAGCAAACCCTTCAACCCAAGGAGAAACGCCATGAATTTCTGGAAACGCGCCCGATGGATCGGTTCGGCGCTACTGATCGTGCTTTGGCTCGTCACCGTCATCGCTGGAATGCGGCAGGCGGACGGGGACCAACGATCGAAGGCTCTGCCTGGCGCAACGCGCGGCCTCTAGACAACCTATACCTCAAGGAACTGACATGAACACTCCCACGACACGCTGCTTAGTAGCCGCTCTCACACTTGCATCAGTGCTCGGCACCTGCTTGCCGACCGCGGCCCAACCGGCGCCGACCGGCCCCTCTACCGTGCAACTGCGCATCGCCACAGGCAAACCCGGCAAGGGCTTTTCAAAGGTCTTTGCGGACCTTCGCAATGTCTGCGGAGCGGCGGTATCGATGGTCGAGATCGAGACCGAAGGTGGGCTGCAGAACCTGACAGCGCTGGCGGCCAACAAGGCCGATCTCGGCTTCGTGCAGGTCGACACCTTTGCGGCGATGCAGGACAGCGATGCCAGCATCGCCAACCTTCAGACAGTGATGCCGATGAACGCCAACCTGCTGCATGTGATTGCGCGCAGCAGCGGCTACGAGTCGCCGCCCACCATGATGGAAAAGATCACTTTGAGCCGCAAGGTGGTCTTCGTGCGGACCTTCGGTGAACTGAGGGGCTTGCCGGTGGCGGTGGTCGGATCCGCCCGCTCGCTCGCCCGCGAGCTCGATCGCGCACAGGGCCTCGGCCTGCAGTTCGTCGACGTGGCTACCGACGATGACGGGCTGGCCAAGGTGAAGCGCGGCGAGGTTGCCGCCCTGCTGAGCACCAGCGGCTGGCCGAGTGGGCCGGTGCAGGCCCTCAGGCGCAGCGACGGCTTGCACCTGGTGCGCTTCGACCTGAAGGTGCAGGAGCCGTACCTGATCTCGACCCGCAACTACGAGAACATCGACAGCTTCAGGCACCAGTTCCTGGGTGTCCCGAACGCCTTGATGACGCGACCGTTCACGCCGGGCGGTGCCTACGGCCGTGCTGTCGCCTCTCTTCGCGACTGCATCCGAAAGAACCTGGTGACGCTGCGCGAAGGACCGTACGAGCCCATGTGGCAGGAAGTGAAGGGCGATGTGCCCGCGGTCAACAGCGCCAGGGCTCGCTGATCCGAGTCATCTGCGTCCATCCAGCACTGGTCAACCCATCCATCCAGCTTCGGAGGTCCCCATGGAACTCATCACGATCGGCCTTGCGTGCTTCGCCTTCTTGTGGCTCGCCGTCTTGTTCCTCAGCATGTCGGCGCGAATCGCCGAAGGCAGCGTCGCCGTCGTCACGCGGTTCGGGCGCTATCGGCGCCTCATCGTCCCCGGCTTCAGCTTCCTGCTGCCATTCGAGCGACCCAAGTCAATCACTTTGCAGAATCGATCGATCGATCTCGAGTTCGCGGCACGTGACGCTCAGGTTCGTCGCGAGCGCAAACGAGCGCCGCACCTTCCCTTCGGCATCCTCGAACACCTGCCCGCCCCACTGGATCGCGAAGGGCCGGGGGTTGGGCACTTCCCCACCCGGATGGGCCGGCGGGAGATCGATCGCCCACAGCGTGCCGGAATCTCCGCGGCGCGACTCGAGCGTCCCCTCGCCCCGCGGACCAATCAGGAAGTCCGCGCAGTACTCGGTCCCTGCGATCGAGTCGTAGCGATAGAACAGCCCCTGCACCTGCCCGAGTTGCGGCCCGGACACCGAGCCGTAGGCGCGCACCGGTTGTCCCACCAGATGAAGACCGATCCCGTCGACACCGAGATCGACGATGGGACCCAGGGGACCGATCCCAAACACGCGCGGAAGCCACTGGTCCCGGTCGTGAAGCTTGATGAGCCCCACGTCGAGGTTCGCCATCAGGTTCTCCCCGGGCCAGCCTCGATACACTTCCTTGAACGGCCGCCGCCGAATCGACGGGCCGGCGGCGACGCCGACCTCCCGCCGCTTTTCAGCCATGAGCGAGTAGATCGGCGTTCCCGGTTCGCCGGCGACGTGTCGACTCGTCAGCGCATACGTGGCGTGGCCGTCGGTGACGAGGCATCCCACGGTGCCGAGATGCTCCTCGCCCTGAACGAGTGCGATCACGGGGAATCCGCCCGACAGATACTGCCGCGGGAACGCGGGAACACGTTGGGGATCGAGAGGGTTGCCCGTCATCGGCGCTTCGACCACGCACACGGGCACGACACGCCCGTCGGGCATGTAGATCGTCGGCGGAATCATGTCGGCGTACGTGTAGCCGTGCGGAAGCTTGTTGTGATCGACCCACTTTTCGACGAACACGAGGACGCAGGGCCACGAGTAGTTCCGGATGCCGGAGTTGTCCGGGCGCTTGGGCCCTCTTTGATCTCTCTTGGGCGGCTCACCTGGCCGCGAGTCGCGGTTTCGGATGAAATATTTTCCGACGGCGGTCGCGATCACGCCCTTCTTGCGCGTCAGGTGCAGGTGGTACTGATCGCGCGCCTCGATCAGGTCGAAGAGCGTGAGCGAGGAATACTTCCGGACCAGGACGAGCGGATCTTTGGGCGTTGGAGGTGCTGCGAGCTTCGTGGGCATGCGTCGACTCCCGTCAGGGCAATGGAGCGCCAAGACCGGACCGGCGGCACGATCGCAGGTCAAGCTACGGTGGTTGCGGCTGTCTTGCTGAGCTGAGGTAGTGCGACGCGGAGGGACAGGGCACTACGGATGTTCGGGGGATAGATCCCCTGTACGGCATGTCGCTTCCATCCGCCCAATGTGACGGGCTAAGAGCAGGTCTCGAGGGCGAGAGTAGCCGAGCGACCGCACAATGGAGTGCCTCAAAGCGACAGGCCGAAACGCGCTCCCAGGGCGAACGCGAGACCCGTGTGGTCGATCGCGAGGTCTCCGCCTTCGGCGTCCAGGACGTGATTCGCCTGCGCCACGCGGCCGAGGACGCGCCCGGTCACCTGGAACCCCTCATGAATCTGCCATCCGGTCTCGAGTCCCAGCTGTGCGTAGGGCCGCGTGACCGACTTCGAGGATTGCTCCAACTCGCCCGGCCATGTGGTTCGCCAGCGCGCGCCGGTCAGGAGGCCACCGCCCACGAGCGCCCGCAGCGAGACCGACCGGGTCCCGGCGAACCGCATGATCACGTTGAGCGGAACAGCGGTCTCTTCGGTCTGGATCGTAAGGGCGGGAGGAGCGGCAACAGAGCCGCCGTCGCGAGGCGGCAGGATTCCGGGCGACTGGTGCAGGTTCGTGGCGCTTCCACGCATCCGGGTGGCTTCCACCTCGACGGCCCAACGTGAAGTGATGTCACAGCGGAGGCTTGCGCCAAACTCGTGCCCGGAGCGAACCGCACTGGATCCGGACGGCTGCGAGTTGTTGAATCGGTCGTTCGAATACGACCCGCCTCCGATCGCGCCCCCGATCGACCACAGAGGGGCGGCCGTCACCGGGGTGAACGTCGAAAGGCACGCGAACGCGGCCATGGCCGCGACGATCCCCGTGCGTATCATGTTGCATCTCCTTGCCGATCGGCGAATCCAGGGCGATAGATAAGGCTAGCTTCGGCTCGCCTGGAGCCAATAGCAAGTTTGGGGCAAAGTACGCAAACAATCTCAACGTTGTTGGGTAACACTTTGGGAATGTAACGGCAGCATCATCCCCGCAGTTCACTCATGAGCGCGATGAGGTTTCCATCCGGATCCCGGAAGAAGGCCATCCACAATTCGTGGTCCGGCATCATCGCGGGCCGATTTGTGTCAGCGCGAAGGAAGGCTCGCTCATCGCGCTACCGAAGGCCTTCATCCGGGGACTCACGGGAAGGGAGCATCTGCTCCAGCTCGATCTTGATGGCGCCCGGCCCTTGGAAGTACGCGACGCGGGCTCCGTACGCGCGGTCCTGCGGTGGCTCGAGCGCGATCGCGCCGCGCGCCAGCATCGAGGAATAGTCCGCGTCGCAATCGCGGCTGTTGAAACCGATCGTCGCCACGCTGTCGGCAGAGGCGGCATCGAGAATGAGCGTGAATTCGCCAAACGGCAGGACGGCCATTCTGGCGTCGGTGTAGCCGGCCTGGACTCCGCATTGTTCCGCGAACCAGAGGATCGCGCCGGGCAAGTCGATGACCTGGCAGTGCACGTGCGAGATCGTCACGCGGCCCCCTCGCTACAATACGCGGAATGCCGCCGAGTAATCGTGGTAGACCGTCGCTGACGGGTCGTCGTTGCTCGCCGAGTAGTCCAGGCGAATCCGATACGTACCAGGCGCCTTGGGCGCGATGAACCCCATGAGCCGGTAGCTCTTCCCCGCGCTCAACACGACGATCCGGGACCCCTCGATCATCTGGCCGGTGTTGGCGTTCTCCCACTCCAAGCCCGATACACGCCGCTCGATGACGGCCTGCGTCCCAAGGGCTGCGTAGATCGTGGGCTGATCGAACGCGCTGTCGAATCCGTCGCCCACGTTGGCGAAGAAGTCGCGGTCACTCGATGTATTCGTCACCGTGGCCTGGATCCCGAGCTGCGCGACCTCGGCCTGTGTGTATTGGGGACGGTCGACGACGATGCTGAAGTTGCTGGCTGCGTCATTGACCTGCGGTGCGGTCGCGCTTGAACAGCCGGCGAACGCCACGAAGCCGAGCGTCAGCAGGAACAGGACGCGCATTGGATGAGTCACCGGCCGCGTGCCGGGCACTCCGGAGGTCACGCCTCGAAGCCATGTTCGTACCATATGAAAAACTCCCCTGACTCGGGTCCCTTGGTATCCCGGGCGAACAGCAACGAACGGCCGCTCGGTGAGAATAGCGCGCCAACGACCATTCCATCCCGGTTGATTTCGGGGCCCAGTTTTGTGCGCGGAGCCCATCCGGCGGCCGTCTTGTGGGTCTCGTACAGGAGACCGTCCGCCATGACGATCATTCGTTGTCCGTCGGGGGCGGGCAGCGGCTCGTATTCGTCGCCGGCCGTATTGATTGCCTCCCCAAGGTTTTCCGCCGTCCACCGCCCGGCCGAATCCGCACGTGCGCGCCAGATATCATTGCCCCCGAAACCGCCCGGCCGGCTCGATCCAAAGTAGAGCCAGCCGTCGGCGCTGGGCCGCGGAAACCACTCGGCCCCGGGGGAACTGACCGGCGCCGGAAGCCGCGCAGGAGCACTCCACGTGCCCGCGCTGTCGCGGTCGACCCGCCAGATGTCCAGGTCCTTTCCCTTCACGCCGTGGACCGAGCGCGTCGAGATGAAATACACGCTGGCACCATCCGCGGTGAAGTACGGGTCGGCTTCCACGCCGTCTCCCGCGAAAGGAGAAGGCTCCGGGGTGGACCATCCCGCTTCCGTGCATCGACTGAAGAAGATGCGCCAGCCGCTGAACTGGGGCGAGCTGCGCACGAAGTAGAGATCGCCGGTGCGGGGATCGAACGCGGCGTGCGATTCGAACTGGGGACTGGAGATGCCGGCGGGCGTCCACGGCCGGACGTCGCCGGCGATCACGAGGGCTCCACCGCCAAGCGCCATCGCAAGCGTTGCACCAAGGAACAAGTTCATGCGTGCTCCCGGCGATGATGAGAAACCTTGCTCGCAGGCCTAGGCCACAGATTGTATTGGAGGGCGCTGCGCGGCGCAATCGACCTGCCCCAGGGCAGATTGAGAACGAGGATCAACTTGCCCCGGGGCAAGTCAGAGTGTCTACGACGTAGACACCTTGTTCCCAGCGAAGACAAATCCACTTGCTGCGCAGCAAGTGGTCCGAGTCCAGTTTGGAGATGACGTATGCTGTACGCATGTCGCCTCGAACCGCCGGTCCCGCACACCATTCATCGACGCTCGGGCTTTTCGTCGCTCTCGCACTCCTCGCGGGAAGCCTCGTCGCCGGCTGCTCGCGCCAGAAGGCGAACCACGCCGTCTCAGACACGCTCACGAACGGCATTCGACGGTCGGCGATTCCTCAGCTCGAGCCGTGGCTCGAAATGTGGCGCGCGGCGATTCCTGATCTCGAAGCCGATTCGCTGCGCTCCGGTGGCGTTGCTTCCGCTCTGCGGAGCGGTTATGTGATGCCGCTGACAGAATTCGAGTTACTAGCCAAAGAGGAGCCGATCGCCTTCGAAGTCCTGAGTGTCCGCTCCCCGGGAGGCCGCTACCGACTCGTCTTCGACCGCTACCAGTCGATCCGGGAGGAGGATGGCGAGGTGGAGATCGGTGGCGAGCCCGACTCCGCGCCCATCCTTGTCGATGAGCGCCTTGGCCATGCGCACGTCTTCGAGTTCTGCGGCACGCCCTGCGGATACGACTGGGGTTGCTGGGTCGATTCCGTCCACTTCGCGCTCGGGGGCTGGGCACAAATCGGAGATCAAGCGGATTCCCTGAGGGGCGTGCTCGGGATCTACTCCCTCGTCGACTCGACAGAGGCGCAGTACTTCACACGAGCGGTCTCGAGCGTCGAGTACGCGAGCTACACGTCCGCATGGCGCGGCTGGGTTACGGATCGCTATCGGGCGTGGAAGTTGGGTGCGGCCGCAAGCG
>Ga0207676_10004064_pt1 | contig 10319 bp, 10 predicted proteins | sample KBSSwiS72_FD_184307 | JGI IMG/M metagenome (GOLD analysis project Ga0207676, IMG submission 184307) | Switchgrass rhizosphere microbial communities from Kellogg Biological Station, Michigan, USA - KBS Switchgrass S7-2 (SPAdes) (version 2) | ecosystem: Host-associated > Plants > Roots >... | reverse complement strand
AATTTGCGTCTGCGCCTTTAGAGTTGCGTCGAAGATATTGCTGAAATAGACAGTGGGTTGGTCCAAACTTGAGGCGCAGTAGATTTTGAATGTCGCCAGGTTTGGACGACTCGCTGTGGGCGCGCTTTCAGTCTTGGCGGGGTTGATAGCGGCAAGCGCCATCAAAAAAGCGCACAGCAGCCAGAGGATGGATTTAAGGACAGTTCGTTGCCGGGAAAGGTGTCGAGAGAGCATGGATTATCTCCTCCGGGTTTGGTGGTTACATTGGGCGCATCATACGTTTGAGGCTTTGCTATTTCAGCAACACCATCGAGATTGATCGGTATTTCGATAGCCGGTACGGAACCCTGGTTTCCCGCTGAGGTTTGAGTGTCCGCGCAATTATGAACACCGCTTGGCAAAAAAGAAAGGGTTTCTTGCGCCGTCAGGATAGACTGAGGAACGCTGCGGAGATGTCCTCGTAGAAAGCTTTGATGGTCTCGAAATTTGCCCGCAACACTCGCTCAACATCTGCTGTTGAACAATTGCCCAGCCTGACCCACACGTCTTTGGGTGGATAGCCATAGAGGAAACTTCGTTGATGGAAGTCTGAGTCCTTCGAGACGACCACCAAACCGTTTTTCTTGGCATACTCCCAGACGAGCGGATCCCCAGCCTCTTTTAGGTCGACCTCTCGCACATGGACGGATTTAGGGAATAGGTCGGCCAACCGCCGCACAATTTGTGGGACAGATTTTGATCAAATAACAGCTTCACGCGGCAGGCACGGTGATAAGCTTACGCTCGCGGTCAGCGGCAAACGCTAAGCACGCTTTGATATCTTCGCGCGTCAGATCTGGGAAGTCATCGAGGATTTCCTCTTCCGTCATCCCAGAGGCAAGATATTCATCTTGGACGGTAATTCGCAGGCCCCGAATGCAGGGCTTACCGCTACGTTTATCAGGCTCGATAGTGATGTAATTACGATAGTCCATAGTCGGAATTATGTCCCATTTATCTTGCTGGTCAAGTCTACATAGATGTGCTGGATGCCGCGAGCGGCGAGCAGCGAAACGATCTCAGCTGGCACCCCGATGCTCCACCACGGCTTCAGGCGCGACCGGAGGTAATGCTCGTGTGCTGAGCACGAACACGGGCTTCTTTCCATAGGGCCACGGATCTGAGCCGAGGACCACCTCCTGGGGGCAGAAAATCGAGCTCGCCGTTGGTTCGGGCCATGAAGCCATCCTCCTCGTGCCGCCTAACGTTGCGCCGAGCGGTTCGCCGTTGAACTCATGCTGATAGGATCTCGTCCGCCGCAAGCGCTTGAAAAGAATTTTAAGTGCCAAGATTCGACAACAACATCGCTGACGGCCACGGGCTTGGCAACAAGAAAGGCCGCTGGAATTGATCACAGCGACCTTCGTCATATCGTGGTAGCGCATACGGGACTCGAACCCGTGGTCTCTGCCTTGAGAGGGCAGCGTGTTAGCCGACTACACCAATGCGCCTCAAACGGACTCGGATTATAGGCGTCCAACCACGTAACCGCAAGTAAACCGCGTAAATCCGCGCCCCGATTTGCTATACTGCCTCCGCTATATTTTTCTATTTCTGTGAGCGGAGCGCGCGATGAAGATCGTTGTGTTGCGGGAAACACAAGACGGTGAAGCTCGCGTCGCGCTCATGCCGGAATCAATCAAGAAACTCACGGCACTCGGAGCGTCTGTGCAGGTCGAGAGCGGCGCTGGTCTAAGTGCCGCACGCACCGACGACGACTATCGAGAAGCCGGCGCTGAAGTTAGCTCTGACAGAGAAGCGCTGCTCGCCGATGCAGACGTGCTCGCGGCGGTAAATCGACCTCCCGCAGACGACTTCGCGCGTCTCAAAAAAGGCGCGGTCGTGATCGGTTTTCTCCGTGCCCTCGACGAACCTTCCGCCCTTGTACCGGCAATCGATCGCCAGCTCACCACTTTCTCCGTCGAACTGATTCCCCGCATCACGCGCGCGCAGGCGATGGACGCGCTTTCTTCCATGGCGACAGTTGGCGGTTACAAAGCCGTTCTGATCGGCGCTGCACACATCCCGCGCATGTTTCCATTATTGATGACGGCCGCGGGCACTGTTCCACCAGCGCGCGTGCTGGTGCTCGGCGCAGGCGTCGCCGGTTTACAGGCGATTGCAACAGCGCGGCGCCTCGGCGCGGTGGTCGAAGGTTACGACGTGCGTGCCGCCGCAGGCGAACAGGTGAAATCATTGGGCGCGACGTTTCTCGAAGTAGATCTCGGCGGGATCAAAACTGAAGACGCGGGAGGTTACGCGGTCGAGCTGTCTGAAGAAGCGATGAATCGCGGCCGCGCGTTGATCGCCGAGCACGCAAAGACAGCCGACGTAGTGATTACTACGGCACAGGTGCCGGGCCGGCGCGCGCCGCTTTTGATCACGAAAGAAGCTGTCGACGGAATGAAGCGCGGCTCGATCATCATCGATCTCGCGGGCTCTACGGGCGGCAACTGTGAGTTGAGCCAGGCTGACGAAACGATCGAACGCGATGGCGTAACGATCATGGCGCCAACCAATCTGCCCGCTACAGTTCCCGTACACGCCAGCCAGCTTTACTCGCGCAACCTTACCTCGTTCCTGTCACCGCTGATCAAAGACGGTCAGTTGCAACTCGACATGAACGACGACGTTGTTGGACCATCGTGCGTCACACACAACGGTGAAGTCGTGAATCAGCGCGTCGCCGCAGCATTACAAGCTCAGCCTGGTTAGGAGCAAATCGGATGACGTCGGAAACTCTAATCTCCGCGCTTTACGTTTTTGCACTGGCAGCCTTTCTTGGTTATCAGGTCATCTCGCGCGTTCCGCCACTGCTGCACACACCGCTGATGTCGGCGACGAATGCGATCTCGGGTATCTCGCTCGTCGGGTCGATCGTCACCGCGGGCGCGCATTACAACACGGTCAGCACGATTCTTGGTTTCATTGCAGTTGTTTGCTCGACTACGAATGTCGTGGGCGGTTTTGTGATCACCGATCGCATGTTGAAGATGTTTCGGAGAAAGGACATTGCCAAGAAAGAATAATTGAGAACCTACTTTATCGAACTCAGCTACCTGCTCGCTTCAATCTCCTTCATCCTGGGATTGAAGGGAATGAGCCATCCCGAAACCGCGAAGCGCGGTATGCATCTCGCCGAGTTTGGCATGTTGATGGCCATCATCGGCACGCTGATGCATCACGACATTGTGAGCTACACGTGGATCCTCGCCGGGCTCGCAATCGGATCGGTCGCGGGTCTCGCCATGGGTGTTTGGGTGCCCATGACTGCGATGCCACAACGAACCGCGTTGTCACACGCGTTTGGCGCTTTCGCCGCTGCACTCGTCGGCATCTCTGAATTCTACAAACACGGCGGACACCTCGAAAAAATCACGATGAGCGCGCTCGGCTTCGAAGTGATGCTCGGCGCGCTCACGACCACCGGAAGCTTGCTCGCCTTCGCGAAGCTGCAAGGTCTCGTGCGCGGCACGCCGATGACTTACAAGGGCCAAAATGTTTTCAACATGGCCCTGCTCGCCGTTACCGTTGGGATCTTCGTCTATCTCGTGGTGGTACCCGGTTCGATGCCGTTGTTTTTCACCATGGTCGGACTGGCATTTGTCTTTGGACTGCTGTTGGTGATGCCGATCGGATCGGCGGACATGCCGGTGGTGATGTCGCTATTGAATTCTTATGCGGGTCTCGCGTCGGCCGCGACTGGTTTCGTGTTGTCGAACAAAGTTTTGATTATTGCGGGGACGCTCGATGGTTTTTCCGGTTTCATACTTTCGGTACTGATGTGTCGCGCGATGAATCGTTCGATGACCAACGTCCTGTTTGGCGCGTTCGGAAGCGCGGCGACGGCCGCAGGCGCAGGCGAACAGCACGGCACGATGCGCGAAGTTGGTCTCGACGACATCGCAACCCAACTCGCTTACGCGAACAAAGTCGTGTTCGTTCCTGGTTACGGACTCGCAACCGCACAGGCGCAGCACGCCGTGCGCGAACTCGCCGACGTACTCGAGAAGCGCGGCGTGACCGTGAAATATGGAATACATCCAGTCGCCGGTCGCATGCCGGGACACATGAACGTGTTGCTTGCTGAAGCGAATGTTCCTTACTCGGCGTTGTACGAACTCGAGCAGATCAATCCGGAGTTTCCCACCACCGACGTCGCCGTAGTGATCGGCGCCAACGACGTCGTCAATCCAGATGCGCGCGACAATCCCGGCAGTCCCATTGCCGGCATGCCGATTCTTGAAGTGGATCGCTCGAAATCCGTTGTGGTTTTGAAACGCGGCCAGGGCAAAGGCTTTTCGGGGCTGGAGAACCCTTTGTTTTTTAAGCCTGTAACAGGCATGCTTTATGGTGACGCGAAAGATACGTTGACCCGGCTCGTGCAGGCGGTCCAACACGCGTAGTCGCCCCACAAGGTCCAAAGCAAAAATAACAGATGGAGAATTCATGCGAAGATTCTTAACCGCGCTATTGTTGGCGAGTCTGCTCGTCACTACCTTCCCCGCAACTTACGCGCAGCGCACCACAGAGAAACTGAAAAAGGGCGCGCCTTCAGTAGCGAGCCAACGCGCCGTCGATACGATTTCGGCAAACCAGCTCAGAGATTACTTATCGTTTATCGCTTCCGACGAAATGGAAGGACGCGATACGCCGTCGCGCGGTCTCGATACCACCGCGAAGTTTCTGGCAGTCAACCTGTCACGTTGGGGATTCAAACCGGCGGGCGATGCGGGCAGCTTCTTTCAACACATCGAGCTGCGTCGGGATCGTGCCGACAACGGTCAAACAAAAGTGGAACTCGCAGGACGAACCTTAACCGCAGGAACTGATTATCTTCCCGCTGGCGGTTCGGGCAATGTTAGTGGACAACTCGTTTTTGCAGGCTCGGGTTGGTTTGTGAAGTCGAAAGATATTGATGCGTACAAAGGCATCGATCCAACCGGACGAATCGCAGTGATCTTCGGAACGCCGAACGCGCCGCCGCGTGGTGTTGGCCGCGGGGATTTAGGAAAGTCAGGCGAGGATTCGATGAACCCAAGCGACTACGCGCGCAGCAAAGGCGTCGTGGGTTTGATCTATGTGCCCGACTTTCAGTATCTCGCGAACTGGCAACGCAATCGACAGCGAATCATAGAGCGCGGCACGACGGTGGTCGCGAAGTTTCAAACCGCAAGCACGTCGCCGTTGCCTTCGATCGTAGTTACGCCCGAGATAGCAAATTCGCTCTTCGCGGGCGAGCGACAGTCAGCCGCGGGAATTTTTAGCGCGTCGTATGGGACCACGGTGCCGGCGCCATTCCTGATGAACGACATCAAAAAGATCACGCTGAATGTTGCCAGCAATAGTGAGATAGTGCCGACGCAGAATGTGGTCGCGGTTTGGGAAGGCAGCGATCCGACTCTGAAGGCCGAGTACGTGGCGCTCGGTGCGCACTACGATCATGTTGGCAGCGGTTGTCCGCCGGTTGGTAACGACACGATCTGCAACGGCGCGGATGACGACGGTTCAGGCACGACGGCGTTGTTGAGTATGGCTGAAGCACTCGCCAAGGCGCCGACGCGGCCGAAGCGTTCGGTACTGTTCGTCTGGCATTGCGGCGAGGAGAAGGGCTTGTGGGGCTCGCGGTATTTCACGGACTATCCCACCGTGCCGCTAAATCAGATCGTGGCGCAGATCAATATCGACATGATCGGCCGCAGTAAAAAAGAAGGCGACACGAACACGCGCAACGCGGATTTGACGGGCCCCGATGCGATTTATCTGATCGGCTCCACGATGATGAGCACTGAACTGGGCGAACTCGTGAACGCCGTCAACAAGTCGTTCCTGAACATCACGTATGACACGCGTTACGACGATCCGAAGGATCCTAATCGTTTCTTCTATCGCAGCGATCACTACAACTACGCGAAGAAAGGTATTCCGATCATCTTCTACTTCGACGGTGTGCATGAGGACTACCACCGCGCCGGCGACAGCGCCGACAAGATTGACTATCAAAAGATGGAGAAGGTGACGCGCACGATCTATATGACGCTGTGGGAGATTGCCAATCGGCCGGCGCGCTTGAAAGTCGATAAGGGTGTACCTTCACAGATCTCAGCCACAGATTCACGCTGATCTTCGGACACGGATTAACACGGATCAGCGTGTTCGTTCGGAGAGTAGTTTGCGATAGGCTTCGGCGCGTGAGAGACCCAGCTCACGCGCCGCCTTCTTTAGGGCGGCGCGGTGGTCCAAACCGTCTTGCTCGAACTGAGCGACTAAGGCTGAGACGCTCGATGTGGCGTCATTAGTGGGTTCCGCGATGACGTGGCGATCGATCAGCACCACGATCTCACCGCGTGGCTCCTGGTTTTCGTAATGACTGCTGAGCTCACTTAAACGTCCGCGCCGGATCTCTTCGTGAAGCTTAGTGAGTTCCCTGGCAACGACGGCTTCGCGTTCGCCGAGGATTTCGCGTGCATCTTTCAGTGTGGCGGCGAGACGATGCGGCGCTTCGTAGAAGATCAAAGTTCCCGGCACTGATTGCAATTCCGTGAGCCGTGCGCGTCGTGCGTTTGCGCGCGGCGGCAAAAAACCCGCGAAGAAGAATTCGTCTGTCGGCAAACCCGCCGCAATCAACGCCGAGATCAGTGCGCTTGGACCAGGCACCGGCACAACCGGAATCTCATTCTCAATCGCAGCACGAACCAGACGAAAACCAGGATCGCTGATCGACGGTGTACCAGCGTCGGAAACAACTGCCACGTTGCTTCCCTGTCGCAACAACTCAAGCAATTCGAGCGCGCGTTGCTGTTCGTTGTGTTCGTGATAGCTGATGGTCCGGGTCGTGATCCCGTAATGCTGCAGCAGCTTGCGCGTGTGGCGTGTGTCCTCGCACGCGATGAGAGCGACGTCGTTCAAAACCTGCAATGCTCGATGAGTGATGTCTGCGAGGTTGCCGATCGGAGTCGCAACCAGATAAAGAACGCCGGGCATGCGAGGTATTTTAGACGGGATTACAGGATTAACAAGATGAAGGCCCCGGCATTTGGCGCCGAGGCCTTTGGAGGGTAGACCGGCAGATTACAAGCGGAAGTCAGATGCGGGTTTAGTTCCGAGGAAATGGAATACGTCTCCACCAATCGTTGTTGTTGTTTCGATCGTTGCGATCGCCGCGGCGCCAATCGCCGTCACGACCAGAATTACCGTTGTATCTGAAGCCGTAGACGTCGCCGATGTAGCGGAGCTCCTGTTGGATCTGTGACCACTGCGACGCCAGCCGGTTGTCGTACCAACGCGGGCGCGCAACGCGGTCCAACTGCTGTCCTTCCTGGAGCACGCGTCGTGCTTCGTCGGCACTGCGATTCAGGTCGCGGCCATTGCCGACGTTCGACTTCAGATCGCCCACTGCATCGCGGAAGCGATGGATCTGATCGTTGATCCGATCTTCCTGGCGTGAGCCGTTCGCTCTACTGTGATCGAGCGCCCGATCCATGTCGCGCTCGTAATCTTTCGACAAGCGATCCAAACGATGAACTGAATCGCGCAGGCCACGATCGTCGTAGCGACCGCGATTGTCACGATTGTCCGGGTAACGATTATCGGGGTAGCCGCCCCATTGAGCTGACGCTGCGGCGGGCAAAGCAAGCGCCAAAATCATCGCAGCAAAAAATGAAAAGACCAGTGTGTTTCGGTTCGTCATCTCGATATCTCCTCAGTTTCGCCTGTTTGGCAACTGCCGTGCCTTTACCGGAATGCGCTAAAAAGCTGTCGGTTTTGTGAGGAATCACGACAGGCGAACGCGAAAAGGTGCACGAACAACGGAAAACGTTTGAGCCACAAGAGGCACAAGAGGAGTTAGCCACAAAAAGGCACATAAGTCGCAAAAAAGAAGAATTGACCGAGCGATATACAACCAACTGATTTTGACTAACGAACGGCCTGCCCTCTTTTATGAGCCTTATGTGCCTTTTTGTGGCTAATTCTTTTTGTGGCTGTTGTGGCTCTTAGCGATCGAGGAGGAGGGCGAGGTGGCGACGCATGTCTGAGTGGTGGAGAGGGTTGTGGCGGCGCGAGAGTGATTGCCACGATGGGCCGCCGTTGTTTGATTTTTGCAGCAGCAACTCTTCGTTCGCAGTGCGGATTCCGAGGTGACGAATGTTCGCGCAGGCGAGACCTCCGCCTCGCACTATCCCATCGCGCGGCGTTCGCGGCCAGCCTGCTTCCACATACAACGTGCGGATACCGTTTGTGAACGTCAACAGATGGCCGACCATCGTCGAAGTTCCCGTGCGAAAACGATGTCCTTCCTGCTTCGAAATCTGAATGCTCGCGCCGCTGCGGTTTGCTTCCGCTGCTAGCGACGTAAACTCTGCGAGCAGCCAGTCAATGCCCGCCTTACGCAGCAGATCGTTCGAATTCTTCAGCGACAAATACTCAGCCACGTCTCTGCGGCCGGCCAATTTGGCTCGTCGCTCTGCTTCCGATAACGCTGCTGCCCACGCTTCGTCAAGTTCGCTCATCGTCGCTTGCCGATGGTATCATGAGCCCGATTCGTCCCCCACAATTCCAAATGTGGAAATCAGCAACAATGACCCCATCACCTCGACTTTTAATGCGCCTGTTGGCCGTGCTCCCAGCGGTTGGTTTGTTTCTGCTCATCAGTGCAAACCCACTCGCGCAGTCAAACAAATTGCCCGCGCCCAGCAGTTTTGTAAGCGACTTCGCCGGAGTTATCGATAGTCCAACCAAGAGCCGTCTCGAAAGCCTGCTCAGCAAGCTCAAAGAAAAGAGCAACATCGAACTATACGTCGCCACCGTCGAAAACACCGGCGACCAGCAGATGTCGGCGTTCTCACGACAGCTCGCGCGTGACTGGAACATCGGCACGACGACGAATCGCTCGAAGAGCCTGTTGCTGGTCGTCTGCTCCGGATCGAAAAGTTCGTTCACACAAATGAGCCGCAACGCACAGCTCGCACTTCCGGAAGGCATCCTCGGCGAAATCAGTTATCGCATGAATGGACCACTGACGGATGGTCGCTTCGCCGAAGCTGTCGATAGCGGTGTTCATGTGTTTGCAAATGCAGTGGCAGACAAGGTCGGGTTCAAGCTTTCGGACCTCGAAGACAATGTAGTCGCGACGAAGAGTCCTGAAGCGAGCGACTCGCCTTCGACTGTTCTCGTAAGCGCGAAGGAGACACCGCAAACACGTCCGCGAGTTGTTCTCGACGCGCCGCAACCAGAAACCCGGGGCACACCGCCGGCTGATCCACCGCGTACCGATCCATCACCAACTGATACTCCGTCGATAGAACCAACCGCTTCGGAGTCTCCAAAGTCTGAACCCGCTGTCGCGACTGAGTCGCCGAAGCCCGAAGTTGAACCGGCAACGAAGAGTGAGACTGCAAACAGCGGACGAAAAAAACCCGCCTCATCAGCAAAGACAAACACGCCAGTTACCAAAAAGACCGCGGCTCAGACAGCGGAAGACGATCTCGACGAGATCGACGAAGTTGAACTAACCCTGACGAAACCACTGCCGGAGCGCGCCGTCCTGCTAAAACAGTTTCTCGACACGCATCCCAATTCGAAAGCGCGACCGCGAGCGATCGAATTGCTAATCAGCACCCACGCCGGACTCGGCGATCAGAAGTTGAAAAATGGCGACGTCGCCGGTGGTATTCAGCAACTGCTGCAAGCGATCGAAGAATCCGACACCAGTATTTCCGACAAACTGTTTTCCGGCGTAGTCGTCCAGATTCCGTTGAATCTGTATCTGCGTGGTGAACGCGACGCAGCGTTCAAAGCCGCACAGAACATCGAGACAAAGTTTGGCTCAGATCCGAAGCGGCTGCTCGCCCTCGCCGGTTTCTATCTGGGGATTGAGCGATCGAAAGACACGGTGCGTGTGGCCGAGGCCGCTGTCAAACTCGCGCCCGATCTCGCCGAAGCACATCGAATCCTTGCGGTCGGATTACAGATTTCGCTGCGACTTGACGACGCGATAAGCGAGTACAAACGCACGCTCGAGTTGGACCCGACCTCGAACGTATCTCGCGTCAGTCTCGCCGATCTTTATCGCGCCTCGGGTAAGACAGAAGAAGCACTGGCGCTCTACAACGAACAACTCGCTGCCGATCCAAAAGACAAAGCCGCGCAAGCAGGCAAAGTGGTCGCGCTGCTCGAACTCAATCGCCCCGAGGAAGCAAACACCGCACTGAACACCGCGTTTGCCGCTGACCCAAAAAACTTGCCGTTGCTCGCCGGCGCCGCATACTGGTTCACCGCGC
>Ga0207676_10004061_pt1 | contig 10324 bp, 10 predicted proteins | sample KBSSwiS72_FD_184307 | JGI IMG/M metagenome (GOLD analysis project Ga0207676, IMG submission 184307) | Switchgrass rhizosphere microbial communities from Kellogg Biological Station, Michigan, USA - KBS Switchgrass S7-2 (SPAdes) (version 2) | ecosystem: Host-associated > Plants > Roots >... | reverse complement strand
GTGATCGCCGGCGAGATCCTCGAGCACCTTGCCTTCAACCCCGTCGGCCTGTGGCGCGAGATCCACCGGCTGCTCGCGGAAGGCGGGCGGATCGTCGTCACCACGCCGAACCACTACGCGCTGACGCGGCGTCACGCCGCGCGCTGGACCTCGCTGCTCGAGGGCGGCGGCATCACCGTCGACGAAATCCTCGCCACGCCGACGCACGGCCACCACTGGAAGGAATACGCGCGGTCCGAGGTGGTCCGCTATTTCACGCGGCTGTCGCAGGACTTCGCCGTCCATCGCGCGCTGTACGTCGAGGACGCCGCTGCGGCGCCGGAGCCGGTCGCGCGCCGCGTGGCGCGCGCGGTGCGCACGTGCGTGCCGCTGTTGCGCGAGCGGCTGCACGTGGAGATCGACCTGCCGCGCAAGGCGTGCGGCGTGGCGATCGAGCCGCGGTGGGACCGCGGCTAGCGCGGCGCTGCGCCGTCGCGCTCAGTCGAGCGGGCCGATGAAATCCGCCTTGCCGATGTCGACGCCGTTGTGACGCAGGATCAGGTAGGCGGCGGTCGTGTGGAAGTAGAGGTTCGGGATGATGAACTGCTGCAGGTAGTTGCGGCCCGTGAACTGCTTGGGCTGACCGCGCACGGGACGCGTGATCGTCCGGGTGTCGCCGCCTTCGAAGGCCGCTTCCGGCAACGACTTCATGTACTCGACCGTCTTGTCGACGCGCGCGATCAGGTCGGCGAAGGACTTCTCGTCGTCCTCGAATTTCGGCGGCTCGACGCCCGTGAGACGCGCGGCGCCGCCGCGCGCCATGTCCGTGGCGATCTGCACCTGCGCCGGGAGCGGGAACATGTCGGGCGCGAGGCGCCCCTGCATGAATGTCGACTCGTCGATCTTGCGCGTCGCGGCGTTGGCCGCGCCCTTCGCGAGAATCGCCTTCAGCTGGTTGAGCGCGCGGATGAAGACGGGGACAGACGATTGATAGACGGTGAGCGACATGAGCGTTCCTCCTCTTTTTGGGGAACGCGATTGTAGCCGACCTACAGCTTCAGCTCGAACGTCTGGCCGACGAGATCGTGGCCGAAGCTGTGATGGCGCTCCTCGCGCGTCAGGCGAAAGCCGGCTTCGTCGTAGAGATGCCGCGCGGCGTCGAGACCCGCGTTGGTCCACAGCATCAGCTTGCGATAGCCCGCCGCGCGCGCGAACGCGATGCACTCCGCGACGAGGCGGCGGCCCACGCCGGCACCGCGCGCCGCGGGCTCCACGGAGAGCAGTCGCAGCTGCGCGACGGTGGCGCTGCGCTGCACGAGGAAGACGCAACCGAGGCGCTCGCCGTCGCGCTCGGCGATCCAGCACCGCTCGCGCCGCGGGTCGAAGCGCTCGACGAAACGCGCGGCGATCTTCGCGACCATCGCCTCGAACTTGTCGTCCCAGCCACGCTCCCGCGCGTAGAGCGCGCCGTGCCGCGAGATCACCCAGCCGATGTCGCCGGGGCGATGCGGCCGCAGGACGACCGGCGCCGGGGACGGCGTCGTAGCGACCGCGTTGCCGAGCAGCGTCTCGATCGTCGTCATCGCCGCCACGACTTTCACCTGCGCCGTCGCCGGCAGGGGCGCGAGGAGCGCCGCGATCTCGTCGTGCGACGCGCGGTCGAGCGGCGCGAACGCCTTGCGGCCCGCGGCTGTGAGCGCGAGGTGGAACTCGCGGCCGTCGTGCGCCGAGCGCGTCCTGCGGACGAGGCCGCGGGTCTCGAACGCCCGCAGCATGCGGCTCAGATAGCCGGCGTCCATGTCGAGGTCGCGCACCAGCGCGCTCGCGGTGGGCGGTGTCGTGGCGTTCGCTAGCTCGTAGAGCACGCGCACTTCCGCCAGGGAATACGGGCTGTCGTAGAGGCGCGGCCGCAGCATGCCGATCCGGCGCGTGTACGCGCGGTTGAAGCGGCGCACGGCGGCAATGCTGGCGGCGGACGCGGCGCTCATGCCGCCGATGCTCCGCCGATTAGTTGACTCCGTCAAGTAATGGGGGCGGGGCGCCTGCCGACCAGCGGTCAGCGCAGGAGGAGGTACAGCAGGCCGATCACGATCAGCCACTTCACGATGTAGTAGAGGACCTTGCTCTTCTTCTTGAGCGCCTTGCCGGGGAGGCGAAGGTAATAGGCGAAGCTGAAGATGCGGTTGAGGATGCCGATCTGGTCGCCGGGCGCGTTCTCGGTCTGGCTCGCCCGGATGGCCGTCGCCTCGAACCAGTGGTTGATCTTCGACATGATGCGGCTCTTGAGCGGCCGCTCGACGTCGCAGAACAGGATGAGCCGCGTGACGTCCGACTTGTTCTCCGCCCAGTGGATGTACGTCTCGTCGAACATCACGGCTTCGCCGTCGCGCCACGAGTACATCTGGCCGTCGACCCAGATCTTGCACGTGTCGTTGTTGGGCGTGACGAGGCCGAGGTGATAGCGAAGCGAGCCCGCGAACGGATCGCGGTGCTTGCCGAGGTCGCCGCCGGGCGGAAGCAGCGCGAACATCGCGCCGTTGACGTTCGGCAGCGACTGCACGAGCTCCACCGTCTTCGGGCACAGCGCCTTCGCCGAGGGCAGCGGCTCGTCGTACCACTTCACGTAGAAGCGCTTCCAGCCGCGCCGGAAGAACGAGTTGAAGCCGAGGTCCGTGTAGCCGGCAGCCGCGCGGATGTGGCCTTCGTCGAAGAGCTTCAGCGCCTCGTCGCGGATCGTCTTCCAGTTGTCGGTCAGCTGCCGCAGCTCGGGGAAGCGCTCGACCTCGACGAACGGCTTGATCGGCACCGCCGAGAACATGTACATCAGCGCGTTGTACGGGCCGAGGAACGTCGAATGATCGGTGAGCTGCCGGTAGAACTTGTGCCGGACGCGCCCGCGCAGATGGATGTACATCATCGACGCGAAGAAAACGTAGACGACGATGAACTTCGGGGCGAGCCAGTTGATGGCGGCGAGTTCGGCGAGCATGGCGCACTATTTTAGCGCATTCGCCTCACGGCCGCCGCGCCGCCTTCCAGCGCCGATGCACCCAGTACCACTGCTCCGGATGACGGAGGATCAGCCGCTCGAGCGCCGCGTTGAACGCGCGCGTCGTCTTGCGGATCGCCTCGTTGGTGTTCTCGTCGTCCACCACGGGCAGCGGATCCTCGAAGCGCAGCACGTGACGGCCATCGGGCTCGCGCCACGCCGCGGCCGGCAGCACCGGCGCGCCGGTGGCGAGCGCGATGATCGCCAGGCTCTTGAACGTGCCGGCAGGGTGGCCGAAGAACTCGACGTCGATGCCGTCCGGCTTGCCCGCGTGCTGGTCGAACGGGAACACGATCACATCGCCGGCTTCCAGCCGCTCGACGATGCGGTCGAGCGAGCCGCGCTTGCCGACGACGCCGAAGCCGGCCTTGGCGAAACGGCGGTTGACGAGCGCATCGAGCCAGCGCGGCTTGATCGGGCGGCGGACGAAATGGAAGCGGCCGTGCACCTCCGGATAGCTCTGGATGCCGGCGACGGTGGCGACCTCCCAGTTGCCGAAGTGGCCGGTGAGGATCAGCACGCCCTTGCTGGCCTTGAACGCGCGGACGAATGCGTCGAGGTTCTCGACGCGCACCAGCGCGCGCTTTTGCGCCGGCGAGAGCCACCGGAACTTGAAGAACTCGACGCCGAGCCGCCACAGGTGCGCGTAGTGCGCCTGGGCCAGGCGGTCGATCTCGGCGGAAGGCACGGCGGCGCCGAACACGCGGCGCAGGTTGTCGAGCACCACGCGCTTGCGCAACGGGAGAACGTTGAAGAGCACGCGGCCCGCGAGCGGCACCGTCGTGCTCGCGGGCAGCGCGAGTGCGACGGCGGACGCGCTGGAGCGGTCGTGCGTCAGCGAGACGGTGATGCCGGAGAGCCGGTGGCGGCCGAGCAGCGCCTGCGCCCTGGCGCTGGTCTCGATCGCCGGCGCGCCATACGCGTCGCGCGCCACGGAGAAATCCGCCGGCTCGATCTGGCCGAGCGCGAGCTCGCGTGGAAAGAGCTTGATGCACGCTTCCTTCGCCGCGTAGCGCGCGGCGAGGCTCGCCGCGCGGCCGGCGCCGTTGCCGGCGTCGGCAAGCTCCTGCGCGGAAAAGATCTTGGCGAGCTCGGCGGGCGGCGTCTCCGCCAGCAGACGCTCGATGCGCTCGATCTCGACGCTGTCGATGCCGCAGCGCGTGGGCGCGGCGCCGCTCATCTCACGCCGCGCGGACGATCAGCGCGGCGTCGGTGCCGGCAAAGCCGCGGCAGAGGATGAGGGCGATCTTGCCGCGCGGCGCCTGCGGGGCGGCGGACACCGTCACGCCCGCGCAGTCAGGATCCAGCGACGCGAACGTCGCCACGCCGGGCACCACGCCCTGCGCGAGCGCCGCCAGCGCGATCGTCGTCTCGATGATGCCGGCCGCGGCGATCAAGTGGCCGATCGACCATTTGAACGCAGTCACCGGGGGCATCGCGTTGCCGAACACGCGACGGAGCGCCGCCGCTTCGGTCGCGTCCGACTGCGGCGTGCCGTTGCCGTGCGCGACGACCATGCCGATGTCCGCGGGGCCGAGCTTGGCATCGTGCAGCGCGTCGCCGATGGCGCGCGCGAGCCCGTCGCCGTCGTCGCGGATCGCGAGGAGTCCCGTCGCTTCGCCCGCGTTGCCGCCGCCCAGCACTTCGCCCAGGATCGCGGCGCCGCGCGCGCGTGCGCTCGCTTCCGTTTCCAGCACGAGTGCGCCGGCGCCCTCGCCGAACACGCTGCCGCGACGGGCGGCGTCGAACGGCCGGAGCGCGTCGTCGGCCAGGAGGCCGCACTGGTTGTAGTACAGCACCATCTGCGGCTCGATCAGCGTGTCGTGGCCGATGGCCACCGCGCGATCGGCCTCCTCGTGGCGCAGCGCTTCCGCCGCCTCGATTACCGCCAGCGTGCCGCCGCAGCAATGGTTGGTGATGCAGGCGTTGGCGCCCTTGAGGTTGTGGTTGATGCCGACGTGGCACAGCACGTTGTTCGGCAGCGCGCGCAGCAGCCACATCGGGTTGACGACGTTTCCGAGCTCCTGCCCGAAGCGAACGAGGTCGCCGCCCGCTTCGGCCATCAGCGGAAAATAGTCGTACTGCGTGTTGTACGCGCCGCCGCCGGACCCGACGTAGATTCCGGTGCGGTCGCTGTAATCGGCCGCGGCCTCCGGTGCGAGCGTCGCGCGATGAGGGACGAAGCCGGACCCTGCGATCGCCTGCGTGCCGGCGTAGATCCCGAACATGTCGGTCCGCCGGATGAACTTGTGCAGCTTGCGGTCCGGTACGAACTCGCGCGCGTTGAAGTCGGCGACCTCGGCCGCGACGCGCACCGGCCAGCCGGTCGTGTCCCACTGCTGGATCGGCGCGACTGCGGAGCGGCCTTCGAGCACGGCCGCGAGCATCGCGGCCGGCGTGCGCCCCGTGCCGCAGACGGCACCGCTGCCGGTGATGACGACGCGCACCCGCTCGCTCATCGGTCGGCCTCCTTGCACCGGCGAGAAGTGCATGCACATGCGCGTCGGCCTCCGCTTCTTCGCGCGGCGCCGACCCTGCGGGTCTCGGCTTTGCCCGCCGCGCTCATCGCACTTCGTCCGGGTGGCGCAGGACGACGCAGCTGTTGGAGCCACCGAAGCCGAACGAGTTCGACACCGTCATCCGCACCCGCTGGCGTCGCGCCGTCCCCACGACGAGGTTGAGGTCGCAGTCCGGGTCCGGATCGCGGTAGTTCGCGTTGACGGGCATTTCGCCGCGCTCGATGGCGAGCGCGCACGCCACCACCTCGACCGCGCCGGCCGCGGCGATCAGGTGCCCCATCGTGCTCTTGGTCGAGCTCACCGACACGTCCTTCGCACGGTCGCCGAACACCGCATGGATCGCGGCGCTCTCGCTGCGGTCGTTCATGCCGGTCGACGTGCCGTGCGCGTTGATGTAGTCGATGTCGGCGACCGTGGCGCCGGCATCCTTCAGCGCCGCCCGCATCGACTGGATCGGGCCGTCGCCGTCGGGCGGCGAATCGGTGATGCGGAACGACGACAGCGAGTTGCCGTCACCGGCCAGTTCGGCGTAGATGTGCGCGCCGCGCGCCTTCGCCGCCTCCCATTCCTCCAGCACCACGAAGCCGGCGCCTTCGCCCAGCACGAAGCCGTTGCGGGTGGCGTCGAACGGTCGGCTCGCGCGCTCCGGCGTGTCGTTGTCGGTGGACACCGCCGACAGCAGGCAGAAGCCGGCGAGGCCCACGGGGCTGATCATCGAATCGAAGCCGCCGGCCAGCGCACGATCGACGCTGCCGCGCCGGATCAGCTTCAGCGCCGTGCCGATCGCCTGACCGCCGGACGCGCACGCCGTGTGCACCGACGTGGCGTAGCCACGGATGCCGAAACGGCGCGTCAGCAACGAGAGTCCGCCGGTCGCCTGGCTGCGGCAGAACACCATCGGGTCCAAGGCCGCGGGATCGGTGAGAAGCGCGCCGGGATCGAGCTCACCGGTCGTTGCGGAGTGGCGCTGCACGGCGGCAAGGTCCTCGTAGGCCACGCCCATCATGCCGGTGCCGACCGCGCACCCCCAGCGCTCGGCGTCGGCGTCCGTGGGCGCGATGCCGGCATCGCGGATCGCCTGCTCGGCGGCGGCGAGCGCGAACTTGTGCGAGCGGTTGGCGAACTTGAGGAGCCGCCGCTCCGCCGTGATGACTCCTTCGTCGAAGCCCTTCACTTCCGCGGCGATGCGCGTCGAGAAGCCGCTCGCGTCGAACAGCGAGATGGGCGCGGCGCCGCTTCGGCCCGCCAGCAGCGCCGACCACGTGGTCTCGACGTCGTTGCCCACCGGCGAGACCATGCCGATGCCCGTGATGGCGACGCGGCGCTTCATGCCGCGTGCTCCGGCGGGACGGCGAGCTCGAGCCGCGCGGTGGCGACGACACGGCCGTCGATCTTCGCGCTCAGCGCGGCGCGCGCAACGCCGCCGGACGGCGGCGCGAGGTCGATCGCGACGTCGAGGCTCTGACCCGGCAGGATGAACGCGCGCATCTTGACGTGCGTGACGCGCGCGGGCTGCGGCGCCGTGCCGTCGCGCCACGGCGGCGCCTCGCGCGCCAGGTCCTGCGCGAGGCGGATCTGCGTGTCGAGGAGCAGCGTGGCCGGGAACACCGCGCGCCGCGGGAAATGGTCGCCGAAGAACGGCGCCGACGTCGGCACCGCCAGCGTCGCCCGCAGCGATTGGCCGGGCGTGCGCTCGACGATCGTCACGTCGGGCGCGCGCACGCCTTCGAAGCGTCCCGGCAGCGCGCCGCCGCCGCGCAGCAGCGCGAAGCGGTCGCGCAGCGCGTCCGGCGAGTCGAAATCGGCCACCGGCAGCATCGGGCCGAGGCAGTCGACGAGCTCGATCACGCGCTCGCCGTCCACCGACGCCGCGCCGCTGTACGCGACCGCGTCGTCGTCGCAGTCGGCGATGTCGACTTCGAGGTCCAGCGTGCGGCCCGGCACCGCGTCGCCGTGGAAGCGCGTCTCTGTCGCGAGCGCCGCCACCGGCCGGCCGCGGAAGTCGATGTGCGCCATCGACACCCACGCGGCGAGCTGGCCGACGGCCTCCGCGACGAGGCAGGCGGAAAACGCGGGGACGTGCGCCGGCACGGCGAACTGCCCGCGCGCGCGCTTCGCCGGCTCGAAGTCGGTGATGCGGTCGACGAACGAATAGGCGGCGAAATGCGGCGACATGCGAGGGCCCGGACTGCTTACGCCGCCGCCGCCGCTTCGCGCTGCGCGCGGATCACGAGCTTGCAGAACGTCTCGGGCGTGAAGAGCCGCGGAATGTCGGCGACCTTCATCGGCGTCTTGAACCGCGAGTCGGGGATCTCGGAGAGGTACGACTTCAGCTGCAGCAGTCCCTTCTCGGTGACGATGCCCTTCTGCTCGAACTCGGCTTCCGGCAGGTCGCCGCGCGCGTTCTCGACGATCTTGCCGCGCGGGATCTTGATCTTGAACGCGCGCTCGAGGCGAAAGACCATGTCGAGGAAGTCGATCGACTCCGCGTCGAGGCCCTCGATCAGCGACACGTCGAGCTTGATGTCCTCGACGTCGCAGCCGAGCGCGTCAGCCATCGTCTCCGCGACCTTCGGATAGACGGCCATGATTTCTTCCTTGGTGATTTCCGTTGCCATGCTGATGCTCCCTTCACTCCATTTTGAAACCGCCGTCGACGTGGAGGATCTCTCCCGTGACGTAACTCGAATAGGCGGATGCCAGGAACCACACTGCGCACGCGATGTCCTGCGGCGTGCCGAACCGCCGCAGCAGGATGCGGCCCTTGACCTCGGCGCCGGCCATCTCGCGGACGTCCTGCGACATCTCCGTCTCGATGACGCCCGGCGCCACCGCGTTCACGAGGACGTTGCGCGGCGCGAGCTCGACCGCGAGCGCACGCGTGAACGCCTCGATCGCGCCCTTGCTCGCCGCATAGTTGGTCTGCCCGCGCCCGCCCTTCGACGCCGACACCGAGCTCAGGTTGATGATGCGGCCCGCGCGCTGCATGATCATGTAGGGCACGACGGCGCGCGTGACGTTGAACACGCCGCCGACGTTGGTGTCGAGCACGTCGGTGACGTCGTCGTCCTCCAGCGCCGCGAGCTGGTTGTCGCGGATGATCCCCGCATTGTTGACCAGGATGTCGATCCGCTCGCCGCGCTCCATCACGCGCTCGATCGCCGCGGCGCAGGCCGCGGCGTCACGCACGTCGAGCTGCTCGGCCGTGACGTTGCCGCCCGCCGCCGCGACCGCTTCCTTCGCCGCCTCGGCGTTGCCGCGGTAGAAGAAGGTGACGTCGCAGCCCTCGCCGGCGAGCATCTCCACGATGGCGCGGCCGATGCCGCGGCTGCCGCCCGTGACGACGACGCGCTTGCCCGCGAGGCCCGGATCGAGCTTCATCCCGAGATGCAGAAGCCGCCGTCGACGACCAGCGTGTGGCCGTTGATCATCGCGGCTTCGGGCAGGCACAGCAGGTAGACGGCGCCCGCGACGTCCGCCGGGGTCAGCACCGGCCCGGCCGGCGTGCGGTGCGCGAAGTTGGCGAGGAGCTCGTCGCGATTGGGAAAGTGCGTGAGGGCGTCGGTGTCGACCACGCCGGCGCTCACCGTGTTGACGCGGATGCCCTTCGGGCCGAGCTCCTGCGCGAGCGCCCGCACCAGCGCCTCCAGCGCGGCCTTGGACGCGCCGATGAAGCCGTAGTCGGGCATCGCGCGCGACGCGCCGAGCGACGACATCGCGATGATCCGCCCGCCGCCCGGCATCAGCGGGACGGCGCGCTGCGCCAGCAGGTTGACCGCCAGCGCGTTGGTCTCCATGCACCAGCGAAAGTGCTTGAGCCCCATCTCCAGCACCGGCTTCAGCACGCCGGACGCCGCGTTGCTGACCACGATGTCGACGCGATCGAAGTGCTTGCGGAACTCGGCGAAGATCTCGTCGACGCTGTCCGGCACCCCCACGCTGCCCTGGATGGCGACGGCGCGCCGGCCGAGCGCGCGCATCTCCGCGCACAGTGCCTCGGCCTCCTCGTGGCTGTTGTAGTAGTTGACGGCGACGTCGGCGCCGCCCTGCGCGAGCTTCAGCGCGATGGCGCGGCCGATGCCGCGGGCGGCACCGGTGACGAGCGCGACTTGGCCGGCAAGCGGGGCGGACATGGATGGGGGAGGCTTCAGCCACCCTCCGGGCGACCCGGGAGGGGCGGACAAAACCGCTATTCTAACCGGCGCCGCGCGACCGCCGCCCCTCTCGGGCGCGGTTTCAGCCGGCGGGCTTCGGGTCCGGCGGGGCGGGATCGCCGCCGGGCAGCGGCGCCTGCGGCGCCGGTCCGCCCGCGGCCGCCGCTTCGCCCCGGCGGGCGCGGATCAGCCGCTGCAGCTCCCCCACCCAGGCCTTCTTGATGCTGTACCAGACGTCGGCCGCCCACAGGATGTGGAGCTGCGCGTTCAGCGACAGCCCCGAGGTGTCCTGCGCCTTCCCGGGCACGTAGGCGTCGATCCACGCGCGCGCGTCCTCGTCGGATGCCAGGTCCTCGGTGACCGGGACGGTGATGTGGTTGTACGTGACGGGCAGGCGGAAATTGCGGACATTGGCCGCGCCCGTGCTCGTGTACTCGACGTCGAGCGGATTGCCGGCGAAGCTCAGCGCGACCAGGTCGCCGCCGATGAAAAAGCCCGTGAAGTCGTCGACGGTGTCGGGGATCTTGCGCAGCGTGTCGAGGTTCTCCCACCACGCGGGCAGCACCAGCGCGAGCCCGCCGGCGCCCACCGCGGACGCGTAGGCGAGCGACAGGCCCACCACG
>Ga0207676_10004059_pt1 | contig 10327 bp, 6 predicted proteins | sample KBSSwiS72_FD_184307 | JGI IMG/M metagenome (GOLD analysis project Ga0207676, IMG submission 184307) | Switchgrass rhizosphere microbial communities from Kellogg Biological Station, Michigan, USA - KBS Switchgrass S7-2 (SPAdes) (version 2) | ecosystem: Host-associated > Plants > Roots >... | reverse complement strand
GCGATCGGTCGGTCGCAGGGTCTTGCTGACGATCGCGGCGAGCGACTTCAGCGCCTCGTCGCCGGCGCTGTGGCCGAGCTCGTCGTTGAGGCGCTTGAAGTTGTCGATGTCGAGCAGGCCGATCGACAGGCTGCCGCCGTTGCGCTCGAGACGGGACCGCTCGATCTCGAACGCCTGCATCAAGCCGCGCCGGTTGGCGATCTGCGTCAGCTGATCGGTCGAGACTTCGTCGGAAAGCCGCTTCATCTCGTCTTCGAGCTCGGTCACGCGCTGCGTCAGGTCGGTCGCCTTGCTGTGTTCTTCCTGCAGCCGCGCCTGGGTGTGCTGGACCAGCGACTGCACGGCCTTGCTCTCGGCCACCATCTCGCGCACGACGCCGGTCAGGCTCTCGAGCGAATCCGATTCCTCGATCACCGCCGCGTATCGGCCGACGCTCTCGTGGAAGTTGCCGGTCTTGGAGCCCAGCTCGCCGAGCTCGGCCAGCATCTGCGTCATCAGCGCCTTGAGCGCGTCGCGTGCCTTCTCGCGTTCGCCGCGCACCTCACCGTGCTGCTTCCTGGCGTGGTGGAGCATGTCGCTGACCGCGCGCACGCCGCGCGCGGACAGGCCCTCGTCGATCTTGGCCTGCATCGCCTCGCACTGGCCCTTGACCCAGCTGCCGTCCTCCGCGAGGTCGGTCAGGCTCGCGGTCAGCTCGCGGCAGAGCTTGCCGAGCTGGTCGAACAGGTGATGGCGATGCTGGAGCACGCGCTGCGCACGCTGCGCCAGCGCCTCGGTGGCGTCGGCGAGCGAGGGCGTCGCGCCCTCGCCTTGCATCCGCGCCAGGAGTTGGGAAAGCTCGCTCGAGAGATCGCGGTTGGCGCCCTCATGCGCCGGCAAGGCCTGCTGCAGCGCCTCGCCGAACGTGCGCGCAACGCGCTCCCAGGCGTGCGTCGCGATGGCGGGTGCGGCAACGGCATCCGCCACCACGTCGACGGTGGCCGACGCGACGGTGTCGACGATGTCGTTGGCAGCGTCGAGGGCGGCCGGGCGCGTCATCGGCGTCAGCGGCGCATGCGCCGTGTCGGCCACCGCCACGGCGGTCGCCGCGGTATCGCTTTCCCAGCTGTTGACGAGCTGCGAGAGCCGGTGCTGCAGCCGCTTCGGGTCGCCGCGGCCGGCGGACAGGACACGCTGTATCCCTTCCTTGCGGCGCGCCGGCGTCCAATTGTGGCCGCCCCGCTCGATGCCGCGAATGATCCGCTCGATCAGAGTGGCGAGCGCTTCGCTGGTATCGGCAGCCTCGCCTGCTTCGTGGCGAAAGGCGCGTTCGTAGTTCTCGGGTGTCGGCTCGAGCCGCTCGATCGCCAGGCGCCTGAGCGCCGCCTTGGCGAGCTGCGCCGTCGGCAGATCGGCCGGCTTGGCGAGGGGCGACGGGCGCGTCACGGACATGGCAATGCGATCAGGCGATGGGCAGCTTGCCGAAAGGCTTGGCCCGCGACTCGCGCGCCCGCGTCGCCCGCGCCGGCTCGACGTCGTCGCTGCTCGAAGCCTGGCCGATCCAGGGGGCCTTCTTGGGCAGCACGGTCTGCTGCAGCCAGCGCTCGATGTCCTCCGGCGGTTGCGGCTTGCTGAACAGGAAGCCTTGCATGATGCCGCAGCCCAGGCGGTGCAGGACCTCCATTTGGCGGAGGTTTTCCACGCCCTCGGCGATCACGCGCAGACCGAGCGAGCGAGCCAGGGCGATGATCGCCGTGACCACCGCCGAGCTCTGCGGCGTCATGCCGAGATCGCGCACGAAGCTGCGGTCGACCTTGAGCTCGCTGATGGGCAGCGTCGTCAGGTAGGCGAGCGACGAATAGCCGGTGCCGAAGTCGTCGATCGAGATCTCGACGCCGATCTCGTTCAGCCGATGCAACGACGGGATCACGTTCTGCAGCTGCTGCATCAGGTTCGTCTCGGTGATCTCGAGCTGGATCGCGTGATGCGGCACGCCGTAGGTCGTGACCGCGTTGTGGATGTACTCGACCAGGTCGGTGCGCTCGAACAGGCGGCTCGGCAGGTTGACCGCGATCGATTCGGCGAAGCCGAAGTTGTCCTGCCAGATGCGCGCCTGGCGCGCCGCCTCGCGGATCGCCCACTCGCTCAGCGGGATGATCAGGCCGGTCTCCTCGGCGAGAGGGATGAAGTCGCCGGGCGGCACCAGGATGCCGTGCCGCTTCCAGCGCATCAGCGCCTCGGCGCCAACCATCCGGGCGCCGCGGACGTCGATCTTCGGCTGATAGTGCAGCACCAGCTCGTTCCTCTCGATCGCCTTGTGCAGCGCGCTCTCGAGCTCGAGCTTCTCGCGGCCCTTGCCGGCGAGGTTCGGCCGGTACAGCGACGACGAGTTGCGCCCGGCCGACTTGACCGAGTACATCGCGATGTCGGAGTTGCGCAGCAGGTCGGCGACGCTCGCGCCGTCGCGCGGGAAGATGGCGATGCCGACGCTGGCGGTGACGAAGCACTCCTGCAGGCCGATCATGATCGGCTTCCTCATCACCTCGAGGATCCGGGTCGCGACGCGCTCGGCGTCGGCCTCGTCGACGACCTCCGGCAGCAAGGCGACGAACTCGTCGCCGCCGAGCCGGCCGACCGCCTCGAGCGTGCGGTGCGAGCGGACGCCGACGCTCTCGAGCGAGCTCTCGAGCACCTGGTCGGAGTGGCGCACGCACGAGCGCAGGCGGCGCGAAACCTCCATCAGCAGCTCGTCGCCGGCGCCGTGGCCGAGGGTGTCGTTGATGAGCTTGAAACGGTCCAGGTCGATCAGCAACAGCGCGACCTCGTGGCCGAGACGACGGCCGTGCTCGAGCGCGCGCTCGGCGCGCCAGATCAGCTGGCGCCGGTTCGGCAACCCGGTCAGGGTGTCGAAGTTGGCGAGGTGGCGGATCCGGTCCTCGGCGAGGCGCCGGTCGGTCACGTCCTGGACGATGCCGGTATAGCCGACCAGGTTGCCGTGCTCGTTGAACTCGGGCTCGGCCTCGATGTGGACGATGCGCTGGCGGCCATCGACCAGGCGCGCATGGATGTCGGTCGCGAGCACCGTGCTGCGGTCCATCGCGCTGTGCGTCAGCTCGAGGAAGGCCTTGCGCTCCTCTTCCGGCACCATGCGCAGGAGGCTGCGGAACGACGGCTGCTCGCCCGGGCCGATACCGAACACGCGCAGGCCCTCGATCGAGAACACGGGGCCGTCCTGGCCGCGGCGCCAGTCGAAGCTGCCCATTCGCGCCAGGTCCTGCGCGCGCGCCAGCCGCGATTTGCTGCGCTCGAGCTCGACCCGCGTCCGCGACGCGCGCAGCAGGTAGCGCAGGCGCCCGGCGAGCAGGCTCCACTGGGTCGACTTGACGAAGAAGTCGGTCGCGCCGGCTTCATAGGCGCGGGTAATCGAGGCGTCGTCGTCGAGGCCGGTCAGCATCAGCACCGGCAGCGACTCGTAGCCGGGCAGGACGCGCAGCTCGCGGCAGGTCTCGAAGCCGTCGAGGCCCGGCATGACGGCGTCGAGGACGACGATGTCGGGCAGCCAGTCGGCGAGAACGCGGATCGCCTTCTCACCGCTCGATGCCTCGGTCACGGCGAAGCCCTGGTCCTGCAGCGCGACCGAGGTCAGCAGCAAATTGACCTCGTCGTCGTCGACGAGCAGGACGCGCGGTCGCTCGGGAAGATCGTCGGCTAACGGCTCGGCGCGCAGGGTCATGTCGGCGTGCCCGGGGTGGACAGCATGGGCGTTACCGCTTGTAGCACGGCCTTCAGCTCCCGGTCCATGGCATCGAGCCGCTCGGGCAGCCCGGCGACCGACTCGCTGCGAATCGAAGCCTCGATTTCGGCACAAATTCTCGCCAGTGCCAACGCCCCGATGCTCGCCGACGACGACTTGAGGGTGTGGACGACATGGCGGATCCCGGCCATGTCGCCGCGCGTTCGGGCATCGCGAAACTGCTCGCCGAGGCGCTTGGCCGAGCTCTCGAAGGCGCGCAGGACGCGCTCGAGCAGGCGGCTTCGGCCGTCCGGGTCGAGCTCGCGCAGACGCTGCAGCGCCTCGGCGTCGAGCACCGTCACGCCGTTCCCGTTCATGGGCGCCGACCCTCGCCCTTCGGCAGCCGGCGCGGCGCGGCCCAAGCCACCGACGCAGGAGCGCAGGCAGACGGCAAGGCACGTGTGGAAAGCAGCGACATGGTCCCGGGCCCAACATTGCGACGCCGCCGCGACCGCCGCGCGACGGCGCCGGCAGCCGCGACCGCATGTCGTCTTTTCGGCGCGCCAGGGGCAGACTTGAACCGGGCACACAAGGCGCCGTTCGTCACGGATCGGCGCCCTCGCAGGACGCGGTCGGCAGGGAGGCGCTGCCTACAATTCACGACGATGCCCGGCGCCCTCTTCTCACTGCCGTGACGCCGGCCGCGATTGCCGCCGCGATCGGACTGGCCGTCGCGATCGTCGTCCTCGCAGCCGCGGTCGGCGCCGGTGTGGCAACGCTGGTCCTGCGCCGTTCGCAGCGTGCCGCAGCGGCCGCGACGAACGGCATCGAACGGGGCATGCCGGCAGCGGCCGACGCGGGCGCCGCCGCCGAGACCGAGGCCGACCACGAGTCGTTCGGCTACATCGTCTCGCACGACCTGCGCGCACCGATCCGGGTCGTCGACGGCTTCACCCGAATCGTCAAGGAGGACTACGGCGCGGTGCTCGACAAGGTCGGCCACGACCACCTCGACCGGATCCTCGGCGCCGCGGCGCGAATGAACAGCATGATCGACGCGCTGCTCGGCCTGTCGCGGCTGTCGTCGCAGCCGATCGCGCGCGTTCCGGTCAACCTGTCGCAGATTGCGGGCTTCGTCGTCGACGAGCTGCGCCGGCAGCAGCCCGAGCGCGAGGTCGAGGTCGAGATCGAGCCCGCGCTGATGGCCTCGGGCGACCCGACGCTCTTGCGCATGACGCTCGAGAACCTCATCGGCAACGCCTGGAAGTACAGCGCCAATGCCAGGCCGGCGCGGATCGGCCTGAGGCGCAAGGACGGCGAGGCGACCACCTTCACGGTGCACGACAACGGCGCCGGCTTCGACATGCGCTTCGCCGATCGCCTGTTCGGGGTGTTCCAGCGGCTGCACAGCGCGAGCGAGTTCCCGGGCACGGGCATCGGCCTGGCCTCGGTCCGGCGGATCGTTCGCCGCCACCGCGGCGAAGTCTGGGCCGAGTCCGAGCCCGACCACGGCGCGCGCTTTCACTTCTCGCTGCCGCTCGATTCGCCGCGGCACTGAGTCCCTGGCATCGGTTGCCGGCCTAGTGGCGCGCCGGGCCGGCGAGCTGCTCGACCGCGGCCAGCAGCAACTCGGCCGCGGCCTGCGGGCTGCGCTGATCGGCAGCGGCTTGGCGCAGCAGCCGCTCGGTCGCTTCGCGGCGGGTCAGCGAATAGCGGTGCATCAGGACGCCCACGGCCATCGCCGTCGTCGTGTCGAGAGCCTCACTGGATGCGCCCGGGAGCGCGCCACCCGCAGCGACGCCGGGCTCGGCGGGCGGCGCTCCGACCTGCGCCTCGAGGTGCGCGAACGCCGCCTCGACCGCGGGCACGATCTGCTTGATGTCGAGGGGCTTGACGAGATAGGCGACGGCGCCGAGCGCCTTTACCTGCGCCACCGTCTGCTCGTCGGAAAAGGCCGAGAGGAACATGAACGGCATCCGGCAATGGGTGCGCAGGTACTGGGCGACGTCGAAGCCGCTCTTGCCTTCCATGCGGATGTCGAGCAGGGCGAGGTCGGGGCGATGGGCGCGCGCGAGCAGGATCGCGTCGTCGCCGTTGTCGGCGTCGTAGACGTGGTAGCCGGCACGCGTCAGCCCGTCGCTGAGTGTCGCCAGGACGAGCCGGTTGTCGTCGACGACCAGGATGCTTCCCTTGCTCGCTGCGCCCGCTCCCGTCATCGAAGTGCCCATTGCCTCGCTAACCGCGATCTTATGCGGCGATCCGGGCCACGCCGGGCGGCGCGAGCGAGACCGTCGCGACGACCACCTCGGCGGCCTGCTCGATCGACAGGCTCGCGCTGCGCCTGGGGAGCAGCGCGCGCACCAGGCCGAGGCCCGAGACGCCGTTGGGGATGCGCGCCAGGCTGAAGCCGCTCGGCAGCCGTGCCCGGTTCGAGATCGCCACCTGGACGCCGCTCTCGCCGCAGTCGAGGGCGCAGTCGATCGCCTCGTCGGCGCTCGCCGGCGCGCTGTGCTTGATCGCGTTGGTGAGCAGCTCGTTGATCGTCAGCGCGATCGGGATCGCCTCGACCTCGGGCAGCGTCCACTCGGCGGCGCTCGTGCCGGCGACGCTGCAGCGGATCGGCCGGCCGAAGGTTCGTTGCACCGAGCCGGTGATCGCCTCGAGCACGCTGACGATCGGCAGCGGCCCGTCGGCGCCGACCTGCAGCCCGTAGACCTGGGCGATCGCCTGCACCTGGCCGACGACTTCGTCGATCGCCGCGGCGACCTCGGGCTTCCTGCCGGCGATGTGCTGGAGGAGCCCGGCGACGCCCTGCAGGTTGTTCTTGATCCGGTGATGCACTTCCTTGACCAGCATCTCGCGTTGCGCGATCGCTGCCTCGAGGCGCGCCTCCTGCGCCGCGCGCTGCTCGGTGACGTCGGTGGCGACGAACAGCAACTGGTCGGGCGGCTCGCCGGGCACCGCGACCAGCGGCAGCAGGCGTGCGTCCCAGACGCTCTCGACGCCGTCGCGCATAAAGCGGTACTCGCGCGTCGTCACCTCGCTCGAAGCGAGCGCGGCCTGCATGTCGCCGCGCCGCGCGGCGGCAAGCTCGCTCGGCAACATCTCCTCGAGCGTCTTGCCGAGCAGGTCGTCGGGCGTGCGCCGGATCGTCGCCGCCGCGACGGCGTTGGCCTGGACGACCTTGAAGCTGCGCGCGTCGAGCAGGGCGATCGCCAGCGGCGCCGCTTCGATGACGCGGCGCAGCGATGCCTGCGCGGTCGACACCGCGGCTTCGGCCTGGCGCCGGCGCTCGATGTCGAGCAGGGCGAACGTGAGCTGCCGAGCGCTGCCTTCGCCGCCGGTGGCGACGACGTTGCCGACGATCCAGAACTGGCGGCCGTCGCGGGCACACACCTGGCAGTCGAAGGTCTCCGCGGCGCCCGGGACCAGCTCGTCGAGATAGCGCGTGCGCCGAAACGGATGGTCGGCGTCGGTGGTCGCGACCACGGCCATCGGCTCGCCGATGAACTCGACCAGCTCGCCGCCGAGCATCCGTCGCGCCGAGCGGTTCATCCATTCGATCCCGCGAGCGCCCACGGTGACGATGCCGACAAGCACCGAATCGAGGATCGAACGCGTGCGCTCGGCCATCATCTCGCGCTCGAGCGCGAGCGATTCCAGCTGCACCTGTTGCAGCTTCATCCGGGTCACGTCGTAGAGCACGGCGATCGCCTCGTCGAAACCTAGCGCGCCGCCGGCGCGGCGCACCGAGAGCGCATACCAGCGCAGCCGCGGCGCGACCAGCGCGGTGTCGTGCGGATCGCCGATCGGCGTGTCGGCGAGCGCGAGGTCGTCGAAGCCGGTGAACGCGAACTCGGTCTCGTAGACGGCGTCGGCGATCAGCGCCTCGCGGATCTCGGCGGCGGTCGCTTCCGCCTGCGGATGGCCGGCGAGCAGCTCGGCCAGGCTCGAGCCGACGACCGCGCTCGGCGGCAGGCGCAGCATCGTCTCGAAGCGCCGGTTGCAGCGCACCAGCGCGCCGCCGCGGAGGTAGGCGATGCCGGCGGTCGTGCTCTCGAGGATCGTCGTCATCTCGCGCAGCAGCTGCTCGCTGCGCCGCTGGCTGATGTGCTGGTCGGTGACGTCGAGCGTCACCACCGAGGCGGTCCGCTTGCCCGACCCGAGCGTCGCCGGCTCGACCCGCGTCAGCAGCCAGCGCTGGCCGAGCTCGGGGTGAACGACGCGGTAGCGCACCTCGGCGCGCTCGGTCCGCTTGAGCGCCCCCTGGAGCCGCTCGTACTCGGCGATCGATTCGGGCGCGACGATCTCGCGGTTGATGTTCTGCAGCATCGTCGAGGAGCCCGCGCCGGGCTGCGGCCGATGGCGCACCCAACCCGACGACTCCTCGAAGGTGGCGATGCCGACGCCGGCGGTGTCCATCATCGCGCCGATCTGGACCCGCGCCAGGTCGCGCTCCTCCTCGACGCTGCGGTCTTCGACGATGCCCATGTAGCGGCGCTCGCCGCCCGCCGTGCGGTAGCAGCGGACGATCGCGCGCAGCCGCCGCAACGATCCGCCGGCGACGGTGATCCAGCCCTGCGACTCGATCGGCCGCGATCCCGGCGCGAGCGTCCTGAGCGCGCCGCCCTCGCCCCAGGCGAGCAGGCGGGCGAGGTCCGGGTCGCCGTCGGCGAGCGACACCGGCACCCGGCCGGCCATCTGGTCGAACGCGGGGTTGGTGCGAACCAGCAGGCCGCTGTCGTCGAACAGCACCATGCCGACCGGGCTGAGGTCGAACCAGTCGTCCAGCTCGCGCACCGAGCGATCGGCTCGCTCGCGCGCCGCGTGCTCGCTGGTGGTGTCCTGGAGCACGGCGAAATAGAGCGGTGTTCCGCCCTCGCCCTCGAGCACGCGCCGGGCGGCGCGATACCAGCGCTCGAAGCCGCGCGCGTCGATCAGGCGTCCTTCGCTCAGCGCCGGCGCGTCGGCCCGGCCGTGCGTCGTCTGGAGCAGGCGGCGCTTCTCGCGATTCGCGGCACGGTCTTCCTCGTGCTGCAACTCGATCGTGTCGCGGCCGACCAGCGCGGCGCGCTCGAAGCCGGTGAACTCGACGAATGCGTCGTTGACGTCGACGATCAGGAAATCCGGGCCTTGCAGCGTCGCCGGGAACGGCGACTCCCAGAAGATCTGCAGCGTCTCGCGGACCGCTGCCGGCAGCCCGAGCGGGGCGACGCCTGCGCCCGGCCTCATTCGAGAGCGCCGGCGCCCATCAGCGCGCGCAACTGCGCGCGGTTGATCTCGGCCACGCTCATCAGCAGCTTCTCGGCCGCCTCGCGGTATTCGTACACCGACTCGCCCTCGGCCGCGAGCACCATCGCCATGTACGGCTGGTACGGGCCCGAGTTGTCGACCAGCGCCTGGTAGACGCGCTCGGGGACCGGAATCGAGCCGAGCAGCTTGGCGAAGCTCTCCTGGAACATCCGGTCGAGGAGCGAGAACACGCCGCAGATGAACATCTCGCTGCGCATCTCCTCGTCGCCGTTGCCGGCGACGAGCTCTTCCATGAGCAGGCCACGACGCACCGCGGCGAACATCACCGGCTTCAGGTTGACGTCCTTGCTCGCGGTCGCGAGCAGCAGCGCGAGCCAGCGCTTCAGCCGCTGGTAGCCGAGCAGCATGATGGCGTGACGGAACGAGCTGATCTCGACCCGCAGGCCGAACGCCGGCGAGTTGATGTAGCGCAGCAGCTTGAACGCGAGCGAAGGGTCGCGCTTGAGCGTGTTCTCGAGCTTCTCGATCGGGTCCTCGTTGTCGACGCGGCGGATCAGCTCGACCACGACCTGCAGGTCGGGCTGGGCGGATTTGCCGGTGCGCGCGGCGGTGGCGCTGATCGCGTCGTCGATCGGCCAGCCGAGAACGGCATGGGCGCCGCGCGCGAACGCCGCCTCCATGTCGACGACGGTGCGCACGCCCGATTGCACGTGTTCGATCGAGCGGATGATGCCGGCCGGCGCGACCGACGCGACGCCGACCCGGCGCTCGTCGGCGAGGTCGATGATCGAGTACTTGAAGCACGGCAGCACCTCGCGCGGCAGCTCGGCGTTGGGCCGGCCCTTCAGCAGCAGTGTGTTGCCGGCGCCATGCAGGCGCTTCAGCGCCCCGACGTTGGCCGGGTCGGAGGCCATGAAGTTCGGCACCTCGACCATCAGGTTGGCCGAGGGACTGGCCTGGAGCAGGTCGTGCAGCAGGCTCTCGCTGACGACGTTGAGCGAGACGTTGCCGCCCGAGGCCGGCCAGACGTCGCCGACAGCGTGCAGCAGCTGCGCGACGTCGAGCACCGCGTCGGAGCGCAGCGGGAGAACGGAGAGGCGCGTCGCGGCGACCGTGCGGTTGCGGTCGATGAAGGGGGAGTAGCCGAGGGCTACCTGACCGAGGATCGCGACGTCGAGCAAGTGATGAGCTCCCGAGGCGGCCGGGGGCCGCGCCCGTCAGCCGCCGTTCACGTACTGGAACAACGACAGGCGCTGCACCATCGCGTACGACTTGAGCGCCGCATCGTAGCCGCTTTGCTTGTTCTGAAATTCGGAGATCGCGTGCACCATGTCCACATCTTCGGCGTTCGTGCGCTCGGTC
>Ga0207676_10004042_pt1 | contig 10345 bp, 8 predicted proteins | sample KBSSwiS72_FD_184307 | JGI IMG/M metagenome (GOLD analysis project Ga0207676, IMG submission 184307) | Switchgrass rhizosphere microbial communities from Kellogg Biological Station, Michigan, USA - KBS Switchgrass S7-2 (SPAdes) (version 2) | ecosystem: Host-associated > Plants > Roots >... | reverse complement strand
TATCTCGTTATCTGCATATTGGTCCACTTCCTCCCTATGTATGGACGATCCTACAGATTTTCTATTAAGCCAATTATGTTAATCAAACATATCTTAGACAACAAACTCTGAAAAATGTCAATGTTACCTTCTAGCTTGGATAATTCTATCAGCATGCTGTTTAAGCACACCGTTTAGACTGTGCCTGTAGTCTGCAAAACACGAACTCGCCTTCGACAGCAGTCTCTTCCCCATTATTGTGTTCTTATTTACTTCTGGATATAACTGCTTCGCGACTTCACAAAATAAGAATTCATTATTGTTGCGGGTCCGGAGGAAAAGAGCTTTAAGCTCTACTTGGAATTCTGTGTTGGCATCCTTAAGATAAAATGTATTAATACTCTTGTCCTTCTCGTTTTTTAACTGTTAGAGCATGAAATAATCTCTCATTCGTTCACAGTTGGCAGAACGAATGCACTGTTTAGACTAAGACGTGTTATCAGTACATTCTAATTCCCCAGTTGTTCAAAGATTAAATTACGTACCTGGGGTTCATTCCTTGAGCATATCGTGGGCTTATTGTCAATATCTTGCTGTATTAAATATTACTATAGAAATCAGTAACCAGCAAAATGACACGCGAAGGAATTGATGAAATAAGAAGTAGAAAAATCATATGAACTGCGTACTATTCCTTATAGCAATAGAACAAGAATATCACTCTTAAAACATCACGCATAGCAGCACATTTACCTGCATCGCATTTACCATGCTGTTAGCCAGCTGCAATACGGTTTGATGATTCACGAGGAAGAGAGCAACGTCGTACTCAGTACGACATTTCTTAAATTCACTTACGACGTCATTTTGCGACGGTTCACTGACGGGAGATGACGGTGACGAGACGAAAGGTAATGGAGATGGTTCGGAGGTAGGTGTTGGCGATCGCGGGGGCGGTGTTATACAGACTTCAGTTGAATCTACGTGTAGAATAATACCCGAGTTATAACAATATCTTTAATATATCTTCTTTGTTATTTTTCTTACGTTGGTTCTCCGTGATAGTCGGGGAGGGAGGCGGCGGCTCGTTATCTACAAAAGAAGTTGATATAAGATCTATTGTTGTTCATCTGGCATCATATAATACATACATGGCTCATTTCTCCGTTGTTTTCTCAGGGTAGTGGGTCTTTTTGCGGATTTTGGCATTTTCGTTTCTCAGAATACTTCTCAAAGGTTGCCGCGAAATGGCGACGACGACGCGAGACGCGATTCCTTTGTACTGCATGCACATAATGTGTCCTCAACGTTATTGGCGCATGGTAAGAATGTTTGAAGATACGGTGTTACAGAAGCCATAAGTGCTGGTAATTAACAAATAAAATCATATGGTCTGGACATCTCAGGCTTCCAGTTCATATTGACATGTCATCCAGCAATTTTCATCTCGAGACGATGAGCATGTATCGTGATAAGTGGTATTGTTTTCTTTGCCACCATCAGAATTTAATTTACCTAATAACAAGAATTATTATTATATTACATGAATAATGATGCAAATACAAAGTGCGTTATAATGATACACATAAAGGTAAATCCAGCAATTGACGAACTCCATGAGAGTGAAAAATTCTTTCGAAGTTGGGGGAAGGGGGGTATTCGATAATTTGATGATCGTCATGATTATTGTGATCTGCATAACCTTAAATAATAGCTATAATAATACCGTTCGGAATAACACGGTATAAATACTTTTGTGAATTAAAAGATTCATCATTTATTAATATGCTCTAAATTATCATTTCTCGCTACATCACGCAACATTCTCTTTACATAGTCTTACCGTATGCCATTAGAAATTTACACATTAAAATTTATACGCTATAATAACCAATAGATGGATGGGTCAAGTCTTAATCCGAAAGATACGATTGTTTTTGACGAAGCCCACTTTAACGATGCGGGTAATCGATCAGCATAACTATCGGAGAAGAAAAAGGGGAGGGTCAACTTCTCGTGAGAATATTAGACATCACAATAATAATGACGATGCAAACTGAATTGCTTGCCTCCCGCGTTTTTTGAAATCAGCTTATGATCTACCTATTTCTTCATCAAGGTCCGTTTTCAAGCCAAATGGTTGTTCGTTCGCTGCAACCTCCGAACAGAAATCGTCAAATGTTGGGCTATCAGAAAGTCTACGCGAATTGTTCTGCCGCAGTTACTGACGAGGTCATCAGCGGCTTAACTACGATCAGGCGGGTAAACACTGAAGACGTAACTGTTGCACTTCAATCATCATTAATATTGACATGAACAAATTACACAATATAATTCAAAATTTTGGTACTTCGTCTTCGTATTTGAATCGCTCTAGACTAGGGTCTGATTACTTATTTAATTTCAACTCTGCTTATTCAGCGCTACTTTGTTAGGTCGGAATACATTGACGTAATGACCTCGCAGAAATACTTCTATAAGGTTTGTACTAGGTTGACAAAACCATACTTACAATATATGAACAAATCATGTGAGTTAGGCAAAACAAATCATGTGAAATGCTTGCGTAACAACCTATCACATTTATAATAGAAAGACAGACAGCACTGAAAGAATCGTAATGGATATCATTAGAAGTCAGGATAAACCAAAATCGGTAATTTTTGCAATGCCAGATTCGATAAGAATGTTGGAGGAGGACTGTAAATAAGAGTTGGGAATATAATAGTTATAATCGTTTACGTTATGTAACCCGTGACCAAATAAGAGTAGTCACATATTACCAAGTCCTTATGGATGATATTAAGCTCAGACCATCAGCAATTGACAGACTAAGTTTGTACTTGTCTTCGCATATCTGACAATATAGATAGTACTTATAGTTTGCATTATTATAGCATTATCACAGACCTGCAATAACAGGCGATGGCGATAGTTGTTACACGTGCGCTTAAGAGAATTATTTCAGCCACTGATATATATTAATATTTGTTATTATAGGATCTGGATTCTTACTACTGGAAACATTATACGTCTACATGTTCTACCTACTGCGACTGCTTAGCTACATGCTTATTTGTATATGATGTTGATAGATGATGGACACATGTTATTAATAACTAATGAACGTTTACTATCACTTATTTAGGGCTATTCAGGATCGTTGTACTATTATCTATTTACACCGGATATGGCCGGCATGCACTTAGTATGTTTATTAATAACGGATAGGATGTAAGTAAGCTATTTTGCCTTTAAAGTTGAGAATCAATACAATAAATAACCTGTTGTCTCTTGTCTCAGTCAGTATGCTTTACTCTAAACGGTACCAAAATAAAAATCATTTCGAAGGTAACGTAAGTTTGACGAATCATGATTTCCTGGAGAACAAGTGTCACGACAGTCATGAACAAAATGAATTCTAGGAGTATGATCTATAAAAGAAATCGGAAAAACACGACGCCACTTCCAGGTATCTCTATCACACAGGTACAGTGGAACATCCAAATCATGCCGTTCGTTCCTTGCTTCAAACCAACTGAAAATGAAAAAGGCATAATAATCACCACTGTTTGCTCGGTGACGAATTATGGCACTGATGGTAGCATATGCCATTCCTTCACTTTCTTCTAGAATATCAATTACATCACCTACACGGAGATTGACTGTTGTCATCGATGTGTCATTGATAACATCATATCGAACGTAATGGAAAAACTCAACGCGATTATGAACTATTCCTGATGCCATTGACAAATCGCTGACATAGGAATCTGAAAGGTCAGCCAACAAGGGATTGCCCCCATTTAAGGAACCATGAAAACCTGCATTCTGAATTTCCCGTGCATTCCACTTCCGCTTTAGCCACACATTTATCACATCATCAAGATGACATTTTGTTGGATGCCGCTCACCTGCAAGGGAGTAAATAGTCAATCACAGTTACATGGAAGAGGATTTGATTTATTTACCTTTCTCATCATCTATTTCTACTTCCTTGTCATCACTTGATGTAGCATACCATCCGGCCAGTATTGATCTGACCAGTTGATCAGTGGCCATCCCTGTTATCCCAGAACTAGCAGCAGCGAATCGGTTATCAATCCCCCCATCAAAGAGGTATGCAAGTGCTTGATGTGTATTATAGTGTCGGACCATGCTCTCCTCTATGTTCTTGCGGTTTGTGTGAGGTACCATTTGTTTGAATGTACGATGCATCATCTCTTTTACGCCAACGGCAGTATTTACAAGTGTGGCGAAATTTTGTGCATTCTTCATGTAATGGAAGTTGACGTGAATGTTAGGTAGGTTGCTAAATTGGGTTGGAAATAACTAAAGATTTGTTTATTAGTAGAGATTCTTCATTTTACAAATGTACTGGAAACATATTACCTTGAGAAGCGAATGTCTTTCAGCCTCAAGAAGGTCATGTAATTCCTGATACTGCTCCTCAGTGAATGAGGATGAGAATGCTAATCGTGTTGTTTTTGCAACCTTAACCCAACACTTTACTAAAGCTCTAATAACACCATCATTGTTTTTTCCCAAAAGAGAACGTAAATTTTGTAGCTCTAGTGATTTGATGCAAGATGCTGTTAGAAAACGATGCAGGAGGAATGGCATAATAATAGCAAGCCGGAATCCATCAGAAAACATAAAACTGTTAATATGAGTAAGAGGATTTGGCAACTTTCCCCACCCTGTTGGTGTCTCAAAATTTTTCCATGCTAATATCCAATTTTCCTTTCCTTCACTTGATAAAATCGCCAGTGTCGCCTCTAGAAGTTTATGTATTTTTCCAGCAAATGCATGGTATGCATCTTGAGGTATTTGGATATGGCAATCAAAGAGGAGACCATTGAGAGGACTACCACCTATTCTTAACCCATACTCTTGTGCAAGCTGCCCTTTAGATGCTCTTGTGTTGCTGTTTTCGATTTTCTCAAATTCAGCTCGAGTTATGTGGCGATAACGTCCATTTTTGATGACATCAAATGTAGCATCACTCATATGGTCATGTGGAACCTTACAAGTGCGACAACCATACTGGGCATTGTGTCGCTTAACTCCAGCAAGGTCATTGCCCTGAGGCAAGTCAGCTGTGACACACCCAAGGCCTCCAACAATCCATGCTGGTCCATTTACAGTTTCCAATGTCATACCTTTCTGTAGTTGTTGTATTTCATTGAGGATAGGTTGAGTGAAATCTTGGAAGTTACCCCCAAATGGAACAAGACCAAGAAGAAAATGATTTCTTAGTTGCTTTCGCAACTGTAATGGCATATTGCCAATCTGTAAGTATACTCCTCCTAAAGCATGGTATGTGTTACGGTAGGTCCCGAAGTCATCATAATATAAGTCAAGGAATATTTTTAAAATAGTCATTCCTTCAGGGCTCTTATCAAGCTTTATATATTCAGTAGGGTGTCTGTGACGCAAAACAACATCACGGGCTTTCCATCTTCCATTGTGACTGTAAACAATTTCATTAGCACTATAATCATAGTATGCTGGCTCTGGCAAGTCTTCTAACCATACAGTTACTCTGTTTTGGACAGCATTATCTTGAATTTTAGTAAATGGTTTTTCCATAAGCCACAAACGATTTTGATTCTCACTTCTACTATTCGTTTTAAGGTTAGTTGGAAGGTCTGAATACTTTAGAAGTTCCTGAATCATGAGGTATAGAGCTTGATCAGCCATTACAATTGAATTAATCCGACCTATTCTTTGGCTGTTATTTCCATCTGTGAATTCAATGAACTCTCCTGTCTGGTATGTTTCTGTTAAAAACGACATAACAATAGTTATAGTACAGATCATTACAATTTCACCATCCAACCAATGTTGACCTCTCCAACCTACTTTACAGAGAAATCACTCACGGCTTCAGGGGGAAAGTATTAAACCAAATGATCATTAATTTTTACCTTCATTGATTTGGATTTCTTCTTTGCCAAACAAAGGTGACTCTTGCCACATCCGACCATGCCAAAATTCTGAATTGCTTTCAGCGATCATCCCTGGACCAAAATACATTTTAGAAAAAAGCTTTGGATTTTTTAAGACCCGAGATATATGCTCAATTAATGATAATGTATATGCTGGTTTCTCTGGTTGGGATGTGGAGGGAGTTTGTCGATTGTTGATTTTAATATTGTGAGAGAATACCGACAAGAGCGGCAGGCGGGTATACCATTTTCGAAGACGTCGGATATTTGGCACAACATCATCAACACGAAAACTAGGATGTTGTATTATCTTTATCAAATCATCATAGGCTGCCGTTGCTAAAGAATATAATGCATTAGAAATATTAGAGTTGATATCAAGCAATGTATGCAACACATACAGATCATATGCTTTGTTATCCAAATAAAGAGCATCGTTGATGTAAAATCGGTGAAGTATGGCCCATATTCTCCTTCAAACGCTTTGAAATCTGCTGGACCATCCACCCTAACTCTTGGTTCCGTTCCAAGGTCATCAGTATTAGTATAATCTTCAATGTCAGCCTCACATTCTAGTTGATCTTGCTCAATTTCCATTGTATCGTTGAAAGATTGGTTAGCAGTAATAGTCTCTGGTGACGGGTTTTCATTTGTTATAATGTTAGCAGGAATTGAGGTTATGTCTCCTCGTAACTCAGATGAATCGTCATCTATATCCATATCTTCTCTAGTAAATGTTCTTGATTTAGAGATACGCTGGCGGCGAACTGTGCCCAACTCTTCTACGTCTTCATCCCATTCTCGTCGTTGACGGATACGAATGTTATAACTTCGTTTATCATCCATTTCGCCTTACTTTGTGAAACTAGGAATAGCTATCTTAATACTGCTGAGAAAAGTAACAGTTAGTAGATTGAAATGTAGGAAAATGCACAAGCGATAATTGCTCTTCAAAATTTGTCAATATTGTTCTTCACTATTTCGCGACGTTTTATTTGAAAGATACAATCCAAATCAAAAAGTTGATTATCGAGCGGATTATGAATCTTGTGATACAGATTCGACATATCTTTATGCCGCCCACCACTACGTTCCTCAAACCATTCAATAATTCCCGACGCTCTATAGTAGTACGGCATATTCTGCATGCGGAATGGCCATTCATCAGAATAAAAATTATAACTAACACAGACGGACTAATTTGACTAATTATTGACTATGATAAACCATTCCGTAGTACACTATCAGACATAATGGATGGTAGGTCCAATGCGGACAGATATTTGTTCAACACCTTTTTAACTATCTCGTTATCTGCATATTCGCCACCTCCTCTCTATGTATGGACGATCCTACAGATTTTCTATTAAGCCGATTATGTTAATCAAACATGTCTTAGACAACAAAACTCTGAAAAATGTCAATGTTACCTTCTAGCTTGGATAATTCTATCAGCATGCTGTTTAAGCACACAGTTTAGACTGTGCCTGTAGTCTGCAAAACAGATGGCGATTATATTCAATAATCAACCACAAAGCGTCGATTCAGTTATGCTAGATAGAATCAATAAAGCAGAAGTTAGTAAGGCAAGTAAATCGTAGTCTCAGTAACTCCAATTAACGTATTTCTTTGCAAAGGAGCACATACTTGTCGGTTTCGATGTTCCTTGCGAAGGCGGAGAGAAATGTAGTCGGTTTGTTTTGACCTGCATTTACGACGACTTCTTCGTAACCCACTTTCTGCCCTCCCGCTGATACTGAAAAACCTCTACTTCGTCATTCGATTCACGTGTGTTTCATTCCACTACTGCATGTCTTCCAAATCCATCGTTATGACATCCTGGGATCGTCCCCTCCACTAACCGCAATTATTTACATCGTTTTTAAAAGATATGGTTCGGCCGCCTCTCTAGCTCTTTTCGTGTCTTGCAGGCTTGATTTTTGTTCACTTTTTCGACATCCTTTGGTTGAATACTCTGGTCGCGTGGAGGAGTTAAATAGTATAGCCGGGGCAGTGATACTTATGATGTTGATAATGACAACAATGACGTTGATGTCAACAATTCTGAATTGTTGATGATGGACAGTATAATTACGGATGAGGATATATAATTGGGAGGAGGCGCAGTGAAGTTAGATGGCGATGTCGGGTTGACGTCAGTGTCGGCATTAGGATTGGTGCTGAAGGACAGATGAGATGGGTTAATTATAATGAACGTAGTTGACGCAATGAGAAATATGCATTGGGAAGGTTGATTAAGTTGGAAACATTATGATGATGTTACAAGGATGTGCGTGATGGCAGTTATTAATGTAGGTAATAATACTTACAAGGATATAAGATCCTGTTTGAACTTATACCTTTTGTTGCGATCATATAAATGAGATAAATGTCAATTCATGGCATAATAACTGCGAAAATGATCTCTTCCCTCATATGCACACTCCATTGCCAAATACACAACAAATACTCACTAGTCATAGCTGCTAAAGAGCCTGACGCAGCTTCAATAACTTTCATCATGTTCTGCGTAGAAATAAACAGTACTTAGCGTCAGGCGCCGAGATGATACCACAGCCGTCTGTGTGATAGTGTCGTAGTAACGTAAATGTAATTCTGTCGATCGAGAAATTTAACATGCTAATGCCCCCTGAAGCCCGCAAAATTTTTCTGTCAAACTATTGCGTAGCACGAATTGGGGTTTTTTTATTGATGTTAAAAAATGGTCGGCCTCACTCATCGCCCCTAACAGATTTGGGAAATCGGAAATTTTTGGAATGATGGGATGGGTGCTCACTAGCTATTGCCAAATACGGCATTACTTAGGATGAGCGCAGATAGTACATGAAAATCAATGAACACGAAGAAATAAAAAATGCAAAAATTGCTACTTTCTATACTTAATTCATATTCCAATTTTAATTTATTCAGCTTAGCTAAATATCGTATCGCTGTTTACGATTCTTTGATGTCATTGAATCAGAAAGAAAAAACCATTCCTAGTGCGATCATAACGACTATACAAACAGCTGCGTCTATGCAAAATGTTAATAATCAGTTACTTTTCACGACTGTAATATTGACTATGCAAAAAGACTATGAATACGCTATCTCTTGATAGATTGGAACGCACTATATTCGATAAGATGTGATCTGATGTTAATATTGATATTATAACTATAAGCTATTCACATGTCACTAATGCGAGATTGTATCATATATTGCACAAGTAGTCCTAAAACGGCTAATTTTTTATATTAATATATGGTATCACCCCTTCCGAAGGGTAAGACGGTTCACCCCTTCACTAAGTCCATCGCCCCTGATTATTTTGGTAACTGAAAATTTTGTATTACCAAGTATGGTAAAGACGAAAAGCTAGTGAGACCGACCAATGAATCATATTAATATTAGATTTAATGTTAATTAATCATAGAATGTCTACCTGTCTAATAATCACAACTCATAAGATGGTTATTATTTTGGCTCCATGTTTCTGGTTTTCCCACTCACTGAGATGGACGAGAGGTGACATCCACACGGTATACTTTTAAGTGAATTTACCACGCGATGTTATGCATGCGCATAGATCAATTACCAAAAAAGCAAAACAAGATAAACAAAAATACCCGTTGAGAGAACATCCAAAACCCGTGGTAATTCTTTGGAAATAAAAGGCATCAATCTGAACTAAGTTATCAATCTGTGCTCGGAAAAAAAAAGGTTGGAAACCCCCGCGAGCCTGTATCGTTCATTCCTCTCGTAAAGGTGTGTGTAAATAACTGTTTAGTAGAAATTTAAAATTAAATGATGAACTACACTAGCGCTCGGTATTGTTTTGGTACACTGCTCGCTCTTTCGTCAATTTCAAAGCATTCGGTGGCTGGTATTCCTTTGCTTGCAGAACGTTCGGTTGTTGGTCCTCTCTACCGGCAAAGCGTTTAATACTTGGAGTTCACGAGTGCTTACACTGCAAGATTTTCTTCGCGATGTAACACGGTATTCGTGACTGACTACTTCTCTGCAATGCAAGCACTCATACCAGAGCATACTTTTCTGCGATGAAAAGGAGTAGTGCCGACAATACGTGATCTGATAATTAATTATTATTTTATTAAAACTGAAAAGCGTGAATAAACAATTACTAACCTCAAAAAAATTGTAATAGATAAAATGACCGAATACGATAATGAACTAAAGAAATTTGTGTTGGAACGACGCCACATTGGTCGGTCGGTGAACCAAATTATGCGTCACTATGGATCGTATCTCGGCAAGCAAAAAAACGAACGATCCAGCAAACTTCTTCGTTTGCACCGGAAGAACATGAAGGTTGTTGGCGTTTGTTGAGACTGTTCAGCAAATAAGTCACTACTTTTTAATAATATTCTTTCTTTTTTCTTTTTTTTTTTTGC
>Ga0207676_10004040_pt1 | contig 10346 bp, 3 predicted proteins | sample KBSSwiS72_FD_184307 | JGI IMG/M metagenome (GOLD analysis project Ga0207676, IMG submission 184307) | Switchgrass rhizosphere microbial communities from Kellogg Biological Station, Michigan, USA - KBS Switchgrass S7-2 (SPAdes) (version 2) | ecosystem: Host-associated > Plants > Roots >... | reverse complement strand
GGGCCGAATTCGAGCGACAGGGCGAGCGCTTCGGGCCACCAGCCCGACCTCGCCCGCTCCGGCCATTCGACCAGCAGCACCGCCTGCGCCGCGGAATCGAGCCCGAGCTCGTCGATCTCGGACGGCTCCTCGATGCGATAGAGGTCGACGTGCCACACCGGCGGATCGAGCTCCTCATAGGGCTGGACGATCGCGAAGCTCGGGCTCGGCACTTCGCCGTCGTGGCCGAGCCCGGCGATGAACCCGCGGGCGAGCGCGGTCTTGCCGACGCCGAGCGGCCCGGACAAAGTGATCACGTCCCCGGGCCGGGCGCGGCGCGCCAGCTGCGCCCCGACCGCCGCCGTCGCCACCTCGTCGGCCAGGGTCATTTGGTACCGCGCGGGATCGTCAGGGTGACCGTCGTGCCCTTGCCCTTCTTGGACTGAAGCTCAACGGTGCCGCCGTGCGCCTCGATGAACTGGCGCGTCAGCGGCAGGCCGAGGCCGAGCGCGGCCTCGCCCCGGATCCCCTCCTCGACCACCCGGTCGAAGCGGTTGAACACGCGTGGCAGGTCCTTGGCCGCGATCCCCGAGCCATTGTCGGTGATGCGGATCACGGCTTGCTGATCGTCGCCCTCGGCTTCGAGCACCACGCGGCCCTTGCGGTCGGTATAAGCGATCGCATTGTTGAGCACGTGCTCGATCGACTCGCGGATGCGCCGGGCATCGCCCGCGACGAACCCGACCGTGCTCGCGATCTGCGCTTCCAGCTTCTGCGCCTTTTCTTCCGCGCGCGGCCGCACGGTTTCGACCGCGGAGCGGCACAGGCCGGCAAGGTCGACTCGCTCGCGCTCGAGCGCCACGCCGCGGCTGTCCCCGGTAGTGAGGTCGAGCACGTCGTTGATCAGCTTGGACAGCCGCGCCACCGCCTCGAGGATCGCGTTCACATAATCGGCGGCGGTCGGCGACAGCGACCCGGCATAGCCCGCGCCGAGCATCTCGGCGAAGCCGCCGATCGAGGTCAGCGGAGTTCTTAGCTCGTAGCTCATGTTGGCCACGAAGTCGGTCTTGATCCGGTCGGCCGCCTCCAGCGCCGCGGCCCGCTCGCGCAGCGCGGCTTCGATCCGCGTCGAGTCGGTCACGTCGACCATGGTGAAGAGCGCGTTGCCGTCGGGCAGCGGGACCGCCGCGAACTGGAAGTGGCGGCCATCGGTCATCGAAATGCGCCCGTTCGACGACTGGCGCTCGTTGGTGGTCTGGCGGACCATCTCGCGAATTTGCGCAGCGGCCGTCGGATTGACCAGCTTGCGCGCCATCGCCGGGACCAGCTCGTCGACCCGCGGGTGCTCGCTGAGCCACTCCTCGTCGAGCTCCCAATCCTCGATGAAGCGGCGGTTCCACAGATAGAGCCGCCCGTCGCTGGCGAAGACGCTGATCGCTTCGAACAGATTGTCGAATGTCGCTGCGCGGACCCGGAGCAAGGTGTCGCGGGCGGACGCGAGGCGCAGCTGCTCGGTGCGGTCCTCGATGAACAGCCTGAGGCCGCCGTCGGGCAGCGGCTGGGCGACGACCCGGAGGTGGTCGCCGTTGGGCAGCATCCATTCTTCCTCAAGCACCTCCTCCGGGCTGCTGAACCAGGCGCGCCGCTCCTCTTTCCACGCCGGGAAGTCGCGCGTTTCGGGCAGGCGTTGGCCGTCGCGCATGCGCTCGATCACGCGATCGAACTCGGGCTGCTCGACGAGCCATTCGGAATCGAGCTGGGTCATGACGGCGAACGGCCGGTTGAAGAAGCTTAGGTTGCGATCGGCGTCGAACTGGGCCGTGCCGGCGGTCATCCGGTCGGCCAGCTCGCGCTGGGATTCGATGTGCCGGGCGAGCTCGGTGCGGGCGTCCTCGAGGTCCTGGATGTCGATCGCGAAGCCGGCCACGGCCCCGGTCGCCAGCGGCACGTTGACGATCCGCAGCATGCGCCGCTCGCCGCCGCGAACGATCGCCGGCTGCATGCTCGATTGCGTCTCCCCCGTCGCGACCGCCCGGCGCGCCGTCTCGATCGGGCTGTCGTCGCCGTCCGCGTCGATCAGCTCCGAGCCGCGCTCGATCACCTCGGCGGCATCCCGCCCTTCGACCGCGGCGACGAACGCGCTGTTGACCAGGCCGAGCTTGAGGTCGGGGGCCCGGTACCACATCGGGAAGGGCGCCGCCTCGATCAGATGGGCGAGCGAATCCAGCGCCCCCTCGGTCTGGCGAAGCTTGAGCGCGAGCCGGGCGCGGTCCTCCTCGCCGGCGCTGGTGTCGTAGAGCCACAGCAGCATCGTGCCGGGCGCTTCGGGCGGCGGCGCGGGCCCGCCGCGGACCTCGAACACCCGCCCCGAGCCGATCGCGCGCACGGTGAGCGCGACGCGCCGGGCGGACACCCGCGCACCGTCGATCGCCGCGGTCAGGGCGGCGAGGTCCTCGCCCGCGATGCCGCCGTCGGCGGCGGTCAGGTCGGACAGCCGCGGCGGGACGGTCTTGAGACCGAGATCGCGCAGCAGCTGGGAGTCGACCTCGACGCGCAGGTCCGGCCGCACGACCAGGGGCCGCGCCGGGGCTGACTCGAGCAGGGCGGCATTGACCCGGGCGGCGGACAGCACCGTCTCCGCCAGCCGGAAGCGCCGCGCGGCGAGGATCGCGATGGTCACGGCGACCACGATCCACGCGAGCGCAAGCGCCGTGACGGCGACCATCGTCGCGACCGGCCCGGTCATCTCGAAACCCCGCTCCGCCCCATGCCCGGGTCATAAGCGGGAAGGCCGCGAACATAGAAGCAAAAAGGGCCGCCCTCCGGAGAGAGCGGCCCTGAATTTCGCGAGACCCCGGCGTTAGAGGCCGAGCAGGTCCCCGAGCTTGGCCCGAGCCTGCACGAACACGCGCCGTCCGATGTAGTCGTAATAGCTGCCGAGCAGCGGTACCTGCGCGAACGCGCCTCCGGTGATCGGCGAGCCGACGGTCGACACCAGCGGCGGCTTCTTGTTGAAGAGGTTCGCCACGCCGACCGTGAAGGTGAAGTTCTTGGTCGCCTGAATCTCGGCCGAGATGCTGTGATAGGCGACCGCCGGCAGCTTGAAGATCGGGCAGTAAGGCCCGCCGCGAAGGGCGTAGGCCGACGCGGTCGCCAGGCAGAAGCCAGGCGTCAGGTTCGAGGTCGCCGAAGGACCATTGGGCTGGCCGTTGGAGTCGATCAGATTCTGCCGATCGTTGGTCCCGGCGATGACCTGCAAAGCGTAGGTGATCGTGAACGGCTTCTTGGCCCAGCTCACATTGAGGTCGCCGACCCATTTCGGATCGCCGGCCTTGCCGTTGAAGCTCTGCTCGACGCCCTGGAACAGGGTGAACCGATCCTTCAGCTGCCAGGTCAGTTGGCCGATCATCGACAGCGTCCCGAGATTGCCCAGATCCTGCCGGTACCGGGCGGTGAAATCGAGACTCTTGTTGCGCTGCGTATCGATGTTCAGGAACGGATCGCGGACCTGCGTGATCGAGAACTCGGGGGTGGATCCCGTGGGATTGCGATCGAACAGGTTACACAGCGGATCGGTCGGGAAGCTCTCGGAGGTGTAGCAGCCGAAGACGATGTTTGCCGCTCCGAGTTGTGTAACCTCATTCCGCACTCTGATGTCGATATAATCGACCGCGAAGCTGAACTGGCCGCCGCGCCACATCCACCCTTCCGGGGTGAAGATCGCGCTCAGCGTCAGGGCCTTCGACTTCTCCGGATCGAGCAGCCCGATGCCGCCCTGGGAGAAGGTCGTCGCACTGCCGCCTGCACCCACGTAGTCGGGCGGAATCCCCTGCGACGCACAATTATCGCGAAGCTGTTGGATATCGCTCACACCCCAGCGGATGCACGGATCGATCTGGCTCTGGGACAGGAAGCCCGATTCGTTGGCCAGGAACTGCTCGAACAGCGCCGGCGAACGGAACGACGTACCGTAGGTCGCGCGCAGGCGGATCCAGTTGGTCGGAGCGTAATTTGCGCCGAGCTTGTAGGTCCAGTTGCCCTTGTCCGAGTCGTGCGCGCCGTCGAACACGCAATTCAGATTCGCGTCGCACACCGGCCCGGTGCGCTTGGCATAAGTGTTGGTCAGGCGAGCCGCACCGTTGAAGGTCAGCTCATGGATCATCGGCCGGTCGCGCAGCAGTGGAACCTCGATTTCGCCGAACAGCTCTGTGGTCCGCTCCCATCCCTTGGTGATGCCGGACGTCGTACTCCCCCACAAATTGCCCTCTTGGCTCGCTTCGCCCGGGACGTCGTTGATCGAATCCCGGCGCCACTGACCGCCGAGCGCGAACTTCACCGCTCCGCCGGGCAGGTTGAACAGGTCGCCGCCGAACGACAGCTCGGCTGTATTCTGTTTGTAGAGCGTGTTGCCCTTGTCGACGCCAAACAGGAAGGCGCGCTCAGCGTCCGTGAACTCGCCGCGAAGGACGCGCGGATCGGTGTAGTTGATGTCCATGCATGGCACGCCGCGAATCGCGGTGACGGTGCCGGCGCACGAGTTGGTGCGGAACGCAGCAACACCGAACTCGATGGCGTCGCGGAAAATGATGTCGCGCGCATAGTCGCCATCCGACCGGCTGTGCTGGAAATAGAAATCGGCGAAGCCGTGCGGGAGCCATTTGGTGAGATCGGCGCGAGCCCCGGCGAGGCCGCGGAAATATTTGACGTCCGTGCTCGAATTGAAGGGCGCAATGATCACCGGCAGCAGCAATTGCTCGCCGCTGAACCCCGCGTTGATCGGATCGCCCTGCGCCGTCGGGTCGCACGTCGTGCCGTCACAGAAGAAGTAAGGGAGATAGATCCCAAACGGAGCTGTGAAGTAGGTCGGTGCGGTTGCCGGGAACTGGTAGAAGAACAGCTGGCGATGGGCGACCGTGTGCGTCTTGCGGCGGTTGTACAGTCCCTCGAAATAGAGGTTGATGTCGTCGGTCAGGTCATAGCCGGCCTCGCCGAAAATGGTGAAGCGGTTGGTCCTGGGAATGACCGAATCCCGGTCGAGCTGGCTGTTGTAATTGTTCGCCATCGCCAGGCCGGTCGCGGTGTACGCGCCGACCGGGAAGAAGCCGGCCGGTGCGGTGAACTCGAACTCGTTTGCAGCCGGCGCGAGCGGACTCAGGAATTCGTTCAGCCGCGTTCCGGGATAATTGAACTGGATGGCGGTGACCGCCCGGCGAATCGTCCCCGCGGGAAGCGGCTGGCCGTTCACGCAGTTGGTGCCAAACGGAGCGACCGGCCGGCGGGTCACCGGTGGTCCGCAGAGGTTGGTCGTCGCCGAACCGCCGATGAAACCGTTCCTGGCGAAGTCCGTGAGGAAGATCTGGGAGTTCGCGAACGTGCCGCAATAGGGGTTTCCGGTGCGCGGATCGATCGGATCGGCGATGGCGCCGGTCGCCTCGCTGCTGACGTTTTCCTCTTCGCAGCCGAGGAAACTGCGATCGCCACGGGTCAAAGCACTGCGCTTGTACCAGTCAACGCCGAGCATCACGTGGCCGCGATCACCGATGCCGAAGCCGCCAAGCACGGACAGGCTCTTCTCGTCGCCGCCCTGCGTCGTCGGGATGCTGGCGAACCCGCGCAACTGGACTCCGCGCAAATCCTTCTTGGTGATGAGGTTGACCACGCCCGCGATCGCGTCCGAACCGTAGATCGACGAGGCGCCGGTCTTGAGGATGTCGATCTGCTGGATAGCCTCGACCGGAATGACGTTGAGGTCGAACGCCGAGACACCGCCGCGAACGCCGGCCGGGCCCGCCCGGCGGCCGTTCAAGAGGACCAGGGTGCGGTTTGCGCCGAGGCCGCGCAGCGAAATCGTCTCCACGCCCTCGCCGCCGTTGACGACGAAGTTGGTCGAGATGGTCGAGGTGATCTGGGTCGAGCCCGCGGCCAGCGGCGAGGTCTGCAGGACCTGGGCGGTATTGAGCTTGCCTTCGCGGTTTTCGACGTTGGGATCGATGACGGTCAGCGGATCGGCACTGGTGCGCTCGTCGCGGCGGAGGCGCGAACCGGTGACGACGATCGCGCCCTTGCCGGCCTGGGTCGAGTCGGCCGATCCGCCGCCCGACGCCGTGGTCGAGGCTTCGCCGGTATTGGCCAGCGGGTCCGCCTGGGAGGCCGCGTTGACGCACGCCTGGCGCTGCCCTTCGTCCTGGATTGTCTGGCAATTTGGCGGCGTCGAGGGCGCCGGTGGTGTCTGGGCAAAGGCCGGAGATGCAAACGCGGCGCCGATCGCGATCACCGACGCAGAAACTGAAAATCGCGAAAAACTGTCGAGATTACGCATTTCTCTGGTCCCCTCAAACCGTGCGAGGGGAAACATTAACCAGCCAATGGTGACTGGCAACGCAACGGCCTAGTCCGGCGAGTTAAATCGCGGGCGGTGTCGCATTAATGCAACATTCAGCAGGATGTAATGTCGGCCACCCGACGCAACGCGCCGGCGGTTCCTGCACCGCCGGCGAATCCGTCTACTTATTTGAGGTCGAGCACCGCTCCCACGTAGAAGAACCGACCGACCGGGCTGATGCTGCCCGCCTCGGTGCCGAGCAGGTCGAACGGCGGCAACCGGTCGAAGGCATTGTCGACGCCGGCATAGATGCGATGGCGCGGAGTCACCTTCACGTCGACGCGGAAGTCGTGCGACCAGAGTTCCGGATACCAGACCCGCGGGAACGCATCGGCGTTGGTCGGCGGGCGACCCTGGAATTCGTGCTGGGTTTCGTAGGTCAGCGCCACGGTCTGCTTGCCGATGTACCGCACACGGTGACCGAGGCTGACCTTGCCGATGTCGACCGTGGTCGACAGTTGGCCCTGCCACGCCGGATCGCCGAGCTCGCCGAGGATGCGGTCCTTGAACGTCGGGTCAAGAATGTCCGAAAACAGGTTCTTCTTGAACGTGTGCGTGAGGATGCCGCGCAGGTTCAGGGTCACCTTGTTCATGATCCGGTGCCGGTAGGCAACGTCGAAGTCGATTCCGGCCGTCTCGAGCTTGGCGAAGTTGAACGACGTGATCAGCACCGCCGGACCGGTTGCGGGAAATGAGAACGTCGAGCCGCCATGAACCACGTTCGACTGGCCGGCGAACGTGCCGTCCGGGTTGCGGAAGACCACCGCGCAGAACGGATTGTCGATGCCAGTCGTGCTGTCATAGCATTGGTTGATGATCGTCTGCCCGGTAAGCGCCTGGACGACGTTCTTGATCCTGATCCGGTAGTAATCGACGGTCAGCGAGAAGCCGGGGAGGAACCGCGGCTGGAAAATGCCTCCGAGCGTCAGGCTGGTTCCCCGCTCCTCGCGCAGGTTCTCGTTGCCCTGGTTGTTGGCCGAAACGCCGGATGCCGGCACGTTCGTGAACGGCAAGGTGGTTCCGCCGAACGTCTGGGTCGTCGGAACGCCGTGCGCGGCGCAATTGGCAATGCGCACCGACACGCCGCCCACCTGGGTACCATTGTTGATGTTCTGCTGGCCGCACGGATCGACCAGCCCGTTGAGGAAGGTCTGGGTCGCGGGGCTGAACAGGTCGCTCTGGGTCGGCGCCCGCACCGACCGGGCAAGACCGCCGCGGAAGCGGATGTCGCGGATCGGGGCCCAGGTGCCGTTGACGTTCCACGCGAACACACCGCCGGTCTGACCGATATTATAGTGCGAATAGCGGCCGGCGCCGTCGATCGTGAGCTCCTTGGCGAATGGCTTATCCTTCAGGATCGGAATGCTGATTTCGCCGAACAGCTCGGACACTTTCAGGTCGGGCGGCCGGAAATCCGGGATGACGTTCAAGAACGTGCACCCGGCCGTCCCACACGCCGTGCTCGACGTGATCGGGTCGTAAGCGGCGAATGCCGTCTCCTTGCGGTATTCGCCGCCCACCACGAAGGCGATCGGGCCGCCCCACAGCTCGAACAGCTGCGACAGGTCGCCGGCCACATAGCCGGTCACGTCGTACAGCTTCGCCCGCTGCGTCCGGTTCGAGGTGTAGAGGATGTAGTTCAGCGCCTCCGGCGACGGGGCGCCGAAGCCGAACAGGTTGATCGGAACGCAGGCCGGATCGTCGTCGGCCGTGGAGGCATTGGCGTTGACTGCGCAGACGATCTGGCCGGAGCCGTTCAGCCGGGCATCGATCGCCTTGGCGTAATTGGCGCGAAGCAGGTTCCCCTTGGTTTCGTAGTAAGTGTAGAGCTTCCCGTAATTGCCCGAGACTTCATATTTCCAGTCGTCGTTGAACGTCCCGCGGACGCCACCGACCAGCTGGTAATTCTCGCGCTTGTGAACCTCGCCGCGGCCGCCGAAGTCGATGTTGAAGCGCTGCGCGGTGAAGGTCTGGTTGGGGTTGGCGAGCTGCGCCGGAGTAAGCACCGCCTGAATCTGGGCTCGCGCCTGCGGGCTGAGGAACGGATTGTCGAGCCTGAACGTGTTGTTGAAGAAAGTCGGCTGGCCTTCCTGGTTGGCATCGACCCGGACATATTTCGCCTCGACGAACGGCTCGAATGCGTCCGAGATCGTATAATGGGCCAGGAGGTTGATGGCCTTGCGCTCGATTCCCGGTGCGAGCTGGCCGGTCAAGCGCAACGACGAGCCGAGGCCGCCTTGGCAGTTGCCGCTGCCGAACGGGCGGAAGTCCTGGATGCACGGATTGGCGATGAGCGTTCCATCCCCTTGGAACACGAACGTGCGCCCGAGCTGCGCATTGTCGAAGCTGCTGCCGGGGTCGGGCAGTCCGCTGCAGGCCACTGCGCGTCGAGCGAGCCACTGAGCCGTCGTTTCACCCGCCGCCGGACGAGTTGGACAGGATGCGGTGAACAGGCCGCCTTCGGAGATCGTGTCGTTCCGGATTCCGGTCAGGAAGGTCGTGTCGGGAATTCCGTTACCCGCGGCAGTCTCCGCGAGTCTGCCGACACCCGTGTTCCCGTTTGCAGCGTTGAACGGATCGACAGCGGCGCACGACGGAATGGGAACGGGAGTGATGCCCATCTGGGCAAGTACCGTTTCGTTGCAGATGATGCCGGTGGCCTCCGACAGCTGGAACTGATGGCGGCCGCTGAACGCTCCGGTCTGATTGTCGCGATCGGTGTTCCAGAGCGTTTGCTGCTTGGTATATTCGGCAGCGATCGCGACGTTCGCCCGGTCGTCGGCGAAATTATGGCCGACGACGAGCCCGATGAAGGTCGACCCGCGATCCCGCCGTGACGATACGCCCGACTGCCCGCTCAAGCGGATCCCTTCGAAATCGCGCCTCAGGATGAAGTTGACCACGCCGGCGACCGCGTCCGAGCCGTAGATCGCCGAGTTGCCGCCCGTGACGATGTCGATTCGCTCGACCAAGTCGGTCGGGATGGTGTTGACGTCGGGCCGGTTGACGCCCGGGGTGGCGGTGATCACCCGGCGGCCGTTGACAAGAACCAGCGTTCGCTGGGTGCCAAGGCCGCGCAGGTCGAGTGCGTTGATGCCGGCGGTGCCGATGAAGCGGGTCGAGTTGGCCGTGGTGAAGGTGGCGCGAATCTGCGGCAGTTCGGCAAGCTTGTCGCCGAGCGAAACGTTGCCCTGGTTGCCCAGGTCCAGGGGGCTGACCGACGTCACCGGAACCGACGAGGTGAGGGTCGGCCGATTGATGCGGGTGCCGGTGACGACGATCGCCTCGCGCGCGGTCGTCGGCTCGCCCTCCGCCACACGGGCCTGGGCGACGCATTGATCGTGCTCGGCGCCGGCGGGGACGTTGACGCAAGCAGCCGGAGTGGGCTCCCCAGTGGCGGTGGCAGCGGGTGCAGTTTGCGCGAAAGCAGGCGAGCCGGCGGCGAGCGCGATCACCGACGCTCCGATCGACAGCCGAAGTGCAGCCAATTTGGTCATTTTCGATTCCCCTCTGGAATCGAAACGATTTACCCGTCGATGGAAGGCTGACAACGCAAGGGCTTAGCCCCCGCGTCGAATTCGCGATGAATGTAACATTAATGCAACATTCATCGTCCTGTAATGTTGGCTGCAGCGCGACCGGGCTTAGTAGCGATAATGATCGGGCTTGAACGGGCCGTCGCTCGACACGCCGATATAGGCTGCCTGCTTGTCATTGAGCTTGGTCAGCTTCACCCCCAGCTTGTCGAGATGGAGCCGGGCGACCTTTTCGTCGAGGTGCTTGGGCAGGACGTAGACGTCGTTCTGATACTTGTCGGCGCCGGTCCACAACTCGATCTGGGCGAGCACCTGGTTGGTGAAGCTCGAGCTCATCACGAAGCTCGGGTGGCCCGTCGCATTGCCGAGATTGACCAGGCGGCCCTTGGACAGGACGATGAGCTTCTTGCCGTCGGGGAACTCGACCTCATCGACCTGCGGCTTGATCT
>Ga0207676_10004038_pt1 | contig 10347 bp, 9 predicted proteins | sample KBSSwiS72_FD_184307 | JGI IMG/M metagenome (GOLD analysis project Ga0207676, IMG submission 184307) | Switchgrass rhizosphere microbial communities from Kellogg Biological Station, Michigan, USA - KBS Switchgrass S7-2 (SPAdes) (version 2) | ecosystem: Host-associated > Plants > Roots >... | reverse complement strand
CTGCCTTGAGCGTGATCGGCCCAATCAGAAATCCGCGCGCTTTTCCAACCGCCTTCAGCACAACAGCCCGGCCGCGCGCACATGAATCAATCGCGCCTTGGACGCGCTTTGTGTCGAGCTTTTCTTCGTCCTGATCGGCAAGCGTTGTGTCTGCCACCGGCGTCAGCTCGGCCGTCAGCACCGTGCACGCCGCAGGCCTCTTAGGCTCGGCGACAGTTCGCGCGTCCTGCGCGGCGAGAGACGAGCCGCAGAGAATGACCGCCGCGAACGCCGACCGAACGCTCATGGCGACGATGTCTCGAGGAAGGTCTTGATCGGCATCGAGAGCCGCTGGGAGAACTGGTCGAGATAATTCCACCAGTCGCGAACGTCGCGGTAATCGCCGCTGTCCGTCCAGCCCGCGCCAACCCAGTAATTCACCGGCTCGCCCGGCTTCGTGTGCGAGACGAGGAAATAGTGGTCGTCATTCTCCCGCCACTCCGACACCGCGTCGCGTGGAATGATCACCGCCGTCCCCAAATCGCCATGCCCGCCATCCTTTGGGACAACAGGCCCCCACACCGACAGCCAAGCCCACGGACGCGCCTTGCTCTCCGAGCCGACGACGCTCGGGCGCTTCACGAGACCCGTCACCCATGGCAGATCGTTCACCGGCGATTCCGAGCGAAAGATGCTCGTGACGTGATTGAGATTCTGTCCGGCGTCGAGCGCGATGCGCTTCGTCTCGGTCACGCGCTGACCGCTGCCCACGTCCCACGGCTGATACTGCAGCTCGAAAATCGCGCGCACCGGGCCATTGGCGATGATCTTCCACGATTTGAAGTTCCAGGCGCGGTACATCTTGCCGTCGCGCCAAATCGCCGTGCCGCCAGCGCCAAGGGTCTGGCCAACGTCGAAGAAGTCGGCGCCCTCGCCGGTGTCGCGATGGTATTCGTCGTGTCCTTTCGCGTACCACTTCTCGACGATCGGCGTGCGGACGCGTTTGACCCAGACGTCCACGCCGCTGCTCAACAGCGAATCGACCTTCCAGAGGCCCTGTCCATAAATGCGAAACGCGATGCGGTCGCTCTCCCACGCGACGTCGTCGCGCGGATCCTGGTGCGACGCGTACACACGGACTTTGTCCGGCTTGTACGGCGCCGCCGCCTCGATAACGAAGCGCTTCACGTCATTGGGCGCGAATGTCGCCTGAAAGATCAGCTCGTCCATCGTGCCATCGCCGTCGTTGTCCACGACCTGCGACACGACGGCGCGACCCGACGCGAAATCACGCACGCGTACTTGTGTGGCCGAGGCATTCGGCAGCTTCGCCTTCACGTCGTTCCAGGCGAGCCCAATCGTCTCGTCCGTCCGCGTCAGGGCGAGCGGATTTTCGGCTCGGACGACGAACGAGGGTTGTGCGCCGACTACGATCGGGATCGCCAATGCGGCAAGTCCAACACGAATCGATTTCATCGCAGGTCTCCCATGGCGACTTGCTGCATGTCTGTGTAATCCCTGTTCTCACCGCCCATCGCCCAACAGAACGTGTATGCCGACGTCCCGCACCCCGAGTGAATCGACCACGGCGGCGACAGGACGACTTCCTCGTTTCGGACGATCAGATGGCGCGTCTCGTTCGGCTCGCCCATCAGGTGCACCACGACGCCGTCGTCGGGAACGTCGAAGTACAGGTAGACCTCGGTGCGCCGGAAATGCGAATGCACCGGCATCGTGTTCCACACACTTCCCGACGCGAGCTGCGTCACGCCCATGACCAGTTGCGCGCTCTGGGCGCCGTCGGCGTGGATGTACTTGGCGATCTTGCGCGCGTTCGCCCGCTCGGCGCTACCGATCGGACTCCCTGTCACCGACGCGCCATCGATGTAGCTCGTCGGATGCGACGCATGCGCCGGATAGCTGATCAGGTAGAACTTGGCTGTCTGGTCGACACTGTCGCTCTCAAAGCGAACGTCGCGGGCGCCCCGGCCGACGTAGAGAACGTCGAGCTTCTTGAGAGCGAACTTCTTCCCGTCGACCGACACGCTGCCCGGCGCGCCGATGTTGAGGACGCCCAGCTCGCGACGCTCGAGAAAGTACTCCGCGGCCAGCGAAGCCGGCACGGCGAGCGACAGCGTGTCGCAGCACGGCACCGCGCCGCCGAGCACGACCCGGTCGAGGTCGACGTGCCGCAGCGTCACCGTGTCGGCCTTGAAGAGGCCCTGCAGCAGGAATGCATCTCGGAGCTCTTGAGTCGAGAGAGCGCGCGCGCGAATCGAATCGGGGAGAAGGTGCATTCGAGAGATTGTTTTACCGCGCCATCCACCCGCCGTCGACGAGCAGGATGTGGCCGTTGACGTAGTTGCTCGCCGCCGACGCCAGAAAAACCACGGTGCCAGCGAGCTCGTTGGGAATGCCCCAGCGACCCGCCGGGATTCGCGACGTGATCTCGGCGAAGCGCGTCGTGTCGTCGCGGAGGCGTTGGGTGTTGTCGGTGGCGAAATAGCCGGGAGCGATCGCATTCACCTGCACGTTGTGCCTGGCCCACTCGTTGGCGAGCGCCTTGGTCAGTCCCGCCACCGCATGCTTGCTCGCCGTATACGCCGGCACGGTGATTCCGCCGCTGAACGAAAGCACCGACGCGATGTTGATGATCTTCCCTGTCCGCCGCTCGACCATGCCGCGGCCGAAGTACTGCGAGAGAAACCACACCGAATCGAGATCGGTGTTGACGACCCGGTCCCACTCGGCTTCCGAGTAGTCGACCGCCGGCTGCCGCGCGATCGTGCCGCCATTGTTGACGAGAATGTCGATGGCGCCCGCCTGACTCTGCGCATCGTCAGCCATGCGCAGGACGGCTTGTCGATCGGCCAGATCGGCGTTGACTTGCCATGCCCGCCGGCCAAGGGACTCGATGCACTTTGCGGTTTCGTCGGCGCCGCCCGTCTTGGAGCTGGCGCATACGACGTCGGCGCCGGCCTCGGCGAGCGCGATTGCCATCGCCTTGCCGAGTCCGCGGCTCGATCCGGTGACGAGCGCGCGCTTTCCCTCGAGCGCAAACTGATCGAGGACGCTCATCGGCCGAGCTCCACGGCGGCGAGAAGGAACGCGCCCACGCCTTTGTAATCGTCGTCGACGATCGGCTCGGAAACGTAGTACTCATAGTTCACGCCGCGCACCGGTTCTCCGCCCAAGCCTGCCACCTTGCAAATGTTGGTGATCGAAACCGTACCGTCGGCGTTGGTTCGGACGAAGTTGGCGAGCATGCCGTCGAACGCACGGTTCGCGCGCGCGCGAAAACTCGCCGGAAGTATTCCGACGCGGGCACCCTTCGCGAACGCGTAGGCGAACATCGACGACCCCGACGCCTCGAGGTAGTTGCGCTCGCGATTCGGCTGGTCGAGCACTTGCCACCAGACCCCGCTCACCGGATCCTGCACCGCGGCGACGGCCTCGGCGAGCTCCTGCGTGATTCGCACGATCTCCGCACGATCGCGATGGCTCTTCGGCAAGTCGTCCAGCGCATCCAGCGCAGCCATCAGGTACCAACCAACGGCACGTCCCCAGAAGACCCGCGAGACGCCGGTCTTGGGGTCGGCCCACGTCTGCGAGCGCGTCGCGTCCCAGCCGTGATAGAACAACCCCGTTGCGGGATCGCGCAGATGACGCGCGGCGAGTAGGAACTGTCGCGCCACGTCGCTGATCGCCGCGGTGTCGTTGTGGCGCACGGCGTAGCGCGCGTAAAACGGCTCGGCCATGTACAGGCCGTCCAGCCACATCTGCTGCGGATAGATCTTCTTATGCCAAAAGCCGCCTTCCGACGTGCGTGGGTGCGTGCGAAGCTGCTCGCGCAGCTTGTCGGTGGCGCGCGCATAGCGTGAGTCTTTCGTGCGATCGTACAGTCCGAAGAGCACGCGGCCTTCGTTGATCTGATCGAGATTGTATTCGCCGGCGGTGTACGTCGCGATCTCGCCGTTCGGCTTGACCAGCGAATCGACGCTTCGTTTGACGTACGCGGCGTATTTCGAATCAGCCGTAACCGCCCCGAGCCGTTCGAAGCCCAGCAGCATCAGGCCGGCCGTGTAATCCCACTTCTCGTACACCGCGTTCGGACTCCGCTTCATCACGGATTCCGCGACGCGCACGGACCAGGGCCGGCTCGATTGCGCGAGAGCCGGGGTGAGCGCGAGCACCGATACCAGTGCGGCTCGAAGGAAGCTCACGAGACCTCGACTCCATTGATCTTCGTCCGCACGAAGCGAACGTCGGTCGCATTCTCGAGCACGTTCCCTTTGGCCACGTTGTCGAATCGGCAGTCGACGACGCGCACGTGTTCGATCGGCGCGTTGGCGAATCCTTTGAGGTAAACACCATACGGGCTCTTCTGACTCGTCACGCGCAGCAGCTCGACGTCGCGCGCGACTGGAGTGAACGATCCCTTGGCCCCTTCTTCATACGTGAAATCAATCGAAAGAATCGAGTCCGAAACTTGGCCTACGGTCACGTCCCTCATATAGATGTCATGGAGAAGCCCGCCGCGCATCGCGTTGTTCTTGAGGCGGAGCGCGCGATCGAGCCGCGGGCTGTCCATGCGGCAGTCGTAGGCGAACACGTTCCAACACCCACCCGAGATCTCACTGCCGACGGTGACGCCGCCGTGGCCGTCGCGCATCTCGCAGTTTCGAACCACGATGTTCTCGCTCGCCACGTTCATCCGCCGGCCGTCGGCGTTCCGCCCGGATTTGATCGCGATGCAATCGTCGCCGGTGTCGAACGTACAATGCTCGATTAGGACATCGCGGCACGATTCGGGATCGCAGCCGTCGTTGTTCGGGCCGTGCGTCGAGATCTTCACGCCGCGGACGGTGACGTTCGTGCAGAGCACCGGGTGAATCTCCCACATCGGCGAGTTCACGATCGTCACGTTCTCGATCAGCACGTTCTTGCAGCGGTAGGGCTGTATGAACTGAGGACGAAAATAGGCGTCCGCGCCGAACACGCGCTGCGGCACGGGCGCGCCCTGTTCGGCCATGGCCAGCAGCCGCTGGCGCGCCGCGGTGTAGTTGGGCATTCCCTGCTTCCAACCGAAATCCGCGATTCCCTTCCACGGCCACCAGTACTGCTCGTCCGCCTGGCCGTCGAGCGTTCCCTCTCCGCTCACGCCGACGTTTTCCTGCCCGAACGCGTAAATGAGCGGCGACAACCCCATGAGCTCCGTGCCCTCGAACCGCGTCAGCACGGCCGGCAGATACTTGGCGACATCGCGTGTGAACGCCAGCGTCGCGTCGCGCGCGATGTGGAGGTTCACGTTGCTCACGAGGTGCACCGGACCCGTCACGAAGCGCCCCGCCGGAACGACGACGCGGCCACCGCCTGCCGCGCTACAGGCCTGGATCGCGCGATGAATGGCGTCGGTGTTGTCGAACGACGCGTCGGCTCTCGCGCCATATCGGGTGATGTCGAAGTCGCGGTCCCGAAATTTGGGCGCAACGATGCGCGACAGAATTCCGGGAACGAGGTCCCACCCCGCGGACTGCGGCGCGGTGTTCACCTGCGCTGCGGGCCTGCAGGCCAGCGGGCCGAGTGGAGACGCCAGTGCCGCTCCGGCGCCGAGGGTCCGCAGAAACTCCCGACGATTGCTCACGGGTTGAGCGGATGCTGTCGCGACCACTTTTCGAACGTCGCGAGGGTTTGCGCGGGTACGGTCGTGTACCAGCCGTACCCCGATCGCCGATCGGTCAGCTGGTTCCAGTCGTACTGCTTGACGCCGTCGCGGTTCGCCATGATGACGCGATTGGTCCCGATCTCATAAAGTCGGCCCCAGAGCGGCGGCGCCTTATCGTCGCGCGTCAGGACGTAGCCCTGGTAACGCAGACCGTGCAGCGGCCGATCGCGCAGCCACTCCGCTCCCGCGTACACTGCCTCGACGATCCGCTGGTTCGGCGTCGGCAACGTCATGAGGAAATCGAGCACGCCTGCGCTCTCGAGCGCCGACAGCGACGTCAGCTCGTACGTTCTCGCGGCTATGGGTGCGAGCGTCAGCGGATCGTGCTGCTGTCCCCAGATCGTTCGCTTCCCGCCGACGACGACTTGTGAGGCGAGCAGACAGGCCAAGCCCTTACTCACCGCCACGTTCGCGCGGCGCTGTTCGGCCGCCGTCGCTTCTGCCACTTTGCCGTCCGAAACGTCGTGAAGCACGATCAACGCGTGCGTCATCGCGTCATCGTTGATTGTCACCGCGTCGTGATAGCTGCCCTGGAGCGGATAGACCTGCGGGAAGCATCCGTTGGGCATCTGCATGTCGAGCAGGTAGTCCAACCCGCGCCGAATCGCTTCGGTGTACTTGGCGCTCGGCTTCGCACGGTTCATCCCGTGCAGAAACCGGATCTCTTCCGTGGTTGACCCGTTGTCGATCGTCGAGATGTATTCCCACTCCGCGCTTTCCGCGTAGTAGCTCTCCCCGGGCTGCCGTATGTGGTGCGAGAAATCGACGTGCTTGGACCAGCCGCCGTTCGACGCCTGGAAGCTCAGGATGACGTCCGCCATCCGACGCGCCGAATCGGTCGCGAACCACTTGGCCGTCATCGCGACCCCGACTTCGAAACCGTGCGTGTACGGCGCGCGCGTCATTGCCGACTTGCCGGCCGCGCGAAGCTCCCGCTGCATGGCGACCGTATCTCGCACATACTGCGCTCGCGACCGCGCGACATATGCTGTCCAGAGCGGCCGCTCGATCGGTGCCACGAGCCGCTCGATACGGTCAGGAGCGAGATAGTGGATGGTGTCCGCGGCCGGCCGATAGCCGGGCAGCTTCCGAATCGAATCCATCGGATTCGGATTCTGCGCCACAACCATCGCCGACAGTCCGACAACCAGCTGAGTAGCCACGCGCCCGCAAGCGGGGACCCGGCCGAGCAGCCGAGCAGCCGAGCAGCCGAGCAGCCAGCTCACACCAGCTCTCCCTTCGTCAGGTCGACACGGTCCAGCTTTGGCGACAGCAGGTGAATCACGACCAACGCCGAGACGTAGGCAAAGCCGCAGACCAAGAACACCGGCGTGTAATTGCTGCCATTGTGCTGTAAGACCCAACCGGTGGCGCGCTGGAACAGGAACCCACCCATCGCCCCCGTGAACCCGCCGATGCCGACCACCGATCCCACGGCGTAACGCGGGAACATGTCGCTCGCCAGGGTGAAGATGTTCGCCGACCACCACTGGTGTGCCGCCGCGGCCACGCCGACGATCAGAACCGCGGTCCACATGCTCGCCGCGTACGGCGCGAAGACCGTCGGCACGATGAGGAGCGCCGCGACGAGCATCGTCGTCTTGCGGCCCGCGTTCACGTTCCATCCACGCTTGATCAGCGCGCCCGACAACCACCCGCCAAAGATCGAGCCGACGTCAGCGAGCAGATAGATCACGATCAACGGCGCCGCGACATTCGCCAGCTTGATGCCGTACTTCGTGTCCAGGAACTTCGGCAGCCAGTAGAGATAGAACCACCAGATCGGATCGGTCATCAGCTTGCCGATCGCGAACGCCCACGTCTGCCGATAACGCAACAGGCGCATCCACTTCACCGGACGCGCGGCTTCGTCGCCGTCTCCGCAGATGTGCGCCAGCTCGGCCTTGCCACACTTCGGATGCTCCTGCGGCGGCCGATAAATCGCCAGCCAGAACGCCAGCCAAATAAAGCCGATCGCGCCGGTCGTAATGAACGCCGCACGCCAACCCCATGTCAGCGTGATCCACGGGACAAGGATCGGCGTGATGACCGCGCCAACGTTCGATCCGGCGTTGAAGATCCCGGTCGCCAGCGCGCGCTCCTTCGACGGGAACCACTCGGCGACGGTCTTGATCGATGCCGGGAAGTTGCCCGATTCGCCGAAGCCGAGCGCGAAGCGCGCGGCGCTGAAGCCGGCGGTCGTCTTGGCGAGCGCCGTCGACATCGCCGAGATGCTCCAGATGACGACCGACGCCGCAAAGCCGCGTCTCGTGCCGATCCGGTCCATCACTCTGCCCGCGAGGAGCAGTCCGAACGCGTACGAGATCGTAAACCAGGAGACGACATCGGCGAACTGCTGCTCGTTCCAGCTCATGTCGCGGGAAAGCGTCGGCCCGAGAATCCCGAGCACTTGCCGGTCGATGTAGTTGATCGTCGTCGCGAAGAAAAGCAGCGCGCAGATCGTCCACCGGTAGTGACCGACCTTGCCGAGCGCTCCTGAGGCGGCGAGCTCCGTCGCGCCGGCCGCCGCGGGTTTGGTCGCAACTGTCATATCTACCTCTGCACGCGACCGCTCGCGTCACCAGCCATGAGAGCCTCCACTTCGCTTACGCTTACCCGATTGATGTCGCCGAGGATCGAGTGCTTGAGGCACGACGCCGCCGTCGCGAACTCGAGCCCACGTTGGTCGTCGCGATACGCGCGCAAACCGTAGATCAGCCCCGCGGCGAACGAATCGCCGCCGCCGACGCGATCGACGATGTCCGTGATGTCGTAGTGACGGCTGGTCAGGAACTGTTTTCGGTTGTGCAGCGCAGCGCTCCAGCCGTTGTGATCGGCGCTATGGCTCTCGCGAAGCGTGATCACCTGCTTCTCGAGATTGGGGAACTGTTTCAGCACACACTCGGCGAGCACGCTGTACTGGGCGTGCTCCAGCTCACCCGACTCGACTTTTACGTCGGCCTCGATGCCGAGCGCTTTTTGGCAATCTTCCTCGTTCGCGATACCGACCGTCGCGTGGCTGACCAGCTCTCGCATGACGTCGGGCGCTCTCTTGCCGTACTTCCAGAGGTTCTTTCTGTAGTTGTAGTCGCAGGAGACGGTGAGCTTCCGCTCCCGCGCCGCCTTCGCCGCGGCGATCGACAGCTCGGCCGCCGTCTCGCTGATCGCGGGTGTGACGCCGCTGATGTGGAACCAGTCCGCGCCGGCGAACACGGCGTCCCAGTCGAAATCGGCCGCCTTCGTCGTCGAGATCGAGGAGCCGGCGCGGTCGTATGTCACGCGCGACGGGCGCTGGTTGGCGCCATTCTCCAGGAAGTAGACGCCGAGACGCTCGCCCTGTCGCTTGATACACGATGTGTCGATGCCGAAACCGCGCAGGGTGGCGACGCACGCATCGCCAACATTGTTGGCCGGTACGACGGACACGAAGCGCGCGTCCACACCGAACTGCGCGAGCGACGCCGCCACATTCGCCTCCGCGCCGCCGAACGTCGCCTCGAGCATCGGTGATTGAAATAGCCGCTCGAAGCCCGGCGATTTTAGCCGCAGCATGACCTCGCCGAGCGTCACGACGCGAGTCATACCGTGACTCCGGCGGCGACGGCCACACCGCCGCGCGCGATCTCGGTCGCGCGCGCGGCCGCGTCACGAATGCGGGGAAACTGCTTCGCCGCGATCCAGTCGCTCAGCACCATCCACGATCCGCCACAAGCGACAACCCGCTTGAACGCGAGATACTTCGCGACATTCTCGGCGTTGATGCCACCCGTCGGCATGAAGCTCACGTCGACGTACGGCGCGGCGATCGCTTTGAGGTACTCCAAGCCGCCCGACTGCTCGGCCGGAAAGAACTTGAGCGTGGTCAATCCCTTGTCGAGCGCGGCCTCGACCTCCGTTGGCGTGGCAACGCCCGGGAATACGGGGATCTCGTGCTCGAGGCAATACTCGACCATTCGCGGGCCGAAGCCCGGCGCGACGATGAACTGCGCGCCCGCCTGGCGCGCCCGCTTCGCCTGCTCCGGCGTCAGTACCGTCCCGGCGCCGACGAACATGTCCGGGACCTCGGCGGTGATCCGTTGCAGTGCCTCGGGAGCTCGGGGTGTACGGAAGGTGATCTCCGCGCACGCGAGGCCACCATCCATCAGCGCGCGCGCCAGGGGAATCGCGTCGTCCGGGTCGTCGATCGTGATCACCGGAACGATGCGCACGGCGCGCAGTCGGGCCAACACGTCGCCAGAAGAAGGAAAGTCGGTCATGTCAGATGGACGATGCTTGCCCTCGAGGAGCGAGAGCGACGAAGGGAGACGCCGAGATGCTGCTCGAGTGCCGGCCGCATTCCGGAGTCGACGATCCGCAGCAAGTTGTCGCTCACCAGCTCACACCAGCCGCGCAGCTTCGACAGGTCCGTGCCCCAGAGCTCGGCGTCACCGCACACACTTCGCACGAAGTCGCGCAGCGCCGATTCGGAGCCGATCTCCGCCGGCGCCCACGCGACGCGGATGCGATCACCCTCGTGATCCACGGGTACCGACAGCCCCGCGGCTCGTCGCTCAACCTGAATCTCTCCGCGCATGAACGCCAGATACGCGGCAAATCCGAACGCCAGCGCCTCGGGAGGCCGGCGAAAGCGCTCGATGTATTGC
>Ga0207676_10004037_pt1 | contig 10348 bp, 5 predicted proteins | sample KBSSwiS72_FD_184307 | JGI IMG/M metagenome (GOLD analysis project Ga0207676, IMG submission 184307) | Switchgrass rhizosphere microbial communities from Kellogg Biological Station, Michigan, USA - KBS Switchgrass S7-2 (SPAdes) (version 2) | ecosystem: Host-associated > Plants > Roots >... | reverse complement strand
TCACCAATTTCCCGGCGACCTTGCCGGCGCTGTTTCGCACCTTCTGCGCGCTCTACCCGGATTCCGAGGCGATCGTCTGCGGCGAGGAGCGCCTGACCTTCGCCGAGCTCGACCGGATCTCGGAATGCATCGCGCATGGCCTTGTCGCGCGCGGCATCGGCAAGGGCGACCGCGTCGCCATCGCAATGCGCAACTGCTCGACGTGGGTGGTCAGCTACATGGCCGTCGTCAAGGCCGGGGCCATCGCCACCCTGCTCAACGGCTGGTGGCAGGCGCATGAAATGGAGCAGGCGATCCGTCTGTCCGAGCCCAAGCTGATCATCGCCGACACTCAGCGCGCCCAGCGGATCTCGGAAAAGTGCTCCGACGTCGCGACGCTTGCCGTGCCGATCGAGCTGCCGGTCGAGGAGGCACTGGCCGAACTGCTGCATGACCGCGACGAGGACAGCGTCCTGCCCGAGGTGGCGCCGGAGGACGATGCGACGCTGCTGTTCACGTCTGGCTCGACCGGCGATTCCAAGGGCGCGCTGTCGACCCACCGGGCGGTGACCACGGCGACCTACGCTTATTCAACGGGCCTGATCGTGCTCGGGACGATTCTCGAGCGGGACGGCAATCCGGCGCCGACGGCGCGGACCCTGCTCAGCGTGCCCCTGTTCCACGTGACGGGCGAGGTCCCGGTGATGATCAACAGCTTCGTCATCGGCCGCTGCATGGTCGTCATGCCGAAATGGGATGCGACCGAGGCGCTGCGCCTGATCGAAAAGGAGCGGATCACCTATTTCGTCGGCGTCCCAACCATGAGCCTCGAGCTCATGAACCATCCCGAGCGGCGCAAATACGACCTCTCGTCGCTCCGCGACATCACGGCCGGCGGAGCGCCGCGCCCGATCAGCCACGTCGAGCGGATCAAGGCCGAGTTCCCCAATGCGCAGCCGGCGCTGGGCTATGGACTGACCGAGACCAATGCCGCCGGATTCAGCAACTTCTGGACCAATTATGCGGCCAAGCCGGCGTCGACCGGCCGGGCGCAGGTGCCCTATATCGAGGCGGCGATCCTCGGCCCGGGCGACGTCCACCTGCCGGCTGGGGAGGTGGGAGAAATCGCGATCCGCAGCGCGGCTAACATCAAGGGCTATTGGCGCAACCCGCAGGCGACCGCGGCGCTGTTCACCGCCGACGGCTACATCCGGACCGGCGACGTCGGCTATCTCGACGAAGACGGCTATCTGTTCATCGTCGACCGCAAGAAGGAGATCATCATTCGCGGTGGCGAGAACATCTCCGCCGCGGAGGTCGAGGCGGCTTTTTATGCGTGCCAGGCCGTCGCCGAAGTGTCGGTCTTCGGCGCGCCGGACGAACGGCTGGGCGAGGTGCCCGTGGCCGTGATCTATGCCAAGCCGGGCGCCGAACTCGATGAGGCGGATCTTCACGCGTTCCTCGACGGGCATCTGGCCAAATTCAAGATTCCCCAGCGTATGATCTTTTCTGGCGAGCCGTTGCCGCGCCTCGGAACCGGAAAGATCGACCGCCGTGCGCTGAAAGCGCAGTACGCGCGTTGATTCTCGACCGGCGGACGCTGTTGATCGGCGGCGGGGTCGGGGTCGGCCTGATCGTCGCTTATTCGCTGTGGCCGCACCGCATCCCGAGCGACTTGCCGCTGAAGCCGGGCGAGCAGGCGTTCGGCGCGTTCATCAAGGTCGGACGCGACGGGCGCGTGACGGTTGCGGTGCCGCAAGCCGAGACCGGGCAGGGCATCTGGACCGCGCTGCCGCAAATCGTCGCCGACGAGCTCGGCGCGGCGTGGGAGACGGTCGGCGTCGAGCCCGCGCCGCTCACGTCCCTCTATGCGAATCCGCTGGTCGGGGAGCAGGGCTGGCCCAAGGGCCTGCGCATCACTGCCGGCTCGACCTCCGTGCGCGCGTTCGAACGGCCCATGCGCGAGGCGGCCGCGGTGGCGCGGGCGATGCTGGTCGGCGCGGCCGCCGACCGCTGGAATATCTCGCCGAGGGACTGCGACACGGCCGACGGCTTCGTCATCAACGGCGTCCGGACCTTCACCTTCGCCGAGCTCGCCGAGGAAGCCGCCGACCGCACTCCACCCAATGCGCCGCCGCTGCGCTTGCCGGGCAGGTCACGGCTGGTCGGGCAACCGCTGCAGCGCCTGGACGGGCCGGCCAAGGCCGACGGCAGCCTGCGCTTCGCCGGCGACGTCCGGCTCCCCGGAATGCTGTTCGCAGCGGCGCGCCTGGCTCCGCCCGGCGGGCGGATCACGGGCTATTCGCGTGAAGCAATCAAGGCAATTCCCGGCGTCCGGCATGTTGCGGCCTCGGATGATTCGCTGGCGATCGCCGCCGACAGCTGGTGGACTGCCGAGCGCGCCGCCAACGCCGCGGACGCCAAATTCGCGGGCCCGGGCATGGCGCCCGATGCGCGCGTGCTGTTCGACGATGCATTGGCTGCGGGCGACGCCCACAACTGGTTCGACCGCGGCGACTATGACGCGACGGTGCGTGGGTCCCGGGTGCTCGCCGCGACCTATTACGTCGCTCCATCTCAGCACCTTGGCCTCGAGCCATTGTCGGCCACCGTGCGGTTCAGCGGCGACCATTGCGAAGTATGGGCGGCAACCCAGGCGCCCGGCGCCGCGCGCGCTCGCGCCGAGCAAGCTGCCGGGGGAGGTCGGGTGACCCTTTACCCGATGCCGGTCGGCGAGCCGGCCGGCCGGGCCCTGGAAGCCGACATGATCCCGTTGGCTGTGCGCCTGGCGCGCGCGACCGGGCGTCCGGTCCAGCTCAGCCTGTCGCAGTTTGCGGGCCAAAATCACGACCATCCCTCGGGCGGCGCGCTCGCTCGGATGACGGCGCTTCCGGGCGCCGGCGGCATCACCGCCGCATGGAGGATGCGCGTGGCGTCGGCCGACGGATTCGGGGCGGCGCTCGCCGCGGCATCGGGCGACGATTCCCCAACGAAATTGGGCAAGACCGGTCTCGACGGCTCGGTCCCGCCTTATGCGATCCCCCATGTCAGCGTCGAAGGCATCGCCGTGCCGACGCCCTATGAGGCGGGCTACATGCGCGGCTCGCCCCAGCGCGAGTTCGCCTTCTTCACCGAAAGCTTCGTCGACGAGCTGGCGCACGCCGCGGGAATGGAGCCGCTGGCCTTTCGCATGTCGCTGCTCGGCGGCGACGCCCGGCTCGCCCGCTGCCTCCAGACCGCGGCCCGGATTGGGCAATGGGACGGCGGCGGGCAGGGCAGCACGATGGGCATCGCCGGCTGTTCGGCCTTCGGCTCGCATATCGCACTGGTCGCCAGCGCGACAATCGCGGAGGACCAGCGAATCCGGGTTCACCGTTTGACCGCCGCGGTCGATTGCGGCCGCGTGACCAACCCGAGCCTGGTGACCCAGCAGATCGCCGGAGGCCTCGTCTGGGCGCTCGCCCAGGCGTCGATTCCCGCTCCCGAGTGGGTGACCGGAGTGCCGCGCGCACGGTCCTTCCGATCGCTCGGGCTGCCGCTGCTCGGTGACACGCCGGACTTCACCATTCATCTCATTCCGTCGACCGCGCCCTCCGGCGGAGTGAGCGGGCTCGGCACGATCGCGCTCGCGCCGGCGGTCGCCAACGCGATCTACGCCGCGACCGGCAAACGCCTGCGCGCCCTGCCGTTCGAGGTCGCATGATCGGCGTCCTGCTGATCAACCTCGGCACGCCCGACGCGCCCGACGCGCGCTCCGTGCGCCGCTATCTCGCCGAGTTCCTGAGCGACCGGCGCGTCGTCGAGATTCCGCCGATCGCGTGGCAGCCGATCCTCCGCGGGATCATCCTCCCGACCCGCCCGCGGCGCTCGGCCGAAGCCTACCGGCAGGTGTGGACCAACGACGGATCGCCGCTCGCATCGGTCACGCGCAGGCAGACCGCCGATCTGCGCGAGCGTCTCGGCGATCAGGTTCGGGTCGCTTATGCAATGCGCTACGGCAACCCGGGGATCGCGCAGGAAGTCGGGCGCATGACGGCGGCCGGCTGCACCCGGATTCTCGCCGCGCCGCTCTACCCGCAATATTGCGCGGCGACGACGGCGACCGCCAATGACGCGGTGTTCGCCGCATTGGCCGCGATGCGCACCCAGCCGGCGCTGCGCACGCTGCCGCCTTATTATGACGATGCGCTGTACATCGAGGCGCTGCGGTCGAACCTCGCGCGCCAGATCGAAGGCCTCGAGTTCGAGCCGGACCGGCTGCTGCTAAGCTTCCACGGCATGCCCGAGCGCACGCGCGAGCTCGGCGATCCCTATCACGATCAGTGCCGGGAGACGGCGCGCCTGGTCGGCGAGGCGCTGGGCCGCGAGGTCGACGTCGCGTTCCAGTCGCGCTTCGGCCGCGCGAAATGGCTCGAGCCGGCGACGGATGCGACGCTGGCCGATTATCCGGCCAAGGGGGTGAAGCGGGTCGCGATCGCCGCCCCCGGGTTTTCCGCCGACTGCATCGAGACGCTGGAGGAGCTTGGCATCCGCGGTCGCGAGACATTCTTCGCTTCCGGTGGCGACCGGTTCGCACTGCTCGACTGCCTCAACGATTCAACGGAAGGGATGACCATGCTGGAGCAGCTGGTCCGGCGCGAGCTTGAAGGATGGCTGTCCCGCGCCTAAGCGCCCCGGCACAAGCGATAGGAGGAATGGATGGCTCGAGTGGCGATCGTCACCGGCGGAACGCGGGGCATTGGCGAAGCGATCAGCATCGCCCTCAAGGACATGGGAATGAAGGTCGCGGCGAACTACGCCGGCAATGAGGAGCGCGCGCGCGAGTTCACCGAGCGGACGGGAATCCCGGCCTACAAATGGGACGTGTCGGATTTCACCGCGTGCCAGGACGGCGTGGCCAAGGTCGAAGCCGACCTCGGCCCGGTGGACGTCCTCGTCAACAATGCCGGGATCACCCGCGACACGACCATGAAGCGGATGGACCACCAGAAGTGGCAGGAGGTGATCGACACCAACCTCGGCGGCTGCTTCAACATGGCCAAGGCGGTGTTCGAAGGCATGCAGTCCCGCGCCTACGGGCGGATCGTCAACATCGGCTCGATCAACGGCCAGGCCGGCCAATACGGCCAGGTCAATTACGCCGCCGCCAAGTCCGGCATCCACGGCTTCACCAAGGCCCTGGCGCAGGAGGGGGCGCGGAGCGGGGTGACCGTCAATGCGATCGCGCCGGGCTACATCGACACCGACATGGTCGCCGCGGTGCCCGAGGACGTGCTCGGCAAGATCGTCGCCAAGATTCCGGTCAACCGCCTCGGCAAGGCCGAGGAGATCGCGCGCGGGGTCGCCTTCCTGGTCGACGAGAATGCCGGCTTCGTCACCGGCTCGACCCTGTCGATCAACGGCGGCCAGCACATGTATTGATGGCGCCGGACTACGCTCCGCCGCAGAAACGGTCGGTGCTGATCGCCGGCCACCAGACGTCGATCAGCCTCGAGCCGATGTTCTGGCGCGCGCTCGAAGCCGCGGCCCGCGAGCGCGGCCGCCCGCTTAACGCTTTGGTCGCCGAGATCGACGCCGAGCGGCTCGACTCCGACCGCGTGCCCAACCTTACCTCGGCGATTCGGCAGTGGCTGTTCGCGCGGCGCGCAGGACCGCCCGGCTGAAGGCGTCGCCGCCGTCCGGCGCATGCTCGAGGAACAGCGCCGGCTCGATCAGCTCGAGCTCCATGATGCGCAGCACGCCCAGATGGTCGGAGACGATGTCGACCCGCGCGTAGGTCGCTTGAGCCGGAGCGGCGGCGAGCGCCCGCTGCGCGAGCGTCACGGCGCCGGGGGGCGGCGACGAGGGCAGTGTCACGCCGCCAAGATGCGGCTGGACCCGGAAGTCGCCGTCTTTCGGGCGCTTCACCACCGTGTGGCTGTGGACTCCGTCGAACAGGATGAGCGCATGTTCGCCTTCGGTCGCGATGCTCGAGACGAATGGCTGAATCATCATCCGCCGGCCGCGCTCGGCCGCCGGGATCGGCTCGCCGACACGGATTCGATGGGTCCCGGCCGCCGACGCGGAAACCGGCGGCTTCACGACGAGCTCGGGAGTGCCGAACCGTTCGGCCGCCGCCGCGAGGCTGGCGTTGTCGAGCTTATCGACCTCGACCGTGTCGACGGTCGGGACGCCGCTCGCGGCCAATTGGGTCAAATAGGTCTTGTCGCTGTTCCACCACAGCAGGCTGGGCGGGTTGGCGACCGGCAGCTGCTCCGCGTCGAAGCGGTTGAGCAGCCGCAGCCACGGCCCGTAATGGTGATGATATCCCCAGGCGACCAGCGGCAGCACCAGATCGTAGCCCGACAAGTCGCCGGGCTCGGTCCACGGCAGCGGCTCGACCGTGACCCCATGCCGGGCCAAGGCGGCGGCCTCGGCGTCATAGGTCCAGTCCCACGGCTCCGGATAGTCCGGCTCCGGGACCAGGATCGCGATGCGCATCTCAGCGCGCGAGCAGAATGCGCGCCTGGCTTGCGATCTGCGCGAGCATCGCCGCGCTGGCGTTGCCTTCGGTCCGGGCGCGCGAGACCAGCCCGCGGAACTGGTCGATGCGCGCGCTCTGGGCGTCGATCCAGCGCAGCACGGCTTCGTGTGGGTCCTTGTCGCGGGTCCGTGACAGGAACTCGATCCGCAGTTGCTCGAAGTCGCGGGCGAGCCCGGCGGTCAGCAGCCGCTCCCATTGATCGGCCGGAACGAAGCGCGCGAGCTGCTGCTGCGCCCAGTCGAGCCCCAGCGCCTCGCCGATCTTGGTGTAGGCGCGGGTCAGCAGCAGCTCGTCGAACTTGCGCCGCGCGGCCAGCGCCGAAATGCCGAACACGCCGTCGAGCTCGTAGAGGCGGACCAGGCGCCGCACGACGTCCTCGCTGGCGCCGCGCGACAGCAGGTGGTCGCGGCGCGCGTCGGCCTCGTTGCGGACCTCGGTGCGGATCAGCCGGTCGGCCTCCGCGGAGATGCTGCGCAGCCCCGGCTCGAACAATTTGCACAGCACGCCGACCCGGGTTTCGCCGGCGGCCGCGCGGAGAATGTCCGAAAGGTGCGAGCGGATGCTCCGGGCCGCGACCGTGAACAGCTCGATGCGGACGTCCTCGCGCAGCTGGTCGCGCTCGAGCTTGTCCCACAGCACGTCGAGCTCGAGGAGCCGCTCGGCGACCAGGAAAGCGGCGATCACTTGGCCGAGCGACGCGCCTTCCTCCTCGGTCAGGTCGAACGGGGTGACCGGGCCGAGCCGGTTGACCAGGCGATTGGCGACCTTGGTGGCGAGGATTTCGTGGCGCAGCCGATGGGCGCGAACCGCATCGGGATGGAGCTTGCGCATCGGCTGCGGGAACGCCGCGAACAATTGCGGTTCCAGCAGCTTGTCGTCGGCGAGGCGCAGCTTCTCGGCGGAATCCTGGAGGGCCAGCTTCGACATCGACAGCAGCACGGCGATCTCGGGCCGGGTCAGGCCGCGGTTCTCCTGGACTCGGCGCAGCAGGCTCTCGCTCGGCTCGAGGCCCTCGACCTTGCGATCCAGCCGGCCCGACGCTTCGAGCAGCTCGATCGTCCGCACGTGGCCGGGGAGAGCATTGGCGCCGAGCGATTCGGCGATCGACAAAGCGAGGCTCTGCAGGCGGTTGTCCTCGAGCACCAGCTCCGACACCGCGTCAGTCATCCGCGTCAGGAGTTTGTTGCGCTTCTCGAACGGGAGCCGCCCTTCGCGCATCTCGCGGTTGAGCGGGATCTTGATGTTGACCTCATTGTCCGAGCAGTCGACGCCGGCCGAATTGTCGATGAAGTCGGTGTTGATCCGCCCGCCCAGCATCGCGAACTCGATCCGCCCGGCCTGGGTCACGCCGAGGTTGGCGCCCTCGCCCACGACCCGCGCGCCGACCTCGGTTGCATCGACTCGCAGCGTGTCGTTCGCCGGGTCACCGACGTCGGCGTGGCTCTGGGTCGAGGCCTTGATGTAGGTGCCGATCCCGCCGAACCAGAACAGGTCGACCTTGGCCTTGAGGATCGCGTTGATCAGGCTCATCGGGTCGAGGCTCCTGGCCTCGATCCCGAGCAGCTTGCGGATCTCGGCGTTGAGCTCGATCGACTTTTGCGTCCGCGGGAAAATCCCGCCGCCTTTGGACAGCAGCTTGCGGTTGTAATCGTCCCAGCTCGAGCGGGGCAGGTCGAACATCCGCTTGCGCTCGGCCCAGCTTTTCGCCGGGTCGGGGTTGGGGTCGATGAAAATGTGGCGGTGATCGAACGCCGCGACCAGCTTGATCGCATCGGACAGCAGCATGCCGTTGCCGAATACGTCGCCCGACATGTCGCCGCAGCCGGCGACGAGCACCGGATCCTTCTGAACGTCGATGCCCATCTCGAGGAAATGCCGCTGGACCGAGATCCACGCGCCCTTGGCGGTGATCCCCATGGCCTTGTGGTCGTAGCCGTTCGACCCGCCGCTGGCGAAAGCGTCGCCGAGCCAGAAGTTGCGCTCGAGCGCGATGGCGTTGGCGACGTCGGAGAAGGTCGCGGTGCCTTTGTCGGCGGCAACCACGAAATAGGGGTCCTCGCCGTCGTGAATCACGACCGAGTCGGGGTGGACGACCTTGTCGTTGACGAGATTGTCCGTGACCGAGAGCAGCGAGCGGATGAAGATCCGGTAGGTTTCGGTGCCCTCGGCCAGCCAGGCGTCGCGGTTGGCCGCGGGCGGCAGCTGCTTGGGATAGAAGCCGCCCTTGGCACCGGTCGGGACGATCACCGCGTTCTTGACCAGCTGCGCCTTCATCAGGCCGAGGATCTCGGTGCGGAAGTCGTCGCGCCGGTCGGACCAGCGCAGGCCGCCGCGGGCGATCGGGCCGCCGCGCAGGTGGATGCCCTCGACCCGCGGCGAATAGACCCAGATCTCACGCCACGGCACCGGCCGCGGCAGGTTCGGCACCAGCGACGAATTGAGCTTGAAGGCGAGGGCTTCCTCGGCCGCGGGCGCGAAGGCGTTGGTCCGGACGATCGCCTCGATCAGCGCGCGCAGGCGGCGCAGGATGCGGTCGTCGTCGAGCGAGCGCACGTGGGCCACCGCATGGTCGAAATCCGCGCGAAACGCATCTCGCTTCGCTTCGCGCTTGCGGATCGCGGGGTCATGGAGCGCGGCGAAGAGATCGACCAGCGCGGCGGTTGCGGCCGGCGCCCGACGAAGGGCATCGACGACCGTCACCAGGCCGAAGCTGCTCCCGGTCTGGCGCAGGTAGCGGAACCAGGCGCGCAGCCAGACCACCGGGCGTGTGTCCAGCCCGGCGTAGAGTACGAGCTGGTTGAATTCGTCGTTCTCAGCCGCGCCGCGCAGCACATTGGCGATCGCCAGCTCGATCTCGCCCTTGCGCCCGAGGATCATGTCCATGTCGGCGCCGCTGCCGACCTCGACCCGGAAATCGTGGATGTAGCCGTTGCCGCCCGACAATGCGGTCGGCATCTCCTCGAGCACGCGGAAGCCGAAATTCTCGAGCACCGGGACGGCGTCGGACAAGGGGATCAGGGCGCCGGTACGGTAGGTCTTGAGCCGCAGCTGGCCGGGCGGGTCGCTGTCGAGCCGGCTGATGCGGACGTCGCGGTCGTTGTCGTCGCGGAGCTCGCACAGCCGGAGGATGTCGGCCGCGCCTTCTTCCGGCGCGGACCGCAGGCGGTAACTGTCGGGGAAGGTCCCGATGTATGTCAGCGCCAGACGGGTCGCCCGCGGCACGCCGGCGGCGGCGACCAGCTCGCCCTCGACCGCCGGGGCCCAGCCGCGGACCATCTCGACGATCGCCGCGTCGAGCGCTTCGCCGTCGGGCAGCGCCGCCTTCTCGTCGATATATTGAGTGTAGCGGATCAGCGCGAGGTCGCCATCGCCCAGCTCGACCGACCAACTGGTGATCTCGCGCCCGACTTCGCTTTCGAGCAGCAGCGCGATCGCGGTCCGGCGGGAGGTGGTCAGTTCCTCGCGCGGCAGCCAGACGAAGCTGAACAGCTGGCCGTGGAGGATGCTGCGGACCTGGAGCAGGCCGGGGCGCGGGCGGTCGGCAAGCGACATCGCCATCATCACCAGCGACCGCATCGATTCATATTCGATCGTGATCAGCAGGTCGCGCGGCAGCGACGCGACGGCATGGCGCAACGCCTTGCCCGAATGGCCCTTCGGATCGAACCCGAGGTCGTCATCGAGCTGTTGCAAGCGGCGACGAAGGACCGGGACCTCTTCGGGCGGAAGCCGCAACGCTTCGCTGGTCCACAGCCCGGCGTGCACGCCGATCCCGACGACTTTGCCTTGCTGACGGAGCGGAACGACGACGAGGTCGAGCGGCACCCGGCGGTGTACGGTCGATTT
>Ga0207676_10004035_pt1 | contig 10361 bp, 6 predicted proteins | sample KBSSwiS72_FD_184307 | JGI IMG/M metagenome (GOLD analysis project Ga0207676, IMG submission 184307) | Switchgrass rhizosphere microbial communities from Kellogg Biological Station, Michigan, USA - KBS Switchgrass S7-2 (SPAdes) (version 2) | ecosystem: Host-associated > Plants > Roots >... | reverse complement strand
CGGCGTCGCATTGCGCGAGCGTACCGTCATCGGCGAACGAGTGATCATTCACAACAACGCCGTGATCGGTTGCGACGGTTTTGGTTACGCGAAGGACGAAGAGAAACGCTGGCTGAAGATTCCACAAGCCGGAAGAGTGGTGATCGAAGACGAGGTTGAGATCGGCGCCGCGACTACGATCGATCGCGCATCAGTCGGTGAGAGCCGGATCGGGCGCGGATCGAAGATCGATAATCTCGTGCAGATCGGACACTCGTGTACGATCGGGGAAGACACATTGCTCTGCGCGCAAGTAGGTCTGGCGGGTAGTTCTCACATCGGCAATCGCGTCATACTCGCGGGCCAGGCAGGCGTCGCCGGTCATTTGACGATTGGTGATGACGTAGTACTGACTGCAAAAAGCGCTACCAGCCACGACATACCCGCAGGCAAAGTGATCTCTGGTATTCCGGCGTTTGATAATAAAGATTGGTTGAGATCGACGGCTGCGTTCAGGCGACTGGGTGAGATGCAACGAACCCTTCGAGAACTGGAGCGACGTTTAAATCAGGCCACAGATAACACGGATGCTAAGTAATTGCCCCGCCGTCGACGATCACGACTTCGCCGTTCATAAAGCTATTGCGCTCGCTCACCATGAACGCAGCGTATTCGGCGAGTTCTTCGGGGCGGCCGAGGCGACCGGCGGAGGTCCAGAAGTCGTGCATCTGGAGTAAACGATCCGGTAGTGCTTGAGCGAGATCGGTGTCGAAGATTCCAGCCGCGATCGCGTTCACTCTCACGCCAAACGTCGCCGCCTCACGCGACAAGCATTTCGTGAATCCGATCATCGCCGCTTTCGAAGTCGCATAATGCACGGCGGTCGGCAGTGCGCGCATCGCGCCGATCGAAGTGATGTTGAGGATGATTCCCTTGCGCTGGCGGATCATCTGTTTGTAGATCGGTTTGGTAACGGCAAACAGACTGTCGACGTTGGTATGAATCACTTCATCCCACGCGCGATCCGTCGTGGTAGCGAAATTGTCGCCGCGGTTGATGGCGGCGTTGTTGACGAGGATGTCGATCCCGCCCCACTTCTCGACCAGCTCGCGCGTCAGTTTCTTCATCCCGACGCGATCAATAACGGAGATTTTGGCGTTGAACGCGCGCCGCCCGTGCGCTTCAATCTTTTGACTCATTTCCGCTGCGAGGTCGTCACGGGAATTGTAGCTAAACGCCACATCCGCGCCCTCGCGCGAAAATATTTCGCAGATTGCCGCACCTATACCACGCGTTCCACCGGTGATGAACGCGCGTTTTCCCTCAAGCAACAGACTCACTTAGCTATGTTTCTCCTAAAATTAGACGGGGGTTAGTTCAAACGCCGCGGCAGATTAAACCGTGAAAACCTCTACACAGTCAATTCGCGCGGCAAAGAAGCACAAAGTTAGTTAGCCACAAAAAGGCTCAAAAGGCTCAAAAAAATCATTTTGTGCATTTTGTGCATTTTGCGGCTAAACCCGTCTTTTCCAAAATGGAGCGTCCGGCCAGCGTCTTTCGGCAGCATAAGTCGCTGAAAGCTTCTGCTGGTAGGCTTCGAATATTGAGCGCGTAATATGATGGTATTGCGTCAAGGAAAGTTGATTTCCTTTGAGGTGACTGTCCACCGCCTCGGCCGCAGCCAATCCGGTAAAGAGCGCGTTAAAGAGTCCCTGAGACGAAAGTGGATCGAAACTCATTGCGGCATCGCCCACAGCCAACCAGCCTTCGCCAGCCGCAGGCTCGAGCACTGCACTGCGTGCTGAAGTGATAAAAGTCTCATCGTCAGAAACAAAACGGACGTTTGCCCGAAGTGAAGACAATCCTGGCGCTTCCTCAAGCCACTCGATTACTCCGTGTCGCTTGTCGTGAAGATCGGCGTCGGTGTGGAACGCAAGAATTCTTCGACCATGCGGAATCGGAGCCGTGTAGAACCAGCCATTTCTCACTGCCTCAACGTAAGTCATTCCGCGCGCGCCACTCGCTTGATCGCGTCCGTACACATAGCAACAAACCAAATTCTCCAGCACTCTTGATTTCTGACCGAGCTTGCGAGCAAGCGGCGCGGATTGTCCACCTGCATCGATAACAAAGCGCGCCGTCACCTCAATCGAATTCTGATCCGTCTTGAGACGAATGGACCATTTCTTGTCATGACGTTGCAGATCATCCAACGTCGCCGGGCTCAACAGCTCCGCTCCACGCTCCTGCGCAAGCGCGCGCAACCAGGACTCAAAGCGCGGACGATCCAGATGCCAACCATGACCATCCGGATCGCGCAGGAAATCTCTTTCTTCAGGTGCTGAACTTCCCCACACCGATCGATTGCCATACCACGGCTCATGCTCCTCACGTAGGAAACTCTCGAGCAGGCCCATATCGGCGAACAGCCGTCGCGCCGCGGGGACGAGTGATTCGCCCACACGCGGCGCAACTTCTGCGCGACGCTCAACGAGGAGAACACGCTGGAACGGAGCGAGGTTTATCGCAGTCGCACACCCCGCCGGACCTGCCCCGACGATCACAACATCTACGTCTCGCACCTAGAAACGCCTCAACCCATAGGGGAACCGATGGACCTTCTCGATACCGGTAAGGTCCACATTATCAGCCTCCTGTGTGAGGGCTCGAAGCCCCCTCTCCTCCTGTGCTGCAACTGCTTTGAGCAGCACACGCTGGGGCGGCAATTGTTCGACTTCCATGGCTTGAGGAAACTCCGGATCGCCAGGGCCTTTTCGTACTTCGACCACACCCAGCTTTCCGAAATCGCGGATCATGTTGTTGATCTGATCGGTGTAACTCTTCGTACCCAACCCGCGAATCCACGCAGCCCGGTTTGCGAATGCCGCAAGCCGTTCGCTCATCGGTCGATCCTTGTCCATCACGATGTCATAACTCTCTGTGGTCAGCACCTGGTTCGGGACCCGTGCCGGCCAGAACGTCGGCAAGTACGGGTCATAACTCTTGAGATAACCGGAACGACAACTCGCCGTGTCGGTCTGCCATGGCACCGCCATCCAACGCGTGACACCGCCCGGCACCTGACCCGCCATTGGACCATTGGGCAGCGACAACGTGTCCTGGAGAAGCGCAGCACCGTATTGAGGTTCTATCCAACCGGACGCGGCATGCTCGAGACGGAACGGCGCCATGTACATCATCGAATTGCGCATGGGCCAGGTCATTTCACAGCCCGGATGAAATGCGTCGGCCAGGCAGTCCTCCATCGAGGCTTTGTCGAGCGTTGCGGGTTGATCGGCGACGGGGACGTCTTCGATTCGGCGTGGAGGCTGCCGATCGGGATCATAATCAGCATCGAAATCTCCCATGGCCCACTGTTTTAAGAAGCCAAGCTGAGTATCTGTTAAGGCAACGTTCTGGCGCGGTGTTTCGGCAGGTGGAATATTCATGGCATCGCCGTAGTTCCACGGCCATGGCGTCGGCGACCATGAGTCGCGATTGAAATCACGGAAATGGTTCGCCAGCGTGAGCCGCATTTCCCTGCTGTTCGGAGATGGATCAGCCAGCCGCGCCATCACTTCAGGATTCGACCACTCATTTGGCGAACGCCAACCGAATGCAGCCGCGAAGCCTGCATTTACCCATTGCAGGTTTGACATTCGTTCAAAGAGCGGGCGGATGTCCTGATCGAAAGAAGGACGCGCGGGCTTCGTCAGGATGTTTGCGCTGATGGCCACGTCGCGCATTACATCCCACATCGTACGAACAGACTTTTGCATAGGCGCGTAATTTGGTGGGCCAACTATTACCCAGGAGGGGGCGACATCCAGCTTCTTCCCCTGGTAAGTGACCCTCGCAGTGACTGGTCCATCGGAGATGTCGTCATGCCAGCCCTCGTTGTTGGCAAAGGTGATCGCGACAGTGCCATCGAAGGATGCAGACTTGCCTCGACCACCCAAAACAATTAAACGCCCGGCCTCATCCGTCCGCAGTTCACCGAGATAGACAGCGGTGCCCACAAACTTACCAGTGTCGAACGTATGCTTCTTGCCGCCGTTTTGATTTTTACCTGTGATGGTGCGCGGGCCGGGATCGATCACCAATTGCGAACGGTCCGCGACGGCTGCGTTACGTAAAAGAGATGGCGGCGCCGCAGGCGCTTCAGGTATGTCGAGCGCGAGCTGAAATTGATACCAGGCCGACTTCTTGTTTGCGAGGTGTACCGTCCACTCGATCTTTGCGTCCGCGGCAGTTAATTCACGAACAGCCTTTCCTTCAGCATTCACGCCGTAGATGCGGAAGCGTGCTGCCTGTCGCTTTAAAGCTCCCGTTGCATCACGATAAAAGCCTGGCTTTTCCGGGGCGGGATCGGGAACTTCCGGACCGATAAAGAATGCGTTATCGCTATTGCCTAAACGGGCGACACCAATACCGGGATAGATCGCGGCTTTCACGATGGAATCATTCGGGTCCGACTCTGTCTTTGGTTTTTTCATGAGAGCTCCTGATTTGAGTTTTGGGCCACAGATTATACGGATAAAATCCGGATTTTCATCCGTGTAATCCGTGGCTAAATTCGAGCGTGGCTGAAAGAGAGTGCTGGACGAAGTCAGTGCGGATCTCGCTGTAGTGTAGGCTCTGACGCAAGCCGCCGATTGCATAGTCCGAGTTGGGGAGGATCGATCGATCTCGTTCCTGGATGATGAGTTGATCGAGAAAGCGAAAGCCGCGCGCGCAGGAATCGAGGTAAGTTTCACGACGGTCGCCACCGGCTATAGACAAAGCGGCTGCGATGCCTTCGAGATAGACCGCGGTCGTGTAGCCGGGCGTGCCGGGTTGATGGTCGTTGATGAAGCCACCGGTCTTATCCTGCTGGTAACCCAGAAGCCAGTCCGCGATCTCGAACGTCATCTCGGCGAAATGCGTTTCCCCGGTCACTTGCCACCACTTGCTAAATGCCAGCAACAGCCACGTAACTTGTCCGAAGTGCCGTTTGTAGCGAAAGCGATGACGATAATATTGAAAACTGCGGCGCAGTCGTTCTTCATCAATCGTCGATGCGTTTTGTTCGCATGCGACGGCGAGTGCGAGAAGCACCTGGCCCGGGAAGTAGTCCTGATATGCATCGAGGAGTGATGGATCGCCGGCGTTTGTGTGAGTCGTGATGCGGCCGTGAGGCAGCTCGACCAATTGCCACAGCGTGTTGGCAAGATCTTTCATTAACGAACGGCGCGGATCGTCGTTGTCCAAATTGCTGAGCGCGAGGAGCAGAAACGAGATCTCGGCAGCGGTGTCGCGAATCGTGTTTGCGAGCAGCGAATCGATCACTTTACCGGCAGCGTTCTTTAATTCATCACCGCCGAGAATCTTGTGCGCGCGCGCCAACACCCACGCGCCATGAGCTTGTCGCGCCGGATCGCCGCCCTCGAATAGACGATTGTGAAAAGGTTGATACGAGGAGAAGAACGTGCCGTCTTCGCGCAAGTGTTTGAGGAGGTAACGAAGGTGCAGTTTGCGATGCCGGGCGACAAGCGCGTCAACCGGCGGGAGGTCTGGTCGCGGCGGAGCAAAGCCGCCAATCGTGGGCCATACGCCTTCGCACCCTGCGAACCACGTAGCACAGTCGAAGCGACACCAGTTGTACGGCGGCTCAGTCAATCCGGCCTTGTCTAGCACTGCCTTTGCAAAACTCACACTGTTGAGACTCCATAAACTGGCCACGAACGGCAGCAGCAACCCGACTCGCTGGTCCTGATAGACCATCAGCGTCTGATCGCCATGACGATAATAGTTAACAACTTCTTCCGGCGGACAGTATCCGAGCGCGAGCGGATCAAAGAGCAGCGAAACCGTGACCGCAATCGAATCGGCGTCGACCGGCGCTGCTTCGGCAAACCTGTCATCACGAAGAGCCGCCTCAACGATCTTCTTTAGATCATCATCGAGCTTGCGTACGGCCAAACCCATGCAGCCACGCAGATGGCCTTCGATGTAGATCGTCACATACAACGACTCGACATTCTTCGGGAGCAGATCATCAGGCAGCGGCGGCGTAGTTTCAGCACGATCGAATAGCTGGCCCAGCACAAGGTCACGCGCGCGCTCCGCAATCGGCCCGCAAATGTTCCTGTCTTTGTGCCACGGCAGTTGTTCAGGCGCGGGAACGCCGGTCGGTTGCCACTTCTCCTCCGGCTCAACGGTTTTTACAACTTCGTGACGAAAGAGCTCGTAAGGCTCAAACGATATGAGCTTCGCGTTTTTTATGCGCGCGTGTTGAAACTGCGCCCACTCGTTAACGATGCCCGGCATGCGCGGCAAGGCGCCGCCCATTATCTGGCGTCGCTCCAAACTCCGCACCACGATCCCGTAACGGTCGTTGTCGAGCTTACCGGGATTGCAGCACTGCAACGCACTGAAAAAAGTCACCGCAAACGCGCTTTCATTGACTTTGCTCAGCCCTTCCTCGCCACGCTTCAGACCTTCAGCAGTACTCAACGACGCCATCACCACATCATCTGCCGCCGAGCGCGATGTTTCGCCCGGGAGGTGCCAGAACCCGCCACGCGCATGCCGGTGGTGAAGGTTTTCGCGCGAGCGAATACTCACCCATGCGCCACCTTCTGAATCGTAGTCTTTATCGAGGCGTTCGGGCGGTCGCAAGAGCTTGCCTGACGACAAGTATTCCGAAACAACCAGGCGCGCGAGCTGCGCCGGATGAAGGTTTTCGGGAGCTTGTTCAGTGGACCACTCAAACGCGGGAAACCATTTCGAAGGATTCGCCAGCGGCTTCTCTTCATCGTCCATGTGCGCGATGAAGTCGTCCCAAATGTCGTAGACCGCTTCCATGTGATAGCCGCGCTCCTGCATGAGCGCGTAGCCATTGCGCCAACCGAAGCGCACGAGGCAAATACCGCCTTCGACGCGCAGACCCTCGGCTTCGAGTCGCTCGGTGGCTTCAGTCATGCAGGTTCCGGAGCTCACCGAATCGTCGATCACGATCACCGGTTCATTCGGATCGATTTCGCCCTCGATCAATTTGCATGAGCCGTGCTGCTTTCGCTCCTTGCGAACGAGCAGACCGCGATATCGACTGTCCTGAAGAACACACGACTGAAGAATCGGAACGCCCGTTAAGCCGTACGTCGCGATCTGTTTGCCGTCAAAACGTTTGAGAAGCTCCAACACGCATTGCCCGGCCAGTTCTGCTCCTCTTGGCGAGAGCGTGACGGAAAGCGAGTCGAGCATCCAACGCGCGGAGGTGCCGTCGCGCGAGAGCACGGGCTGCGTCTCCGAGCGATAAAGAATTCCGCGCCGCTGGAGCAAATCTAGCAACTCGGCACGTACTGATTGAAAACTCTCAGGCAGCGATCTGAGCGTAGTGGAAAGTGCTTCGCGTAACATCGTGTAGAAATATTTCACGCAAAGGCGCAAAAGACGCAAAGGAAGGCGCAAAGAGCTATTCTTTGCCTCTTTGCGCCTTTGCGTGAGACGTCTTTATCAACGCCTTAGTAGTAAGGGTTCTCTGGCAGTGCCAAACTAAGATAACGCTTATCGAGATGAATCATCAGATCTTTATCGACGAATTCTTCCAGCGCACCCTCAACCCATGGAGCATCTTCAAACTTCGCCGCAATGTCTTTCCGGCTACGCGCGTCGGCACAGTACTCGTAAAGATTTGCGTAATCATCTGAATACGTGGTCGTGCGAGGCGAGCAGTTGCGTCCATCCTCGATCAGGATCGTGGCCCACGCCTTTCGGTAACGAAGATACGGCCGCGGGCGCTGCCGCCAGCGGTTTTGCCACACATCCACAGCCTCGAAGATCTCGTTGTATTCGTGATCCTGAAGCGTGTTGTCCATCTCGTGTTCGAAATAGTAGGAAACACGATTCAGGTCGAACCGATCTTTCGGAAACAGATAGTCGTAACAAGCAGACGGAATTAATCGAGTGACCGACTGCGTCTCAGGCTCGGCATACATCGGCGAGCCACGATCCGCGCGCGCCTTCGCCACCGCCCACGGCGCCTGCAAGTGTGGAATCTTCGAGATCACTTCACACTGCGCGCGATAGTCTTCAAGTGTTTCACCCGGAAAACGGAGCAGTATGTTGTACAGGTTATTGATGCCGTAGTAGGTGGACCACTTGATCAGCTCCAGGTTACGCACGCCGGTCGTGTGCTTTCGCATCAGCTTGAGAATGTGCGTCGAGAAACTCTCGACACCAGGCTGAATCGAAAACAGCCCGCCCTTTCGCATCTGTCTCAATTGCGCGCGTGAAAGACTCGGGCGCACTTCGTAGTGAATGCGTATGTCTGTGTTGGCCGCGCTGAGTTGATTGAACAACTGGTCGATGTATTCAGGCTCGATAATGTTGTCGATGGCGTTGAAGTCGAGTATGCCGTAGCGTCTCGAAAGCTCATCGAGTTGCTGAATGACGTTGTCAACTCGCTTGGAGCGAAACTCCATCCCAGCGCGATTTAAACCACAAAACGTGCAGTGGTTTTTCACGCCCCACCAACAGCCGCGCGCCGTTTCAATCGGCAATAAAACGCCTTGCGCCTGATCGGAGTAGTGATATCCACCTTCTTTGCGCGCGTAAAAGTACTCGTCAAAATCCGGCACCGGCGTCTTATTCATGTCGGAGAGATTCGGCGCGCGCCCGGCATAAGCGACGCGATCACCATCGCGCCACATCATCCCCGGCATGCCCGCCATCGATTGACCGCTGTATAAACGTCGAATCGCTTTCGGAAGCGTCTCGTCCGCGTCGCCGCAGTGAACGTAGTCCACTTCCGGACAGCCTTTCATGATCTCTTCGGCGATGTCGTCTTCAAAAGTCGCGCCGCCCATCATGATCGGAATATGCGGATAATGCTGCTTCAGTGCTTTTGCCAAAGCGATGCTGGCGAGCGTCTGTTGAAACACGACTGAGAAACCGAACACGCCGAAGCGACTCCAGTCGACACTCTTCATGCACCAGTCGATAAACGCCGGCGCCGCTGTTTCACGCAACCGTCGCAAATCGTCAAGCGTGCAGCCGGCTTTGTAGGCGATGCCTTCGAGACTCTCTCGATAAGCTTCAAAGTAACCGTCGTTGTCGGTGAAATCACCGAATGCGGCTTTGGTCCAAATCCATTCGCCAAGCATGCACGGATAAACGTCGGACAGCGTTTCGTTGATGCGCCAGCCGACCTGCGTTCCGAAGTACATGAAGAGCGAAAAAGTCTGAACCGGAATGCCTTCGCGCTCCAGCGTTGGTTTGAGCAAAGCGAGTTGAAACGAAGGGAAACGTGCCGAAAGTGTCGGCATGCTGATGAGTGCAACCGGTTTGAGTGAATCTGTTGTCATCTCGGTTGAAGGTGCCGAGGCGCTGTTCAGAGCCACAACCTAAAGGTTGAACTCTGAACAAGCGGTCCTCGACATTAGATTCAGTCCGGTCCTACTTCTTTTGCGGACTATCGGGCGCAACCTCGGGCACGGTTCCTCCGCCGGACTTCTGCGGCGAAACTTCCGGTGCAACTTCCGGATGTGGTTGCGGTTCTCTCAGCGGTGCAATTTCCGGAATTGGTCGTGGCGCTTTTTCAGGAGCGATCTCCGGAATCGGTCGCCTTTCCGGTGCGATCTCGGGGACGGGCCGTTTCTCCGGACTTATCTCAGGCGCGACTTCCGGAATCGGTTTTATTTCAGGCGCGACTTCCGGAATGGGCCGTTTCGCCGGCGCAACTTCCGGAATCGGATATTTCTCCGGCGCGACTTCCGGAATTGGTTTTATCTCAGGAGCTATTTCAGGGATCGGTCTTTTCTCCGGCGCCACCTCAGGAATCGGTTTTATTTCGGGTGCTATTTCCGGCTGGACCTCAGGTTTAATGGTTTTATCGTTCATGGATATTCTCCCAAAAGTTATGGCTGATGGCGCATAACAAAATATAGAGGTACGGATCGCGGACGTTGAGTTTCAAGCGGAAAAGCTAACAACGGAGAGACCGTTGCAGCAAAGGTTTCGGGTTACGAGGGAACGCGCGCAGCGTAATGCTAAACGGTGGTCCTGTCAACAAAAAAGAGCCACAAGGACCATCATCACCTGAACCAACTGACAAAGGTGAAACGTTCGCCACTCGTGACCGGCAAAACTTCGTGAAAAATGTCAGACTTGAACGCGACGAGCAATCCGGTTTCACCCATCAGCGGGAATGTCGTCGTCTGATCGTAAAAGGTGAGTGAGCCACCGGTGAACGAGTCATTCAAAAACACGACGATCGATATGCGCCGGATTCGCAAATGATCGAAGTCGTTCTGATGCGAGTTGCCGTCCTGGTGACGAACGAAGAAATCGCCTATTTCATAACGCAAAAACTGAGGCGGCTCGCAGTCTGTCAGAGTCGT
>Ga0207676_10004028_pt1 | contig 10372 bp, 6 predicted proteins | sample KBSSwiS72_FD_184307 | JGI IMG/M metagenome (GOLD analysis project Ga0207676, IMG submission 184307) | Switchgrass rhizosphere microbial communities from Kellogg Biological Station, Michigan, USA - KBS Switchgrass S7-2 (SPAdes) (version 2) | ecosystem: Host-associated > Plants > Roots >... | reverse complement strand
GACATCGGGCTTCCGTACGGCAATGATGCATTCGAGCACCAGGCATGGGCCGCGGGGGTCACGCCGCTGGAGATCCCGCGCGAGCACTACTACTTCCAGCTGTGGGGCGACGAGTTCGCGAGCCATGGCTTCTTCTTCAAGGAGCCTAACGGGTCATTGCGCCTCGTTCGCGACGCATTTGGCGCCGGCTTCAACGAGACACCGTGGTCCGAGACGCTGCGCGCCGATTTCACGAAGTGGCGGTCGTCGCCCAAGGTCTATGACGGCAACGACCTCCCGCGCTGGCTCGACAGCATGACGTACGAGGACCTGCTCGTCAAACAGCTGGGCCTCGACCCCGCAGTGGCTCGTTATGCAGACCCGATTCTCGCCGGTGCCGCCGGCGGGCTCGGAAGCGACGTCATCTCCGCCCAGTGCGCGGGCCAGATCGGGCTCCCCGGTACCGGGAACGGCCAGAGCCTGCGCATTCCCACCCACAAGCTCTCCGACACGCTCGGATTCATCTCGTCGTTCCCTGGCGGGAACGACGGCATCATGCGCCACGTACTGAAGAAGCTCGTGCCTGATGCGATCAACGGGCAGGGCTTCGCCGGCGTGCTGAACGGCCCGGTTCGATTCGACGTGCTCGACCGGCCGGCCAACCCCACGCGAATCCGACTCGGCGCCACCGTCGTTCGCGTGACGAACCTGCCTAACGGGTTGGTCGAGGTCGTGTACCACCAGGGTGGCCAACTGCACAAGACGACCGCCGGCGGTGTGGTCATGGCCAACGGTGCGTGGACATCGCAGTACATCGTGGCTGATGTCCCCGAGGACCATCGTACGGCGTTTGCCGATTTCGTCCGCGCACCGATGCTGGTGGTGAACGTGGCGCTCAAGCGCTGGCGCTTCATGTACGACCTTGGCCTCACGGCAGCGAGCTACCGCGACCTTTTCGGCTTCTCGTGCAACATCCGTCAATCGATGATCGTCGGCGACTACCGACCAACGCTGCACCCCGACAAGCCGACGATCCTCACGTTCTACATTCCGTTCGAACGCCCCGGCACACCAATCAGGACGCAGGCGGCCGCCGCGCGCACAGAGATGCTCGGCACGAGCTACCGCGATTACGAGCGCAAGATCCGCGAGCAGCTCGTCAGGCTGTTCGGACGCGCCGGGTTCGATCCCCGCCACGACATCGCGGGCATCATCCTCAACCGCTGGGGACACGCGTACGTGTGCCCGGCGCCCGGGTTCTACTTCGGGCGTGATGGGAAGCCCGCGGCGCCCGAGGTGCTTCGACGGCCGGTAGGGCGGATAGCGTTCGCGAACTCGGAGCTCAACGGACACCAGAACTGGAGAGATGCGACCGCGGAAGGGAAGAGAGCGGTGGAGCAATTGCTCGGGTGACGATCCGGCGCGTATGATCCAATGCAGGATCCATTGAACGAGGCCTAATGGAGCTACTGCTGATCTCGCTCGGCGTCGTGGGAGCGTACGTGCTCTCCAGCCTCCGCGTGCTCAACCAGTACGAGCGCGGTGTCATGTTCTTCCTCGGGAAGTACACCGGAACGACAGGGCCCGGGCTCATCTTCGTGCCGACGATCCTCGCGCGCATGAAGCGCGTCTCGATGCGTGTCGTCGCGATCGACATCCCGGCGCAGGAAGTCATCACGCGCGACAACATCTCGGTCACCGTGAACGCGGTGCTCTACTTCCGCGTGTCCGACCCCGGTCTCGCCATCCTGGAGATCCAGGATTACCTGTACGCCACCGGTCAGCTCGCGCAGACGACGCTGCTGTCCGTGCTCGGGCAGGTAGAGCTCGACGAGCTGCTTGCCGACCGGCGCAAGGTCAACGAGCTGCTCAGGCAGATCATCGACGAGCGCACGGATTTCTGGGGTGTAGAGATCTCGGCCGTCGAGATCAAGGACGTCCAGCTGCCCGAGACCATGCGGCGCGCGATCGCGCGACAGGCGGAAGCCGAGCGCGAGCGCCGCGCGAAGGTCATCAATGCGCAGGGCGAGCTGCAGGCATCCACGACGCTGGCCGAGGCCGCACGCGTGATGGCGACGCAGCCCGCGTCGCTCCAGCTGCGCTACCTGCAGACAGTCACCGAGATCGCGACCGAGAACAACTCGACCACGATCTTCCCGGTGCCGATCGACATGCTGAGCGCGTTCTTCAAGCGCGCGGGGGACGCCGCCCCGCCTGCTGCAGCCAAGACCGAACCCGCTGTTCCATCGGAGCCAGCGCCACCGATGCTTCCCTCGCCCGATCTCGCCGAAGCACTCCCGCAGATTCGCGTCGACTCCGCCCGCCAGCCCGCGGAGTGATCGGGCGCACGCGCCTAACGTGCGTTGCGTCGCAGCGGTGCCTGTGCCCAATGACCAGGTGACGCCGCCGAGCATTAAACACTCTTAAAGCGGGCGGCCGTTGGTCGCCGAACGCGCGCGAGTCACCGCGCGGCGACTCTAATGGCACTGCTGTGAATCATCAGACAACCGGACCGCGCGTGCACGCGCGGCCCCCAATCGTCGTGCAGCCTGCATCGCCCGCTGCCGGAGCCGAGACGCGTGCACGGCCTGCTCGACCCATTCGGTTCACGCCGTCCCGAACCGAGCCCATACAACGACCATCGCACGCCGACCGCGCGTCGACCGATCAGCAGCCATCACTGATTGCTCGACTCGCGGCGTGGGTCGCGACCGGAATTGGGTGGACGATCTTCGTCAGCTGGTGGGGCATCGTGCTGCGGCGCGAGAGCGAACGTTCGCTCGACATCGCGTTTGGCCTGGTCGCCGCAACGCTGGCCCTGTGCCTGATCGGGACGGTGGCATGGACCCGCTACAACATACGCCTCGCGAAAAAGGCCCCGCGCCGCAATTCGAATCGCGAGGTCCTGATACACTGGGAGCGTGACACGCTCGGGCGCCGGCTCGAGCTGCCGCCCGAGGAGATCGCCTGCACCACGCCGGAGGTTCGTGTCGTGCTGAAAGACGGCGTGAAAGCGTACGTCGTCGTCGATGCGGAGGAGCTGTGATGATGGATCTGTCCAGTGTCGTCGACGTATTCCGCGCCATCTCGGATTCGGTCCCGTATCGCACTGCGCTCGTCTTCTACGGCGCATACCCGATCACGATGGCGTGCGTGTGGATCGTGCTGAGCGTGTCGTTCGCTCGGCGTCGCGAGGGGAAAGCCAATCCGGTCCACGCGGCGGCGGCGGGCTCCGCTACGACGCCACTGCCCTTCATTTCGGTGGTCATCCCTGCTCACCGGGAGGCCGAAACCATCGGCCGAACGCTCGAGGCCCTGCTCGGCGTCGATTATCCCTCGTACGAAGTCATCGTGGTGAACGACGGCTCGCCGGACGACACGGCGGGAGTCGTTAGGCGCTACCTCCATACGGGTGTCGTCCGGCTGCTCGACAAGACGGTGAACGAAGGCAAGGCGATGGGCCTGAACGACGCCATCCCACTGTGTCGTGGGGAGATCGTCGTGGTGCTCGACGCGGACATCGTCGTGACGCCAGGCGTCCTCCGCGCGCTCGTGCCGCACTTCGAGGCGGCGCGCGTCGGCGCGGTCACCGGGAACCCTCGCGTCGCCAACCGCGGCTCACTGCTCCGAAACCTTCAGACGCTGGAATTCGCGTCGATCGTGTCGGTCCAGCGCCGCGCGCAGCGTATCTGGGGCCGAGTGCTGACCGTTTCCGGCGCGATTGCCGCGTTCAGAAAGACCGCGCTCGTCGACGTCGGGCTGTTCTCACCCGACATGGCCACCGAAGACATCGACATGACCTGGAAGCTTCAGCGCCGCTTCTGGGACGTCAGGTACGAAGCCTCGGCCGTCGTGTGGATGGAGGTCCCACCCACGCTGGGCGAGCTGTGGAAGCAGCGACGACGCTGGGCTCGAGGGCTCGCTCAGGTGCTGTCGAAGCATCGTGGCGTTCCGTTCAGCTGGAGAGGCCGGCGACTGTGGCCAGTGTTCTGGGAAGGCGTGCTGTCGATCGCCTGGGCATACACGTTCCTCTTGCTCACGGCGTACTGGCTCGTCGCGCACGCGGTGGGTTTCTCGCCATACGGGTCGTCACCGATTCCGAGCTTGTGGGGCATGCTGACGGCGACCGCATGCCTGATGCAGCTGGCGACCGGCGTCATGCTCGACCGCCGCTACGACCGCGGTCTCGCGCGGTACTTCCCGTTCGCGGTCCTCTATCCGCTCGTGTACTGGATGCTCATGTCCGTGATCAGCGCGATCTACACGGTCGACGGGCTCCTGAGAAAGCGGCCGTCCGTGCAGGTCTGGCACATCGCGCGCGTCGGCGCAGCGGCGGAGGCAGGGGCCCAATCATGAGCGCAAATCGAATCCATATGACTTCATATCGAAGCCGCGTGCGCGCGGTCCGTCTCGTTGCGGCAACCGCGCTGTTCGTTCCCGCTACGCTGCTGGCGCAGGATGCTCGCACCGTGGCTGACTCACTCGTGCACGCGGCCGACGTCGCGGCGTACCGATCGAAGCCGTACGAGGCTATCGCGGCGTACGAGCGAGCCATCGTGCTCGACCGCGACGTCCGGATGTCGGTGTTGCCGCGGTTAGGCAGACAGTACCTCTGGACCGATCGTCCGAGGCAGGCGGCGCAACTGTTCAGCGAATACCTGGCGACGCATCCGCGTGCCTGCGACACGCACCTCGACCTCGGGCTCGCGCTCTCGTGGGCCAACGAGTTGGATGCGGCGCGCGTTGCCTACGACAGCGTCGCAGCGAATTGCGTGTACGAGCGCGGGGCCGCGCGGCTCGGCGCTGCCCGCGTGTTGCGCTGGAGCAATCACTTCACAGCGTCCGAGCGGCGATACCGGGCGATTCAGGCCGACGGTAGCGACCTGGATCGCGAGCAGGCCGCGATCGGCATCGCGTACGTCCGGCTGGCGCAGGGTCGGCCCCGCGCGGCGCTCGCCCTCGCCGATTCCATGATCGCGGCCGGTTCGACGGACCGGTCGCTCGTGGAAGCGCGCGTCATGGCACTCGCGGACCTCGGCTCGTTAGGTACGGCCGTGGACCTCGTGCACGCCGAGCGATCGGCGGGACGCGGCTCGGCGTCGATGGACCGTCTGGCGCAAGCGTGGGAAGATCGTGCCCGCACGTCGTTCGCGCTCGGTGCCCGGGGCTTTCGCGATCATGACGGTACGTCGTATCGAGCGGCGGAGCTCGCGAGCGGGGCTGCGCCGTTGGCGTTAGGCGCCGTGCGGGTGGCGGGCCGAGGCACGGAGCTGCGCGGTGACGGCGTCGCGTTGCGATCGCGTGAGGTGGAGACGACGCTCGATCTTCGGCCGGCTCGCGCGGTTGCGGTGTCGGCGAGAGCGGGGTTGCGCGGCTACGACGACATCGCCTTCTCGCCCTGGGACGGCGAAGTGAACTTCACCTGGCTGCCGGGCGATCGGCATCGGATGGACGTGGCGGCCGCGCGCGTCGTCGTCAGCGACAACGTGGCGGCGATCCAGAACCATCTGATCGGATCGTTCGGGAGCATTGGCGCCACGGAACGCCTGACGTCAGCCCTGTCGCTCGCGCTCTCGGCCGATGCGACACACTGGTCCGAGGACAATACGCGGCTGCGGCTGCACGTGACGCCTCGGTGGTCGTTCGAGGGCGTGCCGATCGTCACGCTCGAGTGGCCCACGACGTACCAGCATTACGACAAGCCGTTCGACTTCCGGTTCTTCTCGCCGGAGGAGTACCTCGAGACAGGTCCGGCGGTGAGCGTTTCCAAGCGCATGGCGGCGAAGTGGTATCTGTCCGCCTATGCACGCGGTGGGGCGCTGCGAGAGTCCGGGAGTGACTGGCAGCCGCTCGGAATGGGCCGCGCGTCAGTGGAGCGCGACATCGCGTCGCACTGGGGCGTTCGGCTGGACGGCGGGTGGTCCAACTCGAACCTTGCGGGCTCTGCCGGATTCCAACGCACGTCGCTCTCGCTTGGAGTGACGGTTCGGCCCTAACGGCTCGCGCACGGCCCGGCTAGATCAAAGGGGTCGGAGTCGTTTGAAACCATTCGGTCCCGAGATGGGACCGACTTTCAAACGACTCCGACCCCTTTGATTCACTTCGAACGCACCGGGCAGACATGACTCCGCGCCACGTGCTCGTCTCGGCAGCCATTGTAGCGGGCGTCCTCACCATGAGTCCACGCCAGGGTACCTCCCCGGCCACCAAGCGCGCGCGAGAGGTTGTCGCGCTGATCAACACCGCCACGCCACCGGCGATACGGGCGTATGTGGATTCGGCGTTCGCGGGGCGAATGCGCTCACTGCCAATGTCGGCCCACGTCGACTTCTTCATGGGGCAGCGCGAGCAGTCAGGCGGATTCGACTGGGTCGAGGTGCAGGAGGAAGCGGCGGGTCGCACGACGGCGCTCCTCAAGCAGAAGCTCACCGGCGACTACACGGCCATCGCGGTCCAGGTGGAGGCTTCGCCGCCGTATCGCATCGCGGGGATCGGGGGGCGGCCGCCTCGTCCGAAGGTCGCGGCGTCCTCGCCGGCGGTGTCGAGTGACGCCGAGATGGCGGAGGCGATCAAGCAGTACCTCCAGACGCTCGTGAAGGCCGATCTGTTCTCGGGGACCGTGATGCTGGCGAAGGATGGGAAGCCCATCTACGCGGGCGCCTTCGGCGAGGCGAACAAGGACTTCGGCGTGCCTAACAAGATCGACACGAAGTTCAATCTCGGCTCCATGAACAAGATGTTCACGGCGGTGACGATTGCCCAGCTCGTCGACCAGGGCAAGCTCTCGTACGACGACCCGCTGTCGAAGTTCCGCCCCGATTTCCCGAGTGCGGAGGCGGCCAGGAAGATCAGGATCAAGCATCTGCTCACGCACACCTCGGGGCTTGGCAGCTATTTCAACGAGGAGTTCGAGCGGTCGTCGCGCGCACGGTTCCGTACCGTGGACGACATGATGCAACTCGCCAAGGGCGACTCGCTGGCGTTCGAGCCCGGGACGCGGTGGTCCTACAGCAACACCGGCATGTTGGTGTTAGGCAAGGTGATCGAAGTGGTAACGAAGCAGGATTACTTCGACTACGTGCGCGAGCACCTGTCGAAGCCGGCGGGGATGGTGAACACGGACGCGTACGAGCTCGACCGGGTCAACCCGAATCTCGCGGTGGGGTATCAGCGCGAGTTTCGCGAGGACGGCACGAAGACGTTCCGCAACAACATCTTCATGCACGTCATGCGCGGCGGGCCGGCGGGTGGTGGGTATTCGACGGTGGAGGATCTCGTTAGGTTCGCGGAGGCGCTCAAGGCGGGAAAGTTGGTTTCGCCGGCGACGTTCGAGCTCATGACGACGCCGAAGCCAGAGGTCAATTCGCCGGAGTACGGGTACGGGTTTGCCGTGGATCCCGAGACCAGGATCGTGGGCCATAGCGGCGGGTTCCCGGGGATCAGCTCGAACCTCGACATCTTCAAGGGGACGGGGTACGTGGCGGTGGTGATGTCGAACTACGGTGGCGGGAGCCAGCCGGTGGTGGAGAAGATCCGGACGCTGGTGAAGGCCCGTACCGGATCAAGGGGTCAGAGCCCTTGATCCGGCACTTTCAAGGGGTCAGAGCCCTTGAAAGTTCAGAACGGCGGGGCCTCCCGGAGTCTTGAGCGCATGAAAGGCGTCGCTGCGACGATCGCCACCATGGTGCCGCGGCGGCAGCGACCGTTGGAGCCGCCGCTCTACCTCCTGGCGAAAATCGTCGTCGCCCAGGAGATCTCCGGTCCTGGCTGCTCGTCGGATGGCATCGATGGCTTCCGGATTCAGAGCATCCTCAAATAAGGCGCGATAGGCTGCCTGCCGGTCAGTGTGGTCGGTTCCGAGTCGCTGATACAGTTCGTAAGGAGTGATCAACGGGTCGTGTACCCCGCCGGCGTTATGCAGGTAGCTCGACCAGAGGTGGTGACCCGGGTCGTCTGTCATGTGCGCGCGGACGGGATTGAGCTCGATGTACCGGCTGCACATGAAGAAGTAGCGGTCGGAGTTGACGAGGGACGAGCGATAACGTCCCTCCCATAAGGTGCCCGTCCGAGGGATGCGGGAGTTCACGTACGGCACGTAGCGACTGCCGATCAGCTGCATCATCCGAGACGGTCCCTCGCCCTCCTCTGGCGTCAACAGTACGTGAACGTGGTTTGGCATGAGCGCGTACGCGTGAATCGCGCATTTCGAGCGCTGACTCGCCGCGTGGAGGATGTCGCGATAGCGCATGTAGTCGCTCGGAGAGCGGAACGTCGCAGCCCTATTGTTGCCCCGCTGGATCACGTGCAGGGGCATTTCGGGAATTACGAGTCGTGGCGGGCGTGGCATCGGCCGTTATCCGAGTCTCGGGCGGGGCAGTGGGGATAGGGTCCAGTGTGGAAACGCGCCCCGGCGAATATGCGAACCGCACCCAAGGTTCTCGCATCGATTCCACGCGCGGTGCAGCATTCTGTTCAAGGGCTCTGACCCCTTGGTCGCCGCCGTTCAAGGGCTCTGACCCCTTGATCCTCCCTTGATCCTGCTCCAAACGACTCTGACCCCTTTGATTCGTGCGCTTCGCCCGCCTTGCCCCGATTCTCGCTATCGCCGTCACAACTACTGCGACCGGCGCCCAGCGAACCCCCGCCACGGTCCCCGGCGACACATGGCAGCGCGTCGCCGACGCCACGAAAATCGGCTGGAGTAAAGCCGGCCTCGACTCTGTGCAGGCACTGATCTCCCGCATGAACTCGAGCGCGATGGTGGTCGTCGAGCACGGCAAGATCGTCTACTCCTACGGCGACCTCACCGCGCAGAGCTACCTCGCCTCCGTGCGAAAGAGCATCCTCTCGATGCTCTACGGCATCGAGATCGCCCGGGGCCACGTCGACACCGCGAAGACCCTCGCGCAGCTCGGCATCGACGACGTAGGTGGCCTCTCGCCGCGGGAAAAGGAAGCGACCATCCAGGACTTGTTAGGCGCCCGGTCCGGCGTCTATCACATCGCCTCGTACCCCGGCGACTTTCTCGCCGAGGCGCCGCCGCGCGGCTCGCAGAAGCATGGCACCTACCAGCTGTACTCCAACTGGGACTTCAACACCCTCGGCACGATCTTCGAGCGGGAAACGAAGCGGAACATCTACGACGCGCTGCAGGACGAGCTCGCGCGTCCCATTCACATGCAGGACTTCCGCCGCGACCTGCAGCACAAGGAAGGCGATTCGACGCGGTCGATCCATCCCGCGTACCCGATCTTCCTCACCACGCGCGACATGGCGCGCATCGGGCTGCTGATGCTCCACCAGGGGAACTGGAACGGTCGGCAGATCGTCCCGCGCGACTGGGTCGCCAAATCCACGAGCGCTATCACCCCCGTCTCGCAGCTCAACCCGTCCATCGTCCGACGCGGCCGCGTTGGGTACGGCTACCTCTGGTGGGTGCTCGACGGACCATGGAACACCGGTCCCTACGAGGGCGCCTACTCGGGGTTCGGGGCGATCGGCCAATACATCACGGTCATCCCGAAGCTCGACATCGTCGTCGCACACAAGACGATCCCGCGACCGCCTGACTTTCCCAGCGTCTCGGACGCGCAGTATTTCGCGTTGCTCGACCGCGTCATCGCAGCGCGCACCGGCGCCATGCCGCGGGTGAAGACCCCCACGATGCCGCCGTACGACCTCGTCATCACGAACGCGCGGATCGTCGACGGCACGGGTGAGCCTGCATTCGCCGGTGACGTCGCCATCACGGGGCGTCATATCGTTCGCGTGTCCACCGAGCGAATTCCGCGTGATTCGGCGCTTCGCGTCATCGACGCGAAAGGCCACGTGCTCGCGCCCGGGTTCATCGACATGCACGCGCACCTCGAGCCGCTGCTCACCATGCCGGACGCGAAGAGCGCGGCCATGCAGGGCGTCACGCTCGCGTTAGGTGGTCCGGACGGCGGTGGCCCGTGGCCGTTCGGAACCTATCTCGACTCCGCCGACCGCACCGGCCTCGGGATCAACGTCGCGTACCTCACCGGCCACAATACCATCCGCCGCGAAGTGATGGGCACGGTGAATCGCGCGCCAACGCCCGACGAGCTCGCACGCATGACCACGATGGTCGGCCAGGCCATGCACGAGGGCGCGTTCGGGATCAGCACCGGGCTGCGCTACATCCCGGGCTTCTATTCGAAGACTGACGAAGTGATTTCGCTGTCGAAGGTCGCCGCCGATTCCGGCGGCATCTACACATCACACCTCCGCGAGGAAGGACTTGGCCTGTTTGCGGGTGTTGCCGAAGCGCTCGAGATCGGCCGGCAGGCGCACATCCCGATCGTCCTCACCCACCACAAGGCGATCGGCCAGAAGATGTGGGGCAAGAGCGCGATCACGCTGCACATGGTGG
>Ga0207676_10004025_pt1 | contig 10374 bp, 2 predicted proteins | sample KBSSwiS72_FD_184307 | JGI IMG/M metagenome (GOLD analysis project Ga0207676, IMG submission 184307) | Switchgrass rhizosphere microbial communities from Kellogg Biological Station, Michigan, USA - KBS Switchgrass S7-2 (SPAdes) (version 2) | ecosystem: Host-associated > Plants > Roots >... | reverse complement strand
GAGTCACCCGAAACAGGACAACGTGTTCTATGCTTTGCAAGCCGATACCGAACAGGCCGTATGGGCCAGCAGCACCAATAGAGGAGATGGGACATCGCAGTTCTTTTCGGCGCAGTCGACAATTATCGACTTGCCTGACTTCTTCCCCGGCCGGTCGTGGCGTTTTATGACCAGCCAGGCTCAAATAGCAGAGCTGGCTGCTCCGATGGTTGAATTGATCTCTGACAACCGGAGCGGCGCGGACAGAACCTTGCGCCTGCACGTCACCTCGCCGCGTAAAGCACCTATCATTTCGCTGTATGTCGACGCTGATGCCGAAGTACATGGCACGGATATCAACGGCAAGGCGATCAAGCGGAAAGTTTCCGGACCAAAGTCTGCGACAGGGAATAGATGGGTGCTTCGCTACTATGCCCTTCCGGCAAACGGCATCGAGTTGACTCTGGTGTCGCGGTCACCCCAGACGATTAGGATTAAAGTTGTAGACCAGTCTTACGAACTTCCTTTCATTTCGGGCGCGGCACTCAGGCCGAGGCCGGACAGCGTAATACCTGCGCCTCTCCCGCTCAGCGAGGCAACACTGGTCAGTAAGTCATTTACATTTTAGCGAGGAGACGGTACTGATGAAAAAAATGGGAAAATATTGTAAGGCATACGAAATTACGAAACTGATGGAGTTTCCCGGCTGGGCTGAGAACGTAAAAAACATAGAACCCCAGGCAAGCGCGGATGGGGAAATCGTAAAAGAACAAGCCCCCAGAGATTTCTATTATCTACAGGAAAACTTCACGGTGACGGATGGTATCTTTCTTGATGAAAACGTTGTCTTTGATGCCGTGACTCCTGAATGGGTTGAGTTTTGTCGGAACACGTTCAAGTTTGAAGTCTTGAACTATGGTACCAATTAGAGGCTCCGAAAAGCGTTGTCATCTGGAAGCCTTACGCCTCGCATCATCATTGATGGTCATCATTAGCGATATTCGTTCCGCGGTCTATCGCACATTCAGCCTCCCGCAGCGTTAATCGCCGACTCGTAAATTTCATGCAGCCAAGCGGTTGTGAAACTTCGAAAGCTGGTTGAGCAAACCTGTGGTCGTCGCCTTCTGTATCTAACTTTTATTCAACCCTGAAAACCAAGGTGGGGAGACACCGCACATGAGTAACAATGAATTGGTCTCTATAGAGAACTTCAAGAGCAGCACAAGATCTGGCATCCTCAAGCAAAACATTCTATTGGTCAAACCGCCTTTTTTCACGCCGTGGACGCCGCCACTCGGTATCGCCATTCTCAAGTCTTACCTCGAGCAGAATGACTATTCCGTGAAGTGCTATGATTTCAATACAGAAGTAAAACTATGGACCACGCATCATAAATATTTTACGGAGTTGCAAAAAGCGGAAGGTTCAGCCGCAAGCGATGGTTACTCGAAGATGTGGTTCATTCTTAATGCACATTTTCTGGCCTACTTGAACGGCGCCGACCGCAATCAGATCTCCAGAATCCTGGAAATCATCACACCGCTCTACGGTATTAAGTATGAGCACCGCATCGCCAATGCTTTGATACCGCTGGTCGAAGCCTTTTTCAAACGGATGGAAGAGGTAGTTGATGAACTCGATTTGTCGGGTTATTCAGTAGTCGGAACCAGCACCTATACAACTTCGCTCTCGGCCTCACTCTTCTTTCTGCGAAAGGCTAAAGAAAAGAACCCGCACATCAAGACCGTCATGGGCGGTGGTGTTTTTGCAGACGACTTGGCGACCGGCTCCGACAATTTGATCACCCTTCTCGAAGAATATCCTTACGTGGATCACGTGATTCTCGGCGAAGGAGAAAAACTCTTTCTCAAACTACTGGACGGAGAGCTGGCGAATAAACGCATGATTACGCTGGCCGACCTGAAGGGAGCGTCTCTCGAGATGAAGGACGTGCCCGCTCCTGATTTCTCGGACTTGCCTTCGGAGAACTACTATCACCTGAGCATCGAAGGCGCGCGTAGTTGTCCCTTCCAATGTTCCTTCTGCTCCGAGACGATACAGTGGGGAGACTATCGAAAGAAACCCATTGACATGTTTGCAGACCAGGTTATTGAGCTCGCCGACACGTACGACAACAACTCATTCTTTCTCGGCGATTCGTTGATGAACCCTTACATCAATCCTTTCGCCACCGCCCTCATCGAAAAGAAGGCGAACATTTTGTATGACGGTTATCTGCGCGCTGATAAACCGGTCACTAATCGCAAATTCGTTAAGCACTGGACGGACTCGGGGTTGTACCGCGCGCGGCTCGGAATCGAAAGCGCCTCTGCGCGAACGCTGGGGACGATGGATAAGATGACGACGCCGAAAGTCATCTCCGATGTTCTAAAGACGCTGGCCAACGCCGGAGTACGAACCACTACTTACTGGATTGTCGGTTTTCCGGGCGAGACTGAAGAAGACTTTTTGGAGACCTATAACTTCATCCGCACTCATCACCAGTTCATCTACGAATTAGAAGCTCATCCCTATTATTTTTACCCCTATGGCCAAATCGGCTCTCGGCTCTATCAAGCATACTCGCTCTTTCCCGATGAAGTGACCCAGCACACGAAGTTCAAGATCTGGGAAGTTGTTGATGCCGATCCGGTGCGTGAAGAACGATACCATCGCCTGCGTCGTATTTCAGATTTAGCGGTCGAACTCGGATTGCCAAACATTTATACAATGGCAGAACGTTATGCCGCCGAAGATCGCTGGCACCGGCTGTACCCGCTGACTACGGAAGTCTACGAAGGCACACGGATGCACAGAGAAGAAGTGAGCCTGCCCGAACATCCTATCGAAGTCTTTGCGCAGCAGTGGAGACAACACCCCGCATCGAACGTCACTGGCCCCGACAGCGTGCTCTGCTACCACACATCGGTCAGCAAGAAACTGAATGAGGCAACGTTGACAACGGCTGTCGAGCAACTGATTGAGAATAACGAGACGTTGCAAATGGCTTTGCGCAACGGCCAGTACGTGGGCTTGGAGACCACCGGTGACCAGCCAGAGAGGCTGGTTGCTGTATATCAATCCGATGCCTTAGAAGGCAAAGATTTGGAGGCTCTTATAGAACGCCAAGTCGAAGAACTGTCAGCACAGGTGAAGCCACAGCGCGGTTCTTCGGTTCGCGTGGCGCTTATTCACAACGGGACAGACTCTTCCGAAGTGGTGCTGATTGCTCATCAGGCCATAGCCGACAGCAGGAGTGTCGTGTTGTTGTTTGAAGACCTATTCCGTATCTATGAAGCACTGGCGAACGAAAAGGAAGTGAGCTTGCACCCGGTGGAAAAGAGTTACACAACCCTCATCGATGAATTGACGGAGGCGGACGCTTCCAGCTTCGCGCACAGTTCCGGCAACAACGGCTCGCGCGCTTCACGTCCGGATGAACACACGCAGACAGTGAGCGGTGAGATTGACTGTTCCGTTATCTCGCTTGATGAATCCATCAGGCAGCAACTCTCGACAAAGTTTCTGGAAGCTCACGATGTCAAGCTTCCGGAACTTCTTGTTGCGGCTACGCTGAAATGTCTTGCCAGGATGACTAAAAAAGAGTGTGTGGATTTGAATGTCGTCTACGATTACAGGTGGATAGACACGAGCTTGAAGGATACGGCAGCCGCGTTGACCACGACATATCGCCTGCCTGGCGCGATTGCGGCGTCGGACATGCGGGAAATTCAACGTATCTTGAAAGACTTGCCTGCTGGCGGCAGCGCAGCGACATCCCTCACTCCCGGTTCCAACAGAAGGCCGCAGGTATTATTGAATCTCGGACATTTTCAAGAAGATGCGTGGCTCGGAGGCGACGAGTGGACACCGCTTGGATTCCCCAAGATTCGTGGCCAATCGTCCAACTCTTACTCTCTGGAAATCGTCGCGGTCTTCACAAAGACAACCCTTGAATTCCATCTGAAAGGGCAGAGCGGCTCAGAAATCAAGGAACTGATCGGCATCCTGACAGAAAATCTAGGTTCGGAGTTGCAGCATGCGCTGGAAGGTTCCCCGCAATTAGCTGTTGCGGTGTAGTTCCAGTCTACTTTAGCCAGCCTCTCCAATTACAAGCCACAGAAGGGTTTTAGTGACCACGCCAATCATGCATTCGCAGACCGGATCATTGACAACTATGGATGCGCCGTTCGCAGGCGACGCCTCTGACTCCAAAGAGGAGCCGACCAACCTGGTCGAACTTCTCCGTTGGAGAGCGCTCGCTCAACCAGAGCGCGTGGCTTACACATTTCTCGTTGACGGGGAAACTTCAGAAGTTTGTCTGACCTTCGGAGAATTGGATTTGCGCGCACGCGCCATTGGCACATGGCTGCAATCTGCGGGCGCAACACGCGAGCGCGTGTTGCTACTCTACCCGCCCGGCATCGAGTACATCACAGCTTTCTTCGGCTGCCTCTATGCCGGAGCGGTTGCCATCCCTGCATATCCGCCGCGCCTCAACCAGAAATTGTTTCGCATTCAAACCATCCTGGAAGACGCAAGCGTGAGCGTCGTGCTCACAAGTGCGTCAATCCTCTCCAGGACCGAATCGCTGTTCGCGCACACACCGTATTTGAAGATGCTGCGCTGGGTAGACACCGAAAGTATTGCTAGTAGCCTGGCGGCCAAATGGCGCGATCCGCTGCTCGGCGAGGATTCTCTGGCTCTACTACAGTACACATCAGGTTCGACGGCAGAGCCTAAAGGCGTAATGGTCAGTCATGGCAATCTGCTCTACAGCGAGCGAATGATTCAAACCGCCTTCGATCAAAACGAAGATTCTGTCATCGTCGGCTGGTTGCCCCTCTATCATGACATGGGATTGATCGGAAATGTCCTCCAACCACTTTACGTCGGCGGCCGATGCGTACTGATGTCGCCAGTCGCCTTCCTGCAACGTCCCTTCCGTTGGTTGCAGGCCATTTCAAACTACAAAGCAACGACCAGTGGTGGTCCAAACTTCGCTTACGACTTGTGCGTCCAGCGAACAACTCCCGAAGAGCGTGCGATGCTCGATCTCAGCAGTTGGAGCGTCGCCTTCAATGGAGCTGAGCCTGTGCGCGCAGAAAGCATGGAGCGCTTCGCGGACGTCTTTGCATCGTGCGGCTTCCGCCGGGAATCGTTTTACCCCTGCTACGGATTGGCCGAAGCGACGTTGATCGTTTCCGGAAAACAGCCTGGAACACTTCCGGCTATAAAAACAGTTAACTCGAGGTCGTTGGAACAGCATCGAGTGATTGACAGCGTGACGGACGCTGAAGACGAGCGGCGGCTGGTTAGCTGCGGCGACACGCTGCTCGAACAGAGGATCGTCATTGCTCATCCGCAAGCGTTGACAGAGTGCGCAACTGGCGAAGTGGGCGAAATCTGGGTGTCCGGGCCAAACGTCGCGCAAGGCTATTGGAACAAGAGCGACGAAACTGAACGCATCTTTGGCGCGCGCCTGCACGCGACTGGCGAAGGCCCCTTCTTACGCACCGGAGACCTCGGCTTCCTTCAGGACGGAGAACTTTTTGTCACAGGCCGACTCAAAGACCTGATAGTCATTCGTGGACGTAATCATTACCCGCAGGATATTGAGCTCACAGTAGAACGCACGCATCATGCATTGCGACAGGGGTGCGGAGCCGCATTTTCAGTCGAAGTTAATGACGAAGAACATCTGGTTGTCGTGCAGGAGTTGGACCACCGCCAGTCGCCGGACCTGGATGCCGTTATCGAGTCTATCCGGCAGTCGCTCATCGAAGAGTATGAGGTGCAGGCGTGGGCCATCTTGCTGGTCAAGCCCGGAAATGTACCGAAGACTTCAAGCGGCAAGATTAGACGACACGCTTGTCGCGCGGCTTTTCAGGCGCAGAGCCTTGAGGTCCTGGCTGAGTGGCGTGCGCCGGCGAACGTGGAACGCGAAACACTTACCGGGGCTCCTTCGACACAATTGCATACGGTTGAAGCAGTCGAAGCGTGGCTGGTTAACCGTTTAGCAGCGATGCTCGGCATGAGTTCCGTTGACATAGATGTCGGCCGGCCGATTTCTATCTACGGTATTGATTCCTTAATGGCGATTGAATTGGTTCACAACATTCAGTCGGCCCTGGGCGTCTTCCTGCCCATGACCACCTTCTTACAGAGTTCCACTATCGCTCAACTTGCAGCGGAAAGCTTCGACCTCTTGCTCGTGAATTCTTCGGCCACACATGCCCTGCTCAATGCGATACCGGAGGCGTTAGCCGAATACCCGCTCTCACCCGGTCAAAAGTCGCTATGGTTCATGCACCAACTCGCGCCGGAAAGCGATGCTTACAATCTGGCCTTTGCTAGTCGCCTGCGCTCACTGTCAGACGTGGATGCTTTGCAGCGCGCCTTTCAATCGTTGGTCGAACGCCACCCTTCATTGCGCACGACTTTTACTTCAATTCAAGGGGAACCTGTTCAGCAGGTCAGCAACAATGTGGAGGTCTTTTTCCGACATGAAGACGCTTCGAGATGGACAGAGACTGATTTAAACGAGCGACTGGCGCAAGAGGCGCGTCGGCCTTTCAATCTGGGAGAAGGGCCGCTCATACGTGTCAATCTCTTTACCCGCGCGAACTCCGAGCAGATCGTTTTACTGACTCTGCATCACATCGTCGCGGACTTTTGGTCGCTGGCCGTGCTTGTTAACGAGTTAGGAATATTGTACGAGGCGGAACATGCGGGCACGTCCCTTAAACTCGCTCCTCTCCCATTGCCCTACACCGGTTATGTTCGCTGGCAGGCCACGATGCTCGCCGGCGAGGAGGGCGAAAGACTCTGGGCATATTGGCAGAAGAGATTGGCAGGCGACCTGCCTGTGCTCAATCTTCCCGCCGACAGGTCAAGGCCATCTGTTCAAACCTATCGAGGCGCGTCGTATCCGTTTAGGTTGAACGCTGAGACAAGTCGCAAACTCAAAGCACTCGGTCGTGAACATGGAGCCACTCTTTACATGACGCTACTGGCGGCGTTTCAAGTGCTGCTCAATCGCTACACGGCGCAGCAGGACATTCTCATCGGTTCTCCAACAGCAGGCAGAAATTGGATGGAACTGGGCGGTCTTGTTGGCTACTTCGTCAACCCGATAGCTCTCCGCGCAAACATGTCAGGCGATCCCACGTTCGAAGCTTTTCTGGACAACACGCGGCAGAACGTGCTCGCAGACTTCGAGCATCAGGCTTACCCCTTTGCTGAATTGGTCAAACGCCTGCAACCGGATCGGGACCCGAGTCGCGCATCGCTTTTCCAGGTCATGTTCGCTTTGCAGAAGGCCCACCTGCTTGATAAGGAAGGATTGTCGTCCTTTGCGCTTGGCGAGACGGGAGTGAAGATCAAGGTCGGCGGTCTTGATTTAGAGTCAATAGCTTTGGAACAGCGTGTATCGCTCTTTGATCTGGTGCTGCTGATGGCTGAAGTTGGCGACGGGCTGACCGGCTCACTTCAATACAATGTAGACCTCTTCGACCGTTCGACAATTGCCCGGCTGTCCGTCCATTTCCAGGTTCTGATAGCAGATCTGCTGGCACATCCTGAAAAAAGGATTTCCGATTTGCAGATGTTGACAGAATCCGAGAGTCGTCAATTCGACCAATGGAATGAGACCGGAACGACCTACTCGCACGAGACTCTGATACATCAACTATTCGAGGCGCAGGCGGCACGCACACCTGCTGCTCCCGCGGTCATCTGCGGAAGCGAAGAGTTAAGCTACCGGCAACTCAACGAGCAAGCCAATCAAGTTGCACATTATCTGCGTGGCCTGGGCGTTGGGCCAGGAATGCTTGTAGGTGTTCTGATGGAACGTTCGGCGTTAATGGTCGCCGCACTATTAGGCATCCTCAAAGCAGGTGGAGCTTATGTGCCGCTCGATCCTGCTTATCCAAAACAACGTCTCGTCTTCATGCTCGAGGACGCCAACTCGCCTGTGCTCTTAACTCAACGAGGGCTCGCCGAAAATCTGTCTCTGGACGGGACAAAGATAGTAAGCTTCGACTCGCATTGGGAATTGATTAGCCGAGAGAGCGTCGAGAATCCGGACGTCACGATCACCGCCAGCAACTACGCTTACGTTATCTATACATCCGGCTCGACGGGTCGGCCAAAGGGCGTGCAAATTCAACACGGGGCTTTGCTGAATCTGATCTTTTGGCACCAGCGCGCTTATGCCGTCTCGTCGTCGGACAAGGCAACTCAACTTGCAGGTGTCGGATTCGACGCTTCCGTGTGGGAACTTTGGCCCTATCTGTCAGCCGGAGCAAGTATTCATATTCCGGATGATGAAACACGCGCCACGCCTGCGAAGCTGCGCGATTGGTTAATCGCCGAAGGCGTCACCATCACTTTCTTACCGACGCCGCTGGCCGAAAACATCTTGACGCTCGAATGGCCGTCACAGTCAACGCTGCACACACTACTCACGGGCGGCGATAGGCTGCGATATTATCCCGCGCCCACTCTGAGCTTCCAACTCGTCAATCATTACGGCCCTACAGAGTATACGGTCGTAGCATGTTCCGGCCTTGTGTTGCCGGAGAAGCGGGCGTCGGACACGATGCCGCCGATAGGGTCTCCAGTAGACAACACACACATCTACTTGCTTGACGCACAACTCCGGCGGGTACCTATCGGGGTGTACGGTGAGTTGCATATCAGCGGTGACGGTTTATCAACCGGCTATCTTAACCAGCCCGAACTGACGGCGGAAAAATTCATTCCTCATCCGTTCAGCAAAGAGACAGGAGCGCGTCTCTACCGGACGGGTGATCTGGCTCGCTGGCTGCCCGATGGCAAAATAGAATTTCTCGGACGACTCGATTATCAAGTCAAGGTGCGTGGCTTACGTATTGAACTCGGAGAGATTGAGGCTGTTCTCATCTCTTATCCGGCCATTCGCGAAGCCATTGTCATAACGCGCGAAGACGGAGGAGAAGAAAGACGGCTGGTGGCCTACGTAGTGGCGGATCAAGAGCAGGTGGTGAAGCTCAACGATCTGCGCAGCTTCTTGAAGGAGCGAGTGCCTGATTACATGATTCCGTCCGCTGTCGTCAGGCTGGAGGCGATGCCCTTGACTGCGAACGGCAAGGTGGATCGCTTGATGCTTCCCGCGCCCGACCTCACGCGCCTTGAAATAGATGAGGCGTTCATGCCGCCACGAACTCCGGTTGAAGAAGCGTTGCTGGAAATTTGGCTTCAGGTTTTGCGCATTGAGCGCGTGGGCATTCACGACAACTTCTTTGCTTTGGGTGGTCATTCGCTTTTAGCCACGCAAATCATCTCGCGCGTGCGGGAAGTTTTCAAAATCGAGTTGCCCTTGCGCAAGGTCTTTGAAGAACCGACGGTGGCTGGACTGGCGAGTAGTATTGAAGCGGCTTTCAACATTGAGCAGGGTGTGCAAGCTCCGGCGATGCAACCCGTCGCACGCGACGGACAGCTGCCGCTCTCATTCGCACAGCAAAGGCTCTGGTTTTTGGATCAACTCGAGCCGGGCAGCCCGCTTTACAACATCCCCGCAGCGGTGCGTCTTGAGGGGCGGCTTAACGTTGCTGCGCTGCTCCGAAGTTTTGACGAAATAAAGAGGCGGCACGAATCATTGCGCACGCGCTTCGTCGTTCTCGAAGGCGAGCCGGTGCAGATCATCTCGCCTGATTCCGCGTGGCATATCGAAGAGATTGACTGGAGCGATTTACCGGAGCTTGCAAGGGAAGCTGAATTAAAACGACTTGGCGAAACGATGGCGCTCGATGCATTCGATTTATCGTTTGCGCCGCCGCTGCGAGCCTGTCTCGTCCGGATAGCTGCTGACGAACACATCTTGTTTCTGACGATGCACCACATCATCTCGGATGGGTGGTCAATGGGTGTTCTCATCCGCGAGTTGGCCGCACTCTACGAAGCTTTCTCAGAGGGGAAACCATCGCCTCTGCCCGAACTGCCCATCCAGTATGTGGATTTCGCCGCCTGGCAGCTCGATTGGTTGCAGGGCGATAATCTCGAAGCACATCTTGCCTACTGGAAACAGCAATTGGGTGGCGACCTTCCGGTGCTTGAATTAGCGACCGACTTTCCGCGACCATCCGTGCTCACGCACCGCGGCGCGCGAAGTTCGCTGATGTTCCCCGCAAACCTCACAGAATCGCTCAAAGCGATAAGCATTCAAGAGGGAATTACGTTCTACATGACGCTCCTCGCGGCCTTCCAGACGCTCCTTTATAAGTACACAGGGCAAGTCGATGTTGTCGTCGGAACGCCGATCGCCGGACGCAATCGCACGGAGATTGAGGGACTCGTCGGGCTTTTTGTTAATACGCTGGCGATGCGGACAGACCTTTCGGGAAACCCCACCTT
>Ga0207676_10004016_pt1 | contig 10386 bp, 15 predicted proteins | sample KBSSwiS72_FD_184307 | JGI IMG/M metagenome (GOLD analysis project Ga0207676, IMG submission 184307) | Switchgrass rhizosphere microbial communities from Kellogg Biological Station, Michigan, USA - KBS Switchgrass S7-2 (SPAdes) (version 2) | ecosystem: Host-associated > Plants > Roots >... | reverse complement strand
AGGCGCCGCTCTCGGCGAGCAGCACGGCGCCTGGCCGGGGAGCGGATCCCGCCAGGGCGAGCGAGGCGGCCGCGGCCGTCGCCCAGCCGGCTAGGACGGCCGGACCCAGGAGCGTGAGCGCGCCCGACGTCTCCCCCATGAGCAGTTGCTGGCGCGAGGCATCCAAGGAGGATGGCTGCGGCTCTGGAGGTCATGGTCGTCCTTCGCTCGATGCGCATGCGTACGATGCTGGGTGGGGGATCGCTCACCCGACGAACCATCGCTCGCAAAGGTGTCAGGGCGCTGGGCCGGTGGGGTCATCGGGCCGGTAGTGTCCATCAAAACCGGACACTGCCATCGGGCCATCCGCACTGGCGGCTCTCGTCCGGGCCGGGTAGGCTAGAGTCGCTCCCGATGACGTCGAACGGTCGAAGCAGCCGGGGCTCGGTGGGGTGGGTCAATCAGCCCGTTGCATCGTGCCCTTTCTGAGGAATCGGAGCCCACGGTTGGAGGCACCTGTGCGTTTCTTCCTGGTCGTACTCGCCGGCGCGGCCCCACCCGTGCCCATGCCGGTGGTACCGTCCGGCTGCACCAACCCCTGATGGGGCGGTAGAAAGACGACCGCCGTCTGGCGACTCCATGGCTCACACGCCTCCTAGGCTGCCACTGGAGCTCCTCACCGATACCCTCGCGATCTGTCGTCTCGACGCGGGGGCAGCCGTGCCGGAGTGGGTAGAAGGGTCCAGCGCGTTCCTGACGATCACCCGGACGGCCGAGGAGCTGTCGATCACCGCCCTGCAGCGGGCCGTGCCGGCAGGCATGCCGTGCGAGGGCGACTATCGCGCGGTCCGGGTCCGAGGCCCTCTCCCGCTCGACCTGGTCGGGATCCTGGCCGCGATGGCCGATCCTCTCGCGGAGGCCGGTCTCGGTATCTTCGCGATCTCCACCTACGATACGGACTATGTCTTGATCAAGCAGCGCGATCTCGCTATCGCCCTCGAGGCGCTCGAGCGGGCCGGGCATGAGATCCGATGCCAGGGTGACCGCTGAATGCTGCCTGCCCGGTCTTTTCGTTCCGAAACATCTCCTGCACCTCGGCCGTCTGACATGGACACCAGCGAGCCAAGGATCTCGTCATGACCTTCAAGCCCGCGACCTGGCAGCCGATCGCCGTCGTGTTGAGCGTGGTGAACTGGGTCGGCGCCGGCCTCGCGATCGGATCGGGCGAGCCGGTCCACGCCACGCTCCACGTGGGCCTCGCGGCGGCGTTTGCGCTCTGGGCGCAGCGCCTTCGCGCGACCCCGATCGGGAGCGACACGCAGGCCCGGATCGAGGCGCTCGAGGCCGATTTGATGGAGATGCGGCGCGAGCTGAGCGAGGCGCAGGAGCGCCTGGACTTCGCGGAACGGCTCATGGCGCAGCTGCCGCAGTCGCGCCAGCTGGGCTCGGACGGCTAGGGGCGCATAGCATGCCGTCCCTTCGACCCGGTCCGGTGCGTCCCCTCTTCCGCGCCATCGCCTGGGTGCTTGGGCCGCTGCTCATGGCCTCTGGCGTGCTGATGGCGATCCTCGATCTGCATGGGGTGACCGCGCATGGCTGGCCGTCCTGGTCGCGTCAGCTTCATACCGGCTTGTGGCTGGGGATTGGCAACCTTGCGATTGGTTGGATCGTCTTCTCCGCGGGTCGCACCGGTCGTGACCCCTACGTGGTCTCGGACGAGGGGACGTCCGCAGGCGGCCGCCCCGACCGCTAGCCCGCGTAGGGAAGGATTTGGGAGACCAGCATGCGACTGACGGTGACTCTGGCGATCGCCCTCGCGCCTGGCCTGCTCGGTGCATGTGCCGCCGTCGCCCGACCTCCATCGCCGCCGCCGGCGGCAAATCCGGACTGCTCGTTCCGCGCCGCCACCTCGTGCTGGACGCCGGCGGCCCGGTTTCCATCGCGGGCGGTCGAGCCGGCCGACACCGCGCGCGGCACGGTCCTCGATCCGCCCGCGGTAGTCCTGGCCAACCAGGTGGATTCCACCGAGTTCGATTCCACCGAGTTCGATTCCACCCACCTGGTCGGCCGACGGCCATGGAGAGGCCGGGCATCTCACTGACCCGAAGGAGCCGGGGATGTCGCGGGTGAGCGCCGCCGTGTCGGGCGGCGGGCGCTTCACGGCGGTCGGGCAGCACGCGGCGAGCGCCAGGCCCAGCACGGGCCTTCTCCATGGAACCGTCGCCGTCGGCAGAGCGCCTCGCGGAGTGGCGCCCGGTGAGCCACAGGGCCATTTTCTCCCTGAAGCGGCGCGGCGCGAGCGCGACTTCCATCGGGTCTGGTCCGCACCAGCTTGCGAATGCTCCCATCGTGAGCACGGGCACCGAAGCACCTCGAGCTGTCCGCCCAGCCACGTCTCAGCCTCGGGCGCGCATGCAGTTGACCGCGCAGATCGTCGACATCACGACCCTCACGACCGCCGCCATCGTGAACGCGGCGAACGAGTCGTTGGCGCCCGGCGGTGGCGTCTGCGGCGCCATTCACCGCGCGGCCGGTCCCGAGCTCGCCCGCGCGTGCGCCGCCATCGGCTGGTGTCCGACGGGCGAGGCGCGCCTCACGCCCGGGTTCGGGCTGCCTGCCCGCTGCGTCATTCACGCGGTCGGTCCCGTCTGGCGGGGAGGGGGGGCAGGCGAGGCGGAGCTCCTGGCGTCGGCCTACCGCTCCGCCCTGCGGCTCGCGGCCGACCACGGCCTCGAGAGCCTCGCCTTTCCGGCCATCAGCACCGGTATCTACGGTTACCCTTTGGAGCTGGCCACGCCGATCGCGGTGAGCGCCGTGCGAGCCGGCACCGGAGCGGGCTCGAGCGTCGAGCGGGTGATTTTTGCCTGCTTCAGCCCCGACGTCGAGCGGGCCTACCGCGAGGCCGGAGTCTCGGCATGAGATCCTGCACGGTCGGACGCAGCCGTCGACGACAGACCGGGCATTGAGCCAGGGAGCAAACGCCTCGTGCGGGTCATGGCCATCCTCATCGAATATCCCTTCCTCGCGGCCGTCATCGGGATCGTGCTGGTCGCGCTCGGGCGCTTCCGTCGCCACCGCACGGCCGTCGGAGTCGGCGTGGTCTGGCTGCTCTATTCGGTCTACGAGCTGGGAATGAAGCAGCGGTGGCTCTGCAGCGGTGAGTGCGACATCCGGGTCGACCTGTTGCTCATCTATCCTGTGCTGCTGATCGGACTGGTCGTCGCGGGAATCAGCCTGCTGCGGCGGCCGGGCACACCCAGGCCGCCGGCGTAGCTTGCCGGCCCGAGGCCCGCGAGCGCGGGCCGCAGTCCGCAGGGATGAACGCGTGGGAATGAACGCATGAGGATGATCGCCTGATAGTGAGGGTCACTCCGAGCAACTGGTGCTGGCTGTACCCCAATCACGGTTCCCGCTGACGCCATGCTCTGGATACTCCGCCAGCTCGTCGCCATCGTCCTGCTGCCCTTCACGGTCGCGGTCGTCATACCCATGTGGCTCGCGCGGCGGGATGGGCTACGGCTCGCTCTGGGATCGAACCTGGGCGAGAGGGTGCTCCAGGCCTGCGGGGTCGGACTCCTTGCCATCGGCGTGCTGCTGTTCCTGGCCAGCCTCGGCCGCTTCATGGGGGAAGGAAGGGGCACGCTGGCTCCCTGGGATCCGCCTCGACGGCTCGTCGTCCAGGGCCCCTATCGGTACGTGCGCAACCCGATGATCTCGGGCGTGGTGATGGTGCTGTTCGGGGAGGCGGCGGTGCTCCTGTCGCGCCCTCACGTCCTTTGGGCGCTCTCGTTTCTCGCATTCAACGCGGTCTACATACCGTTGCTCGAGGAACCGCTGCTGGCCGAGCGCTTCGGAGCCGACTACGGCGACTATCGGCGGCACGTCCCGCGATTGCTCCCGCGGTGGCGCCCCTGGAATCCCTAGCAGGGCCGATCAGGGCGTCATGATCACCGGTGGTGTCAGCGTGAGGTGTCATGGCATTCCACGCCACGTAGGGGCAGCGCGGACCGCGGCCAGTGGACCTCGCCCGCCGGATTCGAGATCTTTTGAGAGGAAGACCCACGAGGAGACCACCTTTGGCATCTCGGTCGTCCGCCACGGCCGACGCCAGGCGTGCCCGGGCTCAGGTGCGGACCTACCTGGCCGCCTTGTCGCCGGATGCGCGCCGCCATCTCAAGCGGGTGGCCGAGCTGATCCGCTCGGCCGCCCCCGATGCCGTCGACAGCTTCAGCTATGGAATCCCGGGCTTCCGCCTCGACGGCCGGCCACTGGTGTGGTACGCGGCCTGGAAGCATCACAGCAGCCTGTATCCCATCACCGCGGCGATCCAGCAAGCCCACGCCACCGGCCTCGAGAAGTACGAGATCTCGAAGGGTACGATCCGGTTCCCGCGAACGAAGCCCCCGCCAACGGGGCTCGTGCGGCGGATGGTAAAGGCGAGAATCGCGGAGGCGCGGAAGAGGGGGAAGCCGGGGGGGCGATAGAACAGTCGGACGGCCGGATGGTCGATGGTGATGGGGATCGGAGCGCGGAGGGCAAGACCATCGAGCTGCCGGATCGTCAGAGGGGGGGGCCGCTGCGAGTCGACGATCTGCGGGAGCGTCGAGCGCTCGATGTGGTTTTCGGCTTGCTGCTCGCGAGCGGGCTGAGCGTCGGATACGTCTTCTTTCTGGGCTTCCGCAACTGGGTGAGCCCCCAGGGCGAGGGCGCGTTCGGCATCTATCTCTTCGGGGCCCTCTCCTTGATTCCAACCGGCCTGGCGTGGCTTGCCTGCGGCTGGCAATCGTTCAGAGGCGGCAGGGATCGGCACGTGCGGCTCGCCGCCGTGCTCGTCAGCTGCCACCTGGCCGCGTGGGCCCTCGTGGTTGCGCTGTTGGCGCGCGTCAGAGGATCGGCGCCAGGGTGGATCATGGCCGTCATCGCCCTGGAGCCGGGCATATTCGCCCTGGGCGCGACCGGCCTCGCCGTTCGCTGGTTCTGGGTGCGGCGGCGCCACTTTGGGGAGCCGCTCGCGGCCTGAACCCAGGATTGGTCGGAGAGGCCACCACCGATCGAGTTGAGGGGCGTCGAGCGGAGCCCGGATGGCGCCGCTGGCCGCGATTCTCGATCTCAACGCCGACCTGCTCCTGAATTCCGTTGAGGGCTGGGACGCCGAATGTCCGGCCGGTGCCACCTGAGCCGGAGGCCGACGGTCGAAACCCGGCCTATGACGGCCCTCCGCCGGTGAACACATGGGTGCCCAGATACTTGAGGCCGGAATCGGCCATCAGCGTCACCACCGTGGCGCCGGGCCCCAGGCGCCGGCCTACCTGGATCGCAGCCAGCACATTCGCGCCCGACGAGGTCCCCGCGAACATGCCCTCTTCCCGCGCGAGCCGCCGGGCCATGGCCTTGGCGTCGTCGGTCGGTATCGGCACGATCTCGTCGACCAGACCCGGCTCCCACAGTGGCGGCATGTAGCCTATCCCGATGCCCTCGATCTTGTGTGGTCCCGCCGGGCCTCCCGACAACACCGGCGACTCAGCCGGCTCGACCACGGCGATCCTCAACCCCGGCTGATGACGCCTGAGCACCGTGGCCACGCCGCGCGAGGATGCCGCCGTGCCGACGCTGTGCACGAACGCGTGCACCGCGCCCTCGGTCTGGCTCCAGATCTCCTCGCCCAGCGGATAGTATCCCGCGATGCTGTCATGGTTGTTGAGCTGGTCGGTCCAGTACGTATGCGGCTCCCGGCTCAGGGCTCGCGCGGCTTCGATCATGTCGAGGATCAGCTTCTTGGTGGTGCGTCCCCCTTCGCTCTCGACCAGCGTCAGCTCGGCGCCGAGGGCGGCCATCTGGTGCAGCTTGTCCCGGCTGAACGCGTCCGAGCTGACGATCCGGATGCGGTAGCCCTTGGCCGCGCAGACGAACGCGAGCGACGCGCCCGTGCTCCCGCCGGTATACTCGATCACGGTGTCCCCGGACCGTAAGCGGCCGTCCGCCTCCGCCAGGGAGATCACCGCCAGCGCCATCCGATCCTTCATGCTGCCGGTCGGATTCTCCCATTCGAGCTTCACCAGAATGTCGGCGCAATCGGGCGGGACGACCTTGCGCAGGCGGACGAGCGACGTATTTCCAATTGCGTTGAGGACGTCCACCGGGTGCTCCCTCGGCTGAATCCAGGAAGTGGAGGCGCACAATTCAATCTCGACCCGGCCACGCCTGACGTCCACCGTGCCCTATGCCTTCCTGGCGGATCTCGTGCTGCTGCTCCACGGGGCGTTCGTTCTCTTCGTGATCGGCGGAGGGCTGCTGGTGCTGCGCTGGCCCCGGCTCATGTGGATGCATCTGCCCGCGGCGCTCTGGGGCGCCGGCATCGAGTTCAGTGGCTTGATCTGCCCGCTCACGCCCCTCGAGCAGGCCTGGCGCCGCGCTGCGGGCGAGCGCGCATACGAGGGGGGCTTCATCGAGCACTACGTCAGCGCGGCGCTGTACCCGGCCGGGCTGACCCGCGGCATCCAGGTCGCGCTGGGTGTCGCCGTGCTCGGGCTGAATGGGTGGATATACTGGAACGTATGGCGACGGGGCACCGGTCGGTCGCCCGCCTGACTCGCAGCCAGCAGAGCGCGTATGCGGAGCCATGTCACCTTCACCACTCCGCCTAGCGTCCCCGTCGCGGAGGTCGATGGCATGGCAGCTCAGCCAAGGAGGGAAGTCCGCAGGGGCACGGCCTTCACGCCGTGGACGGCCCGAGGATCTTCTCGAACCAATGGTGCGCGTACGGATCCGTGTTGAAGGCGGGCACTTCGCGAAAGCCGGCGGACCGGTAGAGCCGGATGGCCTCTTCCAACGCGTGATTGGTCTCGAGCCGTAGCGTGGTCACTCCCAGCCGACCCGCCTCACCCTCGAGGGCTTCGAGCATGCGCCGCCCGACCCCCAACCCCCGCACCGAGCCGGCGACCCACATGCGCTTGAGCGACCCGACGCCGCTCGAGGTCACCTTGACCGCACCGCAGGCGACCGGTTCCCCGTCCACCGAGGCGACCAGAAAGCCGCCCCTGGGCGGCATGAGCTCGCGATCGTCCGCCGGCAGGCTGACCGCCGGGTCGAACCCGGACTCGAACCGCTGGTTCAGCTCCTCGAAATAGTGGCTGACACAGGCGCGAGCAGCCGGGCAGGCCGGGTCCACCCGCTCGATCCGAAGCCCCGCGAGCTGCAGCAGCCGATGGACCTCCCCCATCGCGGCCACCAGGCGCGCGCGCTGCGTGGCGGGGAGCGACTCGAGCAGCGCCGCCGCGGCGGCGTCGGAGCGCCGGTTCATCTCGCGCACCTCGCGCCGTCCCGCGGCCGTCCATCGCGTGGTGCGGACGCGCTGGTCTCCCGCGCCCTGGTCCAGGCGGATCAGCCCCTTCCGCCGAAGGGCGTTGACCAGCCGGCTCACGTACCCGGAGTCGAGGCCGAGGCGCTGGCGCAGGTCCCGCAGGTCCGCTCCGCCCGGTCCGATCTCGTACAGCAGGCGCGACTCGCCCAACGGGCGATCCCGCCCGAGGAAACGATCGTCCAGCACGCCGGCCCGCTGGGTGACCAGCCGGTTGAACGCCCGGACCAGGGCGATCTCGTCGGTTGCCATTATCTGACTTTAGTCAGAAATATACGTGTCGTCCAGAGGGCCCCGCCGTCCCTGGTTCCGTCGGGGTCCACGGCCGGCCAGGGACGGCCGATGATCTGCTTCCGGGCCTGCCCCCGCTTATGTTTGGCCCTCGACTACATCAACACGAGGATTGATGTTTCGATTCTGCACGTGGGCTGCCCTGCTTTCGGCCGCCGTTGCGCTGACGCTCGCCCCGATCCACCGCGCCGCCGCCCAGACGTCCACCGCCGAGACCACCGTCTCCGCGCCGCACGGCGTGGACGTGGCGGGCATGGACCGGTCGGTCAAGCCCGGCGACGCGTTCTACGAGTACGCCAACGGGACCTGGCTCAAGCAGACCGAGATCCCGGCCGACCGGAGCTCCTGGGGCCCGGGTGAGGTGCTGACCGAGCTCACCGACCGCCGCACCGCCGATCTCATCCAGGAGATCGCCAAGTCTGACGCGCCGGCCGGGACCGACCGCCGGAAGATCCGCGACTACTACGCCAGCTTCCTCGACACGGTGGCGATCGAGCGGGCCGGCCTCGCGCCGCTCAAGCCGGCGCTCGACTCGATCGCTGCCATCGCCGACCGCAAGGCACTGGCCCGCTACCTCGGCACCACCCTCCGGGCCGACGTGGACATCTTCAACGCCACCAACCTCTACACCCCCAACCTGCTGGGCCTGTGGGTGGCCCAGGACCTCGACGACCCCACCCACTACTCGCCGTTCCTGGTCCAGGGCGGACTCGAGATGCCCGACCGGAGCTACTACCTCGACTCGTCCTCGGCCATCGCGGCGGTGCGCGCGCAGTACCAGCCCCACGTGGCCGCCATGCTCAAGCTGGCGGGCCTGCCCGATCCCGACGCCAAGGCCGCCGCCATCGTGCAGCTGGAGACCCGGATTGCCCGGGTGCACTTGAGCCGGGAGGCCAGCGAAGGCGTGGAGAAGGGCAACAACCACTGGGCTCGCGCGGACTTCGCGGCCAAGGCCCCGGGGCTCGACTGGGACGCCTACTTCGCCGCCGCCGGGCTGGCCCGGGCCCCGCGCTTCGTCGTCTGGCAGCCGAGCGCGGTCACCGGCCTCTCGGCCCTGGTCGCGAGCGGGCCGATGGATGCGTGGAAGGCGTGGCTGGCGTATCACGTCATCCAGAACCACCAGGCGGTGCTGCCGCCCGGATTCGGGAACCGGACGTTCGGCTTCTTCGGCACGAGGATGTACGGCGCCAAGCAGCAGCGCGAGCGGTGGAAGCGCGCGGTCGGGGCCACCAACGATGCCCTGGGCTACGCGATCGGCAAGATCTACGTCGAGCGCTTCTTCCCGCCCGCCGAGAAGGCGCGCGCGGAGGCGATGGGCGCCAACATCATCGCCGCGTTCCGCGACCGGATCGACCAGCTCGACTGGATGGCGCCGGCCACCAAGCGGGAGGCCAAGGCCAAGCTCGCCGTGCTCAAGGTTGGCGTGGGCTATCCCGACAAATGGCTGGACTACTCCGCGCTCGAGGTGAAGGCGGGCGAAGCGTACCGCAACGCCGACCGCGCGGAGCTATGGCAGCTCCACCAGTCGCTGGCCAAGCTGGGCCAGCCGGTGGACCGGTCGGAGTGGGTGATGACGCCGCAGACGGTCAACGCGGTGAACCTGCCGGCGATGAACGCGATGAACTTCCCCGCGGCCATCCTGCAGCCGCCGTACTTCGACCCCACCCGTCCGGCCGCGATGGACTACGGCGCCATGGGGGCCACCATCGGCCACGAGGTGAGCCACAGCTTCGACAATTCGGGCGCGCTGTTCGACTCCCACGGCCGGCTGCACAACTGGTGGACGCCGGAGGACTTCAAGCACTTCAAGGCGTCCGGCACGCAGCTCGCCGCGCAGTACGACGCGTACAAGCCGTTCCCGGACCTGGCCCTCAACGGCAAGCAGACGCTGGGCGAGAACATCGCGGACCTGGCGGGGCTCACCGCAACGTACGAGGCCTACCACCGGTCGCTTGGCGGCAAGAGCGCGCCGGTGGTGGGAGGCTTCACCGGCGACCAGCAGTTCTTCATTAGCTACGCGCAGAGCTGGCGGGAGAAGGTTCGCGATCCAGCGCTCCGCAATCAGGTGCTCATCGACGGCCACGCGCCCGGCGAGTACCGGGCGCTGACGGTGCGGAACCTGGACGCGTGGTATGCGGCGTTCGGGGTGAAGCCGGGCCAGGCGCTGTACCTGGCACCGGGGGAGCGGGTGCGGATCTGGTGAGGTGCGGCGCCCGGGTGACCGGGGCCGTGGGACCGGGGAGCGCGAGGCAGCGGTGACGGGTCGCGCTCGCGCCGGCCTGCCTACACCAGCGGTCCCGTCCCCCTGAAGTGAATCAGGGTCGCATCCGGCGACCGGCTGTCGAACCGGGTCTCGCTCACGCGGGCGGTGCCCTTCTGCCCGGTTTCGAACGTCAGGGCGAGCCGCTCGTCGGGCTGGATACCGTCGGCGCTCTTCGCGACGAACTCGCCGCTCCAGGACTGCCGGCCCGGGCTCAGGTCGGTGATGGTCACCTGGACTTCGACGTCGTCCAGGTCCTTCCGGTTCGAGCGTTCGATGTGGGCCGTGTGGGTGGTCATAGCGAGACCTGTGTTCTGTCTGGCGAGAAGAGGGCGGGGCCGCCGGCGTGGCGCCTGGTCTGCTAATGGTACAGCAAACGCGGTGAGTCTGCTCCCCGAGGGGCCAGAGAGGCCCTCAGGGTGGGGTGGCGGCCTTCAGGCGGGAAGGCGGGAAGGCGGGAAGGCGGGAAGGCGGTCAGACGGTCAGGCGGTCAGGCGGT
>Ga0207676_10004013_pt1 | contig 10389 bp, 9 predicted proteins | sample KBSSwiS72_FD_184307 | JGI IMG/M metagenome (GOLD analysis project Ga0207676, IMG submission 184307) | Switchgrass rhizosphere microbial communities from Kellogg Biological Station, Michigan, USA - KBS Switchgrass S7-2 (SPAdes) (version 2) | ecosystem: Host-associated > Plants > Roots >... | reverse complement strand
GCCGACGGCCTCAACGCTCAACGCGCCGATGACCTCTACCGGCAGATCATTTCGCGCGGCGGGCGCTTCCCGGAGCGCACGTTCGTCGGCTCGCCGATTGCGATCGAGGGGCTTCGACAGAGGCTCCGTCTGCGCGGAGACTATTGAGATGAGCTTAGGGCGGCGGATTCTGGATCTCTGGGCGGTGCGGCTCGTGATCGTCGTGGTCGCGCTGCTGCTGGCCGTGCTGCTGCGCGACATCCTCACGGGGATCCTCGCCGGCGCGCTTCAGCTCGGCAGCGCGGAGCCCGAGCTCTGGCTCGGGCGGCCTCGCTCGCCGACGACGATGACGGCCGCCGGCGCGATCTACGCGCTCGCCGCGTTCGCGCTCACGGTCGCGCTCGGCTACGGCGCCTTCGCGTGGTGCGTGCGTCGGCTCGAAAGGCGCGCGCCAACCGAGATTGCACTTGCGGGCGCGCCGCGCGCGGTCGCGCTCGGCTACGGCGCCTTCGCGTGGTGCGTGCGTCGGCTCGAAAGGCGCGCGCCAACCGAGATTGCACTTGCGGGCGCGCCGCGCGCGGTCGGGCTCGGCACGCTCGTCGGAATCGGCATCGTTCTCGTGGCCGTAGTTGTGATCGGCCTCGCGGGTGGGCTCTCGATCGCGCCGAGCGGCGAACCACTCTTTGCCGTCGCGGCTCTCGCGTCGGCCGCGACGGCCGCGTGCATGGAGGAGCTCCTCGTGCGCGGCGTCGTGCTGCGGACGCTCGAGCACTGGGTCGGCACGTGGCTCGCGCTCGCCGTGACTGCCGCGCTGTTCGGAGCGCTACACCTCACGAATCCCGGCGCGACTTGGATCAGCGCGCTCACGATCGCTCTGACCGGAGGATTGATCCTCGGCCTCGCGTACGTCGCGACCCGGCGCCTCTGGCTCGCGGTCGGCTTGCACTTCGGCGTGAACGCTGCGCAAGGCGCGCTGCTCGGCCTGCCCGTATCCGGCGGAGGCACACGAGGTTTGTTCGTCACTAACGTCACCGGCTCCGATGTGTTGACCGGCGGACGGTTCGGCGTCGAGTCGTCGCTCACCGTGCTCGTCGTGGGGCTCGGCGTCTCATTTCTGCTGGCGCGTCGCGTTCAGCGTTCCGGCCACGTGCTGCCGCCGCTCTGGGCGCGCCCTCGCCAACCAAGCGAAGAGATGCTGGAGCGCAGCAGTTCCTAGCAGCGGGCCCAGTGGGAGTGCGGCGCGACTCAGCGCGGCAGTGGCTCTGGCGCGCGCGTCTGCTGAGTGCCGGCTGGCGGAGGCGCCGTGCGGCACGGCGTCGGGTTCCACTTCGCGCCGTTCGCCTCGCGCTTGAACATCGTGCTCGTGTAGAACGGCTCGTTGAGGTACGTCGGATCCTCGATGATCGTGATGACGAGCAGATAGACGTCGCCGTTCGCCGCGTCCGGCAAGCGCTGGAAATACTCCGTGATCGACGCGGACTCGCTATACGGCACGCCGTTCTTGCGCAGATACCCGGCGCGGAAATTCGTCGTGACGACCTTAAGCGAGCCGCCCTCGGCGAGCGCCGGCGAGAGCTCGGGGCCGCCGCGCCCCGAGCTCTCGCCGGCGCCCGGCGCGATCGGGCCCGTGTTGTTGCCGATTTGCGCGCGCTGCGGTCCGCCGCCGGCTTGCGGCGGCCGCTGCCACTGCGCACGCGAGAAGCCTTGCCACGTTTTCTCGCCGCTCGGCTGCGCCGTGCTCGCGAACTCGAGCAGCCGCGTCTGCGTGCCCGCGTCGAAATCGACGCGCAGCGTGTCGTCGTCGGACCAAGTGACGTGCAATCGGCCGGGCTGGCGGATCAAACCGCCGACACCGAACGCCTTGCACTGCATGTTGGCCGCGTTGTCCGCATCGAGGTTCCAGTCCCCGGCCGTGCGGCGCCCGTTCGCGTTGAGCGGCAAGCTCTCGTAGTCGCCCTTGCGCGCCGTCGCCATCCGGTGCCGCCAATCCTCGCTCACGACAGCGACCCAGTAGCCCGTGAGATCGATTGGTGCCCCCGCTTTCGGCGACGCGGGCGCGCTCGCGGGTGCGCGCGGTTGCGCGAAAGCCTGGCCGGCGAACGCGGTGAGCGCCGCGGCGCACGACGCGAGCGCGAGGCGACGGCCGATATTGCGATGAGCGCTCATTTCACGGCCGCCCGTTGCTTGCCGCTCGTCGTCTTGCCCGCGTCGCGGTAGATCGCCTCGACGAACATCGCCGACGTCCACGGGCCGCGCGGGTTGTCGTAGCGCCCGTCGTAATCGAGTGCAGGCTTCGTCGCGAGCACCTGCTGCAGGGTCATGCCCTGCGCCGCAAGGTTGCGAATTCGATCGCGCACGATCACGACCATGTCGCGGTAGTCGATGAGCTCCGCCTCGTCGCAGACGCGGCCATGGCCCGGAATCACGTACGTGCCACCCTCTTGCAGGTACTTCGGCACTGCGATGTCTAGCATCTGATTCAGGCTCGCTACGAGGCCATCCACGCCGCCGCCCTGATCCGCGCGTATGACCGGGTACTGCGTCGTGGTGAAGAGGTCGCCCGACACGAGCACGTCGGAGCCGCGGAAGTAGACGAACACGTCGCCGTCCGTATGCGCGTTCGCCGGGTGATAGAGGAACACGGCCTCGCCGTTGAAGTAGAAGTCGCGGGCGGGCTCGAAGAACGTGTTCAGCGGCAGCTCGGTGATCGGGCGATTCGCCTCGGTCATCCGCGCGAGCACGTTCTCGTGCGCGATGATCGCGGCGGGGTTGCCGTTCACGGTTTGGCCGGCTTGAGAGATCGTCTCGTTGCCGCCGGTGTGGTCCGCCTCCGCGCTCGTGTTCACGATCCAGCGGATCGGACCGCTCGAGAGGCGGCGAATGGCCGCGAGCACGGCCGCACGCTTCGCCGCGCCCCCCGTGTCGACGACGAGCACGCCGTCGGCGCCCGTCTGTACCGCGACGTTCGCGCCGGCGCCGATGAGCATGTAGACGTTGCCCTGCACGTGATAGGTCTCGACGCCGTCGACGGTGCGCTCCGCGCGATCCATACCCGAGCGCGCGTCCTTGTCGGACGCCGAGTAGCTCGCGCGCGCGGGGCTCGTGCCGTCGAACGGCGAGCCGCTCTGCGCGCGTACGCCTCCCGAAACCACGACGAGCGACGCGAGCGCAGCAGCGGCGACGCGGCGCGCAGCCGTCGCGCGGCGCAGGCTCGGCGCAGATTTCGGTGCGGCGCGCATCATCGGCCCTTCATCAGCTGCTCGAGCTTCGGCTCGTACTCGGGATACGTCGTCGGCGCGCCGCCGAACACGGCCTCGAACGGCAGGCCGAACTTCTTCGCGTAGTCCTGGATGAACGGATTCATGCCGGGCAAGTAGTACGGCACCTTGTTCTTGTCCATCGGCACTTCCATCACGTACTCGCAGTTGTAGAGCCAGTTCTGGTTGCCGCGCTCCATCTGAACGAACTCTTCGCTATTCAAGTAAGGCTCCGTGAGGTACACGGGGTCGGTGATGATCATCACGTGCGAGAGCAAGTTGCCGTGCCGGATGTAGTGCTCGACGAGCGTCGTGCGGTCGCTGCTCGGTATTCCGCTGCGCCGGTAGAACTCCTTCTTGATGTGCGTCGTGGTCACCGTGAGGATGTCGCCGTGCCACTCGCCGGTCGAGAAGCCCATGTTCGTGTGCGGCACGTAGTCCGGCGGATGCGGCCGGTTGTCCATCCAGATCGTGCGAAATTGCTGGTACGTGCCGAGGTACTCGCGGTAGGAGATGATCGACTGCGTCGCCGGATCCTTCTCCGTCCAGATCCGAAACTGCATCGGGCCGCGGAAGATGTGCGCGACGTTGTACGGCTGGCACTGGTGCTCGAGGAGGTTCACGCGCGTGACGTCCCACGACTCGGCGAAGCGGCGTGCCGCGTCGTTCATCGGCACACCGGTGAAGTCGCCCTGCACGTCGCCGGGGACGCGATCGTCGAAGTCTTCGTGAGCCTTGGTGGCCCACTCGCCCGTGATGTCGATCTGGGCATGCGCATTCGTCGCCGCGAGCGCGGCGGTGAGTGCTCCGCAAAGGACGAGCGCGCGCAACGGCCGCGGCTCTATTGGAAAGTTTCGCCGGGCTTCTTGCCCCACTCGAATCCGTCGGAATCGCGGCGCAGGTACTGCATCCGCAGCCGATAGTCGCCCGCTTCGCGGCCCGGGTTGCCCGTGATTTTCACGACGTCGCCGGCGCGCAGCGTCTGGTTCGTGACGCCTTGGCCAGCTAGCGCACCCGCTCCGCCCCACTCGACCGCCCAGCGATGCATCTGGCCATCGTCGCCGGGCGCTTCGATGTGCACGAACGAGTGCGGGTTGCGGAACATGAACTGCAGCAGCTTGCCTTCGATCGTGATCTCGCGATCTTCGAAGTAAGTGGCGGTAAACGAGTGATGCGCTCGCACGCCGAAGGCCGCCATCAACATTAGACAGGCGGCGGGCAGCACGATCTTCCAGTTCATTCGCATGGTCTCGATCTCCCGGAGCCGCGCGTAGCGCCGGCTTGTCGTCCCGTTCAAGCAGCGATCCGGATTCTACTATATGCCGCCGATCGTTCGCTGCACGGCGCTTGTTATAGTCACCGCAGCACCCGAGCCGAGGCACGACAATGGCTCGCAGAATGAGACACGTCTGCAATGCGGTGCGCCGATGAGGCGCGCGGCAGCGATCGTGGTCACCGTCGGCTTCGGGCTCGCCGTCGCCTACGTCGCCCACGAGCGAACGATTCGCGTCTCGAGCCGGCGGGCCGAGGCGGCGCCGCCATCGACAGGGACGCCGGGTCCCTCGCGTTCGGCCTCGAACCCCTCGACGACTCGCCCGGACAGGACGCCGCTCGTTGTCGAAGGTCGTGGGTCGGCGGATGCCTCGTCACCCACATCGATGACTCCCATCAGAGGCACCGATGACAGACCGGAGCCGCAAATCGAGGTGCTCGGCGAGCACGACGACGACTTCATGAACCGGTATCTGGAGATCGCGGCACGGTTTCGCAGCGAGCCGCGCGACCCAACTTCGGCGGTGTCGCTGGAACGCGAGATCCTGGATCGATTCTCCGCGCTGACGGGCCTGGCGGTCACGACACTCGACATCACGTGCAAGACCACGACGTGCCGGGTTCGGATGGTGGAGCAGCCGGGCGTCGAGTTTCAGCCACTACAGGGACCGGGCGGATTCCAGAACATCGTCGACGGATTCGGGACCGTCGTCAGCACACTGAGCGAATCCAACGACGGTGCTACCACGTTCGAATGGCTGCTCGCGCGGGATTCTCCAGGGAAATAGCGCGGCGTCGTTTCCGCTTCACGCGACCCGCCGACCTGGCGCCCGCGCGACTCGCGCTAGCTCGTTCGGTCAGCCGCCGAGCACGCGAGCGCAAAGATCGATCAACAGCCCCGGGAACACTCCGAGAGCGAGGAGGCCCAGGCCGTTCGCGCTGAGCGCGATGCGCATGTCGGGCGCGGCAGCGAGCGGCTCGCGATCGGTGGGCTCCGCGAAGTACATGAACCAAACGATCCGGATGTAATAGAACGCGCCGATCACCGCGAACAGAACGCCGACCGCGGCGAGCCAGACGAGCCCCCGGTCGAGCACGCTGCCGAGCACGACGAGCTTCGCGTAGAAGCCGACGAACGGGGGCACGCCGGCCATGCTGAACATGATCATCAGCGTGACAAATGCGAACCACGGGCTGCGCGCATTCAAGCCTTTGAAGTCCTCGAGCCGCTCGGCCTCGAAGCCCGCTCGCGACAGCAGGATGATCATGCCGAAGGCTGCGGCCGCCATCAGAACGTACGCGAACGTGTAGAACATCGCGGCTTGAATGCCTTGCGGCGTGCCAGCGATGAACCCCATCAAGATGAAGCCGACATGTGAGATCGTCGAGTACGCGAGCATGCGCTTGAGATTGGTCTGCGCGATCGCGACCAGATTGCCGACCCCGAGGGAGAGCACCGATAGCACGATCAGCATGTCCTGCCAGCCCGTGTCGTGCAGGGGGCCTAGCCCTTCGACGAGCACGCGCCAGACGAGCGCGAACGCGGCGATCTCGGGCGCCGACCCGATATATAGCGTCACAGGCGCGGGCGCACCCTGATAAACGTCCGGCAGCCACATGTGGAACGGCACCGCGCCGAACTTGAACGCCACGCCCGCTACGATGAACGCGAGCGCGAGCAGCGCGGGCACGCCGATTCCGCCCGGCCGAGCGAAGTGCTCCGCGAGCGCGTCGAGCTGGATGGTGCCCGCTATCCCGTAGAGCAGCGATATGCCGTAGAGCAGCGTGCCGGACGCGATCGCGCCGAGCACGAAATATTTCATCGCCGACTCCGCCGCGATCGCGGAGTCGCGATTGAACGCGACGAGCGTGTACTGCGCGAGCGCGAGCACCTCGAGACCGAGGTACAGCGTGAGCAGGCTGTTCGCCGAGATCATGATCATGATCCCGAGCAGCCCGAACAGGCCGAGCAGGAAGAACTCGCCCTTGAGCAGCCCGTTCTGCTCGAGGTTCTCGCGCGAGTAGAGGAACACGACGCCGACGATGATGTACGCGAACATCTTCAGCACGCCGGACGTCGGATCCAGCACGAAGCTGCCGCCGAACGCGAGCACGCGATGATCGACCGACACGTGCAGCGTGACGGCCGCAGTCCCGATCAGCGCTAGCATCGACAGCACGTACGTGACGTTGCGTTGGGTGTCGCGCAGGAACACGTCGACGAGCAGCACCGCGCAGATCGCGAACGTGAGGAAAGCCTCCGGGGCGGCGGTGACTAGGTCAGTGGTCGGCATGGCGGGCGTCGGTGTTCCTGGCTAGAGCTTCGACTGGACGACGTGATCGAGCAGCGCGCCGAGCGTCGGGTCCATCGCGCTCACGATCGGCGCGGGCCAGATGCCGACGATCAGCACCGCGACCGCGAGCACCATGAGCATCCAGAACTCGCGCGCGTTCACATCCGGCAGCTCCGCGACGTGCTCGTTCGCGACCGCGCCGAACACGACGCGCTTGACCATCCAGAGCGTGTACGCAGCACCGAGCACGAGCGTCGTCGCCGCGAAGAACGCGAGCCACGCGCTCGCATGGAAGCTGCCGATGATCACGAAGAACTCGCCGACGAAGCCGGACGTCCCGGGCAACCCCGCGTTCGCGAGCGCGAACAGCACCATCAGCGCCGCGAACTTCGGCATCGTGTTCACGACGCCGCCGTAGTCGGCGATCTGCCGGCTGTGCATGCGGTCATAGAGCACGCCGACGCAGAGGAACATCGCGCCCGAGATCAACCCGTGAGACAGCATTTGCATCATGCCGCCCTGAAGCGCGAGCCGCGCGCCGTCGGTGCCGGGCGCGTTCGCAGTCGCGAGGAAGATCACGAAAAACCCGAGCGTCACGAAACCCATGTGCGCGATCGACGAGTACGCGATCAGCTTCTTCATGTCCGCCTGCACGAGCGCGACGAAGCCGATGTAGACGACCGCGATCAGCGACAGGCCGATCATGAGCCACGCGAGCGAGTGGCTCGCGTCGGGCGTGATCGGCAGGCTGAAGCGGATGAAGCCGTACCCGCCCATCTTCAGCAGGATTGCGGCGAGGATCACCGAGCCGCCGGTCGGCGCCTCGACGTGCGCGTCCGGGAGCCACGTGTGCACCGGAAACATCGGCACCTTGACCGCGAAGGCGAGCAGGAACGCGAAGAAGATCAGCACCTGCTCGTTCATCGTGAGCGGCAGGGCCTGGAACGAGGCGATCGAGTAGTCGCCGGCCTTCGAGTACATATAGATCAGCGCGACGAGCATGAACACGGAGCCGAGGAACGTGTACAGGAAGAACTTCACGGTCGCGTAGATGCGCCGCTCCCCGCCCCAGACGCCGATGATGATGAACATCGGCACGAGCATCGCTTCCCAGAAGATGTAGAACAGCAGCGCGTCGGTCGCCGCGAACACGCCGATCATCATGCCTTCGAGCAGCAGGAACGACGCGAAGTACTGCGCGGGCCTCAGCTTGATCACTTGCCAGCCGGCGATCACGACGAGCGGCGTGAGGAACGTCGTGAGCAGCACGAGCGGCATCGAGATGCCGTCGACGCCGAGCGCGTAGTACGCCTTGAAGCGTAGGATCCACGGGACCTTCTCGACGAACTGCATCGCGGCGGTCGTCTGATCGAAGCGCGTGTAAAGCGGAATGCTGAGCACGAACGTGAGGATCGAGACGCCGAGCGAGAGCTGCTTGCCGAGTTGCGCGCGCGCGCCCGAGCCGAGCAGCAGCACGACGATCGCGCCGGCGATCGGCAGCCAAATCACGACGCTCAGCAACGGCCAATTCATCTCATCACGTCCTGAACACGAGCCAACCGACGAGCGCCGCGAGGCCGACGATCATCGCGAACGCGTAGTGGTAGAGGTAGCCCGACTGGAGATTGCGCGCGACGCTCGCGACGAGCCCGATGGTCTTCGCGCTGCCGTTCACGACCGCGCCGTCGATCAGCATCTCGTCGCCGACCTTCCAGAAGAACCCACCGAGAAGCCGCCCGCCCCTCGCAAGCACGTTCTCGTTGAACCAGTCGAAGTAGTACTTGTTCGCGAGCACGCGATAGAGGCCCGAGAACTGCTGCTGCCAGCGCGCAGGCAGATCCGGCCGCTTGAGATACAGGAACCACGCGGTCACGAACGCCGCCAGAGCGAGATAGATCGTCGGGCCTTCGAAGCCATGGGCGACGAACTGCGCGGGGCCGTGGAAGCTCTCGGCGGCTTCGCTGAGCGGGTTGTGCTCGGGCCGAACGAAGATCGAGCCGTCGAACCAGTCGCCGTAGAGCACCTTGCCCACGGTGAGCCAGCCGATCGCCACGGACGGAATCGCGAGCGCCACGAGCGGCAGCCACACGACCGGCGAGGTCTCGTGTAAATGCTCCTTCGTGTGGTGATCCATGCGCTCTTCGCCGTGGAACACGACGAACAACAGCCGGAAGCTGTAGAGCGACGTCACGAATACGCCGAGCAGCACGGCCCAGTATGCAAGCATGTGGCCCGGCGTCTCCGACGCGTGCACCGCCTCGATCAGCGCGTCCTTCGAGAAGAAGCCGGCGAATCCCGGAAAACCGATCAGCGCGAGCGTGCCGATCACGAACGTCCCGTAGGTGATCGGCATGTATTTCCAGAGTCCGCCCATCTTCCGGATGTCCTGCTCGTGATGCATCGCGATGATCACGGAGCCCGCCGCGAGGAACAGCAGCGCCTTGAAGAACGCATGGGTCATCAGATGGAAGATGCCCGCGCCGTAGGCCGACGCGCCGAGCGCGACGGTCATGTAACCGAGCTGCGACAGCGTCGAGTACGCGATCACACGCTTGATGTCCTGCTGGACGATGCCGAGCAGCCCGGTGAAGAACGCCGTGAGCGCGCCGATCGTGATCACGACCGAGAGGGCCGCTTCGCTGTGCTCGAACAACGGCGACATGCGCGCGACCATGAAGATGCCCGCGGTGACCATCGTCGCGGCATGGATCAACGCGGAGATTGGCGTCGGGCCCTCCATCGAGTCCGGCAGCCAGACGTGCAACGGCACCTGCGCGGACTTGCCCATCGCGCCGACGAAGAGGCAAATGCACGCGAACGTGAGCAACGACCAATGCGCGCCGGAAAAGATCTCGATGCTGGTTCCCGCGAGCCGGTCCGCCTGCTCGAACGTGAGCGTGTAATTAAGCGTGCCGGTATAGGTCGCGAGCGCCGCGATGCCCAACAGGAACCCGAAGTCGCCCACCCGGTTCACGAGGAACGCCTTGAGGTTCGCGAAAATCGCGGTCGGGCGCGTGTACCAGAAACCGATCAGGAGATACGACACGACGCCCACCGCCTCCCAGCCGAAGAAGAGCTGGAGGAAGTTGTTGCTCATCACGAGCATCAGCATCGAGAACGTGAACAGCGAGATGTAGCTGAAGAAGCGCTGGTAGCCCGGATCGTCGTGCATGTAGCCGATCGTGTAGACGTGCACGGCGAGCGACACGAACGTCACGACCACCATCATCAGCGCGGTCAGATGATCGACCAGGAATCCGACCTCGAACGACAGCCCGCCGAGCTCCGCCCACTCGTAGAGCACGGCGTTGTAGATCGGATCGCCGTGAAGCTGCCCGTTGAGCACGTAGACCGACAGCCCGAACGAGATCGCGACGCCCAAAATCGTGACCGTATGCGCGCCTGCGCGGCCGATCGTCTTGCCGAACAGGCCGGCAAGCGCGGCGGCGACGAGCGGGGCGAGGACGATCGCGAGATAGATGTTCTGCACGGCGTCAGCCCTTGAGCCTGTCGAGCTCGTCGACGTCGATGCTGCGCGTGTTCCGGAACAGCACGACGAGAATCGCGAGACCGATGGCGGCCTCTGC
>Ga0207676_10004009_pt1 | contig 10397 bp, 10 predicted proteins | sample KBSSwiS72_FD_184307 | JGI IMG/M metagenome (GOLD analysis project Ga0207676, IMG submission 184307) | Switchgrass rhizosphere microbial communities from Kellogg Biological Station, Michigan, USA - KBS Switchgrass S7-2 (SPAdes) (version 2) | ecosystem: Host-associated > Plants > Roots >... | reverse complement strand
GTTCCCAATATTCATCGCCGGGCGTGGCGGGCGCTACACCTATCATGGGCCGGGCCAGCGCATTGTCTATTGCAACATCGATCTGGGGCGGCGCGGCCGCGACGTGCGCAATTTCGTCCACCGGCTCGAAGGCTGGGTCATCGCGGTGCTGGACGATCTCGGCGTGAAAGCGTTTCGCGCGCCCGGCCGCATCGGCATCTGGACACTCGACCCGCACGGGCGCGAGGCCAAGATCGGCGCGATCGGTGTCAGGGTCCGGCGCTGGGTGACGCTGCATGGCGCCGCGATCAATGTCGATCCCGACCTTTCCCATTTCGGCGGCATCGTTCCCTGCGGGATCAGCGATTATGGCGTGACCAGCCTTGCGGCGCTGGGCAATGGCGCGACCATGGCCGATGTCGACGACGCGCTGGCGCGGCATTGCGCGGCTTTTCTCGACGGTGTCGGCCGCTGCCCGCCTGCCCCTTGAACCCGGCCCCCCGCATCGATTCAAAAATCATGGAGCATTTTCTGCCGCAAAACCGGTTCCCACTTTTGTTGAAAATGCTCTAGGAGCATTGCCCATGTCCCGGACCCCGATCGCCACGCTCGCCGCCGTCGCCAGCCTCATCGCCCTTGCCGCCTGCGGCGGGTCGAAGTCGTCGGACAGCAGCAATGTCACCCTGCGCGACATGGAAGTCGTCGACGGCACCGCCAATGATGCAATGGCCGACCTCGACAATGCGACGCAGGAGGGCACTATGCTGGAGAACGGTGCAGCCGCTGCCAGCGCTGCCAGCGCTGCCAGCGTCGTTGCCAACCAGAGCGCGGCAACGCCGAACCCCGCCGCAAATGCAACCGAACCGGCCTCGGCGGACAAGGGCGTAAAAAAGACCAAGCCCGGTGCGGCCGAATGACCGCGATACACGTTCCATCCAGTCGAGTTCACGCATCAGGGTGCCGAGAGAAATGAATATGCCCATGAAGAGTTTTTTCCGGCGCCTGCCGGTGACGGCGACCCTCCTGCTTTCCGCCGCGCTGGCCAGCCCGCCCGCCGCGCAGGCCCAGATTTTCTGGCAACCGCCGGATGTGACATCGCCGCCGATGACCGGCGCGGAGCCGGAGAGCGGTGTAAACCTGCCTGGCGCGACGCCTGCCGAACTGAACGCGGGCCTGCTGTGGAATCTGCGGGCGGCACTCAATGTCGCCGCGCTCCAGTGTGATTTTGAGCCGACGCTGCTCACCACCAGCAATTATAATGCAATGCTGGCCCAGCACAGGGCGGAGCTGGCCAGCGCCTTCAAGACGGTCAACGACTATTTCTTGCGCATCGGCGGCCCCAAGATCGGCCAGAAGCAGTTCGACCAATATGGAACGCGGACCTATTCGGCCTTCTCAACCGTGCAGGCCCAGCATAATTTCTGCCAGACCGCCGGGTCGGTGGGCCGCGATGCCATCTTCGCGCCGCGCGGGACGCTGTACCGGGTTGCCCAGAACCGGATGGGCGCCTTGCGCAAGGCGCTGGTCGTGCAACGGGACCAGGCCTATGGCACGCCCAGCTATGGCTTTGTCGCGAGCGTGCCTTCGTTCGAAAAGAAGTGCTGGAAGCGGGACACGCTCACCAAGAAGTGCGCGCAGGCCTGGCTGCAATCGCAGGGCAAGTGAAATGGCAGATCTTTACCTGAAGGCGCTCGAATCGGAGCGCAGGAGCCTTTGGGCCGAATGCCGGCTGAAAGGGCTGCCCAAGGATACGCCGGAACGCCAGCGCATAGCCGAGCTGGACCGGCTGCTCAGCGAGCATAGGGCAAAGAAGGGCGCCTAGACGTTGATGACTTCAGCCTGAACCAAACCCTCTCCGTTCGGTTCAAACAAATGTCATCTGACTCTAAAGCCTAACGCAGCCCGAGATATTTATGCGCCTGCAGGGACAGCCGCCAGCCGGGCCGGGCCAGGGCGAAATCGACGGCGGCCGCCATGGCTATGCTATTCGCTTCGGATGAGCCGCAATCCATCGGCTGGACCAGCCAGTGGCGAAACGCCCATTGTGCCAGCATGTCCGGATCGATGCCCGGCTGCGGCCAGACCAGCTTGAGTTCGTCGCCGCTGCGCTGGACCACGTCGCTGCCTGCCTTGGGGCTGATGCATATCCAGTCGATGCCCGGATGCGCCGCGATCGTGCCATTGCTTTCCATCGCGATCATGAAGCCGCGTTCGTGCAAAGCCTCTATCAGGGCATCGTCGATCTGCAGCATGGGTTCGCCGCCGGTGAGCACGACGAATCGCTCCTCGGCCCACGGGCCCCATAGTGCCTCGACTCCGGCGGCGAGGTTCGCGGCGTCCGCGAAGCGGCCTCCGCCATCGCCGTCCGTGCCGACAAAATCCGTGTCGCAAAACTGGCAGACAGCGCGGGCGCGGTCCTCCTCCCGGCCCGACCACAGATTGCATCCGGCAAAGCGCACGAACACCGCGCGGCGGCCGGCATGCACGCCTTCACCCTGAAGGGTCAGGAACATCTCCTTGACCGCATAGCTCATCGGCCGGTTTCCGGCGTGATGGCGTAACGCGTCGGATCGGGCAGGCCCGCCTCGATGAAGCCGCGCGCGCGCAGGCGGCAACTGTCGCACTGGCCGCAATGGAGGTCGCCCGGCGCGGGGTCATAGCAGGACCAGCTGAGCCCGGCATCAAGGCCGAGGCGATTCGCTTCGGCGGCGATCTGTGCCTTGGTCATGTGCAGGAGCGGCGCCCGGATGCGGACAGGATTGCCCTCCACGCCATCGCGGGTCGCCAGCGCGGCCATCGCCTCGAAGGCCGCAATGAAGTCCGGCCGGCAATCCGGATAACCCGAATAATCGAGCGCATTGACGCCGATATAAATGTCGCGCGCCCCCGAAACCTCCGCAAGCCCGAGCGTCAGCGACAGAAAGATCGTGTTGCGCGCCGGGACATAGGTGACCGGAATCCCCGGTTGCAAGCCCTGCTTGGGCACGGCGATATCGGCGGTGAGGGCCGAGCCGCCGAAAGCCGTCAGGTCGAGCCGCAGTTCGACATGGCGCGCGGCGCCAAGGGCGGCTGCGATCGCGCGGGCGCATTCAAGCTCGATCCGGTGACGCTGGCCATAATCGATGGTGAGCGCGACGAGGTTGTGGCCCGCCTCGCGCGCAAGGGCGGCGGCGACCATCGAATCGAGGCCGCCCGAAATCAGGACGACAGCGGGACTGGGGGCCGGGGTGAGAGAAGGAGCGGTCATGGGCGCCCGCTAACCTATTTGACGCTGCCTTGCCACCATTGCGGCGATCAAGCTGTCAGGCATGCTCCAGCGTGCATTGCAGCGGATGCTGGTTCTGGCGCGCGAAATCCATCACCTGGTTGACCTTGGTCTCGGCCACTTCATAGCTGAATATGCCGCAGACGCCGACGCCGCGCTGGTGGACATGCAGCATGACGCGCGTCGCTTCCTCCATGTCCATTCGGAAGAATCGCTGCAGCACGTGCACGACGAATTCCATCGGCGTGTAATCGTCATTCAGCATGAGCACCTTATAGGGTGTCGGCTTTTTGACGCGCGCACGCGTCCGAGTCGCGATGCCCAGACCGGGGCCTCCCGGCCCCTCCTCATCCCGACGGCCGGCCATGGCGTAGATTATTGTCGCTTTATTGCTGATCATGATGAGGCAGAATATGGCAATCGGGGACATCAAGGCAAGGGGTGTCTCAACGGGTAAACCCATCGACCCCTCTACTTCAAACAGAAAGGGGGCGGCCCATGCGAGCCGCCCCCACCCGTCTGCTGGAATTCCAGCCGGTCCGTTACGGTAATGAAATCAGGCAGCGAAAGCCTTGATCTTGTCCGAAACCACCGAGACGCGGCTGCTGATCGGCTGAGCGATCTCGCCGGCGAGCTTGAGCATGGCTTCGCTGGTCTTCGCGGTTTCCGACGCCAGGGTATCAAAAGCCGAGGTCATCAGCTCGCTCTGCAACTGGAAGAACTCGGTCGGCGACTTGACGGAAGCAAAGCTCTTGAGCGTCGCGCTGGTCTTTTCGAACGACACGCGGCCATATTCGGCAGCGCTCTGGCCGATGCCCTCAATGCCCTTGGCGGCGATCTTGGATGATTCGACGACGGCTTCGACATTGCCCTTGGCGATATCGCCAATTTCTTCCATCGCCTTGGACGACTTTTCCATGGCGGCCTTCGCCTTGTCGTTCATTTCGGCCAGCATCGACTGGACGCGGCTCTTGGCTTCTTCAGCGAACTTCTTGGTGGTTTCGATTGCTTCGTTCATGATCTGCTTTCCTTCCAGCAATTGGGGAGTCTGCCAAACGGCAGGCGTCTCGATCGCAGCGGTAAGGGTTTCCGCGACGACCGGCTGCGACGGCGTTGACGGCTTCACGGGTGTTGGTTCAACGAAAGTCGATACAACAGGCGGCGTTTCAATCGGCGTTTTTACCGGCGGCGTTTCAACCGTCGGCGATTTGATGGTCGGGGGCGACTCGACCACTGGCTGCTTCGCCACGGGGGCGGGAGCAGGTGCAGGAGCGGCGACCGGCGCGGGCTCAGCAACGATCGGTGCCTTTGCCTTCTCCGCATCCATTACGAACGGCATGGGCTTCGCCTGGGCTGCCACCGGAGTCGCAACCGGCGGGACCTTCACCGGCTCGGGTGCAATTTTCGCGGCTTCCGGCGCTGGCTTCGCGGACGCCACCGGCGCGGATTTCGGCGCTTCAGCCGCTGTCTTTGCGGCCGTGGGTGCGGGCGTCGCGGACGCCACCGGTGCGGACTTCACAGCCTCAGGGGCTGCAGGCGCTGGCTTCACAGTTGTCGTGGGCTTGCGCCCGCCGGGCTTGCGGGTAAAGGATTTGGGTGGCGGCGCCATTAGATATCCCTCCGTTTTGCTGCATTGCACAATAACCATGGCGCAGGCCGATTGCAAGCATTATTTTGCAGTGCAGCATTACTACGGTGTAACGGAAGGACGGAGGAAAGACGCTAGTGTGTCATCACATAGCGGCCGGGCGCATCCTCAATCGCCGGCAGTTTTCCCTTGCCCGGCCGACGGGCCTTTTTGGCCGGGACTTTCGCAGGCGCAAGCAGGTCGAGCCACAGAACCCAGTCCGGCCACCAGCTGCCCTTTGTCTCCATTGCCCCGGCGCGGAATTCCTCCAGCGTCGCTGGGCTGCCCTCGCAGGTCCAATATTGATATTTCTGCTTGGCCGGCGGATTGACCACACCGGCGATGTGTCCCGAGCCGGCCAGCACGAACCGGCGCGGACCGGAAAAGTGGCGCATCAACTTCCACACGCTCTGCGCCGGCGCGATATGGTCGTCGATACCGGCCTGGATATAGGACGGCACCGTCACCTTGCCCAGATCGATCGGCGTGCCGTCGATCGACAGGCTGCCGGGCTCGACCAGGCGGTTGTCGCGGTAAATATCCTCCAGATAGGCCCGGAGCCATTTGGCCGGCAGGTTGGTCGTGTCGCCATTCCAGTAGAGCAGGTCGAACGGCGCATAGTCGTCGGCCATCAGATAGTTGTTCACGACATAGGACCAGATGAGGTCGTTGCCGCGCAGCAGGTTGAACGTGGCGGCCAGATAGCGCCCATCGAGATAACCATCGGTCGTCAATTGGTTGACGAGGTCGATCTGCTGATCGTCGACGAACAGGGCGACTTCGCCCGCCTCGGTAAAATCGACCTGCGCGGTGAAGAAGGTCGCACTCTTCACGATAGCCTGCCGGCCGCGCGCGGTGAGCCAGGCCAGGGTCGCGGCCAGCGTCGTTCCCGCAACGCAATAGCCGACGGTATGGACCGATTCGACGTCCAGCAGGTCGCGCACGGTATCGATCGCCTGCACCTGCCCGCGCACGATATAATCGTCCCAGACCGTGTCCGCCATGCTCGCGTCCGCCGACTTCCAAGACACCATGAACACCGTCAGCCCCTGATCGACCGCCCATTTCACAAAGCTCTTCTCGGGCGCCAGATCGAGAATGTAGAATCGATTTATCCAAGGCGGGAAGATGACCAGCGGCGTCTCAAAGACAGATTCGGTCGTGGGGCTGTACTGGATCAGCTGATAGAGCGGCGTTTCGGCGACGACCTTGCCGGGCGTGACAGCGATATTGTCGCCGACCCGAAAGGCTTTGACGTCGGTCTGGCTGAGCTGGCCGCGTTCCAGGTCGCCGAGCATGCGCTCCAGGCCGGTGAGCAGGTTTTCGCCATTGGTCTCCAGGGTCCGCTGCACGACCTGCGGATTGATCATCGGGAAGTTTGTCGGACTGGCCGCGTCGAGGACGGTGCGCATCGCAAAGCGCAGCTTCTCCTTGGCCCGGACGTCCAGGCCATCGACACTGTCGGCGATCTGCATCAGGGCTTCGCATGCCAGCAAATAGGTCTGGCGGATCAGCGAATAGACTGGATTTTCATGCCATTGGGGATCGGCGAAACGCTTGTCCCGGGGCAGCGGCACCGCTTCGGCCGGCGGGCTGTTTCCGGCCAGCTGGGCGAACATCCCCTGCCACATCTCGAATCCCTTGCGCCCGCTTTCAACCTGGATCTGCACGATCTTGTCGAGCGCGCTGTTGAAGCTTTCGGCGCCGGTCGTCCGCTCGCTGGCCAGGGTCGCACCGCGTTCCAGCAGCATTTGCTGCGTCTGGCCCAATAGCCGTGTCCAGTGTTGCAGCTGTTCGAGCGAGGGCGTGCCGGGCGACGCCTCCTCCGCGACGGGTGCACTGGGATCACGGTCCTTGTCGGTCAACATGTCCATCGCCCTGCTTTCGCTGGAACCCCTCGTCAGGCCAGTATATAGCCACCGGTGCGGCTTGTCGTGCAACGTCTTTCAGGTGTCTTCCGGCAGTCCGCACATAGTACCGCCCCGGCGGTTTGTCTCATGGAAGTCACGCCTTCCGAACCGAAAGCACGAGGTCAATGTCCGAAGAATTCTACCGCATCAAGCGCCTGCCCCCCTATGTCATCTCCGAGGTGAACAATATGCGGGCGGCGGCACGAGCGGCGGGCGAGGACATTATCGACCTCGGCATGGGCAATCCCGACCTGCCGCCGCCCGATCATGTCATCGAAAAGCTGTGCGAGGTCGCGCGCAAGCCCAATGCCCATGGCTATTCCCAGTCGATGGGCATTCCGGGCCTGCGCCGCGCCCAGGCGAATTATTACGCCCGCCGCTTCGGGGTCGATCTCGACCCCGAACTGGAGGTGGTGGTGACGATGGGCTCCAAGGAGGGACTATCCAGCCTCGCCACGGCCATCACCGCGCCGGGCGATGTCGTGCTGGCGCCCAATCCCAGCTATCCCATCCACACCTTCGGCTTCATCATCGCCGGCGCCACGATCCGCTCGGTGCCGACGACGCCCGACGAGGATTACTGGCGCGCGCTCGACCGGGCTATGGCGTTCACCGTGCCGCGCCCGTCGATCCTCGTGGTCGGCTATCCGTCCAACCCGACCGCCGAGGTCGTCGACCTCGCCTTTTACGAGCGGCTGGTGGCCTGGGCCAAGGAGAACAAGGTCTGGGTGATCTCCGACCTCGCCTATAGCGAGCTGTACTATGATGGCTGCCCCACGCCCTCCATCCTGCAGGTGCCGGGCGCCAAGGACGTGGCCGTCGAGTTCACGTCCATGTCCAAGACCTATTCCATGGCCGGCTGGCGCATGGGCTTCGCCGTCGGCAACCAGCGCCTGATTTCGGCGCTGAAGCGCGTGAAGAGCTATCTCGACTATGGCGCCTTCACGCCCATCCAGGCGGCGGCCTGCGCCGCGCTCAATGGCCCGCAGGACATCGTCGAAAAGAACCGCGAGCTGTACCGCAAGCGGCGCGACGTCATGGTGGAGAGCTTCGGCCGCGCGGGCTGGGACATTCCGCCGCCGCGCGCGTCCATGTTCGCCTGGGCGCCGATTCCGCCGGCGCTCAAGGACATGGGCAGCCTGGAATTTTCCAAGCAGCTGCTCAGCAAGGCCGGCGTCGCCGTGGCGCCGGGCGTTGGCTATGGCGAGGACGGCGAAGGCTATGTCCGCATCGCCATGGTCGAGAACGAGCAGCGCCTGCGCCAGGCCGCGCGCAATGTCCGCCGCTATCTTCAGGGCATGGGCGTCAATGCGCCCGCAGCCGGCACCGCCAAGGGCGCGGCCTAGAGCCTGATTGCCCTTTAGGCCTTGACGATTACCGGGATCGCAATGGCGTAGCGACCCTCGACCGGATCATGGGAGAGGGTCGCGCGCAATTGTCGCGACAGGCCGGTCAGCACCCGGCCGAAACGCTCCGCGAGAAGCCGATCCACCTCGGGCGATGAGCGAAACGCATCCGACGTGATCGACAGCTCGGCCATGCCCTCGCTATCCGTTCGCCGCAGCGCGATAATGACCGGGGACGGATGGCTGCTCAATATGACCAGTTCGACCAGTTCGGTGATCAGGAATGCCGTCGGTACGGCAATGTCCTGGCTGAGATAGACATGGTCGACATTGACCCTGATCGAAAATCCGCTTCCCCCGCCGAAACCGCCCGCCCTCAGCGCGCTGCCCAGTTCGCTGATAAGGGCCATGGCGTCGATGCCATGGCTGAGTTCGGCCGCGGCATAATGATTCCGGTGGACCACGGAGAGCGCGTCCACCCGCCGCTGGATGGAGGCATAGGCCGCCGCGGCATCGGGCGTCGACGCGGCGCGGCTGTGCAGGTTGATGAGACTGGCGATGATCTGCAGATTATTCTTGACGCGGTGGTGCACTTCCCTGGTCAATGCCTGCTGATGGATCAGCGCATTGGCCAGCTGCGCCTCGTGCGCGGCGACATCCCGGCTGATTGCGCGGAACGTGTCGCCCAGCATCTTGATCTCGTTGGCGAGCTGGCCCGCCGAAGGTGTCGGATCCAGAAGCGTCCCCGGCTCATAGGCGGCCACCTGCCGGTTGAGGTCGATCAGCGGCTTGACGAGGAAGCGATTGACGACCCACCAGCCAATGCCGGCGGCCATGAACCACATGAAGAGCGGCAGCATGGTTGCCGCCAGCCGCAGCATGGTGACAGGCGATCGCGGCACGTTGATATTGAGATCGATGTCGCTCACATTCAGCGGCGCGGAGGCCCGGTCGACACGCATGCCGGGTTTGGCTCCGCGCACTGCCAGCGGGAGGACGGCGGCTCCGCGGGAAATGCTGATGTTGAGGTCACCCCCGGCATATTCGGCAACGCCCGTCATTTCCGCGAGCTGATCCGTCGCATAATTGACCACCGCCACCAGCTCGCGGTTCGCGCTGTTGGTGCGGACCACCAGATGGCGCGCCGCCGGATCGATCGTCGCAATCTGGTCGAACGTCGTGACACCGCTGCCGGCATCACGCCACGATACATCGCCCGACTGGCACAACCGCCGGTTCGCTCCATCGAAGATGGCGAAGGCAATAGGCCTGCCATGGGCCACCAATTGATGGCTGGCACGGCGGCAGATCGCGGTCCGCCGCGGGTCCTCCTCCAGCGAATTGGCGACCAGCCTCAGCGTGGCACGATCATTGTTGATCTCTCCCACCAGACGGTTGGCGCCCTGCGCCGCGGCAAAACGAAGCGATGCGATACGCTCTATTTCCGATGCCTGGATGGTCTGGATGGTTCCGATGACGGCGACGACGCCCAGCGGCAGCAAGGCCACCATCAAAACGACGAACATCTTGAAACCCGTGCCGAACATTTTCCCGCCAAGGGGAGAGGTCCTCCACAGTCCCGCCGCAATGCGTGCACGCGGGACGGGAGGCGTGGCGCCTGGCGCCTGTGTCATTCCAGTCTGTTGAGGAGATCCATCAGATCGTCCGGAACTGCCTCCTCGACGGTTTGCCGATAGGCGCTGCGAAGCAGCTGCCCGACGTCGGTGCCCGCTTCACGGCGGCGTGACTTTTTCGTCCTGACGGGGCGCGCGGGCTCGCGAGCCGACAAATTCGCCACCGACACATTTTCGCTGACTGCGACATCGGATACACCGACCGAAGAAATACCCTGTCGATGGCTACCTGAGCTCTTGCGACTCAAAGCCCTGCCCCTGATAAGCCCATCGAGCGGATCACCCTGTCCTCGCTATGCGGTGCGTCGACATAATCATGCTTGGCCGCGATATAAAACACAAAAATTGCCGTTGCGGCTGCCGAAATGAAACTAATGGCCACGCGGTTTGTTCCATACCGCACGAACGGGCGCAGGCATGTCGTTTTATGACATAATTATATAATTGACGCGATTGTCGGAGGGGATGGAATCGCGGTAATCATCCTCGGCAATCCATCACTTCCGGCGGAGAAAGTAACGGAATGTCCCTTGGCCAACAGCTGCAACCCCATCTGCCGTTCCTGCGTCGCTATGCGCGTGCCCTGACCGGCAATCAGTCCGAAGGCGACACCTATGTGCGCGCGACGCTCGAAGC